>Ga0207090_1092_pt1 | contig 14059 bp, 8 predicted proteins | sample Alteio_BWMinHeat_50_FD_153565 | JGI IMG/M metagenome (GOLD analysis project Ga0207090, IMG submission 153565) | Enriched cells from forest soil in Barre Woods Harvard Forest LTER site, Petersham, Massachusetts, United States -... | ecosystem: Environmental > Terrestrial > Soil > Temperate forest >...
GTTTTCGGGGATCTGAACGGCCGGCCGGCGATAGTTCGGTCCGACTGTGCATGCAGTTGAGAAGACCACGAGAACGACAATTGCGTATCTCATTTCAGTCTCCTTGAGCCGGAGCGGGGTTCAGTCCCGCAGCGTGCCGGCGAGCTCCCGAGAGTTTTTCGACGGTATAGAAAATCGCGGGGATTAAGAAGATTCCGATGGCACTCGCCGCGAGCATTCCTCCGATTACTGTGGTTCCCATGACCTGGCGTCCGACGGCTCCGGCGCCGGATGCGGTCCATAGGGGGACGCAGCCGAGAATGAACGCAAATGACGTCATCAGAATCGGCCGTAACCGGAGCCGCGCCCCTTCGAGCGCCGCATCCGTGAGATTCATGCCGTTTTCGTACTTGTCCCGGGCGAACTCGACGATCAGGATCGCGTTCTTCGCAGCCAGGCCGATTAGCATCACCAATCCAATTTGCGAATAGACGTCACTTTCGATCTGGATCATATAGGGCGGCACAAAGTAGCCCAACACGAATCGCCGCAGCCAGAGAATGAAGAAAGCGCCGAACACCGCGACAGGAGTGCTCAGCAGCACGCTGAACGGCAGCGACCAGCTCTCGTAGAGCGCTGCGAGAATTAGAAACACAAACAGTAGCGAGAACGCGAAAATCACCCACGAGGGCACGCCCTGCTGCGCCTTCTTTTCCTGGAACGACATGCCCATGTAGTCGTAGCCCATCTCGCGCGGCATAGTTTGCGCGAACGTTTCTTCCAGAGCCTGCGTCGCCTGCTGGGAACTGTACCCGGGCGCGGCGCCGCCGAAGATCTGCGCGGATCGATACAAGTTGTATCGCATGGTGAATTCGGGGCCGGGACGCGGCTCGTAATGGACCAGAGATGACAGTGGAACCATGCTGTTCTTGTCGTTGCGGACGTAGAAATCGCCAAGGCCATCCAGGTTGGTGCGATAGTCGCCTTCAGCCTCGACATAGACCTGCCACTGCCGTCCGAAACGGTTGAAATAATTCACGAATAGTCCGCCCATGAAGGTCTGAATGGTGCGATAAACGTCGCTCAGCGGGACGCCCTGTTTCAGCACTTTTTCGCGATCGACATCGACGAACTGCTGCGGCACAGCAGGCAGGAACGTGCTTACCATGCCTGCGAGCTCTTTACGCTTCTGAGCCGCAGCCATAAACTTGTTCAAGTTATCCGCCAGGAATTGGACGTCTTTCCCGGAACGGTCTTCGAGCACGAAAGTGAATCCCCCTGAAGTGCCAACCCCGGGGATCGCTGGAGGCGGAAAACTCAACGCGAATCCGTCGGGAAGCTTCGACAACTCCTGGTTTACGTGCTGTAAGATCTCCTGATACTGCTCTTGCCGGGTCTTGCGCTCACCCCAGTCCTTAAGAGTCACGAAGAAGAATCCGTTGTAAGTGGTCCGCACGAAGCTGAGCAGGCTGAAACCCGCCACGGTTGTGGTGTATCGCACTCCGGGGGTGTTCGCCAGGATCTTTTCGATTTTCGCGGCGGCGTCCTCTGTACGCTCGATGGACGCGGCGTTGGGGAGCTGAAGGTGCAGAAACAGATAGCCCTGATCTTCATCCGGTAAAAAACTGGTCGGAACTTTGCTCGCGAAAAACCCCGCGGCTGCGCCGAAGACGAGCAGCATCCCAAACGCAACGGCGCTTTTTCGAATCAACGTTCCCGACAAGCGAACGTATTGATTCGTAGCGCTTCCGAACACCCGATTGAACAAATCGAAGAATTTCGCCAACGGACCGCGGCGGCTTGTCTTGGGACGCAGCATGAGCGCGGCCAAGGCCGGGCTGAGTGTGAGCGCGTTGAACGCGGAAAGGATTACGGAAATCGCGATCGTGACCGCGAACTGCTGATAGAGCCGTCCGGTGATGCCGGGGATGAACGCGGTCGGAATGAATACGGCAGACAGCACCAGAGCGATGCCGACCACCGGTCCCGATATTTCCTGCATCGCTCTTAGCGCAGCGTCCTTCGGCGAGAGGCCCCCTTCAATGTGGCGCTCCACGGCCTCAACCACGACGATTGCGTCGTCAACCACGAGTCCGATTGCCAGAACGAGTCCGAATAGGGACAACGTGTTAATCGAAAAACCGAAGGCGGGGAAAAGAACGAACGTTCCGATCAGCGAGACTGGCACAGCGAGTAAGGGAATCAGCGTGGCGCGCCAGCCTTGCAGGAACAGATAGACAACGAGAGTGACCAGTGCGATTGCGATCAGCAGCGTGACCACGATATCCCGCATGCCTTCCGTGACAGATCGCGTTGTGTCGAGCGAGATGACGGAATCCATGTCTTTCGGGAATCGACTCTTCACTTCAGCCATCAGCTTTTTCACGCCATCCGCAGCCTGGACCGCATTGGTGCCGGGGAGTTGGTAGATGGCCATGATCGCGCTCGGTTTTCCGTTCAGGCGGCCAGTCACGCTGTAGTCTTGCGAGCCGAGCTCGGCGCGTGCAACATCTTTCACGCGGACCACGCCCCCGTTCGGCAACTCGCGAATAATGATGTCGCCGAACTCTTCGGGCGAGGTCAGCCGGCCTTGTGCGCGGACCGAGTAAGTGTACTGCTGCCCCTTCCGAACTGGCGCCCCTCCGATTTGCCCGGCGGGATTCACGGTGTTTTGCGACTGAATCGCTGAAACGACCTCTGGAACCGTGATGCCGAGCTTCGCGAGCTGATCGGGCTTTACCCACAGCCGCATCGCGTACTGGCCCGCGCCGAAAACCTGCACGTTGCCGATTCCCGGAACTCGCGTGAGCTGATCGTTCAAATTGATGTAAGCGTAGTTCGCCAGAAACTGCGCGTCATAGGTCCCGTGCGGTGAATACAATCCGATCACCATGAGCGGCGCCGTGACGGATTTTTGGACGGTGACTCCGTAATTCGTGACGTCAACCGGGAGTTGCGAAGCAGCCTGTGTCTCGCGCATCTGTGCGAGGATCTGATCCGTATTCGGATCCGTCTTCACGTCGAAGTCGACGATCATGGTCATCTGGCCGTTCGCGGCGTTCAGCGAGTACATGTAGTTCAGGTTGTCCACGCCGCTCATCTGCTGCTCGATCGGGGTAGCGACCGATTGCTCGACGGTCTGGGAGTCCGCGCCCACGTAGTTCGCCTGAATCATCACCTCCGGGGGAGCGATGCTCGGAAACTGGGACACGGGAAGGGTTGCGATGGTGATCGCGCCGACAATGACCATTACGATGGAGATCACCATCGCTACAATCGGGCGGTTGATGAAGAATTTTGACATGAATTACCTCTCTTTGGCCGGCGCCTTCTCAGTGAACGGCTTGGGATTCACCTGGAGGCCGGGGCCGACCTTCATCGCGCCATCGACGATCACGCGCTGTCCGGATTTGAGGCCTTCGTTGATCATCCACAGCGGACCGACCCGGTCACCGACCTTGACATTCTCGATCGCGACTCTGTTGTCATTGTTGACGACCGCGACCTGATAATTGCCTTGCAGTTCCGTCACGGCGCGCTGCGGCACAAGCAAAGCGTTCTCCTGTGTTCCCACGACTGCGCGGACTTTGGCGTACTGGCCGGGCCTAAGAATATTTCCGGGATTCGGGAACAGACCGGTCAGGAGAATCGCGCCGGTGCTCTGGTCGATCTCCCGGTCGGCGAAGAGGAATTTTCCGCTCCGGGGGTACGTGGTCCCGTCGGCCAGAATCAGTTCGAGCCGCAGACGGTCCAGGTCGTTCGCGTGCACTCTGAACTTCAGATATTCCTGCTCGCTGACCGTAAACTCCGCCTTAATCGGGTCGAGCGTTGAGACCGTGGTGATCGGTCCGCCGGTCGCGCTTACGAGGTTCCCAATCTGAACTTGCGCCTTGCCGGCGATTCCGTCGATCGGTGAAGTGAGCCGCGTAAATCCGAGGTTGACACGCGCTGCGTCCACCGCGGCCTTTGCCGCTTCGACGGCCGCGCCGGCGGCCTGGATCTGCGCCTTCGCCGTTTCCACTTGCGCAATTGCCGCCTCTACCTGCGCTTGGGCGGAAAGATCGTTCTGCGTGGCGTTGTCGAGATCCTGCTGCGTGATCGCCTGCTGCTTGGCGAGCGGTGTATACCGATCCACATCGAGTTGGGTACGGTGCTGATTCGCACGCGCCTGTGCGACCTGCGCCTGAGATTGAACAAGCTGTGCTCTCGCCTGCGCGAGTTGGCCGCTCGCTTGTGAAAGTTGTCCTTCTGTCTGATCGAGAGCCGCCTGGAATGGGCGCGGATCGATCTCGAACAGCAACTGGCCTTTCTTTACAAACGAACCTTCGGTATAGTTCTGGGTGAGCAGATATCCAGTCACCTGCGCCTTGATCGCCGCGTTGACCATGCCATCGAGCGTGCCAATCCACTGGCTGTAGATCGGGACGTCGCGCTGCTCCACGCGGACGATTTCCACTTCCGGGGGCGCCATCTGCGGGGCGCTCGCGGCCGAACTGGTGCCGGAGCAGCCGGATAGCACTAGAATGAACGCCGTCCCCACCAGTCCGCTACTGCAGACAAGAATCCGGCTGTTGAAATTACGCGTCATTAGTTCTAGTTCTCCTCGCTTGATTAAAAACAATTGCCGTCGCGGTCGAGATGCGCGAGCGATCTTCGAAGCGAAGGTTTCGTTTTGCTCCGGAGATGTTTAAGGATGTGCCTCATGTCGATGCCGCGCGCGACGAAGCGTGCTCCATCCTCCTTCAACGTTCGCAACAGCTGCTCTCCACGCTCATCGATGAACGTTATGTCGCTCAGGTCGATGACGCACGTCCGGCCGTTCGATTCGGTCCGGCCGCGTTCCCATATCGACCGCCATTCCTCGACCCATGGACCGCTCAGTTGGCCGCATAACGTCCATCGTTGTTCGCCGGCCGTGCCGTTGTAGGTGATCTTGAGCATCTTCCCAACCTTGTGCCTGAGAGGATTGCACTCACGCGTCCATTCGCTGCGCGATGCAAGGCGCCTGAGAAGAAAGGGAATTGCGATTTGCAGGCCTGCCGATTTAAAGTCAGGTGCCCGCGAGCTGACACTTACCGAATTTCCGGCACTGGGGAAGGTTGCCTACCTGGCATCCTGCCCCACATCGACTAATTAGCGCTGCGGGAGATTCGAATGCCGAGCTTCTGCATGCGCGACTGCAGCGTAGATCGCTTCATTCCGAGCAATGCCGCAGCCCCTTTCGGCCCGGCGACGATCCAGCCAGCCTGCTCCAGAGCCGCAACGATCTGCCTCCGTTCCGTGTCTTCGAGCATACTTCGCATGTCCTTCGCGTCTCCGGAAGCATAGACGTCGGTCGGTTGTTGGTTCATCTCCGGGGGTTTTGATACCGGAACTCGACTTGTCAATTCCGCCAGCGGCACCCTCAACACCGGTCCCGGCGACACGATCACGGCCCGCTCGATTACGTTTTGTAACTCGCGGATATTGCCGGGCCACTCATAACGAACCAGCGCCTTCATCGTATCCGACGGAATCGTCTCGATGTTCCGGTTTGTGCGCCGGCTGAACTGCTGGACGAAGTGGCGAACGAGCAGGGGAATATCTTCAGGACGCTCGCGCAGCGCGGGAACACGGATGGGAAAGACATTCAGACGATAGTAAAGATCCGACCGGAAGGTTCGGCCATCCACCATCGCCGCAAGGTCCCGGTTCGTCGCTGCGATCAACCGTGCGTCGGAACGCATCGTCCGCGTACTGCCCAGCCGCTCGAATTCCCGCTCCTGAAGGACTCGCAGCAGCTTCGGCTGCAATTCTAACGGGATTTCGCCGATCTCGTCCAAGAAAACCGATCCTCGATTGGCCAATTCGAACCGGCCAACACGCTGGGCGATCGCACCAGTGAAAGCGCCTCTTTCGTGCCCGAACAATTCGCTCTCGAGCAATCCCGTGGGAATTGCCGCGCAGTTCAGCTTCACAAATGCATTCGGCTTACGTGGGCTGAGGTTGTGGACCGCGCGCGCGATGAGTTCTTTCCCGGTGCCGGTTTCGCCGTAGATCAGCACAGTCGAATCGGTCGGCGCAACGGTTTCCACCTGGGCGAGCAGGCGCCGCAGAGCGTCGCTATTACCAATGATTTCTTCGAACTTCAGCTCGGTCCGGATCTCATCTTCGAGATACAGCTTTTCCTGTGCGAGTTGGTCCCTGAGTTCCGCGATCTGCCGGAATGCAATCGAATTCTCTACCGCAATCGCGACCTGCTTGGCCACTTGGCTGAGGAAGGCGATCTCCTCATCGGAGAATGCGCTTTCATCAAGGCTTCCTAAAGTGAGCAGGCCGAGAATTACGTTCTGACTGACAAGGGGAAGGTGGCATATCGTCTTGACGCCCACCGCGCGCGAGAGATGATCGTCAGATAGCTCGCCGCTCGTAACGCGAACCGGACGCCCGGTGCGAAGCGCAGTTAGCGCGGAGCCATCTTCTCCCGAAGGAAGCATTCCCTCCTGAACAATTCCTTGGCTGCCCGGAAAATCCAGCGCATAGAGCCGCAGCCTGTCGCTTCCCGGTTCGGGAAGGCAAACACCGACGCCGTCGCACTGCATCACGCGCCGAATGCTCGCTGACACCGCCCGCAGCACGTCGCGCAAATCGCGATTCGAGACAACACTGTTGGTGAGATTCAGAAGAAGCTCCAGCCTCTCCTGCGCCCGTTTCGACGCCTGGAAGTTGAGCGCGTCATCCAGCGCCAAAGCGATCTGATTCACTACGAGCGAAAGAAAACGAACTTCTTCGTCGGAATAGGTGTACGGGAATCTGCTAGCGACCATTAGGCTGCCAAGCCGCCGATGCGCTGTGCTCATAGGAACGGCGCAGAGCGAGCGGATTCCGCAATCCCGCAAAACATCCATCATTCGAGGGAACCGGTCTTCATCGTCTACCGAGGAAATGACGACCACTTCCTGATGATGTTGCACCCACCAGACTATCGTTTCCTCTTTTGGCAAATCACGCGACGGCTTCGCAGCGGCGCTACAAAGCTCGCCTAGGTGCCAGTTCACCTTGTTTAGGGCGTCGTCGTACTGCGCGACTGCGTCGAACCGCACCACGTTACCCAATTCCTGCACCAGAACTTGAAACAAATCCTGTGGAGTTTGATGGGTACGAATTGCCTCCGCGAGACGGATTAGCGATTCGTATCGCTCTACCGGTAGCGTTTCAGCTTCAAGCGCAGAAGCTATCACTGAGGCCTGCATTGGTCCCCTCTCCAGATCTGGAAACACTTCTTCGTGCTTGTACTCATGAATGTGATGCGCGCAACCTCGCGGTCGACTCAAAAAAGTGCGGGCAGGGCGGAGCCGGCTTCTCCCTCAATTGCGTCAGTGCTGACGATGGGCAGCAGTCCCGAGTCGTGCCAGTTGGCGCGGTACCGTATACTCGGAGCCATATATGGATGTGCACTTGATTGACGGGACGTATGAACTGTTCCGCCATTTTTATGCCGTGCCCGCCGCAGTGGATACGCAGGGGCGTGAAATCGGCGCCGTGCGGGCGGTGCTGCGATCCGTTTTGTCCATGATCGAACGCGGCGCAACTCACATCGGGGTTGCCACCGATCATGTGGTGGAGTCCTTCCGTAACGATCTGTATGCCGGTTATAAGACCAGCGAGGGTGTGCCTGCCACGCTCCTCTCCCAGTTCCCCATTCTTGAGGAAACACTGGAAGCTATGGGCGTCGTGGTGTGGCCCATGGTCTACTTTGAGGCCGATGATGCGCTCGCTTCCGCCGCCGCCAACGGAGCTTGCGATGAGCGCGTGAGGCAGGTGTTTATTTGTACGCCGGACAAAGATCTCGGCCAATGCGTCGTCGGGACGCGTGTTGTTCAATTGGACCGCAGGCGCGGCATCCTGCGCGACGAGGCGGCCGTTGAGGCCAAGTTCGGTGTCAAGCCGCGGTCGATTCCGGACTATCTGGCCGTGCTCGGCGATACCGCCGATGGATTTCCAGGCGTGCCGGGATGGGGCCCGAAAGCCGCCGCCTCCACCTTGTCCCGTTACACCCGCCTCGAGAACATTCCGCAGGATTGGCATGCCTGGCATCCCTCGATCGGCAGCGCTCGCCGGCTGTCCGAATCGCTGCTCAGCCACTGGAACGACGCCCTGTTGTTTCGGATCCTCGCTACCTTGCGGCTCGATGTGCCCGTTTTTGATACGGTGGACGACCTTCGCTGGAAGGGTCCGCATCCCAACTTTGAACAACTATGCCGCGCCATGGGATCACCCGATCTGTTCGGCCGCGCAACGTCGGCATTTAGTGGGGCCCATGCCTAAAGTTCTGATCGCCGGCGGCGGGCTCGCCGGATTGTCTGCCGCGACTGCGCTGGGTGGTGCCGGCTTTGAAGTCGACCTGTTCGAGTCGCGCCCCTTCCTGGGCGGTCGCGCCACTTCCTATCCGGTTCCCGGCGCGCCGGGCGCGGAGGCCGAAACCATCGACAATTGCCAACACGTCTTGCTCCGCTGCTGCGTCAACCTCCTCGATTTTTATGAGCGCCTGGGTGTCCGCCAGCACATCCGCTTCTACCGGGAGTTCTACTTCATCGAGCCTGGCGGCCGCGTTTCCACGCTCCGCCGCGGGCGTTTCCCGGCCCCTTTCCACTTCACCGATTCGTTTCTCACCATGTCATTTCTCGACAAGGCCGATAAGCTCGCCATCGCGCGCGCCTTTCTGGCGCTGCAGCGCGAGCGCACGCGCCGCACCGATCTCGAACGCATCAGTATGCTTGATTGGCTCTTGCAAAAACGCCAGACCCCTAAGGCCATCGATCGGTTCTGGCGTCAGGTGCTGGTGAGCGCCGTCAATGAAGACCTCGACCGCATGGCCGCCATCCACGGTTTCCAGGTATTCTGGCTGGGTTTTCTGGCGCGCAACGACTCCTACGAAATGGGTATTTCCACTGTGCCTCTCGCCGAGCTGTACGCCGCTGAAGCCTGGCAGAGGCTCGGCAATGTGCGCATCCATTTGCGTTGCCCGGTGGACCGCATCGCGCCGGAAGGTTTCACCATCGAGGGGCGCGTGCAGCCGGCGGACTATTATATCTGCGCGCTCCCCTTCGAGCGCTTGGAAGCCGCCGGGCTCCCGGCACCGCGCCTGGAGCACTCACCCATCACCGGGGTCCATCTCTGGTTCGATCGCGAAATCACTACTCTGCCGCACGCCACCCTGCTCGACCGCACCATGCAGTGGATGTTCAACAAGAGCGCCGGCCGGTATCTGCAACTGGTCGTAAGCGCCTCCCGCGAGCTGACCAACCTGCCGCGCCAGGAGATTATCGATATCGCTATCGGCGATCTGCGCCTGTTCTTTCCGCGCGTACACATGCCTTCGTCCACCGCAATACGACCGAACGATTCGGCCCGATACACGTTTGTAAAGCCTGAACTGGTGTTCGACTGGCCTTCGAAGGCATCCAGCGTTCCTCGCGCCACTACCGCTCCCGTATTGCCGTGCGCTTCCCCCGCATGGCGCGCTCGCGTCACGACAAAACGGCGTAAGAGGCCGACACCATCGAAGCTGTCCGCGTGCCGCCGGGACGAATCACTGAGCTGGCTCTCGAAAAGGCTGCCAAACGCCTTTTACGCACGCAACTCAGAATCGGGCTCACGTAAAGCTCAAGCACGAAGGTCCCGACTGCTAACGTCAACAGTACGACCGAGTATCCAGTCAAGGCAAAGCTTCTCGGCCCGTTCCTCTGTAACCGTCAGCGGCCCACCTAAGCGGTCCTCGATTTGCTTCATTAGTGAAAGAACCGACGAAACCTTGGGGGGTGCTACCCGTTTCCAACGACGGGCCGCTGCATAAAGGAAGACGTATGCGAGGGCCATCTCCTCTCGAGCGATGAGTAGCTCACCGATCCAGGCGCGTATATAAGCCTGATTCACGACGTGTTCAGTCACCGGGTTACGTTCAATGATGAGAGCCGATTTTTGATAGCACACTAGAGCCCATTCAACCTGACCCATGAAGTGCAGACACCGGCCGATATTTCCGTAGTGATGCTCACCCCGCTTCTCGTCGAGCTCGTCAGGATCAACGGCTTCAGCCAGAGCACGGCCATCAAGAAAGACGGGCAAGGCAGATTCCGGCAGTCCCGCGTCGCGCTCCGCAAGGGCAAGAGAATAGGTTATTGTTGTACTAACCTTGGAATCGACATTTGATGATTCTTTTAGAGCCTGGCCGATTTTTCCCCATTCTACGGCCCTGGCGAAATCGTTCCGAACCCAATTGGTAAAGCACCGCTGTTCACAATAGCCCACGTACCGAACGTCGCGATCTGGCACAGTGTGTTCGTAGTTATCCAACAACTCGTCGACTTCTTTGGTTTCCCCGAGGTACGCGAGCGTGCGAATGTGAGTATTGAAAACATGGTCAAATGCTCGATACCTCTTGTGTTCCGACACCCAGTCGATCTTGGAAAGCAAAAGGCGGGTTGCCCTGACTAACTCCCTTGGATATGCGCTGCTAGAAAACGCAACCGCGACCTCATGTAGAGTCATAAATGCATCTTCTATGTTGCCGACTGCAATGTCCAGTTCAGCATTCTGAGTCCAATACTGTAAAACCGATAAGGAGGGGCGCTCAGTCAATCTCGACCGATGCTTTCCGATGAACCGCTTATATGCCCGAATGATTGCATCAATATACGAGAGGCGTTCAGCTAACGGAAAACTCTGGCGAATGAATTGCCTAACTAGAGGGTGTAACTCAAGGAGGTCAGCACCATGTGGTCGACGCTTTATCACAATAAGATTCAGCGATCTCAGAGCCCGTGTCGCCTTAGTAACTTTATTGAAATTAAAGCGGTCCTTAAGGTATTCAGCAATGTCGACTTCGGTTTCCGGTTTTACAGTTTCAGCCATCGCGTGGAGTACTGCGTGCTCCCTATCCTTCAACGTCGACCAGATAGAATTCAGAGTCTTTTGTAATATTGATGGCAGGGGTCCAGCTCCTGTACGAATCTCCGACAAGAGGAACCTTAAGTCTCTACCTGGAGTTCGTTGTGCTACCTGTATTGCCAGCAAATCGAGCCAAAAAGTGTGCCCTTCGGTCAAGCTGTGGGCATCCTTGATCTCGCTTAATGTGGAGGCCGCGCCGCGCTCCTTGAATAGTCTGTAGGCGGCTTCTAGCCGAATTCCTTCGAGGCGAATGCTGAGTGCGGCCGGCACTCCATATTCAATGGATGGGCGGCAAGTGAAGATGACCTGTGATTTGGAGGGCTGTTTTAGGAGCGCCCCTACCAAGACATCAGCCGCCCCTACAAGTCGCCTTGCTTCGATATCCACGTAGTGATCGACGTTGTCAAATATAAAGAGGACATGGACATCCCGAATAAGGTTGATAAGTATTGCAACAATAGATTCCGCCGTCTGTTCGGCCAGATCCTTGCCTCTCAGGCGACCATCTGATAGCTTCTCGATAACTGATGCGAGTTGGTTTTCGAATCGTTCACTCTCTTCTTTACAGTCGCGCCAGACGAAGTATGAGAAGCGCGATGATGTATCGTGGGAGTCCAAATAGTATTTGGCAGCCAGAGTCGACTTTCCTTGACCACCCAGGCCGGTGATGAAGACTATTCTGGCTGTTGAGTCATTAAGCGCTTGAAGTTCGTTCTCACGTCCGACATAAATGTCAATCAGTGGCGGTCGATCTTCATCATCACCTTCGAGAACGGTTTTGTGGAGCGGCTTGGCTGTGATCGCTTCAGCAAATGATTCCTCGACACGCACAAGGTTCGATCGGGGGGCGGTGGGGGCGGTAGTTTCAGGTTCCAGAATTGACCATGCGTCATAGAGTTGCGGTAGAAATGTATTACAGTCGATTCCAGCATATAGAGTGATGCGGCCGCGATCTATTCCGGGTGTTATTCGTTCAGATAGGTGTTCAGCGATTGTCGGCGGATTCCCATAAAAGGTCCACACTATTTCGGGGTATGCCGTATCGTCCCGAACTACTTCCATTAGCGCATCAGTAAAAGCATCATCCCATCCTCCGTATGCGCAGACAATGACTAGCTTGTTTCGTAATAATGAGCTAAGCGACGCCCTGAGGCGGGGACGAGCCTGGTTGAGCTGACGGTTTGTATGCAGTGTGTCAGAGCCCCACCAATACCCATGGAGGTGGATGACGTGGCACCCACTTCCCTCCGTTTGCGCGAGATTGCCATCGGCGTGGAGCGCGGTATGAAAGTAAGAACCCCCGGCGCGGCGGATTGATACCTCTAACAACGGATCGAAATTCGTCGTGAGTATAGATCTGCCGAATCTCTCCGGATAGCCGGCAAGGATCTTGCCGAGTGCTTCGGTGCCAGGACCAATGGCCCAGCCACGTATATCTTGTTCCATCACTCGACACATGTCGTCTATGTTGACTTGTCCGATCGGATTGGCGTTAGGTAGTTGGGCTATCCAAGCGCCAAGGACGGCAGCGCGAACGATTTCGTTAGCCGTTTGTTGGCCGCGACGCCCTTGAAGGAAGACAAAAGCTGCTTGATATCTGTTCGGGCCTGCGCGATCCAATGCCTCATTTAGCTTGGTTAACTGGCCAGCATCTTCCTGGAACTCTTTTCGAATGAGGTCGACTACACCGTCTACACCGGGTACTCCAGGCAATCCAGGGGAAGGCGGGGCCGATAGAGGTGAACCGACTAGAAAAACGACTTGCTGGCTACGCCTCTTTAGACCGTTCACCAGGCGCTCCAAAAGAGCTCCCTCGTCATGGAAATAATGTGTTGTTGACATGGATCTCCAGCCCATGGTCAGCCGGGATTCTTGTTTCCAATTGTGACAGAAAATAATACTAAGAATGGCATTTTATCTTTATGGACCAAGAGCTTGCCCCTGCAGGCACGGTAAAATGGCATGACGCAGCGCCGCGGCGCAATACGGTGGTGCCGCGCGGGCTGTTTGGGATCGTGTTGAATGGCGCGCTGGGGATGACTAGATACGGCAAGCTTCGCGGAACTTCCTCGAGCGGGCGACAGGCAAAATATAGACCATGCCTAAAGTTCTCATCGCCGGCGGCGGGCTCGCCGGATTGTCTGCCGCGGCCGCGCTCGGTGGTGCTGGTTTCGAGATCGACCTGTTCGAGTCGCGCCCCTTCCTTGGCGGTCGCGCCACTTCCTATCCGGTTCCCGGCGCGCCCGGCGCGGAGGTCGAAACCATCGATAACTGCCAACATGTGTTGCTCCGCTGCTGCGTCAACCTCCTCGACTTCTATGAGCGCCTCGGAGTCCGCCAGCACATTCGCTTCTACCGGGAGTTCTACTTCATCGAGCCCGGCGGCCGCGTTTCTACGCTCCGCCGCGGGCGCTTCCCGGCCCCGTTTCACTTCACCGATTCGTTTCTGACCATGTCGTTTCTCGACAAGGCCGATAAGCTCGCCATCGCGCGCGCCTTTCTGGCGCTGCAGCGCGAGCGCACGCGCCGCACCGATCTCGAGCGCATCAGTATGCTCGATTGGCTCTTGCAAAAACGCCAAACCCCCAAGGCCATCGATCGTTTCTGGCGTCAGGTCCTGGTGAGCGCCGTCAACGAAGACCTCGACCGCATGGCCGCAATCCACGGTTTCCAGGTATTCTGGCTGGGCTTTCTGGCGCGTTCAGACTCCTACGAAATGGGTATACCCACCGTTCCTCTGGGCGAGCTGTACGCCGCCGAAGCCTGGCAGAGGCTCGGCAATGTGCGCATCCATTTGCGTTGCCCGGTGGACCGCATCGCGCCGGAAGGTTTCACCATCGAGGGGCGCGTCGAGCCGGCGGACTATTATATCTGCGCGCTCCCCTTCGAGCGCCTGGAAGCCGCCGGGCTCCCGGCGCCGCGCCTGGAGCACTCACCCATCACCGGGGTCCATCTCTGGTTCGACCGCGAAATCACTACTCTGCCGCACGCCACCCTGCTCGACCGCACCATGCAGTGGATGTTCAACAAGAGCGCCGGCCGGTATCTGCAACTGGTCGTAAGCGCCTCCCGCGAGCTGACCAACCTGCCGCGCCAGGAGATTATCGATATCGCTATCGGCGATCTGCGCCTGTTCTTTCCGCGCGTACAC
>Ga0207090_1157_pt1 | contig 14048 bp, 14 predicted proteins | sample Alteio_BWMinHeat_50_FD_153565 | JGI IMG/M metagenome (GOLD analysis project Ga0207090, IMG submission 153565) | Enriched cells from forest soil in Barre Woods Harvard Forest LTER site, Petersham, Massachusetts, United States -... | ecosystem: Environmental > Terrestrial > Soil > Temperate forest >...
CACCAAGTATTCAGCGCGGTGGTTCGGCAGCTCGATCGAGCCTGCAACATCCGATGGCTTTGACAGTCGCGCTTGCTAAGTTAAGCTAGCGAAGAGGAGAGGAAAACTTGATCGGCATGCCCTTGTAATAATTCGGATCCGCGAACTTTTCTTTGAAAATCTTTTCCCAGCGGGCATTTTCCAGACAGAAAGTGCACACGCCACATTGGCAGCGCTTCCGGGTAGAGCTTTGCGTAGCCCTCATCGGAGTGGTGGTGGTGAGCCGGCTGCGCCGCGGGGCTCGATGGTCGGCCAAAAGGTTGGCGATCACTTCCGGGCTTGTCAGTTCCATACGGTACTCCCGGATGGAATACTAGCAGTTCCAGTGGTTAACTTTCAAGGGAATCCACTAAAGTTAGTATGCGGAGCGAACGGCTTCGGGCAGCGAGGCCACCGGCGCGCGATAGAGAGCCGGAAGCCCGTACGCTCTCCCGCAGTCGCTCGCGAATACGATCACCGAAGAATCGAGTTCCCAAGCGGGTTCGCCGCTGTCGCACCGGCCACCGGCAATCTTCTCCGCTTTGCCGGTTGCGACGGCGCGCACCCAGAGTTCTCGCGCACCGGCGAGTCCTACCGTAAAAGCCACCCAGCGTCCGTCCGCCGATACGGCATCGCCTCCGGCGTGGAGGGCAACCGGGACCGTAGAGGGGGCCGCGGTTCTCGTCGTCGGGTCGAAGCGCGTCATCGTGGAACGCGGCCCCGCCACCAACTCGAACCAGATTGACCCATCCGAGGCGGAGGCTGTGGGATGAAAAACGTGGCCGGGGAAGGAAAGTGTCTCCGTGCGGCCGTCATGCCACCAGCAGAGCACATACCGCCCCTCCGCCGCTCCCCCAAAGTCCCCCATACACTGGTAGAAAAGGCCGAACTTCGAAACTGCGGGAAAGGACGAGAACAGCGCGCGGACGTCCAACCCGGCCTGCGGATAGCGGCGCGCCGGCTCTTGGGCATAAATTCCGACTTCCCGGCTCGCGTCTAACGCAGCCACGGCCATCGCGATGACGATGGAGCAGAGGACCCATCGCGACGGTATCGAGCGCAAATAGGGCAACCCGACCGCGAAGAACAGGAGAAACAGCAGCCATAACTTTGGAAACAGCCAGCCCGGCCGAAGGGGAATGTTTAGCAGGATATAGCAAACGGCGAAAAGCAACCGTTTCCCTTTCGATGCCCCGGGCAGTAGCAATGCGATCGGCGTGAGCAGGAGGATGAAGGTGTAACTAGCCGTGCTGACGGAAAGAAGCACCGACAATACCAGGAACCAGGCCATCACACCGTCGTCCGCCTCCGGCTTACGCGTGAACGCGGCGCCGAGCACGGCCGCGAAGACCAGGCACAACCTGGCGGCGCTCCGCAGCCCAAAAAACAGCCACGGCGCGTTCACCAGTGGCTGCGGGTTGAGTTCCGGCTCGCTAAGGAACATGCGCCGGAGCAGCGTTGCGAATGTCGCGTTGGCCGGGTGATAAGGGTCGACCGATCCGCCTTCCAGCGTTCGGGGCAGCACCTGAGTAAGGTAGATCGACACATCCGTCCAGCCGAAAATGGCCATCGCCACGAGCAGCATCAGAAGCGACCCGGCAGCCATGCCTGCCGCTCCCCTCCACTTCCGCCTGGCGAGGAAGTACAGAATGATAGGCCCAGTATAGAGTTTGAGTCCGAAGGCAACGCCTGAAAGAAAGCCGCCGGCGGCGCTCCTCCCAACTCGAAGCAAGTAGACGGTGAGGGTGATCAGGAATAGCAGGAAGACATAGTATTGTCCGAGGCCGAAATTGGTGGCAAGCGAGCCATAGCCGCAGAAGGCCAGAAGGGCGAGTTGCTCGACAGGCGTTCGCGTCATGGCGGCCAACATCCAAAGGACCGCCGCCAGCAGGGCGAAATTCGCGGCCAGCCAAAGTCGTTTCGCGGTTTGGGGAGGCGCTTCCGTCAGCGGGAGCATCGGGACCATTGTCAATGGGGTTTGCGGCGTATATGCGCCCAGTTGCCGTTCGAAGCCGGCGTAGTTCATCTGGCGCTCGAACCACGTCCAGTCGTAGAAGAGGCGGAGCGGTTCGCGATGACGAACCAGAACCGCCGCTGTGAAGTAGTTGGGAAAATCGGTGCCGGACCGATTCCAACCCGCGCGAAACGAGGTCGCAAGGAATAGCAGGAGCGCCCCTAGCGCTGCGGCGCGGATTACCGTGCGCCCCGCGCGCGAGAGACGTTCCGCCACTCAGGCATTGTAACCCGGCCATGCATATACGCAGCGGCATCGGGTTGCTCATTCAGTGCGACACGGCGCGGTATTCCTGTTCCGATTGGGCGGGCAGCAGCACCCACAGCGTATAGATGCCGAGCGCGGTGCCGAAGGGTATGTGGATCAGGTTCAGGCAGCCCATTACGATCGCCAGCATGCGGGCCCAGGGCTCCCGTTGCAGCAAACCCCAACCAGTGATCAGTCCGGCCACGGCATTGGCCAGGATGATGACACCCACCGTCGAAACGATTCCGTGCACAAAGCCGGGCACCTCAGGCGGAAGAAAGTGCGTTCTGTGGCCGAAGAGTGAGACCATGGCGAGCCCCGGAATCAGGTGGATTGCAGACATCGCCAGCCAGAATATGCCCAGCAGCCGCACGTGGCCGGCGATCCTGCCTTGTGCGGGGACCAACGGCGTGACGCCCGCCGATTTCCCGCAACCCGCACAAAAAGCCGCCGACTCGGGCAGTTGCGTGCCACAACGATCGCAAAACACCGGACACCTCCTTGTTTGCTTCGAAATATCCTACGAGGAGAGCGCGCGGTTTGTTCCCGCAAATGGGTCTATACTGCATGAAGAACCGATAGGAGGCATCATGAGGTACACCATGGACACTCGCCGATTCTTCCTCGCCACTTTCTTCGCTGCCAGCCTGCTTACGGCCGCGGAACGGCCGCCCGTCATGGGTCGCAATGCCGGCGTTTCGGCCGGCCATCCGCTGACCACCGCCACCGCCTTTGAGGTGCTCACGCGCGGCGGCAATGCATTCGACGCCGGCGTAGCGGCCATGCTCACCGGTGGTGTCGTGGAACAGGACCTCTATAGCCTCGGCGGCGAAGGACTCGTGCTGGTCTATCCGCGAAGTACTAATAAGGTGGTCGCCGTGGTGGGCCAGGGCTGGGCGCCCAAACGCGCCACCATCGACTGGTACAACGCGCAGCACAAGACTCTGGACGGCGCCGGTCTCGACCCCGCCGTGATCCCCGGCACGCTGCATGCGGCGCTCACAGTGCTCGAGCGTTGGGGCACGATGAGCTTCGAAGAAGTATCGGCCCGGGCTCGCGAGTATGCCGAGCTCGGTTTTCCGCTGCGGCCTCGCACGGCCGTATCTATCGAAGGCAACCTGAAGTTCTTCGAGAAGTGGCCCGACAACCAGAAATACTGGCTGAAGCCCGACCATTCCATGTACAAGCCGGGTGAAACCATCAAGCTCCCCACGCTGGCGCGCACCCTCAACCGGATGGTGGAAGCCGAGCGCGCCGCGAAAAGCAAAGGCCGGGCCGCCGGCATCGTGGCGGCGCGCGACCGCTTCTACAAAGGCGATATCGCCAGTGAGATGGTAGCCTTCCTCCAGCAGCACGAGGCGCCGTTCGACCTGAGCGATTTCGCGGAGTTTTTCGCGAAGGTGGAAGAACCCGCCATGACCACTTACCGCGGGTACGAGGTTTACAAGCACTCGTTCGGCAGCCAGGGCCCCAGCCTGCTGGAAGCTCTCAACATTCTGGAGCAGTTCGACCTGCGGGCGATGAAACACAACAGCGCCGACTACATACATACCGTCGTGGAAGCGCTCAAGCTCGGTTACGCGGATCGCGACAGCTACTATGGCGATCAGACGTTCGTTCAGACGCCGGCCGAGGGTTTGCTCTCGAAAGCATACGCCAAAGAGCGGGCGAAGCTGATCGACCCCAGGCACGCGCAGCGCGGGTTCATTGCCGGCAATCCGCTGGCCTTCGACACCAAAGTGAAGGAATGGAAGTACTGGGTGGCGAACATCGCCGATGGCTCCAAGCCCGGAGCGCCCGCGCCGGATGCCGAGCCGCTGAAAGGCACCGTAAAGGACACCACGCACATCTCCATCATCGACAAGGATGGCAACATATTCGACAGCACGCCTAGCGGCGGTTGGATTGGCGGCGCGGTGATTCTGGGAAATACCGGCATCGGCATGAGCGTGCGCGGCGAGCAGTTCTGGCTCGACAAGAACCGCGCCGCGCAGATCCGTCCGCGCGCGCGTCCGCGCTATACCTTGACGCCGAGCATTGTTCTGCGTAACGGCCAGCCCTTCATGGCGATCGGCACGCCGGGCGGCGACAACCAGGACCAGACCATCCTCCAGGCCTTCCTAAACGTAGTGGAATTCTGGCCCGAGTGGTATCCCAACCTGCACGAAGCTTTTGAATGGCCGCGCGTGCAGACGCTGCATTTCTACGGCTCCTTCTGGCCGCACACGCCCGGCTTCAACAAACTGAATGTGGAGTCGAATATTCCCGATGCGGTCTTCCAGGAATTAAAGGCGCGCGGTCATGATGTGAACAAGATCAAGCCGTTCAGCATCCAGAGCTGCGCGACGGCGGTGTTGATCGACCCCGCTAGCGGCAACCGCATGGCGGGCGCCGATCCGCGGCGAGATTGTTACGCGATGGCATATTAGGCCAGGTCTTTGGTGGGCCGGGTTGCCAACCCGCAGCGGGTGAATGGGCTTTCCGTGATTTCGCTTTTCTTCGAGGTGACGGCAATGGTAAAATTGCGGCCTCCGAGGTGTGGGGAATGTTATGTCGAACCCGGACCCTCTAAATTCCGACGCTGGTTGGGGCCCAGTAGTGGGAGTAGCCCTGATCGGCGTGGCGCTGGTTGCTGCAGCAGCGCAGTTCCCTGCGCTGCTGACCACAACCGGGCTTTCGGCCAATCTGCCGTTTAAAGGCAACGAGGAAAACGCGCTTCCACTGCACCCGTTGGCCGAACTGCTCAAATTGGTGATGGCGGCCCTGATCGGCATCGTCATCACGCAGGTCCACCGGCGCTATCACCGGGATAAACCGCTGACCCGCTCGTTGCTGCAGGCCCAGGTTCTGCTGTGCGTGGCCGGAGCCATTGTGATGGTAATCATCGGTAATTCCGTGGCGCGGGCTTTTGGCGTGGCGGGGGCCGCGGGCATCGTCCGTTTCCGCACACCCGTGGAAGACCCTAAGGACACCACGATCCTATTCCTTCTAGTGGGCTTGGGCATGGCCTGCGGCGTAGGACTACTGGAGGTGGCCGGTATAAGCACAGTCTTCCTTTGCGTGGTGCTGGTTATCCTCGATCGCGTCGGCGATGCCAGAGCGCGCTCGCTGGTTCTGTCGCTCGTGGCCACGGGGCGCGAATTTCCGAGCGAACACGTCAGCCGCGTCCTGAACAGCTCAGTCGATTTCTATGAGGCTCGCGAGCTGGTTCAAGGCAGTGAGGCTGTCGTGAAATACACCGTGGTGCTGGCGCCTTCGACGCCGCTTTCATGGCTTAGCAAGGAGCTAATGGGGGATGGGAACGCGGGGCTAAAATCGGTATCGTGGTCCGACCCGCCCAAAAAGTAATCGTAAATTTCCCGGCTTGCCGACTCTCCCGCGGCACGCGGGCCGAACTGGGGCAACTATGCCAGGAAGAAGTAAGGAAAATACAAAATCTGCGATGAGCGATTTTATTCCTACTGGGCTCCTGGTCTTGTAGAAGCTGATTTTCCCGGATTGGTTTTGATCGGCGTCATGGCTTCTGTAATGCCTCTATTCCGTCGAGAATCATTTGAACTACCGGTTCATCGCCCATCGCGGAGTTGATCATAACGTGGAAGTACTGGCGCGGCGGCCATTCCACGCCGAAATACTTCTTGATGAAGGCGGCGCGGTCGAGATCGACGGTTTCGGCAAGTTGCATCGCTTCCTGCTCGCTCTTCCCGGTCTGCTGTAAGCGGTGTACTTTTTCGTTCAGGGGCGCGTACACGAAGACATGAAACGCATCGGCCCGATCGTGCAAGTAGTAGGCGGAGCCTCGCCCCACGATTACGCAATTACCTTCCTCGGCGGCCGCACGGACAACTTGTTCGGCGACGGCGCGAATGCCGTCCGCATCGGCCATTTTCAGCTTCGGCGCGTTGAGGCTTCCCTCAAAGCTGCCACGCAGAAAGGCCTTAAACAGTCGATAGTAAAGCGGGTCGCGGCACTCCTCATGCCGTTCGACGTGAAGGCTGTCGCACTCCAGGTGGCGGGCGATTTCGGTGGTGAGCAACTGGTCCCAGAGTCTCCAGCCAAGACGCTCGGCTACCTTGCAGGCAATGTCCGCGGCGCCGCTTCCGTATTCGCGCTCCACTGTCAGAACCTTAATCATGGACGTCTTCTCCAGGGCCCTCAGCCGACAGCGGCTTCTGCACTGGCGCCGGCCGTGTCGTTCTTCCTCACTATGAATGCAAGCACAAACATGATACTCGCAGCAACCGCCAGGACCATATAAGTGTCGACGTAAGCGAGCGTCTGCGATTGCGCCAGGACCGATTGGTAAACGCGTCCATAGGCTTGCACCTGCGCATCGGGAGCGCTGGCCCCACTATGGACCAATTGTTGGGTCAACCCGCTGATTTGATTCCGAAACGCCGGATCATAATTGGTCGCATGATATGTCAGCACGGATTGATGAAATTGGGCGCGCCGCGCAAGAAGTGTAGTGACCATGGACGTTCCGACGCTGCTGCCGATATTACGCATGAAATTCACCAACCCCGACACGCTATTGCCCTTCTCGGGCGCAACTCCGATGTACGCCGCCACGTTGATGGGAACGAATAAGAATCCCAACCCGAAGGACTGGACCACCCGCAGCCATGCCGCTGAGCGGAAGCTGATCAGCAAATCGATCCGCTTGGTGGAATAATACATCCCGCCGGCGAGACACAGCCAGCCGAATGCCATTATGTACTTGGCCGGGATTTTGGTGGTGAGCTGCCCGACGATCGGCATTTGAAATAGGATTACCATGCTCGCACCGGAGAGTACCAGCCCCGCGGATTCCGCCGTATAGCCCATGAGCGTTTGCAGGAACTGTGGCATCATCACCAGGCTGCTAAAAAGAAGAACGCCCAAAATGAACATCATCAGGCTTGCCACCGCAAAATTGAAGCTTTTGTACATGCGGACGTCGACAATCGGCGCCTTGTGGCGCCATTCCCAGAAGACCAACGAAATCAGGCAGACCGCCGCGATCGCTGCGAGGGTGACGATGAAGTTCGAACCGAACCAGTCGTCTTCCTGACCCTTATCGAGCAAAACCTGAAGGGCCCCGATCCCCAGCGCCAGAAGCGCGATGCCGATGTAGTCGACGCGAATGCCGGCGCCCCTCCCGCGACGGAGATACGGTGGATCCTCGACCATTCGCATTACCAGGAAGAAGGTCAGAATGCCTATAGGCAGATTGATGTAGAAGATCCAGCGCCAGGTGTAGTTATCGGTAATCCACCCGCCGAGCGTGGGACCGATGGTCGGCGCCATCACCGCCGTGATGCCATAGAGGGCGAACGCCAGGCCGCGTTTCTGCGGCGGGAACGTGTCGGCGAGAATGGCTTGCGCCATAGGTTGAAGGCCGCCACCTCCGGCGCCCTGCAGGACGCGGAACAGGATCAGCATCCCCAAACTGAGTGCAGCTCCGCACAGCAGGGAGCTGACCGTGAATAGGAAAATGCACAGCAGGAAGAAGCGCCTTCGGCCGATGACCATCGCGAGCCATCCGCTGATGGGAAGGACGATGGCGTTCGACACAAGATAGGAAGTCAGCACCCAGGTGCTTTCGTCGTTGCTAGCGCCCAGGTTACCCGCTATGTGGGGCAGGGCCACGTTGGCGATGCTTGTGTCAAGCACTTCCATGAACGCGGCCAGGGCGACCACCACCGCGATGAGCCACGGATTGTATTTCGGCTTCCAGGTTTCGGTCGGCTCGGCCATGATTCCTCTTACTCGACATATACTTTCGGATCAACCGAAAGGCCGGGGCGCAGACGATGATCGTTGTTTTGGCCGGGATCGACATTGATGCGGACGGGAACGCGCTGCACGACCTTCACGTAGTTGCCGGTAGCGTTCTCGGGAGGCAGGAGACTGAAGCGTGACCCGCTGGCGCCGCCAATGGCGTACACTCTGCCGGTATATTCCTTGCTATAGGCGTCGACGCTGAACGTGACTCGTTGGCCGGAGTTCATGCGACTCAGCTGCGTTTCCTTGAAATTGGCGGTGATCCAAACGTCGTCCAGTGGAACCACGGCCATCAACTGCTGGCCGGGGGAGAGATTCTCTCCGACTTCCACTGTCTTCTTGCCCACTATCCCCGTCACCGGCGCGACCACTGAGCAGTAGCTCAGGTTGAGCTGGGCCTGCTCTAGCAGCGCCCTCCGCTGCGCGACCTGCGCCGCAGCGGATTTCGCACGGGTCTCACTGACGGCCACTTGCTGGGGCGCGGTCATCGCGGACTCGATGGACGCATCGGCCTGGGGAATCCGCGTTTTGGCCTGCTCGACGGCGCTCTGTGCGACCACGATGTTCTGTTCAGCCTCACGGACTCCCGCTGTGCGCGTATCCAGAGTGGCTTGGGCGGCATCCCTGGCCGAAACAGCGGTATCGTATTGCTGCCGGGGGATTTCGTCCTTGTCGACCAGAAGCTTGTAGCGCTTGGCATCGTCGCTGGCTTTGATCAGGTTTGCCTCGGCTTCGCGCACCTGAGCGCGTGCAGATTCAAGGCGCGCCTGTGCAGCGGCGAGTTGGCGCTCCGCGCCGCTGAGCGCAGCTACCACGTCCGCGCGATTGGAATTCGCCGTCTTTAGCTGACTCGACGTATTCGTATGAGTGATCGGGACGTCAATGCGAGACGTTTCCAGGGCTGCTTCGGCGTCTGCCAGGTCGGCTGCCGCCTTGGCAACCGCGACCTCGTAGTCTTTGGGATCGATGCGGACCAGCAGGTCGCCAGCCCTTACGTATTGCTCGTCTTCGACGAGCACATCCATCACGTGGCCGCTGATGCGCGAGCTGACCGCGTCGATATGCCCGTCCACCTGAGCGTCGTCCGTGGTCTCGTAGGTGCTGAAATACTTCCGTAGGTAGTATCCCCCAACTGCCAGAATTGCCACGATCAAGGCCAACGCCAGGATTCGACCAAGCCTTGATCTCCGGCGTGAAATCTTCGCGTCTTTCGCAAGTTCAGCCATGTCATTTCACCTCTTATCAGACGTAGAATTCCCCGATCGGCTGCACAAAAATATGCCCGCTTAGGGGACGAAGATCAAACTATGGTTGCCGCGGCAACGGACTTCGGCGCCTGCTCCTGTCGATATTGTCGCTGACACCAGCCGAAATCCTCTTCGCGGATGTGCTGGATCGCCCTATTTCGCTCTCAACATCAGCGCTGGACGGCTATGAACTTATCGATCTCCGCCGCGGTGTCGCTTATCATGCGTTGCAGATTGCGATCGAGCGATTGCACAACGTCCATTACATTCTTGCTGGTGACCGGTTCTTCGCGCTCCGCGAGGCGATCCCAAACGATGCGGTTGGTCTTCCAGTCGACTAATTCCACCTGCAGCGAGATCTTTGTCTGAATGGCCGCGTCATCCACCTCGCCGAACTCGTACAGCTTGCCCCGCACCAGGTAATCGCACGGGGCCGTGCTGCCGGTCTCGATCACCCGCTGATACTTGCCCGATACCCGCAGCGCGCGCACTAGAGAATTGCGCACCATCGAACTCGGCCGCTCGATCCATCGGTGGTATTCGTACGCGCCTGCCTCATTGGCTCCAATCCGGTAACGTATCCGGCTGTCCTGCAATGCCTCGGGAGCGACGATATTGCCCACCAGAAGGATAAGGCCGTTCGAACTTTCTGCGCTTGCCGGCCGCGAAGCCGGTTGGATGGCGTAGTAGTGAATCGGCTTCCTGGAGACGCAGTTTGCGCACCCCAAGGCGGCGATTGCCAGACAGATTGTGGTCACAAAGCGCATCGTTGTCCTCGGCGGCGTCTCCTATTTCTCATCTCCAGGCTTGCGGTCCGGCGTTCTTATGCCGCGGATCAGGCTCGCCGGAGAATGCATCAGGGTTTCGGTCAGGGTGCGGAGATTCTCGGTGATCATGCGAATGTTATTCAGCAAATCGTCGATGTTGGCAGAATTCTGATCCAAAGTCTGATTAAGGCCGGTGAGCAGCACAGTGGATTGCGCCACCGTATCCCGCAATCCCGTCACAGAGGTTCGAATATCGGGCCGGTTCTCCATGAGCGTCGAATCCACGTGGCCCAGTGTTTCGTTGGCGCGGGCGGTCGTAGCTTTGAGGTCGTCCAGCAGTGGCTCCAGTCTCGCCGTCAACTCCTGGACGTTGCTGAGGCTGGCGGAGACTTTGGGACGCGCGTCGGTCAGCAGGCCGTTCAGATTGTCCAAGGAATCCGTAGCCTTGGGCCGAACATCCGCCACCAGGCGTTGGACATTGTTCAGCGAATTGCCGATGTTGGCGCGGTTGCGGTCGTTGAGCAGATCGTTGGCGCGCGCCAGAGTGACCTGCAGGGCGTCCAGATTCTGATTCAGCTTCCGCATCGCGTTCTGTACGTCTGGTAGCATCGCCTGCGCTGCGTCGCCTAACTGGGGCAGGCCGAAAGCCTCTTGCGACTGCATCGCCGAACCCGGCGATGCGAGCGGCGCGCGCTCGCTGCCCGTGGTGATTTCGATGTAGTTATCCGTCAACGGACCCAGCGTCGAGATCTTGGCCACGCTGTCGGTCTTCAAAGGCGCATCCCGGTTCACGAGAAGATCGATCTCGATCCGCGTCGAATTCTCGGGGTCCACGCGAACCGCTTGCACCTTGCCCACCATCATGCCGCCAAAGCGTACCGGCGCGCCGACCTGCACGCCTCCGGCGAATTTGAAGTATGCCCGATGCGGCACGGTAGCGCGGCCGATGCCGCCTGCGAGCACGATCATCGTCCCCAACAATACGCCTCCGGCGACAAGAACAAATAGCCCCACCAGCGTTCGCTCGCGCATCGCCTCCATCGTCTTACCCGATCCCTTCCGTGAAGATTCGCAGGTGATCTACCTCGTCGTCCTGCGTCGAATCCGCAATGCGGTCCAGAAACTGGCGAACCCGGGGGTGCTGGCTGTTCTTCACTTCTTCCGCCGAGCCGATGGCCACGATCGCCCCTCGGTCGATCAGGACGATCCGGTCGGCGATCAAAAACGCGCTCGCCAATTCGTGCGTTACCACAACCATAGTAAGGGCGTAAGCCCTTTTGAGGCTCAGGATCAGGTCGTCGATTCCGGCCGCGGTGATCGGGTCGAGTCCGGCGGACGGTTCGTCGAAGAACAGGATCTCGGGGTCCAGCGCCATGGCCCGTGCAAAAGCCGCGCGCTTTTTCATGCCTCCGCTCAACTGTGAAGGGCTATAATGCTCGAACCCGCTGAGGCCCACTTGTTCCAGCTTGATACGAACCATCACCTCGATGGTGCTTCGTTCGAGCTTGGTATGTTCGAGGAGCGGCAGCGCGATATTCTCGCCCACGGACATGGAGCCGATCAGGGCGCCCCCCTGGAAGGCCAGGCCGATTCGCTTGCGGATCGAGTCCATCTCGTGGACGCCGGCTTTCGCGATGTCGATCCCCGTGATGCGCACCTGCCCGGAGGACGGCCTTTCGAGGCCCACCAGAGTTCTGAGCAGCGTGCTTTTTCCCGAGCCCGAGCCGCCGATGATCACCATGGTTTCGCCACGCCGTACGTCGAACGTCAGTCCATGCAGAACTTCCCGATCGCCATAGCGCACGCGCAAATCGGATGCGGCAACAATCGGGCCGCCGGCGACGGCATCGGCCATATTTCCTACGAGCCCCCTCTTGCGATATAGAACAAGGCCGTAAAGAGAAGATCGATCAGGATCACCAGCAGAATGGAAATCACCACGGCCGAAGTGGTCGAGCGCCCTACCTCTTCTGCCCCGGCCCCCGTGGAAAAGCCCTCGTGGCAACCTACCGCGGTGATCACCAAACCAAAGACCAGGCTCTTGACGACGCCGCTAGTAATATCGCGCAGCAGCAGGGCATCGCGCGTTGCGATCAGGTAGCCGCTGAAGGTGAAGCCCCCTCCGATCACGCCGAAGAGGCCGCCGCCTAATACTCCCATCAGGTCGGCCCAGATGGCGAGACAAGGCATCATCACCGCCATTGCGACGAATTTCGGCGTCACCAGAAAGGCCACCGGATCGAGGGCCATAGTTTTCAGCGCATCTAGTTCTTCGCTCACCCGCATGCTGCCGATCTCCGCCGCGAAGGCTGAGCCGGACCTTCCGATTACCACGATCGCGGTCAACAACGGCCCCAGTTCTCGCGTGATGGAGATAGCGACCAGGCTTGCCACCAGTTGCATGGCGCCTATTCTTTGCAATTCATAGGCTCCCTGTAGCGCGATGATGATCCCGACAAAAAAGGTGATCAGGGAAAGAATCGGAATGGCGTCAACCCCCGCGGCCATAGCCTGATGGATGGCGCGCTGCAACAGACGGCCGCGGTTCAAAGGCGAGAGAAACAGCAGCCACAGCGATTTGCCGAAAATCTCCGTCAGCCCGCCCACGTACGCCACGCTTCGCTCGGTCGCGGCGCCTACGTTTGCCACCCAGTGCATCACGCCATCCCTAAGGCATCCTGCTCGGTCGGAAAGACGCGGAAAATCCGGATCACGTGCGTGAGCCGGAATACTTCCTCCACCGCGGGGCTCAGCCCGAAGAGGACAAACTCCTTGTTCAGCCGCTGCGAATCCTTGAGCACTTCGATCAGGGTGGCGATTCCGGAACTATCGATGTACCGGATGGCCGCCAGGTTCAGAGCCACCTTCCCCGCGGACGGCAGGGCTTCAAAGAGAGTGCGCCGGAACACGGGAGATGTTCCCAGATCCACATCCCCTTCCACCTCGACCACCTTCGCATCGCCCACATCTCGAACGGATATTTTCACGGTGTCTTCCTTAACAATTTGGTCGCCACAAACCGGTTTCCATCCGGCGATGCTTCGTAGGATACACTGTCCATGACCTTCTTGATGATATGGGTTCCCAAGCCACCCGGCTGATCGCATCCAATTTCTCGCGCACATATTTTCGACCTGTCCGGCGCCTCTCCCTTGTCCAACAGAATAAAATCCAGCCCGTCCGCGGTCTCGTGGAATTCCAGCTCAATCACTCCATCGGTACGGCTATGGTAGGCGTGGCGTATGACGTTGGCAAGAGCTTCGTCAAGCGCGAGCACGATCGCCCGGCATTCGGATTCGTCCCAGCCCATCGCGGAAGCCAGAGGACCGATTGCGCCGCGCACCACGGGCAAGTACCGCGGGTCGCTCGGCATGGCGAAACGCATTTGAAGCCGGCGGGGAGTGTCACCCATGCTCGTCAATTATGGTAACGCCTGGGGGGGCGCGCCTTTGCAGGGCTACCACCGTTTCATCGTCCGCCGGGGGCACGGCCCCACGAAACCGCGTCACAGCCGCCAGCAGTTCCTTACCCGCAGCTGCGGGGGATTCCGTGGGTAGATTGCGCGCGATAGACAATAGACCGTCCAGCCCCAGTTGCTCGCCGGATCCGTCGCAGGATTCACTAACGCCGTCCGTGTACAAGACCAGCAGATCACCTGGCTCCAGTTGTATCGCAGTCTGAGTGTAGGAGGTTCCCGCGATCAATCCCAGCGGCAGATCCACAATTTCCTTGCCAAGTGGCGTTGAATCATATAAGAGACTCCACTCCCGGGTAGCCGTACGATACCACAGCGGAGGCATATGGCCCGCGTTTGTGAACAGCAACTCCCCGGAATCGGAGTAAAAACTGGCCAGGAAAGCCGTAGCGAACCGGGACTTCTCCATGCCTTTCAAAAAGGTGTCGTTGAGTTGGCGGATCAACGCGGATTGGTCCCAATCGTCTATATGCTCCAGCAGCGCCTCGCGCAGGCGAACGGCCGCGGCGCTAACC
>Ga0207090_1159_pt1 | contig 13812 bp, 15 predicted proteins | sample Alteio_BWMinHeat_50_FD_153565 | JGI IMG/M metagenome (GOLD analysis project Ga0207090, IMG submission 153565) | Enriched cells from forest soil in Barre Woods Harvard Forest LTER site, Petersham, Massachusetts, United States -... | ecosystem: Environmental > Terrestrial > Soil > Temperate forest >...
GCGGCCCTCGCGAGTGCGTTCGGGACGCTCGCGGTCACGGGCGGCGGACATGGCTGGGTGATGATCGGCCACGACTCGGCGAACAGCCGCAACCAGCGGCACGAGCGCACGATCGGCGTCGACAACGTCCGCGATCTGGCGCTGAAGTGGGTGGCGACGACGGCGGGAGACGTGTCGGCGACGCCCGCGGTCGTTGATGGAGCGGTCTACTTCGGCGACTTCGGCGGCATGGAGTGGAAGCTCGACGCCGCCACGGGCTACGTGATCTGGTCGCACAAGGTGTCCGACTACACCGGGCTCGCAGGCGACCTCGCACGTACGAGCCCGTCGGTTGCGGGCAACACGCTCGTCATCGGCAGCCTCCTGCGGCCGGTCATGCTGGGGATCGACGCGACAACCGGCGACCTGATCTGGAAGACGCAGGTGCACCCGGACTCACAGGTGGCCGGACACGGAATCATGACCGGCTCACCGGTCCTCGTCGGCGACACCATCGTCACCGGCGTCTCGGCGTCGGGGGCGGGCGGCCCGGCCGCCACCTTCCGCGGCGAGATCGTTGCCTTGAACGCGCAGACGGGCCGCATCCTCTGGCAGAGCTACTCGCTGCCGGACAATGGCGGCCTGCCGGGAGGTTACGCCGGGTCGACAATGTTCTCACCGCCCGCCGTCGACCTTGCCGACCACCTCGTAATCGGCACGTTCGGGCAGCCGTATCACGAACCGCCGGCAGTGGCCGCCTGCAACGCAGCTGATCCGAACGGCTTCAGCGAACACTGCGAGCAGCCCGGCTCATATCTCGACTCGATCGTCGCGTTCGACCTCAAGTCCGGCGCGCCGGTGTGGTCGTACCGCGTTGTGGGCGATGTGCCGTGGCAGAGAGCGTGCGGCTCACAGCCACCAGCGGTGACGTGGTGCGCCCCGGAATCCGACAACCCGGAGCGCATTCCTGCCGGTGACAAGTGGGACCTCGGCGGCTCGGGGGCGAACGTCTTCCAGATCGGTGAAGGCCGCCACAAGCGCACCGTCGTCGGCGTTGGCGAGAAGAGCGGCGTCTACGTTCTCCTCGACGCGAAGACCGGCGAGTTCATCTGGAACACACTCATCGGCCCCGGGGGCGATCAGGGCGGCATGGAGTGGGGCACGGCGTACGACGGCAACCGGGTCTACGTTTCGATCACCAACCATCATCACATCCCCTACAGGCTGACGAAAAACGGCAAGCTGACGGACACGACCGTCACCGGCGGCTCCTGGGCAGCGCTCGACCCGGAAACCGGGAAGATCCTCTGGCAGACCGCCGATCCGCAGCTCGAAACTGTGCCCGGTTTCAAGTCTGTGGGTGTATGGGATCTCGCTCCTGTGAGCGTGGCCAACGGCGTGCTCTACGCGGGGTCCATGGCCAAGACCGGGAACGAGTTCTATGCGCTCGACGCGGCGACCGGCGCGGTCCTGTGGGGGTATCCTGCCGGCAGTGCGGTCAACTCTGGCCCGTCAGTCGTGAACGGGTCGGTCTACTGGGGCACCGGCTACGCCAGGTCTGGCGTCGAGGGCAGCGGCAACAACAAGCTCTTCGCTTTCAGCATCCACGGCCAACAGCAGCAGCCGGACGGGCATCGCCGGGAAGGAGACCGGTAGGGGAAGTCATGGGCGCCACACCGGCTATGGGAAAAACCGGAGCCAGCATCATCTTTCTTAACGACACACGCCAAGTCCTGCTCTTGTTGCGAGACAACAACGAGACAATACCCTTCCCGAATTGCTGGGATCTTCCGGGCGGACATGTCGAAGCCTCAGAGACGCCGTTTGAATGTATCCAGCGGGAGATCCGCGAAGAACTCGAAATGGAGCTCGAACATCCACGGTTATTCCGTGTGTACGATCTGGCTGATCGCCGTGAATACACATTTTGGCAAAACGCTGACTTCGACGTTACTTTGGTAAACCTGCGTGAGGGACAGCGGATGCAATGGTTCTCTGAAGACGACATTGGAATTCTGACCTGCCGGCAAATCGCGTTTGACTTCAAACCTATTCTGCTCGATTTCTACCAGGAACGGCCATGGCTCAACGTCTAGCATCGCCTGGCGACGCCACCGGAAGCTTCACGATCTTCCTGCAAGGGAAAGCCGACCGCGAAGCGCGAGCCTGGATAGGGCGGAAGCATCAAGAGAAGGCGGCAGGGGGCGCTCACACACTTTCTTGTACAAAGCCCGACGGAAGCGGTTCTTGCGGAGGTCAGAAAGCTCCAATCTTCCGCCGGTTACTTCATCCAGAACCAATCCCAAAATCTGCCTCTGCAATCCCGGCAGCGAAATGGGCGATGCAGAACAATGCTCCATAACCATTCGAGCTTACGACGATGGGAGGGGCGAACTTGATTCGAAAAGCACCAGGGACATAACCACGCCTTTATGGGTCGATCCTCTGTACTTTGACTTTCGCCCACGTCGTTCGGGCCATCCTGCTTTCCAGCGATCAGAATTCCCGTTGCTTTGCGGCTACGGCCCAATTCGAGCGAGTCCAGGGGTTTCGAAAAGGCATCTTCGCAGGCCGAGTGTGGAAGGGCTGCTATCTCTGTTAACGAATGCAGCATCGAGGTTCCCGGATGTGGGACGTTGTGCTCTTTTATCGGGGCAAAGATCCGCTCGTCATTCATCGTGGCAATTACGGCAGTGGGCGAAATTCTGGCTGGAAGGGTCCGTTGCAGTTCCGGCGGAAGGGAAGCGACAGCTTTCGCCCCATCATCGGAACACGGCACCAGAACGGCACGATCGAGGCGCAATCCTTTGGGGAAACTACCGGGGTCATTCGGTTTCAATGGGAGCCTGGGATCCGCCGGGAAGGTGCTATGCCACCCCGGTCTGAGCAAGGACCCTTGCGTTTGATGGGCGGCGACGGAAAATGCCGGAATGCCTGCCCTGGCCAGATTGCGCAGGAGATCGATCGCAGTTAAACCCGAACCAAATACAGAAACGGGAGTCCTTTCCCTCATCCATGTTCTCCTAAACAGCTTACATCCTCATCTGAGGATATAGGCATTCTTCGGATATATGACCGGTTGTCAACCCTGAGAGTTTCGGTAGAGTCGTGGGAGGGAAACGTCCCCGGCCTAACTGCAACAAAAGACGCTGGAGAACGACGCCGAGTGGGATACAATGCTGCGGCGAGATATTCGGAGAATGAGGATTGTATTGAATGGCTGAAGTCCAGATTCATGTCGGGGAATCGATTGAAAGCGCGCTGCGGCGGTTTAAGCGGCAGGTACAGCAGGAAGACATCATCAAAGAAGTAAAGCGGCACGCCTTCTACATGAAACCGGGAGAGAAGAAGCGCGTGAAGCAGGCGCTGGCGCGCAAACGCGCTCGAAAAAAGATCATCAGGCGTACACCCACTGAAGACTATAAATAGCGCTCAGGGAATTCTCGCATCGCGGTTTTGACGCGGATCGTGGCTGGAGTGCTGCCGCTCACTTAAGCGGCAGTCAAAAGGTCCTCACGCAAAGCCTCGAGCGCGGCTTCAGGCGTAGAGTAGTTGCCGGTCCAATTTCCGTGCCAACTGTCGTTCCATCGGAGAAAGCGCCACGACTGGCCGTATTCGGCTATCTTAGCATTCTCTCCTGAAGGCAGCCCCGCAACGCGGTACTCCGAAACGCGCGCGCTGCCATCGGCCTGATCCGCACCGGCCCAGCCTGCTTCTTGCAATGTAAGTTTCATTCTTTCGATACCTCTTCGAGTTATTGTCTACCTACAGCTCGGACAAATCAGGTCCATATGTCCTGGATGGAATTCTTATTCAATTCAGCAAGCGGTCCAGGACCGGCAGCGGGACAGCACTCTCTTTTAGCGCGCGCTCATGGAACTCGCGGAGTGAGAAACTGGCGCCCTGCTTCTGTTGATAATGGTCGCGGACCTGGAGCCAGCCTTTCCAACCGGCATAGTACGTGGGCAATTGGCAGGATGAAAGCTGTGCGCGCTGGAGTTTGGCGGTGGCTTCCTCGATTTCCTGATAAGTGTCGCCGGTCATGAGGTCGAGGGCCTCCTGATCCTTCATGCCCATCGTTTGAAGCCGGATATCCAGGATGGTATTGGCGAGAACGCGGAGCAGTTGCTTCATCCAGGTAAGCCGCATGCCCGGATTGTTGTTCAGGTAGCCCTGGTCGGTCATCACATTCTGCATGTAGACGGCCCAGCCCTCGACGTACGGACCATTGCCGAAAACATTCCGCAGGATGCGCCGTGACTTGGGCTGCACGTCGTTGGCATATTCGAGCTGTACGTAATGGCCCGGCATGGCTTCGTGAATGGTCAGATGCTGTAAGCCGAAATTGTTGTACTCGCGAAGCTTTGACTCGATCCGAGCTGCGGGCCACGTCTTAGGGATCGGCGTAATCCAATAGAAAGCGCCAAGCTCAGGCTGGAGCGGAGGCGCGGCATTGAATCCCCCGACGGCGTAGATACCGCGCATGAACTCCGGAGTGTCGATAACTTCCAGATTCGAGCGGCCCGGAAGCGTGAGGAATCCCTTCTCCTTCACGAACGCCGTCGCTTGTTCGAGGGCCTTTTTCGCCTGCGGCATGTAGGTGGCAGGGGTGGCGTGTTGCTTCGCGATTTCACCGAGCGCCTCCTTTACCGTCTTCGGCGCAGCCAGCTTCTCCATTTCTGCCCTTGTTGTCTTGAGATCGGCCTCAGCTTCGGCAAGCAATTGTTCCGGCGTCTTGCCGGTAACCAGAACGTACTCGAATTTCTTAGCGTAGTTTTCCTTGCCGAGCCGCCAATCGCTGGTCTTCCTGGAAAGATCCGTCCCGAGAAACGTATTGAAGTCGTTCAGCGCGGCGAGAGCCGACTTAGCCGCCCGCTCATAGTCCGCCTTCTGCACTTCGGGCACCGCGCCTCGAAGATCCTGGTCGATCAATCCGATGGTCCCCTGGTTCTCCTCGCGCGCGACACGATTCCAGACGGCTGGCGCATCCACGAGGTTCGCCCTGGCCTGCTCGAACAAGGCCGGCATTTTCTCGAGACGTTTGATAATGTGCAGAAAGCGCTGCTCTTTCGGCGCGTACTCGAGGATGGAAGGAACGAAGAGCGCATTGCCGGCCAGTTCCACGTAAACCGTGGGATTGTGTTTGTAGCTCTGGATCGTATTCAAGTCGAGCAATGCAAGACTGAGGTCATTCTTGATGACCTCCAGATCGGCCTGTTGCTCCTTGTCAAGAGAAGGCACATTTAAGGCAGCGATGCGGGTTTGATAGCCTTCATAAAACTTCCGCTGTCCTTCGATGCCTGAGGCGCTGTAGTCGTCCAGCATCTCGTCGAGCTTCATGCCATTATGCTCGTGATATCCCGTCTGAGTTGCGCTGACAGGCGATAAGGCCAGGCTGCCATAAAGAAGGTCGTCGGTCAGTTTCTCAAAGTCGGAGGAACTGCTTATATTTGTCGTGGTTGAGGGTTTGGTCGTGCTACAACTGACGCACAACAGTAAAAAGACGATGGACAGGTATCGGCGCATGCTCACTGTACCTCGGCTGAGTTTTAGCACAGGACAATCGGATGAAGCTAGAATGCGTATTGGAGATCCGTGGCACATGTTGAGACCGGTTCGTGGCTTTCTGCTTGGCGTGCTCGTTGCCGTTTGGTGCGGGCAGTCTTCGGGTCAGCGCGGACCGGCGCCACGCCCGTCGAACAGCGCCGCCAGTGTGCTCGATGCGCTGGGAATGTTGCAGCCGGAATCCGTCAAGTCGATTCTGCTCCTCTATTCGGGCAAGAGCATCTCAAAATCGAAGGCGGTTGAACTCGAAGCGGATTTGAAGAAGACTCCGGACAAAATCGACGACCGCCTCGTCCTCATAGGATATTACACAACGAATGCGCGTACTTCCATGGATCACCTTCGACTGCGCACACACGTGCTGTGGATGATCGAAAACCATCCGGAACATCCGGCGACCGCGGAGCCTGGCCTTCGCGATTTACCGGATGACACGGACGGCAATGCCCAGATTCTCGTCCTGTGGAACAAGAATCTCGAATCTCACGGCGACGACCTGGCAGTGCTGAAAGATGCGGAGAAATTCTTTTTCGGAAAAGACCCTGGGGAAGCTGATCAACTGATTCACCGGATTGCGCAGAAAGAGCCGAACGACAAGCAATGGCCAGGCGAGCTTGCCGCACTGTATCGCATGTCCGGTATTCCCGGCGAGCACATTGACGATCCTGGCGCGCGGGCCATCGAGTCCTACAAACGCGTTCTCGAGTTGACGCAAAACGTTACTGGGCGCGAATCCCTGGCCGGCGACATGGCACAGGCAGCATTTAAAGTCGGCGACCTGGCCGGCGCGGCAGAATTGGCAAAGATTCACCTTCGAAGCAGAGACCGCTCCGCATTGCAGCGCTCGAACACGATTCTAGGCCGTGTCGCGCTTCGCTCGGGCGATATTGCGGGCGCGAAACAGTACCTTTTGGAGTCCTCCGGCCCGTTGGCCGCAAAAGACGTCTCGGTTTCCGGTCCAACACTGGTGCTCGCAAAGGAACTGTTGCAGCAAGGAGAGCGCGAAGCTGTTCTCCAGTATCTCGACAATTGCCTGTCCCTTTGGCCGCGCGGTGAAGGAGTGTTGCAGCTCTGGATCGCCGATATCAAGAACGGCAAGACGCCCAATTTCGGCAACCTCGGGAACTAGAATGATGGGAAAACGACCCGCCGCCTTTTGTGGCCTTTGTTTGTGTCTTTGCGTCTTTGTGGTTTCTTCCCGCTGCCTGGCTGGCGAAAAAACCGAAATCGACAACGACTGGGTGCGGGTGCTCCGGTTGACCCAATCCCCTCATGAACAATCCGCGCTGCGCGACCATCCGGCGTCAGTGGTGGTTTGTTTAACCGAGGTCCACCAGAAGATCATCAACGCGGACGGCAAAGCGCAGAACCTCAGGAAAAGGGCAAACGACGTCGCCTACTTCGACGCGGCGAAGCACGGCGAAGAGAATGTTGGAGACCGGCCACTCGAGATGATTGTCGTCGAACTGAAACCCAACACCGCGAAAGCTACCGGATGGCCCGTCACGCTGGATCCTGTCAAACTCGACCCGAAACATCACCCGGTGCCATTCGAGAATGCGCGTGTGCGCGTGTTGCGCACCATTCTGGAACCCCACGTCAAGAGTCCCATGCACGAACATCCGTCCTACGTGGTCGTCTACCTGACCGAGTTGCACACCACGATGACTCTCAGTGACGGCAGAAAGGTCGACAATCCTCGAAAGCCCGGCGAAGTTGCCTGGCGCGACGCACTCAAACACGAAACCGAAAACATCGGCAGCAAGCGTGCCGTCGAAATTCAGATCGAACTCAAGTAGCGCAGAGGAGACCTAATGAAGGGACAGGGAAGGTACACAAGAGGCACAAACCGAAACACAAAAAGCACAAAAACAGGCACCTGCTGACTGATTTTTGTGTTTTGTGTCCTTCTTGTGCTTCTTGTGGTACTTCCCCCCTTTTGTCGTGCAAAGCCGAACGGCGGGGAGTAAGACACTCTCAGCTCATTTATCCCGCGAATCCTGGCAAATGTATTCGAACAGCTCACCGCCGGAAACAAATGAGGACGCCGTTTTCTCGGTGATCGTCCATTTGCCGCCCCAGGGCCCCGTGTATGCTCCCGGATCATCGACGGTGTATTCGTACGAGAGTGTCTTGAGGTTCGGACGCGAAATGCGTTCGGTCATGTGAAGCTGTTCCGTGGTTGGATAGGCTCCGGCGATCCACTGTTTCTCATTGAAGCCGACGGAATCGATCACGAGTGTCTCGCCTTCCCAATGGCCGACAGAATGCCCCAGAAACGTTGGCCGCAGATCGTCACCCGCGGGGTGCGGACGGCCATCCATATAGATGACGCGCCACGAGTGCGGCCCGGCGACATTCAGGATGAAGATGCTTTTGAGTTCGGGAACATCCACGATTTCAAATCCAGGCGCGTTGAAAAAAGCAGGCCCCGCGCCGGGCTTGCAATTGACCAATGGAGGATACAAGTCAGTCTTCGCGGTTCGGTACTGATAGAGAGCACGCGCCCACGGCTGGAACGGGACATCGGCCGCGCGCGGATTGCCGCCCAGGCCGGGCCGGACTTCCCAGTATCCTTTTTTGTCGGGTGTCGATCCCAGATTCACCTTGCCGTCGGGCCAGCGGGGCGCCGGTTCCACAGGCGCGGCCGGCGCTGCAGCCTGGGCTCCGCCCTGTCCACGCGCGCCGCGCTGAGCCAGCGAAGACACGGTCATCAAACACAGTAGTGCTAAAACTGCCGCGACTCTCACGACAACCTTGAACACGCAAACCTCCCGGTATTACCGCATCGGCAACTTTTGCCCGCTCGCCAGAATCATGTGAGTGGTCTGCTCGGAGCCGGCGGCATTGCTGCCATCCTTTGCAAGAGCGGCTGCTTCGACGGTGACTCTGTCACCAATCTTCACCGTATCGCGCTTCCAGCCGCCTCTGGTGAGTGCATACGGCGGCCCCATTTCAATCTTGAAGCTCTTGACCACTCCGCCTTCATCCCTGGTGTCGATAAAGACGAAGGCATGGGGATTCACCCAATCGACCTTCGTGACGGTTCCGCTGATGTTCAATGTCTTCTTCGAATCGTACTCCGCGTCGAAGGAGTGGTGCGCCGCTGCCGGCTTCACGCTCAGAAGCATCAGACTCAATGTTGCAAATGAACCAATTGTTCTCAGTTTCATAATCGCCTTCCGAAAATCCAGGTCAGACCTGGATTTTCTCTTTACCGGACAAATGTTGTTTCCGCATTATCCTCACAGAAATATTCCTGAATCTCCTGGTCCGGGACCCACTGGACGGTCCACCCTCCGGCCCATGATTTTGTATATGTTCGGGGGTCGTCCACCGTCACTTCATATTTCAGCGTGTTCAGATCCGTTCGCGTGAAGCGCTCGGTCAGGTGAAGCGCTTCCGTGTGTGGCAGCCCGCTGCTGCTCATCCAGAACTTCTCGTTGTAACCGACCGAATCTACAACCAGTGTGTCCTTTTCCCAGTGCCCGACGGAACTGCCGTAATAACTCGGCACAGCTTCGTCAGGCTGACCCAGTGGACGCCCGTCGGTGTAGATCATCCGCCAGTTGCGATCTCCGCCTCCCAGCAGGACGAGAATGCGTCCCAGTTCCTTCTGCTCGACGAATTGAAATCCGTTGGCCGATTGAAACTGGCGCGGCCCGCCGGGGGGAAGGCATCGCATGATCGGATCGTCTTTCAAAATCGTGCGTTGGCGATGCTCGAAAACGGCTTTCGCCCAGGGCTGGAATGGCGCAACTCTGTCGGCATCCGCCAAGTTGACCAAAAGGCCGTCGTCGCTCATGGGAATACTGGCGGCGGCCTTTTCGATCAATACCTTTGCGCTCGGCACTCCCCAATATCCTTTCTTCCCGGCCGGAGGTCCCAGCCGGATCTGGCCGTCGGGCCAGCGTGGAGCAGGCGCCGGCAGTGCAGCAGCGCGCCGCGGCGCCGGCGTAAATAACTTTTTCCCTGTGCGGGTTAAGACGACAGACTTCGCCAGGGCGCGTCTGCTCTCGGTTCTGGCGGGAATGCCTTCGACGCTGACCACGTCGCCGATGTGGACGGTGCTGCGCTTCCAGCCATCCTTCTCCAGTTCGAGCGCGTTTCCGAATTCGACGGCCCAGTTCGTGAACGTGCTTGCGGCGTCCTTGACGTCTATAAAAAGGAAGGCGTGAGGATTCACCCAGTCGATTCGGGTAACGGGCCCCTGCAGCTTGACTTGCCTGCTGCTGTCGTAGGCTGCGGAAAGCGGCTGCCCGGACATCGGCGTGGCGGCGAGCAGGCTCCACAGGACCACTATCACAACACTGAACACGGTGTATTTCATTTTAGGCTTCACCTAATCTCGCGTGAGTCTGAAGTCGCCCTTCACCGTGCCCTGGCTCCACGTGCCCGTGAACCTGCGATGATAGGAGCTGACGTCGTCCAGCTTCCCCTCAGCGGCGATGTGGACAGCCTTGCCGGCCTGGTCCTTGCTATCCGCCTCGATGCGAACCGTCCAGTTCGTCCAGTCCACGAACACGCTTGCGATCGGAATGGCATCGGGACCGGGGTTGATCGTGCCGGAGATGGTCTTGCCGTCCCAGTTCAGGACGAACGTCAGGTGATTCCTCTGAGTCGATGTCGGCCCCCAGTCACCGGCCCACGTACCCGTCAGCGGGTGCCCTTCCTGTGCAAATGCCGGCACGAGAAAACTCACGCACGCCAGAAAGCAGAACAGATGCAAGACTCGTTTCCGCATGGACCTCCTAATATCCCAAGTGGTATCGCGGAATATATCGCTAAGGGCCCGGAAGCGCAACATTGACGAGGTTCCGGTAACGGGTCAGTTTGAACTGTGCTGAGGTTTGTGACGGATTTGCTGGTGGGCGACTTACTCCCCGCCTTTGCAACGTGTCAGGCCCGGTAGGCCTGGTCTCATGGAAGGAACTACCCGAAAAATGTGGCTCATGGAAGTCATTGATTCCATTGAGCCGAATTTTAAGTTCCTTAAGAAGGCGGGGTGGCTGCGCCATCAAGAAGATGTTGCGAAGCCTCCGAAGCGGCGCAGACGGGGTGGTTGGTAACTTCGAACAATCGGAACGCTACGCGGACGACAGCCACGTCCGCTCCGTTACTGGAGGCTGCGCGCTATCGCGCTTGCGCTTCGTGCCTTTTTTTGATCGTCGGGGTCCACCCCGCCTTGGAAAGGCGGGGAGTAAGACACCCCGTGATTCGACATTTTTCAAACTGATAAGAAGTCCCAGGAGCTGGCGCTACGGCTACGACCTCAGCCGCGAAACGGAATTAAAGGCCGGAACGCTCTATCCAATTCTGATGCGCCTTACCGAGTACGAGCTCCTGGAGGCGCAGTGGATGACAACAGAGGAAGGAACGCCTCCACGCCACATGTATCGCTTGACGCCGAAAGGCGTGCAGGTCGCGCGAGAAAAGCTGGCCGAAACTCACGCCGGTGCTCACGTGCGTCGGGTAGTTCCAAGTGGGGGGAAAGCATGAGACAGGTCGCCTTCTTCCTTCTCAGATTCGCTGAACGCCTTCCGCCAGCGGACTCAAAGGATTGGGGCCGCGCAATGTTGGCGGAGTTGGATCTCGTCAATGGCAAATGGTCCGCACTCCGGTTGGCCCTTGGATGCGCGGGCGTTCTGACCGTGCGAGCTTTGGTGTCGCTGCCGAGGGAGGTATTCATGCGCAGAAAATCGTTCGTTGCAGGATTTGTTTGTGCCGGAATCGCTTCTTTGTTCTTGCTGGCGCCGACGTTCAGGCAAGCGCTGAACGTTTCGATCTCACCATGGAAAATAGCTTTTGCTCACAATCCAGGCTTGAACGCTCCAGCATTTAGCGATACGTGGCCGGATCGGGATTTACACACGATCGTAGCGTCGGCGCACGCGAGACACGACGCGAAAGCGCTGGCGTTTGTTGCGGTTCGGCTGGCCGATGCCGAGGCCAGCGCGCGTCTTGCGGAAGAAGCGGTCCATCTTGATCCACAATTGACCTGGATTTACGCCATCGTCGCACTGAGGCATCCCTCGCTTCGGGAAATCCCAAAATGGGTCGAGCGGCTCGATCAATGGGATCCGGAGAATGTTCTGACATCGCTAATTACAGTGGAAAGAATCGACATTGAACACATCGTTCGCGGAGACATCCGCCCTGGCCGGAAACTAGGCGATTTGCCAGACTGGCGGACAGCCATGGAACATGTCTTTCAAGCCAGGAAATTTGACGACTATTTATCCAGCCAGCTGGACACCGATCGGGAGGTTGCGCTTCGGTATCAATTTTTCGATCCACTCGTCATTCTCGCAGGCTTTGATGGAATTGATGGAACCTTCACCGCTGCGACCCGGTTGCCCTCTTATGGCAGAGCCGACGTCTATAGCTACTCACAAACCCTGATTGAAAAAGGCCAGGACCTCGAGGCCAGAGGCGACCTGAGTTCCGCAGTCCCCTTCTATTCGTCTGTCGCCCGCATTGACCAGATCATAGAATCGCACCGGATGGGATCGGCAGCCCCTGCAATCAAGGCCTATGAGCGACTCGCGGTCATCTCTGATGCGCAAGGTCATCACGATCAGGCTTCGCTGTTTGCGTACCTGAGCCGGCATCTCGAACTAAAAAACCGATCCTTGGGAGACATCCAGATCCTGTCCGGGATGCTGTTCTCACCATCGTGGATGGACGTAGTGGCCATTCAAATATCCGCGTTCGCACTGTTCCTCTTCAGCGGATCAGCGCTGGCGTGAGGAATCTACCTGATGTACAGGTGGGCTTCCGCGAGGCCATTGCTGACGAATCTCGTCGGCGGAGTTGGCATGTTCAGCGCCGCGGCCATTTTGATATCCGCATTGACGCTGTACGCGAGTTATCGCCCATACGCGCAAATGCTTGATCGCTTTCTCGCTGGCGGGAGCGTATCACGACTCGAAAGCATCCAGATGTTCGCCAGAATTCGCTATCTTCCGCTGGGATTCATCGGCTATCGAACCGATCTGCTGCGGATGTATGCGTGGTCTGGCGTGATTGTGCTTTGCCTGGCAGCCTTGCTCGTCATTGCGACGCGCCACACTCGCATGCGCCGAATCTGGACAACAGTACTTTCAGAGTTATCTTCGCTCTAACAGACGGACACGGCCCGTGGATCGGCCACCAGGTTGCACGAAAATGGTCCTCGCAAGTTATTGTAATCAAAAGAGCGTCCTGACCATTTTTCGTGGTAGCCCAAGGCAGAAGTACGGTTCTCACTGTAGCGGCGGTCATAGACCGCCGGGTATCGTTGATTCGAGATAGTCGGCGGTCATAGACCGCCGCTACAGTTTCCGCATCAGCACCTCTGCCCCAGGCTGTTAAGACCTTCCCCCGGAAGGCACAACTCGCAGTCAAGCAAACGATGTGCTATATGTCTGGGGTTCTTTTCTAACCAGTCCAGTAAGGAGAGTGCGATGAAGAAGAATATGAATGCTGCACGCCTGGCGGTGGCGACTGTCGTCGCAGCTCTTTTCATGGCTACGGGAATTGCTCAAGCGCAACTCCCGCCGCAGGTGGAGGCCGAGTTACACAAACTCGGACCGGTCGTTGAACCGGGATGCACGGCGAAACTGATGAGGCCGTTGTTCGCGAAGAACGACTACAACACGTATTGGCCCGTCGATGCGGCGATGCCCAACAAGAACGTGAAGCTGTACCATGGCGTGACATTGATGCGCGACCTTTCGTACGGTCCCGAGGCCAAGGATTTGATCGACGTCTTTTCGCCTGAAAAGGGCGCCGGGAATCGCACGGTCTTGATCTATATTCCCGGCGGCGCGGGCAACAAGCTCGAGCAGCAATCCGTGGAAGCCAATATGTTCTACGACAATATCGGAAAGTGGGCCGTGGAAAACGGTATGGTCGGCGCCACGATTCAGCGGGGTGGAACCGCCGCAGGACAGAACATTGCTCTCGCGGTCGATTGGGTGAAAGCCAATATCGCGAAATACAAAGGCAACCCCGATAGCATATTCCTCTGGGCTCACTCGGCCGGCAACGGCCCGCTTGGGCAATACATCGGCCGCCCCGATCTTTACAGTTTGGGGGTAAAGGGAGCGATCTTCATGTCCGGCAACCCGCCTAATCCCACTCCGGCTTCCGCTGGCGCCGGACGCGGCGGCGGTGCACCGGGTGGCGGGGGCGCGCCCGGTGGTGGACGCGGCGGCGCGGCGGCTCCCGGAGGCGCACGCGGCGGTGGTTTCGGCGGCGGCAATGCCAATGGCGTCATTGGCACCA
>Ga0207090_1161_pt1 | contig 13710 bp, 10 predicted proteins | sample Alteio_BWMinHeat_50_FD_153565 | JGI IMG/M metagenome (GOLD analysis project Ga0207090, IMG submission 153565) | Enriched cells from forest soil in Barre Woods Harvard Forest LTER site, Petersham, Massachusetts, United States -... | ecosystem: Environmental > Terrestrial > Soil > Temperate forest >...
CCGAACTTAAGCCGCAGGAGACCAAACGGCCCAAGAAATCGAAATTTTCGAGCTTCTTCCGATCGCCGCTGTTCAAGGTCCTGCTTTCGATTTTCCTTTTCTTTTTTATTGGCGCATCGGCGCTCGTCCTCTATTTCTACAGCTATTATTCGAAGATCATCGACCGGAAACTGAGCGGCGACATCTTCAAGAACACCGCGCAGATTTACGCTGCGCCTTATCGCGTTTATCCCAGTCAGAAACTGTCGCCAGGTGAAGTTGTGGTGCGTCTGCAGCGCGCCGGATTCGATACGCCCGAGAAAACTTCAGAGGACGGCGCCTACGAAGTCAGCGGCAACAAGATCACGGTAAAACCCAAGGCCGGCGAGGCGATGCGTCTCGAGTTCACGAAGGACTCACTCGTGAAGATCGTCAAACCTGCCGGCGGCGAGACTTCCGAGGCATGGCTGCCTCCGGAACTGGTAACGAATCTTTACGACCAGTCGCGCGAGAAACGCCGCCTGCTCGAGTTCAACGACATACCCAAGGTTTTCATCGATGCACTGACCGCAGCCGAAGACCAGCACTTCTTTACGCACTGGGGAATCGATCCGGTGCGCTTCATCGGCGCCGTGCTGCACAGCTTTCGCTCATCCGAGCGAGTCGGTGGAACGAGTACGCTGACGCAACAGTTCGTTCGCAATTTCTTCCTCACCCCTGATCGGACCTTCCGGCGGAAAGCGGCTGAAATTTTCATTACCTTGCTGCTGGAACAGCGATTCACGAAGCACCAGATTTTCACGCTTTATGCCAATGAGACCTACATGGGTCAGAGAGGATCGTTCAGCATCAATGGGTTTGGAGAAGCGGCAGCGGCGTATTTCGGGAAAGATCTGTCATCTCTCACGGTTCCTGAAGCGGCGACCCTTGCTGCCATCATTCCTGCGCCTAACGGCAAGTATTCTCCGACCAAGCACCCGGACGAAGTGAAACGCAGGCGCAATAACGTCCTCGCGGCCATGCGTGCCATCGGCAAGATCACGGACAGGCAATACGAGGAGGCAAAGAACTCTGAATTAACTGTCATCCCTCTCAAAATCGATGTGAGCGACGCGCCCTATCTCGTCGATTACATCCGTGATGAGCTCCGCAAAAGTTTCAGCGAAGAGGACATCACGAACAGCAGCCTCCGCGTATACACCTCGCTTGATCCGGCTCTTCAGAAGATCGCCGTGGAGTCCGTCCTGAATGGATTGAAGCTGGTCGACGAGCAGATCGCCGGACAGAAGCAACGCCGGAAGAACGACAATCTGCCGGGGCCACAAGCCGCATTGATCGCTCTCGATCCGCATACGGGCGAGATCAAAGCCATGGTCGGCGGAAGCGACTACGCGACCAGCCAGCTCAACCGCATCATTCAGGCTTCAAGACAACCGGGTTCGATCTTCAAACCAATTGTTTACACGGCTGCGCTGGAAACCGCTTTTGACGAGAAATCCGGCGGGGCGCGGGCAGGCGCCGAAGCCACGAAGCCTGAAGCGAGCGTGACTCCCGCGGCCGACGGCACGGATAATCCAAAACCAGAAGCGGTGACTCCCGACGGCGTCATTACCGCCATCACCTTGCTGATCGACGAACCGACAACGTTCGTCTACGACAACGGCCGCACCTACGAACCCAACAATTACCATCAGGAATATCGCGGGACCGTTACGGTTCGCACCGCTCTGCAAAATTCATTGAACGTGCCGACCATCAAGGTTGCCGAACGAATCGGGTTCGACCGCGTGGCGGCAATGGCGAAGCGGCTCGGCCTGAATGCAAAGATCAAGGGTTACCCCTCGGTCGCGCTGGGCGCGTTCGAAGTCACGCCCATTGAAATGGCCGGTGCCTACACTGCATTCGCCAACCAGGGCCGGCGAATGCAGCCCCACGCTTTGTTGCGCGTGGCAACGACCGATGGTTCGGTGAACAAGGCGTACAAGTTCGAACCGCAGGAGGTTATGCGGCCGGAATTGGCCTACCTCATGACATATCTCATGGAAGGCGTGATCAATTCGGGCACCGGAGCGGGCGTGCGCGCGCGGGGCTTCACGCTGCCTGCCGCCGGAAAGACCGGGACGTCGCGAGACGGCTGGTTTGCCGGATATACGAAAGACATCCTCGTCATTGCCTGGGTGGGATACGACGATAATCGCGACCTTAACCTCGAAGGCGCGCACTCTGCCCTGCCCATCTGGACGGAGTTCATGCTAAAGCAGACGGCTCTCTATCCGCCGCGCGATCCTGAGCACGTGAGTTTCGAAGCGCCTCCAGGCATCGAATTCGCGCGCGTCGATGGTGACACTCTCATGCTTGCCACTCCCTTATGCGAAAACACCTTTCAGGAGGCATTCATTTCCGGAACGGCGCCGACAGTGTATTGCACGCTTCACGGCTTGAGAATTTCCGATGCCGTCGAGCAAGGAGTCGTCGAAGCCGGCAAAGGTGTGGGGAAAGTCTTCCAGGGTATCGGCAAAATCATCGGCGGCATCTTCGGCGGCCATAGTGACGACGACAAGACTCCCAAACAGTAGTCCTATTTCACTTCAACTTTGTCCCGGATAGCTTTCCACTTCTTCTCGCTGATTCCGGGTATCGCGAGAAGTTCTTCAACGCGCTTGAAGCCATGGCGCTTATCGCGGAATTCGAGGATGCGTTTGGCGAGGACAGGACCAATCCCCGGCAGCGTCCGCAGTTCCTGCATGGTCGCCGTATTGAGATTGACGACGAGCAAAAGAATGACCGCCAGCTTCATCATGATGCCGACGCCCACCTGCGTTTCACGAACTCCAGAGCGGCCTCGCGGCTCACCAACCGCCCTTCGAGCTGCTCCTCTTCGACCATTGAAAGGATCTCCTTGAAACGGGGTCCCGGCGTGAACCCAAGCGCAATCAGGTCGTCGCCGGTGACGAGAGGGAGAGGCCAGATTTCCTCGTCCGTGAATTCCTCGCGCTTGTGCCGTGCGTGCCTGTAATCGGCCAGCTCCTCGGCTGCCTCGGCCGCGTGAATGCGCGCAAGTTCCAGGTGGTCCTGGAAACGATCAAGCCGAAAGAACCTCTTTAAGTCGCTCATGGACATCTGACGAACCTGGGAGAAGCGGGGCAGGCTTTCAACAAGGGCTAATATATGATGCATCTCTGCACGCGAGAACTTCAAGCGTTCCACGACGCGCTGCACATCCTCAACCGGCGTGTGGTGCAGCAAAACGGCCATCGCAAAGTCCGCCGGCGCTCCCTGCTTCACGAGCGCAAGGGACTGTTCGATATGCTCCGTCCACTGAAGCTCCGGAATCACCTGAGCATGCAGGCCCGATTCTTCGAGCATGCGAAAACCGCGGGCCGCCTGCCCCTCGGTGAGGATACGTGTGAGTTCTTCGCGAATGCGCTCACTGCTGACCTGATGAATCCTGGGCGCCATCGCCCGCACGGCATCCCACGTTGCCGGTTCGATGGTGTAGCCGAGGCGCGCCCCAAAACGAATGGCGCGGAGGATTCGCAATTTGTCTTCTTCGAAGCGCGCCGCGGGATCGCCGATCGCGCGAACAATCTTCGCCTGAATGTCGGCCTGGCCGTTGACGTAGTCAATGACGCATTTGGCGGTAGGATCATACAGCAGGCCATTGATCGTGAAATCGCGCCGCAGGACATCCTGTTTAACATCCGTAAACACCACCCCGGTCGGGCGTCTTCCGTCCACATAAGCCTCGTCCGATCGAAAGGTCGCTACTTCGAACGGTTTGCCACGATAGATCACGAGCACGACGCCAAACTGCGCTCCAATGCTTTCGGTTCGCGGAAACATCCTGATGATCTCCTCGGGATGCGCGCTCGTCGCAATGTCGTAATCGGCTGGCTCGATTTTCATCACCATATCGCGCACACATCCGCCCACGAGATAGGCCTCGTGCCCGTGGCGCCGCAGTTCCTCAATAATGGCGATGGCCGAATCCGGTTTCATATATGCCGTCGCTATAATAACTTCTTTTAATTGGAGGACCCGGATGCCATTTAAAGGCGTCGACTTTTACCGGATCGATGACCTGCTGAGCGAAGAAGAGCGCATGGTACGCGACACTGTTCGACGATTTGTCGATGAGCGTGTCGTTCCGATCATTGACAAGCATTTTGAAGACGCCACATTCCCCAGCCAACTCATTCCCGAAATGGCCAGGATGGGCCTCTTCGGGGGCAATCTCCCTGAAGAGTTCGGCTGCGCCAACATGAACAATGTCGCCTACGGTCTCGTCATGCAGGAGCTCGAGCGCGGCGACAGCGGCCTGAGAAGCTTCGTCAGCGTTCAAAGCGCACTCGTGATGTACCCCATCTTCGCCTTTGGTTCCGAGGAACAAAAACGAAAGTGGCTGCCACCACTCGCCAGGGGTGAGACCATCGGCTGCTTCGGATTGACCGAACCGGATCACGGCTCCGACCCGGGCGGCATGGAAACCCGCGCCCGCCATACCGACAGAGGCTGGGTCCTGAATGGGACGAAACGATGGATTACCAATGGGACCATCGCCGATATCGCGATCGTCTGGGCCAAAGTGGGCGAGGAGATCAAAGGTTTCATCGTTGAAACCAGGACGCCGGGTTTCCACGCGCCCGAGATCAAGAACAAGCTGTCTCTTCGTGCATCCGTGACCTCGGATCTGATTCTTGATGACGCGCTGGTTCCCGACGCAAATCTATTGCCGCAAAGCGGTGGACTAAAGTCACCACTCATGTGCCTGAATCAGGCTCGCTACGGTATTGCGTGGGGCGGTATGGGCGCGGCGATGGCATGTTACGAGTGGGCTGTCGAATACACAAAAGGCCGGACTCAATTCGGTAAGCCGATCGCGCAGTTTCAGCTGGTACAGGAAAAGCTCGCGCACATGCTGACGGAAATTACCAAGGGACAGCTGCTGGCGTGGCGGCTTGGCCGGTTGAAAGATGAGGGCAAGCTGCACTTCGCGCAGACCTCAATGGCAAAGCGCAACAACGTTCGGGTGGGACTCGAAACCGCCCGCCTGGCGCGGGATTTGATGGGAGCGAGTGGAATTACCCTGGAGTATCCGGTGTTCCGGCACATGTGTAATCTGGAGTCCGTTTATACCTACGAAGGGACGGACCACATTCATACCCTGATTCTTGGTGAGTACATAACAGGCTTGCCGGCGTACAAGTAGTAATCGCCACAGAGGCACGAGGGATTAAACACAAAGACACCAAGGCACCAAGGCACCAAGAAAGCCCGCATCAACGAACCCTCGATGCGGGCTTTCTTGGTGCCTTGGTGCCTTGGTGCCTTTGTGTTTAATCCCTCGTGCTCCTGTGGTGATTACATGCCAAGTCTTCGCATCCATTTTAAAAGGCAGATCAGCACATCCGCCATACGATCGCTCCTGACCTTCATGAGCATCGCGTCATAACCTCCGCCCGCCGCCATGCTGCTAACGATGCTTTGTGCCTGCGTGTAGCGAAGGATCCCGTGCTCGCCATGCCGCCGTCCGATGCCACTGAGCTTCACTCCTCCCATGGGCACATCGAAGCTGTTGTAGATAAGCAGCGTTGAATTGATTGCGGCCGATCCCGTCTCCAATTGCCGGGCGACAGCGCGCGCCTGCGTCTCGCTTTTTGCCCACACCGAGGCGTTCAGACCGAATTCCGAATCGTTCGCCCGTGCGAGCGCTTCGTCAGCGTCCCGCACTGGATACAGCGTGATTACGGGGCCAAATGTCTCCTCGCGTGAGATCGGCATGGTGTCCGCAACATTCGTCAGAATCGTCGGCTCAACAAAACTCGATCCGAGATCCGGCCGCGCTTTGCCTCCGGCAAGGACGCGCGCGCCTTCGCCAACCGCGCGCCCAATCCGGCCAAGCACCTTCGCAGCATGCTCTCTGCTGATCATGCAGCCCATGTCGATATCCCACGACTTCGACCACCCGAGCTTCAGCGCCGACGTCTTCTCGAGAACCCGGCGCGTGAATTCGTCATAGACCGTCTCCTGCACGTACACACGCTCGACTGAAATACAGGTTTGACCGCTGTTCGAAAAGGCGCCGGCAATCAGTCCCGCCGCCGCATCGGCGAGTGGAGCGCCCTGCAGCACGACCATCGGATTCTTGCCACCGAGCTCAAGCGAATATGGAATCAGCCTTGCGGACGCAGCGACCGCAACTTTGCGGCCCGTGACTGTGCCGCCCGTGAATCCGATGTAGTCCACATGCTGTATCAATTCGGTTCCGACATCCCCGGCGCCGGGCAAAACCGCCAGAAGATTGGAGTCGAGGCCGCTCTCGACGAGAAAGTCACGCGCCAGGACGGCCGACAATGGCGTCAATTCGGAAGGCTTGAGCAGGACAGCGTTTCCCGCCAACAGCGCCGGCAGCGCGTCGGCAATACCCAGGAGGAACGGATAATTCCATGGTGTGATCAAGCCGACAAGACCGTGCGGCTTGTAAATGATTTCCGCCGAAGTGATCGCCGGCACGGCGGGACGGCGACGCCTCGTTTCGAGGTGTTCCGCCCCATGCGCCAGGTAGTATCGTGCAGTACCGGCGACGGTCACGACTTCCGCCAGCGCGTCGCGGCGTGCCTTTCCCGTTTCAGCCTGAATCGTGTCAAGGATTCTCTCGCGATGGCCCAGTATCAAATCGTGGAAGCGCCGAATCACCCGCGCTCGATTGTCGAAGGGCAGTCCCTGCCAGCGCTGCTGCGCATCGCGCGCATGCCCCGCCGCCTCGCGAATATCGCTTGGCGTGGCGATGGCCACATGCCCTACAACCTCTCCAGTTGGCGGATTTTGAACTTCGATAATATCTCCCTTGTTGACAGTGAATTATAATCCGCCTATGGACATTGAAGCCCTTCGCCGGCAGCTTGAAGACATGGAAGAGGCTTCCGAGCGCTGGCGCTCCGAAAGGCGCCGGCTCAACGGCGAGATCGACAAGCTCGAAGCTGAACTGGCTGACGCCAAAAACGACGCTCGCAAGCGCCCTGCGACAGCGGACGGGAAGCCCCAGGGCTCCAATCCTGCTGCCGTCGCCAAGATGCAGGAAGCCGCCGACCAGAAGCTCAAACTGGCATCTGAAAAATGGGAAGGCGAGCGGACAAAACTTCAGTCGCAAATCAATCGGCTGGAAAACGCGGTTACCGAAGCGATCGGGCGAGCAGCGAATCCCTTGCGCGCCACACAGCCCGTCAAGGAACAGTACGAGACTGAGATCCATCGCATGGCGATGGAAAAGACCGAACTGGAACAGGCATATCTTCGCGGCAAAACGGAATGGGAACAGGAAAAACTGAAAATAACCGGCGAGATGGTCAAACTGCGGCGGACAGCGCAAATCATGGGCCGTCCTGTAGCGAAGGACGATGCGCCAGAAACGAATGCCAGGGTCCAGGATCTCGAAAGCCATTTGAAGGAGAATCTCGCGAAATGGAATACTGAACGCGAGTACCTCGTCGCACAGATGCAAAAACTGGAGGAGGCGGCCCGCCAGTGGAATTCCGAGCGCCGTCAACTCAACGCTCATGCAGGCCAATTGCAGGAGGCGTTTATGCAGGCTCAGGCGAAGATTCAAGGCTACGAGGCAGTCGTCCGTGCGCCGAATGCATCAGAGGAACGGCTCGAAGAGCTCAAACAGGAAAACGAATCGGTCCAGCAACAGTTCACGGACGCTCAGAATGCATGGGATTCCGAACGCCGCCGTCTGGAACAACAACTTCAACGAATGTCCGAGACGCGCGAGCACGTGAGCAGCGAAATCGTTGACCAGTTGCGCCGACAGTACGATCAACGATTGCAGGAGGCGATCGCGCAAAAGACCCAACTCTCTCAGGAATTGCAGAAGGCCAGCGTCCTGCTCGAAACCGAACGTACCCGGCTCAGCGCGGCTCAGGCCGCCGGTACGACGAGCGACAGTTTGGACGCTGAGGGGATTAAGACGGAAATCTCGCGCGTCGAAGGCCTCGTCAGCCAAATCATCGCAATCATCGACGATCCGGACACGGAACTGTCCACAGTGATTCGTAAGAATGTAGAGAAGGCAGAGTTCGACGCCTACTTAAAAGGAATTCTCTTCGCGCTCGGAAGGGGAAAGTAGTCACGGGACGGATGGGCTGACAGCCGGTAGCAGAAGTGCTCATGCGGAAACTGTAGCGGCGGTCTGTGACCGCCGACTATCTCGAATCAACGATATCCGGCGGTCATAGACCGCCGCTACAGTAAGAACCGGCTGCTAAACCTTGTCCAAATCCGCAAGGACCGCGATTAATGCCAGCAGCCGCTGAATACCCAGGTCCCGCCGCGTGGGATCAAACCACTCCTCCGGCGTGTGCACATTGCCTGCGCTTCCGCCGCCGCCAATAGCAATTGCCGGAATACCCATCGAGATCGGAAGGTTCGCGTCGGTGGAGCCCACATCCGGCTGCGGCTGGACGCCGAATCTTCGCGTGACTTCCATCGCTGCCTGCACAATCGGCTTAGCTTCGGCTGTGGTTCCCAATGGCCGTTCACCCATCATCTCGATCCGGCATTCGACGCCCGATGCGCGAGTCGCCTCGCTCACCGCGCGTCTCAACTCCTGATCGAGGTCGTCGAGCGGACCCGCTGCAATCGAGCGCAGATCCACTTCCATAACGGCATCGCGCGGTATCGCATTGACGGATATCCCGCCACGGACCATTCCAAAATTAAATGAAGTGCCGAAGCGGCGGCCGTTGCCAGTGGAGCAAAACAAATGAATCGCAGTGGCGATGCCTTGCACCGGATTTGGCCGTCCGAAGTCAGCCCAGCTGTGGCCGCCGGGACCGTTCATTTGAACTCGAAAGCGACGGCTCCCGAGCGCCCGATGCGTGATGCGCTGAAGGCCGCCGCCATCGACGGCGATGAAGTCGCAGTCCCGGCTCTCCCATGGCGGCGCGTTAAAGAGATGCCGAATGCCCCTCAGGTTTCCTTCGCCCTCTTCGCCTACGTTTCCAACCGCAATCAGCGGACGGCGGAATTCCAGTCGACTATCTTTTGCCGCGCGAAAAGCCCACAACAACGCAACGATACCGCAGCCGTTGTCGGAGATTCCGGGAAGAAGCAATGCGCGTCCCTTTCGACGCAGATCGAGCGGCGTCGATGCCGGAAACACCGTATCCAGATGCGCGCCCACAACGACAGGATTCCTGCCCATTCCATCGAAAGCGGCGAAAACGTTTCCGATAGAATCGGTCACCGGACGAAGCCCAAGCTTTATCAGTTCTTCAGTGAAGGCGGCCGCGCGCGCCGTTTCACCAAAAGGAGGCGCCGGAATCCGGGTCAGGCGAATCTGATCGGCTTCGATTTCCGCCTCATGGTCAGAGATGAACTGAAGTCCCCGGCGAACGCGTGAATCCGCGAATACGCTGTCGACGAGCTCTCTCACTACTTGATTTCGAACGTGGCCGGCTCGGATTCCATCGGAGTCTTGCTCAGAAGGCTTCCGACGACCTTATATTTGCCGGCTGTGACAACGTTGAGATCATTGTCGCGATGGTTCCATATCACTGCAAAGCTCCAGTTTCGATTCGGACGCAGAGCTTCCTGCCGGATCACCTGCGTGAAGAACATCCGCAGCGACCAGCGCCAGATTTCCTGTCCCGTCGATGCATCAGCGACGGCGAAATCGTAAGTCTTGCCCGAATTAAAGCTGAAGGGTACGAGTTTGTCCGTGGAGTTGATCACCGTCAGCACGAACTGCGTACCGCCCGGGACGTCCATCGCCTGAACGTCCAGGGCGACGGTGTCTTCTGAAGGATTCACTACGTTGTCGGCTAAACCTTTGGCCTTCTGCTCCGCTGTCTTCGGTTGCGGCTGCGGAACGGCCGGCGCGCCCTGAGCCTTGGCCTCAGCAGCCTTGCGCTCGCCCGTATGAAGGCTGGTCAGTTTCGCGATCTGAACATCCTTCCCGCCGTGGATGCGCGCTTCGACAATTCCCTGCCCGCGCTGAAACGTGAGGTCGACCAGGTCCCCATGCAAGACGAATTTCGCGGGAAGACCCGATTCGTCGGCCTGAAGAACTTCCACGCTCGTGCCGTCCGCCAGGAAGAGCGGGCCTTCTTCATTGTCGAGCATTCTCATGTACTGCCGCTCCTGGCGATCGTAACGAACGAGCTTGATGAGCTTGCCATCCTCGGCAAACGGAAAGTCGGTGATGGAGTAAAAACTGCGGCCGTTCATGATGCGGTATTCCTGAACTGCGAATTCCAGGTTTCCGATTTTCTGCCCGCTCTCATTAAAGAGGTCGTAGACCCAGCGATTCCCGACCTCCAACGGAAGAAAATCCGCCGACATTTTCACACCCGGCTGGGCCGGTAATGCCGCAGGTATCAGGAAAATGAGGACCGCGAGTTTGGAAAGAAGTTTCATGGATCTGCTTTAGTGTAGCATGCGGTCATGTACATGGAATCAGACGCGCACTACATGGATTTGGCTCTCGCCGAGGCGCGGAACGCGGCGGCGGCAGGCGAGGTTCCCGTGGGCGCGGTGATCGTTTCCGGCGATGAAGTAGTGGGACGGGGCTTCAATGAGCCCATCCGATCGCATGACCCGACGGCGCACGCCGAGATTATCGCCATGCGCGCGGCCGCGCGGGCGATGGGAAATTACCGGCTAAAGGACGCGGTCATCTATTGCACCGTCGAACCTTGCATGATGTGCGCGGGCGCGATGATCCATGCCCGAATCGCCCGGCTTGTTTTCGGGACGCCGGATCCGAAGGCCGGAGCTGCCGGTTCGATTTACAACGTCTTGACTGATCCGCGGCTGAACCATCGAGTGGATGTCGTGTCCGGAATCCGCGAGGACGAATGTACGGCGCTCCTGGGCGAATTTTTCGCAAAGCGCCGCAGTTGAGCTCCCGGTTTTTCACAAAAAGTCGCGTTTAGACACTGTAGCGGCGGTCTATGACCGCCGACAGTCTCGCAAGTTGCTGAATCGTCGGCGGTCATAGACCGCCGCTACAGTGGGATTCAAAGCCATCGAGGGCACAAGAGGCACAATTAGTTGCTGCGACACCACCTTCCCCGCCCCTTCAGCGCAGGACGGCGTTGAGCCGGGCATAGCCGGAGCGGCTGACGGGAAGGCGGGCGCCGTCGCGAAGAATGGCGGCGTGGCTGTCTTTAGCGTAGAGCTCAAGCTTGGCAAGGCGGTCGATATTCAGAATGTAGGAGCGGTGGATGCGCACGAACTGCGATGGATTGAGGCCCGTTTCAACCTCCCCAAGGGTCTGTTGCTTTAGAAACTGCTTCCCTTCCGCACGAAACGACACGTAGTCATCCTGCGCTTCCACGTAATCGATCTTTGAAACCGGAATCACATGAACATTCGCGCCATCGCGAATCGCGACGCGCTCGAGATACATCCCTGCCGGCCGCGCCGCGGCGCCCAGCTGCGCCGCCGGAAACGCCTGCTTCACATCATGCCTGGCACGAGCCCGATTCAACGATTCCCGCAATCGCTCCAGCCCGAAAGGCTTCAGCAGATAATCGACGGCATGAACCTCGAAGGCTCGAAGCGCGTATTTATCGTATGCCGTAACGAAGATCACCCCAACCTCCCGTCCAACCAGCTCAAGCACTTCGAAGCCGTCCAGGCGGGGCATTTGGATGTCCAGAAGCAGAAGGTCCGGCTTCACATCCGTCACCGCCTTCACCGCCTCGAATCCGTTAGCGCACTCCGCCACGATCTCAACGTCCTCACACTCGGAGAGATATTCGCGGAGGAGCTTCCTTGCAAGCTGTTCGTCATCAACGATGGCAACTCGTAGCTTCATATCCATAGCTATGAATGGTCACACGGCAACTGCAATTCGACGCGGAATCGTGCTCCATTCTCATCCACGTTTATGCGGGCATCGCCGTTGTAGAGGTTCTTCAGGCGCATTCTGACATTTTGAAGGCCCACGCCGGCGCCGGTTTTCGCAGCGGCCTCGGGCTCAAAGGCATTTTCGATTGCAATCCTTACTCCCGCGCCGTTCCGCTGCACCTGCATCCGAACGACGCCGCCCTCGAGCATCGGCGCGACGCCGTGCGTGATTGCATTCTCGACGAGCGGCTGCAGGATCAACGGAGGAACCATGCACAGCTCACAATCGCGATCGATGTCTTTCTCGACGCGCAGCCGCGAGCCCAGCCGAACGCGCTCGATATCAAGATAGTTCTCTGTGAGCCGCAATTCATCGGCAAGCGGAATGCGCAGCTCCGATCCCAGCTTCAGCGAGCCGCGCAGAAAATCGGCCAGCAGAACGCACATCCGGCGCGCCGCCGCGGGATCAATCATGATCAGAGCATTGATGGAATTCAGGCTGTTGAACAGGAAATGCGGGTCCACCTGTGCGCGCAGGGCTTTCAACTCCGCTTCGCGCGCGAGGACGTCCAGTTGCAACGCCTTCTTTTCCGCCCGCTGCGATACTTCAAAGGTGATCAGCAAATAGTTAAGCGCCACCGCAAGGAGGAAAAGCACGACGCCCGAGAAAAGAAGGATCGGCAACTGACCCACGTAGCGGTCGATGATGGGGCCCAGATAGGCCGATGTCTCGATCAGCCACACCCAGACAAAGCCAATGCCGATCCACACGCCGGCCGACACGGCTGCCGCCGTTGCATGGGTCACGCAGAGCCGGACGATCGCAGTGTCCTGAAGCGGGACCGCGCGGCACAAATACCATGATGCCTGGCAGAGGAACGCGTACACCAGGCACATCGGAACAACGATCACCGCGGCTTCGCCATACGACAGTGTCTTGTCGTGTGCAAGAAGCTGAGTGAGCACCACGCCGATCGGTATCCATGATGCGACATACAACAGCGTCCGGACTCGGCTGGCGAGTATCGGATGCACGTCAGTTCCGGACCTCGATTCCGCCCATCACGACGGAACCCCTGACAACCAGCCGTTTGGATTCATCCTTGGGCGGCTGTGTCTGATCTTCATAGCCGCCCAGAATGGGAGCGACCTTGCTGATGACGGTCCAATCCGGAGGCACCCAGATTTCGATGCCGCCCCACATCGCGAACACTTCCAGCACCGGTTCATGGGGAATCGTGATCGAAGCGCCGCGGAAATCAATGTGGCAGCCTCCCATAATCGCGGTCACGTCGCCGCCCCGGAAGTCCTGACAATTGTTCTTGCGCTCGACGCCGCCGAGAATTGCCATAGCGGACAGAATCGAATTCGATGACGCGGCCGGCTCCTGCCCCAATTGAGAATACGATGAAGGCCCCGCTGCCGGACCCGATGCAGCCGGACCCGGGCCAGAAGCCGATCCAGCGCTACCGCCGGGGTCAGGGGGGTCGGGCGGCCGGCCGTGCTTGAACATCATGCTGCGCGAAAGCAAAAACCCGCCGAGACCGATTAGCAGGATGGGCCAGATGTTCCGCCAGATCCCACGAAACGCCTCGACGCTTCCCGAAAGCAGGAAGCATCCGAGAAGAATCCAGACAATTCCGCCGCTGTGTCCGTAGTCGTCGCCGCTCGCGATGATCCTCGTCACGCCCATCACGATGAAAATCATCGGCCAGAATTGGAAAACCTGATGCGGGTCGACAAACCCCAGATTGCCAAGCAGGAAAATCCCGCCGATAACCACCAGAAGCACGCCGGCAAAAAGATGTTTTCCGGGATAATTCCGCCGGGCATGCCTTCGTTCCCACCGGCTCTCCCAGCGTTGTCTCTTCCTTT
>Ga0207090_1162_pt1 | contig 13627 bp, 13 predicted proteins | sample Alteio_BWMinHeat_50_FD_153565 | JGI IMG/M metagenome (GOLD analysis project Ga0207090, IMG submission 153565) | Enriched cells from forest soil in Barre Woods Harvard Forest LTER site, Petersham, Massachusetts, United States -... | ecosystem: Environmental > Terrestrial > Soil > Temperate forest >...
GCCGATTGGACGGAACGTATTGCGAAAGGCGAAGTGCCGCCCGCGCCGGCCCGGCCGAAAGGCATCGAGCGCAACGTAGTAGTGACGTTGTGGGATGTAGGCGACGATCACTCCTTCATGCACGATGAAATCTCAACCGACAAGCAGCACCCGACCGTGAACGGCGGCGGACGTGTATATGCGGTGAACGCAGGGCACGGCCAGCTCGTGGTGATGGACCCGCGAGAGAACAACACCTTCTCTCTCGACATTCCGACGCGCGAAGCGAAAGAGAAAGTTCCCTCCCGGTTCCCGCCACCAAACCGTCCGTCCCTGCATTGGGGAAACGAGCACTTATGGGCCAACCCTCCGTACGATCCGGCCGATCCGCACAACCCTATGATCGACAGCAAGGGACGGGTATGGTTGACGTCTAAGATTCGCAGCAACCAGGACCCGTCGTGGTGCAACGATCCATCGAATAGATTTGCCGAATGGTTCCCGCTGCGCAATAGCGGCCGGCAAGCGTCCTACTACGATCCCAAGACGCGAATGTTCACACTCATCGACACGTGCTTCTCAACGCACCATCTGCAGTTCGATAACGATCCGGACGAGACCGTTTATTTCAACGAGCTGAGCGGCCCCATGTTCGGCTGGGTCGACACCAAGGTGTACGACCAAACGCATGATGAACAAAAAGCCGTGGGCTGGTGCGGCCAGGTGCTCGACACCAACGGCGACGGCAAGATCACGAAACCCTGGAATGTGCTGCGGCCAGGACGCGGCGGCGAGGATGCCGCGCTATATGCGGGCGATACCCAGGGCGGCGGAAATCCTATTCCGGGCGGCCGTGGAGACGCGGCCGGACGGGGACCGGCGCCATTCGACCCCAAGCTGGACACGCTGGTCAGCTATAGCATGTACTCGGTTATCCCGAGCCCGGTTGACGACTCCGTGTGGGGAATCAGCGAGACCTACCCGGGCTATCTGATCCGGTTGCAGCGGGGCGACAATGCGCCCTCATCCTGCAAGACCCAGATCTTTAAAGTGCCAGATCCGGGCCTCGATCCGCGCGGCGTCGACATCGACACCAACGGCGTGGTTTGGACGGCCCTGGCGGCCAGCAGCCACCTGGCCAGCTTCGACGTTCGCAAGTGCAAAGACCTGAACGGTCCGGCCAAGACCGACGGCAGCCAGTGTAAAGAAGGCTGGACACTCTACCAGACTACTGGTCCCAAGCTAAAGGGCACTGACGTTCCGGCCGACTTCCACTATTACAACTGGGTGGACCGCTTCAACATATCGGGACTTGGCGCCAATACACCATTAGCAACAGGGTCGAACTCCGACGCGCTGCTGGCGTTGAACCCGCAGAGTAAAGAGTGGACTACGTTACGCGTGCCCTATCCGCTCGGATTTTACTCGCGCGGCATGGATGGACGCATCGACGATCCCAACGCCGGATGGAAGGGCCGCGCTCTGTGGGCGAATTACGGAACCCACTTCGTCTGGCACATTGAAGGCGGCAAGGGTACGAAGGGCAAGATCGTAAAATTCCAGATTCGGCCCGATCCGCTGGCCAGATAAGTTTTGCCGTACGGTGCCAGTGAGGCTCATTATTGGTCTCGTTCTCGCCGCCATCGCCTGGGCCGCGCCGGTCTTCGCCGACTGCGCTACGGCGCGCGACTTGAAACTAGTCAACGGCAAGATCTACACGATGGATAAGAAAAACACCATCGTGAGCGAGCTGACGATTCAGGGCGGACGGTTCGAAGCCGTAGGGAAAGCCTCCAACCAGAGGCTGAACCCTTGCACAAAGACCATCAATCTCGGCGGCCGCACGGTGGTACCCGGTCTTATCGATAACCACAACCATATCGTTTTGCTCGGCATGCGTCCGGGCCATGACGTGCGAATCGAAACCGCCGCCTCGATTGCGGAGATTCAAGCCATACTCGGGGCACGCGCGAAGACCGTCCCTGCAGGGGCCTTCATCACCACGCTCGGAGACTGGAACATCAAGCAGTTCGCGGAGAAGCGGCTTCCCACGCTGGCGGAACTGGATCAGGCGCTGCCTGGCAATCCCTATCTCATGAATGGCGGTGGAGGAACGGTTACCAACAGCCGCGGTAAAGCGTTCTTCGAAGGCAAGGGCGTCATGGTCAGCCCCACGGGCGTGATTGCAAATCAAAGTTTTCTCCCAGCTCTGAACGCGCTGCGCGCGGTGCAGACTTTCGCGGACATGAAGCAGGGAACATTAGATGCCATGGCCTACCTGGACAGTATGGGCTTGACTACCAGCGTGGATATGGGGGCGTTCGCGCTTCCCGGTTCCCCCGATCTGCAGGACGAGGCGGCGGCCGATACCGTGGAGAGCCTCAATCCATGGACCATGTACGATGCATTCCTCGCCCTACACCGGGAAAACAAGATGACCCACCGGCTGCGCATTTTCATTCTTACGCAGGACACGCGACCGGACGTCCCGATTCTGAAGCAGCGCATGCTGAACGCGTTCCCCGACTTCGGCGACGACATGCTGAAGCTCTCCGGCGTGGGTGAGTTTGCCGCCGCCTGGCGCTTCCAGGGCGGCGCCACGCCGGCGAACTATGAAACCGCGTTGCAGCTGGTGGCACAGCACGGTTGGGCATTCCAGCAACACACCTTATCGCTCAACGAGGACAAATTCACTACCAGCACGTTCGAAAAAGTAAATGCAGTTACGCCAATTGCCAACCTGCACTGGTCGATCGGTCACGTGCCGAAGATTGACCAACCGACGCTCGATCGGTTGAAGGCGATCGGCGCCGGAGTGGCGGTTCATGGGTGGCTGTATCTTTCCGGAACTCCAACGAACGGCGGACCGCCTTTCCGCACGATTGTCGATAGCGGAATTCACGTGGGAGCGGGATCGGATGCGGCTGCCGTCTCGGTCTTCGATCCGTGGCTGGAGATCTATTACATGGTGACGGGCAAGAATTCCGCCGGGGAGTTGATCAACCCCGGACAGCAGCTTACGCGGATGGAAGCCATACGCTTGTACACGGCGGAGAACGGCTGGTACACCCACGAAGAGGACGGGCTAGGAACCATCGAACCGGGCAAACTAGCGGACTTGGCCGCGCTCACCGACGATTACTTCGATGCCAAAAAAGTGCCGGATGAAGCGCTCAAGAAGTTAAAATCGGCGCTGACCATTGTTGACGGTAAGGTGGTGTACGATGCGATACATTGAGGCGTGGCTACCGCCACCAGGGGCTGACTGGTTGGCCGGGCTCGGGCTTCCGCCGGCGCGGGCCAGGCTTTCGCGATTCGGCCTTGCGAGCCAGCGCCGCGGCGCGGTCCGCAACATACGCCAGCAAGTCTGTGGCTGTCAGCTCGTGGTCGCCTTCTTGATGCTGCGCCTGCAGATCGGCCGTTAACTTCTGAGCGCAGAGAGCCGGCCCCTCTTGAATATTGACACGGTGCTTGAGAAACAACGCCATGTCGACGCTCACGTTGAACCGCGCAGTGGCCTCTCCGTGCGCTGGGCGGTCAAACTTGTACACACGTCTGGTTTGTGTTTGATCAAAGCCCATGTACCGGAGTTCCATCACTTGTTTTCAAGAACAGGTGGTGGTGGTTCCAGTGGACTGACAGCGGTATCGGGATCGGCGTCAGAATCGCCAGCTAGATCGGCAGTGAGATCGGACTCATCCGGCTTAGGCCCTTCCAGCTTGCGCTGTTGACGCCGGGCTGCCTTATCGCGCTGCTTTTCCATACGGGCGATTTCCTTTTGGCGCTTCTGAAATGAGGTTCGCGTACGCATAGTTTTGAGCGGACTCCTTCAAGTTACCAGGCCGGGATTAAACCCCGGCCTTTGTTGATTCTTGCGTTTACCAGCGGGGCTCACGCCGCCGCGGACCGCCGCCACCGCCACCGCTGGGACGGCCACCGCCGCCACCGCCGAAACCACCACGGCCACCGCCGCCACCCTCGGATTTGGGGCGAGCTTCATTGATATTCAGCGCGCGGCCATCAAGTTCCTTGCCATTGAGGGCGGCGATCGCCCGGTCGGCCTCGGCGGGGTCCGTCATTTCGACGAATGCGAAACCGCGAGAGCGGCCGGTGTCCCGATCGGTGATCAAGTTGACACGTTCTATGTTCCCGTAAGGCTCAAAGAGCCCACGGATGGACGATTCGGTTGCGGCAAAATCCAAATTGCCAACAAAGATGTTTTTCACGGTGTTTCCTTCTGTTTTTGGCTGTTCGGGCGAAAGACGAGGCAGAGCAGAATCCAGCCAGGCTGTTGCGGGAAGAGCAAATACATTTCAAAGTTTACCACAAACCGTGAGGTGTGGTCGAGCGCGTTTTCCCCGGCCAAGTCCGGCCGGCTCGAGCAGACCAGGACCGGGGAGGATCTGCCCGCGTCATCCGCACCGGCCGAAAGCCTGCCCCGGCTTTGTTATAATTTAATCGCGCTGACGTAATGCAGCGACAACCGAACGACAGGGGCCCCTCGGGCCACATGTAAGTCCGGGACTTGATCGACGTTTGACAGGTACCAAGGCGATGCCGACACTCTCTTCCCAATTCCATTTCCCATTTGTGCCGGCTCACTGCGGAAACGAGGTGAGCGATGTGCGTAAACGGTTTTCAACGCGCTAAGTGCGAGGGCCGCAGGCTCTCCATGGTTACTTGCTACGATTACACCTTCGCCCGTTTGCTTTCGAAGAGCGCGGTCGACGGGATCTTGGTCGGCGATAGCGTGGCAATGGTCATGTACGGCCATGCCTCGACCCTGCCGGCGGGTCTGGAAATGATGCGGGCGCACACGGAGGCGGTGGCGCGCGGCGCCGGTGACAAATTCGTGATCGCCGACATGCCTTTTCTCTCCTTTCGAAAGGGTTTGGCCGCGGCTCTGGATACGGCCCAGGCTTTGATGTGCGCCGGGGCGCACGCGGTAAAACTGGAAGGCGTGGACGGGCACGAAGACGTGATTCAACGAATGGCGGAGAGCGGCATCCCGGTCATGGGTCACCTCGGCCTCCAGCCGCAGTTCGTGAATTCCTACGGCGGTTTCCGGGTTCAGGGACGAACCCAGGAAGCAGCCCGGGAGATCGTCCGCCAAGCCAGCACTCTCGAAGAATTGGGCGCCTTCGCAGTGGTTCTCGAGTGTATTCCCGCGAGTCTGGCACAGGAGATCACTGCCGCTCTTCGTATTCCCACGATCGGCATCGGGGCCGGCGGAGCATGCGATGGACAGATCCTGGTGCTCCAGGACCTCCTCGGCATGAATCTGGACTTTCACCCCAAGTTCGCGCGCCCTTTTTCCGACGGAGCCGGCAGCGTGCTTGATGCACTGGCACACTTTGATGAGGCAGTGAAGGCGGGCACTTTCCCGATGCTGGAGGAGAGTTACCGATGATGCAGGTTTGGAATGGCGTAGCGGAGTGGACCGAGCGGCGCCGCACCCTCGCCGGGCGCAGTATCGGACTGGTGCCGACCATGGGAGCGCTGCACCGCGGGCATGTCTCGCTGGTGGAGCGGTGCCGCCTGGAAAACGACATCGTGGCCGTTAGCATCTTCGTAAACCCATCCCAATTCAACGATCCGAGGGACCTTGAGCGGTATCCGAGGGTGATCGAGCAGGATCTGGCGCTTCTGGCGGATCTGGGGGCGGACGAAGTTCTCGTGCCCCGCGCCGCGGAGTTGTATCCGCAGGGCTACCGTTTCCGGGTGAACGAAAATTGCATGACCACGGTGATGGAAGGAGTGCGCCGGCCCGGTTTCTTACAAGGCGTAATGACCATCGTTCTGAAGCTACTGAACCTCGTTCGCCCCGACCGCGCCTATTTCGGCGAGAAGGATTATCAGCAACTGCAAGTGGTCACCGATATGGCCAAGGATTTCTTCCTTTCCACCGAGATCGTTGCCTGCCCCACCGTGCGCTCAGCTTCGGGGCTGGCAGAGAGTTCCCGGAACGCGTTGCTTTCCGCCGCCGCCCGCGATCGTGCAGCCGCTCTCTACCGTGCTTTAACCGGCTCCTCCAATGCCGGCGAGGCGCGCCAGACGTTGGAGACGGCAGGTTTCGTGGTGGATTACGTAGAAGAGCATTGGGGAAGACGCTTCGCGGCTGCGCACCTGGAAGGCGTGCGTCTGATCGATAATGTGCCGCTGTCCGAAATAGCGCCGGGTGCTTGATGCTTCTCTGTCTGGACGTCGGCAACAGTCAGATCCTCGGCGGAGTGTACGATGGCAACGATTTGAAGCTTACCTTCCGGCGGACCTCGAACATCCGAGCCTCCTCGGACGAGTTCGGAACGTTCTTTGCCGCGGTGCTCCGCGAGAACGGAGTCGATCCGCGGGAAATTGACGGGGCCGGTATCTGCTCGGTCGTGCCCGATATCATTCACTCTCTTCGCAACTGTTTTCGGAAATACTTCCGCTTTACGCCGTTCGTGCTCCAGGCGGGGGTGAAGACGGGTTTGAAGATCCGGTACCGGAACCCTTTGGAAGTAGGCGCGGACAAAATTGCCAATGCGATCGGCGGGCTCGCCCGCTTCCCCGGCCGGAACTTGCTCATCGTCGATTTCGGCACGGCCACCACACTCTGCGCGATTACGCGGGACAAGGAATACCTGGGTGGCATTATCGCGCCTGGGATACACACTTCCATGGCCATGCTGGAATCCAAAACCGCCAGGCTGCCGGCGGTAGAGATTATCCGGCCCGCGCAGGTCTTGGGGCGATCGACCGTGGAGAGCATTCAGTCGGGGCTATATTATGGCACGCTCGCGACCGTGAGATGGCTGGCCGCGGCCGTTACAGAAGAGCACTTTGCCAAGGAGAAGCCTGCGATCCTCGGGACGGGCGGATTTGGCCGGCTCTTCCAGGCGGAACCGTTCTTTGATGCATTTCTACCTGAGCTTCCTCTGATCGGGCTGCGCCGGGCGGTGGAGCTCTCGCAGGGTGTATAATTCGCGGTGATGTCGAAGAGTCGTTTGCAGAGTGCGCTCCTGCTATGGGCGCTGTGTGTACCGGCGCCCGCACAATGGCTGAACCTGCCGACCAAGGGCATCCCGCGAACCAAGGACGGCAAGCCGGATCTGGCAGCGCCGGCGCCCAAGGCGTCGAACGGCAAGCCCGATCTGTCCGGCATTTGGGAGACGCCATCACCGAAGTATCTCGCTGATATCACCGCCGATATGAAGCCGGGTGAACTGCCGATCCAGCCCTGGGCCGAGGCGCTCACCAAGGTGCGGATGACCGGAGCGCAGGCCAGCGAGGAATCCAACGCCAACTGCCTGCCGCAAGGCGTGCCGCGGATCAACGCCACTCCCAATCCATTCAAAATTCTTCAGTATCCCGACCTGGTGGTGATCCTTTATGAAGCGTTCAATCAGTGGCGCCAGATCTTCGTCGACGGCCGCGAGCTTCCCCGGGACCCCAATCCTTCCTGGCTGGGATACTCGGCCGGCAAATGGGAGGGGGACACGCTGGTAGTCGAAAGCATCGGTTTCAACGGCAAAACATGGCTCGACCAGGCCGGCCATCCAACCACAGAAGCCCTGCATGTTACCGAGCGTTTCCGGCGCCGCGACCTGGGTCACCTGGAAATCCGTGTCACCATCGACGACCCGAAAGCCTACACCAAGCCGTGGACGGTCACCGAAGTGATGCAACTGGTTGCCGATACCGAGTTGCTGGAATTCGTGTGCAACGAGAACGAAAAGGACCTGGTACACCTGAGGAAGAAGTAGGCGACCACGCCTGGCCTAAGCCTTCGCCGGCAGTTTCTCCTCCAACCACCCGCGGATCGTATCGAACACCTGCCGCCGGTTCGATTCCAGCATCATGAAGTGACCGTTGCCCAGTATGCCTTTATCCTTCAATTGGAAGTCGACGGCGTCGAGGTGGCCGAACGGCCCGCCCGCATTAGACTTACAATAGAAACCAATGGACGAGGAACTGCGGCAACAGTTTCAGGCGCTCGCGACGCTGATCGAGGGCGTGAAGGACTCGCTGGAACGCGAGATTGGGACGGTCAAGGAACGGATCGACCGCATGGATGCGCGTTTAGGCAAGATCGCGGCTGGCGCGCACTATGTGACGCGGCTGGCGGAGTGGTCGGAAAAGCAAGATGTGTTCCAGCTCGATATCCTGCACCGCGTTCAAGCCCTGGAGACGCGCGTAAACAAGCTCCAAGACGGAGCAAAATAGTCTCCCTATCGACCTTCATGAAGAACTGATCTTTCGCTCTCGCCGTAACACTTCGGTGTCGAAGGCGTGGAGCAGTTCTTCTCGCGCGGAATAGGGTCCGGGGGTGTAAGCGCGCGATTGGATTCCGGCTTGCGACAGCTCCACAATCGCCCAGTCTTCCCGATTGGTGGTGTCCCAAAAATCGGTGGCGTCATCCGCATTAAAGTCCGGCTTGGCCATCTCTACGGGGTGAAAGTACCATTCACAGAGAATGCGGGTATGGTCCACGGCCCGAGGCCACAGAGTGTGCACCATCACGTAGTCTGGGTGCAGGCTGAGCAGGAGATTCGGGTAGATTGCGAAATAGCAGACTTTCCGGCGGTCGTCTTCGCTGAGGCCGGGCAGGTAGTCGCGGCGTTTCTTCCCGTCGATGCTCATCGTCTGAGCGCCGCCGCGAAAACCCATGGCGCCTCCGATGTACGTTGGCGCCGGGGGCTCATTGCTCGCCCCGAGGGAATCCGTCAAGCGATGGAGCGCGGGGTGCAGGAGCGGGCAGTGCAGGCACTCGTTATAGTTCTGGACTACGAGCTTCCAGTTGGCCTTCACTTCGTAAACGATTCGCCGGTGCAACCGCAGATCCCTCATGCCCCATAGCGCGAATTTCCGAGGCAAATCCGCGAGCTGCTGTTCCAGCGGCTCCGGGTTCGCGCCTAAATGCAGGAAGAGGTGGCCATCCCAGACGGCGGTGCGAACCGCGTGCAGCGGATAGTCCTCGCGAGCGAAGCCCGGTTCATCCATGTGAGGCGCGCCGAGTAGCCGGCCATCGAGATCGTAAGTCCAGCCGTGATAGGGGCACTGGATGCGTCCCGCGAAATTCCCTTCGTCCGCCGGGCAGATGCGCGTGCCACGGTGCCGGCAAACGTTGTAGAACGCCCGCAGGTCGCCGGTGCGATCGCGCACGATGATAATGCTTTCGCCGGCAAATTCGCGCAGGAAATAATCGCCGGGGTTAGGGATGCTCTCGGCCCTGCCGGCGCAGATCCAACTCTGGAAGTAGAAGCTTTCCATCTCGCAACGGAAGACATCCGCGTCGGTGTAGTAACGCGCGGGAAGAGTCTGAAACCTGTTGCCAGCCACGGGTCGCTAGTCGTCCTCGTCACCCTGCCCAACCTTCAGCACCGCCAGGAAGGCCTCCTGCGGGATCTCCACACGGCCTACCCGCTTCATGCGCTTCTTGCCTTCCTTCTGCTTCTCCAGCAGCTTGCGTTTGCGCGAGATGTCGCCGCCGTAGCATTTGGCGAGCACGTTCTTGCGCATCGCGGCGATGGTTTCGCGCGAGATGATTTTATTGCCGATGGCCGCCTGCAGGGGTACCTCGAACATCTGCCGTGGAATGAGCTTGCGCAGACGGCTGATCAAATCCTTTCCGCGCTCGTAAGCGAAATCCCGGTGCACCACGATGGTGAGCGCATCCACCGGCTCGCCCGCCACCAGTACGTCCAGTTTGACCATGGGGGAGACGCGATACCCGGCCAGGTGATAATCGAGCGAAGCATAGCCGCGGGAGGCCGATTTCAGCCGGTCGTAAAAATCCAGCACGATCTCATTGAGGGGCAGTTGATACACCAGCAGCACGCGGCCTCCGCCGATGTACTCGAATTTTTTCTGCACGCCGCGCTTTTCTTCGAGCAGCTTCAAAATCCCGCCGAGATACTCCTCGCGCGTGATCACCGTCGCATCGATGATCGGCTCCTCGATCTGTTTGATCTCTGAAGGGTCGGGGAACTTGGTCGGATTATCGATCTCGACGACGGTTCCATCCGTCGTAGTGATGCGGTAGCGGACGCCGGGGGCGGTGGTGATCAGGTCAATATCGAACTCACGCTCCAGGCGCTCCTGCACGATCTCCAGGTGCAGGAGACCCAGAAAGCCGCAGCGAAAGCCGAACCCCAGCGCAACGGAATTCTCCGGCTCGAAACTGAAGGCGCTGTCGTTGAGCCGCAGTTTTTCCAGCGCATCGCGCAGCAGGCCGTGTTCGTGCGATTCCACGGGATAGAGCCCGGCGAATACCATCGCCTTGATCTCTTCGAATCCCGGCAAGGGCTCGGTAGCGGGATTCTCCTGGTCGACGATGGTGTCTCCGATCTTGGCATCGGACACCGTTTTGATATTGGCAGAGAGAAAACCAACCTCGCCGGCAGCCAACTCTTCGCACGGCGTAGCCTTAGGCGCCTGATACCCAAGGCCCTCTACTTCGAAAACCTGCCCGTTCGACCACAGGCGGATTTTCTGTCCCAAACGCAGCCGGCCGTCCAACACGCGTACGAGGATAATGACGCCGCGGTAACTGTCGAACCAGGAATCGAAGATCAGGGCGCGCAGAGGGGCGTCCAGGGACCCTTTGGGCGGCGGCACCAGGTGCACGATGGCTTCGAGGATCTCGTGGATGCCGGTGCCCTGCTTGGCGCTGGCCAAAATGGCATCGCGTGCGTCCAGGCCGATGATAGTTTCGATCTGCTCGCGGATGCGCTCGGGTTCCGCGGCCGGCAGATCGATCTTGTTAATGACCGAGATGATTTCCAGGTTGTGGTGCAGCGCCAGATAGGTATTGGCAAGGGTCTGGGCTTCCACGCCCTGGGAAGCATCGACTACCAGGAGGGCGCCTTCGCAGGCCTGCAGGCTGCGCGACACCTCGTAGGAGAAGTCCACGTGGCCGGGCGTATCGATCAGGTTGAGTTGATAGTCGTGGCCATCGTCGGCGCGGTAATTCAAACGGACGGCATGAGCCTTGATGGTGATCCCGCGCTCGCGTTCCAGGTCCATCGTATCCAGGACCTGTTCCATCATTTCGCGCTTCGAAAGCGCGCCGGTGGTCTCTAGAAGACGATCCGCCAGCGTCGATTTGCCGTGATCGATGTGCGCAATGATAGAGAAATTGCGGATAAATTCGCGGTCCATGCTGTGTGGGGATGCCCGGTATCCTTGATTATCCCACACGGCTCCGAAGGGACTGCGGAGTAGAAACGCCTACTCGGGGGATGCGGCTAAGCGCAAAAGAAAAATGGTTCCAAGTGACCCGATTCGCAGCCTTGCCCACCACCGGCATGCACGGTATTGAGCATCGCGTCCCGGAGCGCCGGGCGTTGCGGCCTCTCAGCTCCCCAAATGGCGTTTTTTCCACCACCTGGATCGATGCTTCCTGGCCCGCCGCAGCTTCTCTCCTCAACGGGACTGGTTGCTCGTAACGGCCTTTCCCTCGCCCGTAACGGCTCCCCCTTTCGAGGGCTCCATTCCGGGGTCAACGTTCCCGGCCTGCTACTTCGCTTCCCGGCTCGGTCGCACTCAAGCCCGTTCGGCCTTCCGCTCCACGACCGCTTCCGGTTCGCCCCGGTCGCGGCCACTTCTTCGCTTCGGCCCGTTGCTTGCTCGCTTCCTCGCCCGATCAACTCTTCCACCGGCCTCCACTCCCCTTCGGGACTTTTACATCCCTTCGGATCGAAGTGTTCAGCCGGCTTCGCGCCGATCAGTCCGCCTTCCGGCTCCGCCCGATTTCCTCTCGCTCCCCGCTTCCAGTTCTATTTCTAGGTTAGGAAGCGGATCATCGTTCCTGGTTCGCTACGTTTCCGGAGGCTTGCTGTTCCTCAAACCTCTTGGAACCTCATTCACTATGCGCCAACTCACGTTTGGCGTCAACTGAATTTTGTAACCGGGCAGACACTTTTCCTCAATTTTCTACCCTCGTGAATTCAAGGATTTGGACGGAGCCGGTCTGGATTGTTTGTGAATAAAACAGCGCGCTGAATTAGTGTTTCAGGATCACGGGGCCCGAAGAAAGCACTAACTCCGCGTGGTTCACGGATTCGACCGCCATGGGAGCCATGCGCGCCAGAACCAGCACGCATCCGATCTGCTCTCCCACGGTGGTGAGGACTTCCATTTCGCCTCCGGTATGCGGATGCGGCAGGCGGTGCTGCACGTTGATTACGCCGACCACTCGATTGCGCGCGATCAGAGGGGCGGAGAGGAACGCCTCGAAGGTATCTTCGGGCAGTTCACCAAAACTCTTGAAACGCGGGTCGCTGTACGCTTCCCGCGAAATGGAGAGCAGACGCCGCTCGCGCGCCACCCATCCGGTCAAGCCTTCGTTCAGGCGCAACCGGACTTTGCCGATGGTCGAAGGGTGCGGCGTGTTGGAGGCGCATAGCACCAACTCCTCGTTATCCAGCAGGTAGACCAGGCAGGAATCGCACTGGGTGAACTCAACTACCAGCGAAACCACTCCCTGGAGCACCTCTTGAAGGCTCATTTCCCGTACCATGAAGCGGCTGATCTTCTGGAAAAGGCGGAGCTGTTGCTCGGTGCGCTGCAAGCGCCACTCGAGGTCTTTGGCTTTAGCCACGATTCCCATTATAGCTGTGGCCCGCGAAGCAAGGCTCTCTTACAATGGGAGTTCCGATGTCTGCACGCGGTCCTTTCATTACTTTTGAAGGCATGGATGGTTCAGGAAAGACCACTCAGATACGCCGCCTGGCCGCCCGCTTGCGCGTCCAGGGGCGGACAGTGGTGGAAACCGCCGAGCCGGGCGGCACCGCCATCGGCCAAAAGATACGTCACATCCTGCTCGACGCCGCCAACCAGGAACTCAGCCCCAGCGCGGAACTGCTGCTGTATTTTGCGTCGCGCGCGCAGAACGTGGACGAGGCGATTCAGCCCGCGCTCGCCCGCGGCGAAATCGTCCTGGCGGACCGCTTCACCGATTCCTCGCTGGTGTACCAGGGTTGTGGCCGCTGCTTGGGCGCGGAGACCGTGCTGGCGCTGGATCGCGTGGCCTGCCGCGGCCTGAAGCCCGATTTGACCTTGCTGGTAGACATCGACGTCGAGACCAGCCTGGCGCGGGCCCATGCTCGTAATTCCGCCCAGCCAAATTCCGAGACCCGCATGGACGAGCAGGCGGTGGAGTTCCATCGCAAGGTCTACGATGCTTATCACGCGCTGGCCGCTCGCGAGCCCGACCGAATCAAGCTGATCGACGGCCGTGCCGGCAGGGACGACATCGAGCGCGAGATTTGGACCGTTGTGGCCCCCTATGTTTGACAACTTCTGGGGCAATCCGCACGTGGTGCAGGCACTCGACCAGATGCTGGCGCAAGGCCGCCTGGCGCAGACGATTCTGTTCTCCGGACCCGAAGGAGTGGGCAAGGCTACGCTGGCCCGGCGGCTGGGAGCCCGCTTACTGGGGCATGGAGAGCTGATCGACCAGGACGATCTCAGCCTTCCGCACAACCTCGAAACGGTGGCCGGGCGGGAACGCTGGACGGCGGAAAAGCGCAATGAAGATCCGCTGCTATTTGCCACGCATCCGGACTTCGTCACCTTCGCTCCCGATGGACCTCTGCGGCAGATCTCGATTCCCCAGACGCGCCTGATGAAGGAAAGCGCGCAATACCTGCCGCACAAGGGCAGC
>Ga0207090_1160_pt1 | contig 13622 bp, 14 predicted proteins | sample Alteio_BWMinHeat_50_FD_153565 | JGI IMG/M metagenome (GOLD analysis project Ga0207090, IMG submission 153565) | Enriched cells from forest soil in Barre Woods Harvard Forest LTER site, Petersham, Massachusetts, United States -... | ecosystem: Environmental > Terrestrial > Soil > Temperate forest >...
CTCTCCCCGAAATATTGCAAGGCGTCATCTTGCCAGTGGGGGCACTGTGCCTGTGGAAATTATTCCGGGCATCGCGGAAAGCCATTCCGGGATCGGCCGAAAACCGTTCGCCTTCCCGCCGGAATCGTGTTCGCCTTCACACTCCGGAACACTTTTCGCGTTCAGCCCGGAGTCCTGTTCGTCTTCACCCCAGAATCGGCGGTATTTCGCAGCGCGTAATCCATAGCGGCAAATTCGATAAGAGGTTTGTTTTGAGTGGCGGGCGCGAAAGGACTCGAACCTGTGACCTCCTGCGTGTTGAAGCAGGGTGTCCTCTCTACGTTGTTGATTTGATTGGCCGCGTGAGCCGCTCTGGAGGCCTTTCGCCGCCTGGCGGCCGCTTATCGCAGCGCAATCGCAGCGTGGATTTCAGTCGGCGGTGTAAGTATGAGTCGGCTCGGCGCAGACGTGCGCCTTCTGAGAGAGATGATTGCCCAAACGGAGGAGGCAAGTGAAGCGAGCTGTGCGAAGGCACATGGCCGGTGAATAGGGTTCCGCGGCAGAGTTGTCGCCGGCCCGCAGCGGGAGCGGCGCTGGAAAAGAGGCGCGCGACTTGATCCTGATTGACGGCTAATGATTGGGCCTGAGAAGCTGGCATTCTTCCAACTGAATTACTCCCGCTCGCTCAGCAACCTAAATATAGCAGAGACAGTGACTTGTGAGCTAGGCCCAAAACGGCCAGCCTGAGAATCCAAGATTCTAGCACTGACGATTGCTTTCCCCATCTACCAATAAGATACAGACAAAAACAAGGCAGGTCGGCCTGAAAATGGACACCAAAAATCTGCGGGCGCACCGTGGCAGCAGAATCTGTTCCAGGCTAAGTTCAGGCTGCCGCTTTGCACACATGGGTGAAGGCCGACGAAGTCGATGAACATGATTCTTGCCCGGATACGTAGTGGACCAATGCGAACGCGAGATATTCGCACATTGGGGCAGCGCGCGTGAATCGTAAATCGTCGCGGCTCGGCAGCGAAGCTCGCGCGCTCCGTGTCTAGTTCCATCAAACGACTGCACGCTGCAGATTCAGTCGACGCAGCAGCTGCGCGTTTGCGGCAACGATGATAGTTGAAACACTCATCGCGACAGCGCCCACACTCATGGGCAGATCGAAACCCCAGCGAACAAAGAGACCCCCGGCGACCGGGATGGCAACCAGGTTATATGCGGTGGCCCAAATCAGATTCTGGATCATCTTCCGGTACGTAGCGCGAGATAGCTCAATTGCTCCGACAACGTCGCGTGGATCGCTTCGTACCAGAACGATGCCCGCGGATTCAATCGCCACATCGGTGCCCGCGCCAATCGCGATTCCGACATCTGCGGTCGCCAAGGCCGGTGCGTCGTTGACTCCATCTCCCACCATGGCGACTTGCTTTCCACCCACTTGGAACCGTTTTACTGCCGCAGCTTTATCGGCGGGCAGAACCTCGGCCGCGACCTCATCTATCCCAATGCGTCGAGCGACCGAATCAGCAACGGCCTTCGAGTCTCCCGTGATCATCGCGACTCGGATGCCAAGCCGATGAAGTTCCGTGACGGCTTCGACCGACTCGGGCCGGATTTCATCTTCAACACCGAGAGCGCCGAGCAGTTGCTCTGCTGCGACGACATACAGAACTGTCTTTCCTTCTGATGCCCAGGAGCCCGTAGACGTCTCAACTTCTGAAGGCACCGTTATCTTGTCCTCGGCCAACAGACGCGGCCCACCGATCACAATGCTCTTGCCATCCACCACAGCCCGCGCCCCTCGGCCTGCCAGTGCCTCAAAGCTGGAAGCTTGCAGTTGGGGTATGCCTCTATGTTTGGCTTCTTCGACGATGGCCTTTGCAAGCGGGTGTTCGGAGTTGATCTCAACGGCAGCGGCAAAAGCGATTACTTCGGATTCCGAATTGCCAGGCGCAGCCGTGATTCCAGCCACTGCCGGAGAGCCACGAGTCAGCGTTCCGGTTTTGTCGAATATCACCATGTCCAGGCTGCGGGCACGTTCAAGCGCAAGTCTGTCTTTAACGAGCAGACCATTCTGCGCACCAAGCGACGTTGAGATGGCAATCACAAGCGGAATCGCGAGTCCCAACGCGTGAGGACACGCTATGATCAGGACCGTTGCCGTCCTGATCAGCGCATGCTCTTTGTCTCCCGAAGCCCACCAGTAGGTGAACGTAATAGCGCCAGACACAACTGCTACGTAAAAAAGAATTGCGGCCGCCCGGTCGGCAAGGGCTTGCGTGCGAGACGAAGAAGCCTGTGCGGCTGCAACCAACCGCATGATGCCGGAGAGGGCTGTCCGCTCGCCAACTGCAGCGATGCGGATACGAAGGCTTCCGCCACTGGCCACGGTTCCGGCGATCACGGTCGCGCCGGGCCCCTTAGAGACCGCCTTGGACTCGCCCGTGATCATTGATTCGTCCACATCGGCAGTCCCGTCGACGACTACTCCATCCGCTGGGACGCGAGTTCCGGGCCGTACAAGGACAATGTCGCCCACGTGCAGTTCCGCCAACGGAACGGTTTGAACTTCCGTGCCATTTACACGCTCGGCCGTGTCTGGAAGCAGAGCGGCGAGTGCATTGAGCGCGCCACGAGCCTGAGAGATAGCTCGCATTTCGAGCCAGTGACCGAGGACCATGATAGTAATCAGTGATGCGAGCTCCCACCAAACGTCGATCTCGAAGAGACCGAATGTCGCAGCGAGCGATGTTCCAAAGGCAACAATGATGGCCAGGCTGATGAGCGTCATCATGCCTGGCTTGCGGTCGGCAAGCTCAGTCTTTGCCCCACGGAGGAAAACGAGGCCGCCGTAAACAAAGACGATGGTTCCGAGGATTGCAGGAATGAATCTCGAACCGGGGAAGGAGGGTGCCGTATACCCAAGCCAATGTTGGACTTCGGGTGACCAGATCACCGTCGGGATCGTGAGCGCGAGGCTCAACCAGAACTTGTCGCGGAACATGGCCACGGAATGACCCTCGTGGCGGCCGTGGCCCTGGTGATCGTGCGGCATCTTGTGATCGTCCAAGGCGGGATGCGCGTTCGTGTCTTTTTGCATATCGCGGTCCATCTGCTTTCCGCGCCAAACCCTAAGACTAGCCGGAAATTCTGTTCTTCACCATGTTGCGGTGCAGTGAGTCTGTTGGTCGCAAAAACATGGGCAGAGGTCTACGTGGACCTGGAGCCACTTGGTTAGTTTATGAGCTTTTCCAGATCATCCCGAAAATCTGGCGCGTAACGGACGTTGATAAGCTATTCGGAGAATGGCGCTCCAGCGACGAGGTCTGCGAAATTTGGAGGTGTGAACCCCTCAACGTATCGAATGCCAAAATCCCGAAGAATGTTGTCAACCGCCGTCATCGGTTTCTGACGAACGACGTTGCAAAGGCATCCTTTAAATCCGTCCTTGAATGCCAGCCGAGGAAATGCGGTTAGGATCGCCTGCTGTTTCTCCCGCGAGATGCGATCAAGACCGGCGCCAAGGACATCCACCGCGATTCCTGAATGAGTCATCACTACTTCGGGCTCTTTATGAAGAGCGAGTGTTGGGGTCGTGTGAAGTGCAATAGCGTCCCACACAAGCTGCGTCTGCTGAGCCGAGATGCCGCGTTCTTTCAAGAATTCGCGAGCCGCATTCGCGCCGTCTACCTCGAAGCGATTCTCCCCGTTGTACCGCTCGGTCAAACCGAGATCGTGCAGGATCGCTGCTACAGCTAAGAGCTCAGCGTCTGGCGCTATCGCGGCGCTCTCTGCAAGGACGATTCCGAACAACCAAGAGCGCATCACATGATTGAAAAGAAATGGCTCTAACAAACTCCGCGACAAGTCTATCGCGTCGTGCACCAGCGCTGTGTCGGGTACTTTGATCCCTGCGAAATCCATGTTCGTCCTTTCTTGCCTTCAGACCGTTGGGATATAGCGTGAAGTTCACTCGACCGCGGCATTGTTGAGCAGTCTTTCTACCTTCGAATCCAATTCCCGAGCGACCTTCAGGGCATCCGGGTTTTCGTATGGGGACAGAAAGCTGGTCATCCTGTCGTAGGACAAATGCACGCCATCGTCCCGCTCATCAACGAGCACGGTCACAGGCGCATATGACCCCGCGTCCGGCACATGCTTGGCCATCTCCTTCATGACTAGAGGATTGCCGATCACCAGCCTCATGATCTTCGGTTTCGCGAGTCCTGTTTCCTTCCGAACGACGGCACCGTGATCGAATTCCAAGAACAACATCAGACCTGATTCCCCCATGTTTCGGTTGATCACTTCCTCCAACTCGGCGAATGTGCCGGACGACTTGGAAGCGGTCGCGAACGCGGCCAGATCCAGTTGCCCGATACTAGATTTCAAGGCGCATACCACCGACTCGAATGGTCTTGATGTTGTAAGACTGAAGCGCTCTACTTCGACTTTTCTAACTGGCATTGGATCGTTCCTTTCGGGCTAAATCCTCGCTCTGAAAACGTGCGGCCTACACCTGGGCGAAGCCGCCATCGACAAACAACTCCGCCCCCGTCACGTAGCTCGCATCATCAGATGCGAGAAACACTACTGCTTTGGCGATCTCATCCGGCTCTCCGAGCCTGCCGAGCGGTACTACATTCGAGATCATCTTCAACCGTTGCTGTCCCGTCTCTGAGGAACCCAGTAGTTCGCTAAGCCCCGGAGTATCGGTGGAACCTGGGCTCACGGCGTTCACGCGAATGTGGCGACTCCGCAGATCCGTCGCCCACGTGCGGGCGAATGAGCGCACGGCGGCCTTGGTAGCGCTGTAGACGCTATTCGACGGCAGTCCCTTGCTAGCAACCACGGACGCACAAAGGACAATGGAGGCACCGTCCTTAAGTAATGGCAATGCCTTTTGTACGGTGAAGAGCAGTCCTTTCACATTGACGTCGAATATTGAGTCAAAGAACTCCTCGGCGATCTCCCCGAGAGGCGCATATTTTGCGGTCCCAGCATTCGCGAACACAATATCGAGACGACCCTTCTCTTGGTCAATCTGAACGAAGAGTCGTTCGAGGTCACCGATTTGAGACACATCTCCTTGTACCCCGGTGACGCTTCCCCCTATGCTCTTGACCGCTAAAGCCAACTCCTTCTCACGCCGACCGGTGATGTAGACGTATGCTCCTTCGGCCACGAAGCGCTTCGCGGTGGCAAGACCAATTCCACTTGTCCCGCCAGTGACGAGTGCGATCCTTCCCTCCAGCTTGCCCGTCTTCTTCTCGTCAATCGTCATTCCTTGCCCCTTTCAGCGATGTCATCATCGCCAATCCGTTCGAGCTTTCTCTTCTTGCCGCTCCCTCGACATCCACTCCTGGATATAAGGCGAGCAATGCAGCACCGAGATACCTTCGTCCTCGCGGGCATTGAGGAACCGAATGGCTTCGATGTCCACAAGATCAACCTCCTCCAAATCCAGTACGGTCGGCTCTCCACGGCTGATCTCGGCCTTTACCTGATCGAGATGGTGAGATCGAAACTCTCCGCTCAGCCGAAGTCGAACTTTGCATGAATCCCGAATCCGTTCAATTTTCAGAATCATGGGCTTCTCACTCCTAAGCGCACTCTTCCTGAGGCAATAAACTATGCCACTCCCTAATCCTTGAGCGAATGCAGCTCAGGATTACCGATGCTGCCGAATCCCTTAGCTGATGTCTTCTGAATCGAGAAACAGCGAAGCTTGCCGAACGAATGACCTGTGAAACTGAAACAACGATCCATGCCCGGCGTCGGGGTAGGTCAACAGCATGGCGTTGGGGAGATGCTCGCTCAGCATGTAGGAATTGCGGACTGGAATCATATTGTCGAAGACGCCGTTAACGACCAGGCACGGCTGCGTGATTTTGCCGAGCTTGGCGAAACGCTCGCCACTGTATTGTTCCCAAGCTCGAAAGGCCGTGATCTGAGCGATTGCGACATTTTGGAGGGCCAGAGGCTCGCCATCTTGCTTTCTCTCTGCGAGCCGAGCCGCGAAGGCCTCTCCTGTCGCTTGACTCGATTCGCTTGGCGCAAAAAAAGAGTTTCACTAGTTTCTCCAGCCCAGGCATATTCGGATCTTCCGTAATCTTCCTGAGTTCCGGTTTATCCATGTGCATAATGTCCTCGCCTCCCTCCGGAGCCGTGGCGACAAGCAGCATTTTGTGGACGAGCGAGGGACGTTCCAGCGCCACCTGCTGCGCCACCATTCCACCGAGGGAGTAGCCGAGGATATCCAGGCGCTTTAGGCCAAGTGCATCGACGAATGCGAGGGCGTGTGCGGCCATCCCTGCCATGTTTTCGGGGACCTGGCCAGTTGAGCGGCCCAGACCCGCACTCTCAAATAGAATTACCTCGCGTCCTAGGGCGAGCGGATCGGTTACGGCCGGGTCCCAATTGTCCAGGGTCCCGGTGAAGTGTTGAAGACACAACAGCGGCAGCCCCTGTCCTTTCCCAAAGCGGCGATAGGCATATTTTTCGAGTTTCGTCTGGATGAATCGTGTCGGTGCGGTCGTGTTGCCTGCATTAGCCATGGCCATTCCTTCCTTCCGTTGTTGTGACTGTTGCGGTTTACGTTATACTCTTCACACGCCGCTCGCCTTGATACTGTTGAGGACGGTGTTGTCCCAGTAAGCGTCGAGCCGTGTGATTTTGGAGTCCGTCCCGAAACGCAGAATGTAGCAGTGAGGGATATGTACGTCCTGACCTTTCTTTGCAACTCCAGGCACTTCGGCAGGTATGGGCCCGCTCATCTCGGCTTGGATCACCACTGTGTTCCCCCCGGCAGGGATCAGCTCGATCACTTTGACTCGGAAGTTCGGAACAGCACTCGGAAACGCGCGCCAGATAACATCGATGCCACCACGGATTGGCACGACGCTCTCGCGGCCATACGGAGCATATCGTCCTAGTGCGCCATCTGCGCAAAGAGCGAGCATGCCATCAACGTCGTGGGCATCGTAGGCAGTGAAGAACTGTTGGGCAATCGATACGTAGTCTTTCGCATTCGTTTTCATCTCTGTGCTCCTTGGGGGTCGCTTTTGTTGGGGATCTTTGTAGCCTAGTATTCAAACCACTGACTGAGTGCTTTGACCTTTTCCTCCGTATACGGCGGGAACAGGTGCTCGATGGCCACGTCGGGCGGCGAAATGAGAACCGACTTCGCATGCGTGAGGGCGTCAAACCCGGCCTTGCCGTAGTAGTGACCAATGCCGGAATATCCGACCCCTCCAAAGGGCATGGTTTCGATAAACAGGTGAATGTTTACCTGATTGATCGCACCCCCGCCGAACGACAGGCTCGCGAGGAAGTGATCGATTGCCTTTTGGTCGCGGCTGAAGAGAAAGCCGGAAAGAGGCTTCGGATGCTTTTTCACCTCACGAATGGCAGCGTCCATGTCCTTGTATGTGAGGATTGGGAGAAGCGGTCCGAAGATCTCGTCCTCCATGATCGGGTCGTCCCATGTCACTGGGTAGATGACCGTGGGATCGAGATAGCGTGCCTCTGGGTCTGAGGCCCCGCCCATGACGACCTTCTTCTGATCGATCAGGCCCGCCAAACGTTCGGTGGCCTTGGGGCTAATAATACGGGAGTAGTCGTCAGGTCTGCTCTTGGGGTCGGTCCCATAGAGCTCGACCACCGCCTTCTTGCACTCCGCAACAAACTCCTCTGCAATTGATTCGTGCACGTAGGCGTAGCCGGGCGAGGTGCACCATTGGCCGCCCCAAGCCGTCGCACCCCAGACGATCTTCTTGGCTGCATCCGGAATATTGGCTGTTGCGTCCACGAAGGCTGGGTTCTGGCCGCCGAGTTCGAGAAGGACGGGAGTCAGGTTCTTTGCAGCCGCTTCCATGACGATCTTGCCTACTTTGACGCTACCGGTGAAGAAGATGAAGTCGAATGGGAGCTTGAGCAGCTCTGTCACCTCGTCTTTGCTTCCTGTGACGGCGGTAACAGCCCGGGGATCGAAGTATTTCGGAATGAGATCCAGCAAGACCCTGCTGGTGGCGGGTAAGCCCTCAGATAGCTTGAGAATGCATGGATTCCCGGCGGCAAGAACCTGGCACGCCGGGTCGAAGAGCAGCGTTAACGGCCCATTGAAGGGGCCTATCACCAGAGTGACGCCGTAAGGTTCTCGATAGACCTTGGCGGTGTGTCCGCTTTCCCGAAAAGCCTTGGGGACGACTACATCCACGGGCTTCATCCATTCTTTCAATTCCAACTTTGCGAAAGCCGCGGTCCCTACGGGGGCCATGATCTCAAAGACTTTTTCCTGGCTGGCGGTCTTGAAGTCGCTGCTCATCGCAGACTCAAGAGCCTCGGCGTTCTCATTACACAAGTTCTCAAGGCGTGTCAGCTGATCGATGCGCCACTCGTAAGACTTCGTCGCGTCCGAATCGAAATATGCTCTCTGCTTGTCGAAGATTTCCTGGAACTGATTCATCTGAGTCTCCTTCGCACATCGGTTTGTCGATGCCGCTTTTCAGCGGCGTCGTGATTTTTAATCCATTGTGAGGACCATGCGGAATCGCGCATCACCTGACATCATGCGTCGATACGCTTCTTCGGCTTTTTCCAAAGGAAGCGTTTCGATCATGGGGCGAACGTCGGTGAGGACGCTGAAGTCAAGGGTGTCCTGTGTCTCGATCGCTCTTCCTGTCAGGCTTCCAATGACCGAGCGGCCACCAAAGATGAGCGGAACTCCGTTGACGGGAATCGGATCACCCGAAACACCAACTACCACGAGCTTTCCGCGAACTGAGAGGCCGGGAAGCAGGCTGGCGATTGCTGCTCCGCTCGGGGCGGTTGCCAGGATCACGTCGGCGCCTCCCAGTTTCTGCAGCGCAGCTCCCGCATCCTCAGTTTTGGCGTCGATGTAAACGTGAGCTCCCAGTTTGGGCGCAAGATGTTCTTTGTCTGGACCGAAGCCGATTGCAACGGTGCGGAAGCCCATCTTTTTGGCGTACTGCACGCCCAGATGTCCCAGACCGCCGATACCCTGGATAGCGACGGTATCGCCTGCACGTCCGGCGTTGCGGAGCGCATTGAACGTCGTGATGCCGGCGCAAACCAAAGGGGCCGCATCTTCTGATTTGAGCTCTTCGGGTATGAGAGCCAGTGCGCGTGCCTCTGCGATTATCATTTCCGCGTAGCCGCCATCACTCGTCACGCCAGTGATGATGGGGTTCTGGCAATATGCCATGTCGCCACGACGGCAGGTCTCGCAGGTTCCGTCTTCGCCACCAAAGAATCCGACACCGACACGCTGGCCAACCTGCCAGGTTGTGACGCCCCGCCCAACCTCTTCGATGCGACCAATTGCTTCGTGGCCTGGCACGCGAGGATACACGACGCCCGGTAGCTGCCCTTCAACCGTACCTGCGTCTGAATGACAAACGCCGCAGGCCTCTACCCGGATACGTACTTGTTTTTCGCCCGGCCCGACGACAGGCTTCTCGACGAGGCGAAAAGTCCCGGGTTTAGTTATCTCGACCGCCTTATATGTTTTTCCCATTTTCGTCTCCTATCGATCTGGAAGAACTCATGTGTCGTCGTTCACAAGAATTGCGGACAAGCGGAAGGTTGAAAATTCGCCGTTGCTCGCGATCCTGGCTCAACTACGCCTCTTCCATTGTTTTGGAAGTTTCAATTTTTGTCTTGATTGAAAGTGCCGCAGTTTGGCGTTTCTGTTGAGCTTTAGTGGCTGGGAAACGCGAGTGACGACCTTTACTTCTCTTCAGGCGCGGGGAGGTTGAACGCCTTCGGCATCGGTGCGTTTGCTCTTCGCCACCGTCCTGGCGAAGTTCCAACAATCGCACGGAAGCTTCGATTGAAAGCTGGCTGGTCAGTGAATCCGACCTCCAACGCGATTGTTAGTAAAGAGTCGTTCGAGTGCAACAAGAGAGACTTTGCGGCTTCAACTCGCTTATAGAGCAAGTAGCGCCGGACGGGAACACCAAACGACCTTTTGAATGCGCGCATGAAACGACCCGCCGATAGCGCACACTCTTTTGCAAGATCGGCAAGCGCCAGATCACCATCCAGATGTTCGTTCAACACCTCGATCGCTCGATCCTGTTGCCAGATCGCCAACCCGCCAGTAACAACCTCCGGCGGCTGGCTCCGGCCCTGGTATGTGCGGCTCAGATGAGCGCAGAACATCATGATCATTTCGTCGATAACTAAGCGTGGAAGCTGAAGCGTACGATTAGAGAATGGCAACATCATCCGGGCCCAATGAAGAATCACGTCATCCTTGGTTCCCGGGATGCAATGCAAGTTGCGAATGCGCTTTTGCTCGTTCTCGTCACTGAATCGATTGATAACTGACCGGGGTATATAGACGTGAACCGAGTCGAAACCTGAAGTTCGCAGTGCGACCGGTTCGGACTCCATATCGAATATTTGAATCCCGCCGGCATCCCATTCGGTGACACGATGAAAGCGTCCGTCAAGCCACGTTCCCCAGCCGTTAATGCTGTCGGGACGGCGCAGGTGCACGGATATCGAAAAAGCCTTTTCTGGTGGAATGTGTGGAGTGGGTCCAGGAAAGCCGTTCGGCATTCGCATACGTGTCAACGCAACCTGAGAGTTTCCCTTGGGACCAAGCACAAGTGAGGAAGACTCCAGCAAAGAAAAATGCTCCGCCAATCTTTTTCCAAACATGCCTTGAAGCATATATTCTGCCTCGCACCGCCCTAGAACTTACCATTGCTATTTTTCCATTGATCGCGAGGTGGAATCGCTTGGAGCGTATCCCAGTGCTCAGCGATCTTGCCGTTCGCAATGCGGAATAGATCATAGATGGCAGTCGGTACTCCACCAAAGGTAGCTTCCGCAACGACAAGCACGAAATTACCTTCGCCTAGGACCATATGCACACGTTTGTAGACGACGGCCTGCCCCTTGGCGGCAAGAGCCTGTAGACCAGCAATCAGACCAGGGATAGTATCGGCGACCCATGGATTGTGCTGAATGTATTCGGTACCGTTGAAGTAGCTGGGAAAGGTCTCGCGACGGCCTGCGAGAAGGTCGTCCATGTAGCGCTGCATGAGCGCCTTGTTGGCACCTGTCTGGTCGAGATCAGACGCCTCGGTGGGGCCGTCGATCATAGTGTGTCCGCTAGGGCTGGGTTCGGTCGCGGTCTCCTGCAAATTGTCCCAGTGCTCGACGATCAGACCATCATCGAAGCGAAAGATGTCGAAGCCGATGCGTGGCCCGAAGAAGTTGTATTCGGTGTGAGCGAAGACATAGTCGCCATCTTCAAACACACGGATGGTGTTGACCGACGCATCGGGCGGCATGTTCTGAATGAGGGCGGCCACACCTGCAGGGCCAGGTCCCACTTGTAGGTTGTGCTGAATGTACTTGTTCGGGTTGACATACGCGAACGGCACTGGATCTTTAGTCTCAAGCGACTTCAAGAGCTCGAAGACCTGCTGTTTACGGCTATCCCGCATCAAGTCCACAATTAACCTTCTATCTATGCAACCTGTAAAGTTTCAGGTCTCGGATGCACTTTTCAGCTCGGCAAAACCGCCGTTCTGGCCGAAGGCGTTCCAAGTTGTCGATGTAGAAATTCGCTCGTCCGCCCGTTGGCGAGGGCTGCCGCGGCGGCATTGTAGTGCGCCCCGTTGTGGCGGGCGAAAGCGTGACTCTGACCCGGATAACTGTAGACGGTAGCGTTGGGTTTACTGGCGAGGGCCGTCTTGATCTCAGCTTGCGCAGCCTTGGGAATAAACTCATCTTCCTCGCCCAGGTGCATCAGCAGAGGCGCATCAAACCCGTTGAGCTCGTCTAAATATTTCTCGGTGTCACCGCCGTGGTAGACGACCGCAGCATCGACGCCATAGCGCACCGCTGTCAGGAAGGTCATCAGCCCGCCGAGGCAATAGCCAAGAACGGCAACTCTGCCGACGCACTCCGGCAGTTTGGCCACGATGGTGGCGGTGTCCTTAACGTCCTTGGCGCCTGCGTCCCGGTCATAGGCTTGATAGAGGCGAAGGCCATGTTGCCAGTCGGGCTCGGAAGTGACGCTGAGATCGACGCCCGGCTCCTGCCGCCAGAATAGATCGGGCGCGACCCCGATAAAGCCTTGCTCGGCCAGTTCGTCGCAGGTCTTGCGAATGTCGGCGTTCACTCCGAACACCTCGTGCAGCACGACCACGGCCGGGGCGGGCAAAGCCTTCGGCCGTGCGATATAAGCGCCAAACGCGCCAGCCCGCCCTTCTATAGTGATGCGATCTTTCATTGTCGTCACCTCAGCGTTTTGCTTGGCTAGCTTCGTTTGTTCCCTGAGCTATAGGCTAGTGACTGCCGGGCGCAGAGGTGGCAGCCTTGCCGGACACAGAGTTGGCAGCCTCCTCGATGAGCTCGGCTGTTTCCTTCGGGTGCGACATGTAGGCCACATGGCTGGAATTCACCTCGACCGTCTTGGCATTGGCGCGCTTCGCCATCATGCGCTCCTGATTTGGATTGATGGATCGGTCTGAGGTAGCTACCATGTACCAAGTGGGTTTTGACTTCCAGGCTGGAGTCTTAACGGGGGAAGTGAACGAGTCGGCGGAGATCAGAACCTGCGATTCAGCCATGAACGCCGCCTGAGCCTCCGGAAGATCCGCTGCGAAGTCGGCATGGAAGACTGCCGGGTCAATGTAGAAGTAGCCATCGTCGGTTTGCTTGATCCCCGTGGTGGCCGGCGGTACGGATTGCTCGATGACCGCGCAGCTTTCTCCGGTGTCCAGCGCGAATGCTGCAATATAGACAAGCGCCGCCACCTTTGGATGATTGCCTGCTTCAGTTATGACTGCCCCGCCGTAGCTGTGGCCCACCAGAACCACCGGCCCGGACTGCCGGTCGATCACGGCCTTTGTGAACTTCACGTCCTCGGCATATGAGGTCTCTGGATGTTGGACAACCGCCACTGTATATCCGTCTTTTTTGAGGATGTTAAAGACTGGTTCCCAGCCGGAGCCGTCTGCGAAAGCACCATGCACCAAAACCACGTTCTTAATGCCCTGTGTCATGACTATTCTCCTTCTTTCCTTTTTTTCATCCGGATCAGCTTACTCAACTCGTCCTTCATCCGACATGAGGCCCATTACAACGATTCGGGATGCTCCTTCTGTCGATATCGCTCCTGAAGCATCCATTCCCTGATGTAAGGCGAACAGTTCAGGATCGACACGCCTGCCGACTCGCACGCGTTGAGAAACCGAACGCCCTCGATATCCACAAGATCGAGCTCCTCCAGATCCAGCTTGACGCCTGGTCCGCCATGCTCGACCTCAGACTTCAACTGATCGAGGTGCTCAGATCGAAGCTGGCCGCTCAAATAAATCCGTATCTCGCGCTTGCCAGCAACCGGTCTGATCTTCAGCGTCATGGATCTTTATTCTGAAGAACGATCGAACCTATGCAATCAGCGAGCCAGTCGCAATTCCTTGCAAGAATAGGAGGTTAGCGGCGTGGGGGAGTCCTTAAATTTCAGGAATCCTGTTTGATGAGGAAAACACGACGGGCTTGAGAAGGCTTCGCTGCGGATCAGTGAGCCCGTGGGGCTTTGAATCGATTTTTCTTAATTTTCAAGCGCTTGATTTTGGAGTCGAGGG
>Ga0207090_1167_pt1 | contig 13192 bp, 6 predicted proteins | sample Alteio_BWMinHeat_50_FD_153565 | JGI IMG/M metagenome (GOLD analysis project Ga0207090, IMG submission 153565) | Enriched cells from forest soil in Barre Woods Harvard Forest LTER site, Petersham, Massachusetts, United States -... | ecosystem: Environmental > Terrestrial > Soil > Temperate forest >...
GTCGGCGCGGGGGCCGGGATCGAGAAGCTGGTCCAGTTCACGGGTGCGGAGATAGAACCAGATCGACAACCAGCCGCTGTATTGAAAGTCCGGATCGCTCGAAAGGACGGTGGCGAAAACGGCGATCAGGTTTGCCTCACCCTCGTCCGGATAGCCCCGAACGTGTGCCAACTCGTGAGACATGACGAAAGGGCGCTCGATATCCAGCAGGCTGTTGCTAATGATGGGCTCCGGCGGAAACGGATTGAACACCCCGTCGATGCCAGCCATGTGGAACCAGAGACTGGCAAGCCCTGAAACCTTCAGGCGGTGGGGGGCGGCCCAGTCCTGTCCATCAATTGCGGCGACAACGCGGGCAACCCGCCGCGCGGCTTCGTCGCGAGTCCGGCCTTCATCGTAGGCCAGTTTTTGCTGCTGCAGATACAGCCTGTTGATCTCGGCCGCCGCACGCCTGGAGAACTGGTCCATGGCATCCGGTTTCGCCCTCGATGAATCCATCGGAAGTCTGGAGGCGAGCGGCTCACGGTGGTAATTGAGCCCCCAGGACCAGAAAAAGATCAGATACAGCGCGGCAGCCAGATTCAGGAGCCAGACCAGCTTCCTCCGGATAATGAGGATGACGGCGAGCAGGAAAATCAGGGGTATCGTGGCATCGAGCCAGGAGAATGAGACGGCATCGGCGAGGGGTTCCGCGATCGCAGAGAGCTTCGGAAAGAGACCCCGGGAATACCAGCGCTCGACCGCGCTCGCCGGATAGATGGAGGCCCACGACGATATGAAAGTCAATAGCGACAGGACAGGCAAAGTCCACGTACGCAGGCTTCCGCGGCGACCTGTAAAATTGTGCAAAATGCCGGATTTAAGCTTGACCGAAGGATTGCCCATGGGTTACGATGCCCACCTTAGTACTATTGATTGATCGCCATCAAGTCCTTTATCTTCAAATAATTAAGCGGGTTCAAAAGGGACTTTGGCCCTCTCGGGAAACTCGAACGTAGGAGTACACGAATGGGCAGGAGCTTTTATACCTTTATTGTCGTGCCGAACACCAGTTCGCGGCTTCACAAGCTGAAGCTGCCGGTCCGGATTTTGCGAGTTCTGGCGGGCATAGGTTTTCTTTCATTTTTTGTAGTTGTGGGGCTGGGTTTCAACTATGCCAAGATGGCGTTCAAAGCCGCCGACTATGACAAGCTGCAGAGCGAAAACACCAACCTCAAAGTTCAAAAGAAAAATCTCGAAGTAGCGGCCCTCAAGTTGAGTGAAAAAATCACCAACCTCGAAACCGTCTCCGCAAGAATTCAGAGCCTTATCGAGAACGAGGGCCCGCCCAAACGCGGCAAGCTGAACACTGCCGCAGTCGGCGGTTCAACGGTCGATTATCCGACCGCAGAATTGCTGCGTTCCGCCAATATCAAGGACGGCCTGAATATGCTGAAGACCCAGGTCGCAGGCATGGAAGGCACGTTCTCGATACTGGACGATGTGATGCAGAAGCGAAGTAGAGACCGGCAGTTTACGCCAAGTCTTTGGCCGGTGAAGGGCGCCATCACGAGTCACTACGGGAATCGGGCCGATCCATTCAATGGAGAAGCCGAGTTGCATCTGGGCCTGGATATCTCGGCTCTTTTCGGAGCCAGGATTTTGGCGCCTGCCGACGGGCGCGTGATCTTTGCCGAGCGCAAGGCTGCTTACGGCAACCTGATCGTCATCGATCACGGCAACGGTTTGACCACGCGATATGGTCACCTGTCCCGGTTCCTGGTCAAAGTCGGGCAAAAAGTGAAGAAAAATGAAACCGTTATCGGTCTGGTCGGCAACACCGGCCGGACCACGGCGCCGCACCTTCATTATGAAGTACGCCTGAACGACCGCGCGGTCAATCCCAGAACCTATCTCCCTAAGGGTTAGCAAGAGGGAAGAGAATAGCCACAAAGAGGCACAAAAGGCGCAAAAGGAATTACTTTTTGCGCCTTTTGTGCTTTTTGTGGCCATTCCTTCCCCTTACAGCCGTCTGGGCCCGTATTGCCTTCTTTCTCCTTTCCCGTTAAACTCGTCTATGCTCGGTGGGATATCGGCATCGCTTAAGAATATTCGCTATAGGTTCTTTCCTCCCCGGAACCAGCGCGAAGTTAACAAGATCCAGCCTCGAGTTCAGCAAATCAATGATTTAGAGTCCCGAATCGCCTCCCTGACGGACGAACAGCTCCAGGCCAAAACGCCGGAATTCAAACAGCGCTTCGAAAACGGAGAGACGCTCGACGACCTTCTGCCGGAGGCGTTTGCGGTGGTGCGCGAAAGCGGCAAGCGCATTCTCAACATGAGGCATTTCGACGTGCAGCTCATTGGTGGCGTGGCTCTGCACCAGGGACGAATCGCGGAAATGAAGACCGGGGAAGGTAAGACGCTGGTGGCAACGCTGCCGGCATACCTGAATGCCATCGAGGGCAAGGGCGTCCACGTCGTGACTGTCAACGACTACCTGGCCAAACGCGATTCGGAGTGGATGGGGCGTCTCTACAAATTTCTCGGATTGAGCGTGGGCGTCATCCAGCACGGTCTGGACGACGACGAGCGGCGGCGTTCCTACGGTTCCGGCATTACCTATGGGACCAACAACGAATTCGGATTCGACTACCTGCGCGACAACATGAAGTTCGACATCTCTCATCGCACCCAGCGCGAGCACAATTACGCGATCGTGGACGAAGTGGACTCGATCCTGATCGACGAAGCGAGAACGCCGCTCATCATTTCCGGCCCGAGCGACGAATCCACGGACAAGTACTTTCGTATCGACAAGATCGTTCCAAAGCTGCGCCGCGAGATCGATTACCAGGTCGATGAAAAGCACCGCACCGTAACATTGACCGAGGACGGTATCGCCCAGTCGGAAAAGCTGCTGAGCGTCGGGAACCTCTACGACCCCGAGAACATGGAGATTCTGCATCACATCAACCAGGCGTTGAAGGCGCACACGCTCTACAAGCGCGACGTCGAGTATGTGGTGAAAGACGGCGAAGTCATCATCGTTGACGAGTTCACCGGACGATTGATGCCCGGACGGCGGTGGAGCGACGGACTGCACCAGGGGGTCGAAGCGAAGGAAGGCATTCGCATCCAGCAGGAGAATCAGACGCTGGCCACAATCACGTTCCAGAACTACTTCCGCATGTACAGGAAGCTGTCCGGCATGACCGGCACGGCGGAAACGGAAGCCGACGAATTCGAAAAGATCTACAAACTCGACGTGCTGGTGATTCCGACAAACCAGCAGATGCGCCGGATCGAGAATTCCGACGTGATTTACAGGACGGAGCGCGAGAAGTTCGACGCCGTGGTGAAGGAAATCAAACAGTGCCATGAAAAGGGCCAGCCGGTGCTGGTCGGCACGATTTCGATCGATCGTTCCGAAAAGCTCGCCTCGATGCTGAAGCGCGCCGGGGTGAAGCACGTGGTCCTGAACGCGAAGTATCACGAGAAGGAAGCGGAAATTGTCGCGCAGGCCGGACGCAAAGGCCAGGTCACCATTGCGACCAACATGGCCGGCCGCGGCACCGACATTCTGCTGGGCGGCAATGCCGAGTTCATGGCGCGCGACGTGTTGCGGAAGCGGGACATCGATCCGGCAGCCGCGACTCCGCCACAATGGAATGACGCGCTGGCGCAGGTCAAGCCGGGTATCGATAAAGAACACGAGGAAGTGGTTCAGGTCGGCGGCCTGCACATCATCGGCACCGAGCGGCACGAAGCGCGGCGCATCGATAATCAGCTTCGCGGACGTTCCGGACGCCAGGGCGATCCGGGATCGTCACGCTTCTACGTCTCCCTTGAAGACGATTTGATGCGCATTTTTGCCGCGGACCGGATCTCCGGAATCATGCAGCGGCTGGGCATGGAAGAAGGCGTACCGATTGAGTCGCGGTTCGTGTCCAAGCAAATTGAAAATGCCCAGAAGCGGGTGGAAGGCCAGAACTTCGGATACCGCAAACACGTTCTCGAATACGACGACGTCATGAACAAGCAGCGCGAAGCCGTTTACGGCCTGCGCAAACAGTTGCTCGAAGGCGAAGACCAGAAGGATTACATGATGGGCATTGCCGATGACATCATGCTCGGCCTGGTGTCAGAGCACGCGGATGCGAACAAGCATCCCGATGAATGGGACCTCGGCGCGCTCCACACCGCGGTCCGGGGTCAGTTTGGTTTCGATTTCCGGGCGGAAGGCATCGATGCCGGCAAGATGGGCTCGCAGGAACTAGGTGAAGCGCTGGTCGCGAAGGCGCACGAGAAATACGATGAGAAGGAAGCCCTCATCGGCTCCGCCCCAATGCGCTACCACGAGCGTATGCTGATGCTGCAGATCGTGGACTCGCACTGGAAGGACCACCTTCTCGCCATGGACCACCTGAAGGAAGGCATCGGCCTGCGGGGTTACGGCCAACGCGATCCACTGGTCGAGTACAAGAAGGAATCGTACGGGCTGTTTGAAGATCTCATGAACCGCATCGAGGAAGACACGCTGCGGTTTCTGTTTCTGCTCCAGCCTGTGGAAGAAAAGAAACAGGCCGAACAGATCGAGAAGAAGCGCAAGCGCGCCGAATTTCTCATGTCACAACAGAACGACGCCGGCGGCAACGGCACGCCGCATCAAGCCAGGCGCGACACTTCCAAGGTTGGGAGAAACGATCCCTGCCCGTGCGGCAGCGGCAAAAAATTCAAGAAGTGCTGCGGGGTGAATGTTTGATCGATAAGAAAATTTCGGGCGACGCCTACACTTTCGACGACGTCCTGATTGTTCCGCTCAAATCGGACGTCCTGCCCACCGAAGTCCGGACCAACACCAGGCTGACCAATCGAATCGAGTTGAATGTGCCCATCGTGAGCTCCGCGATGGACACGGTCACCGAGTCGCACCTGGCCATTGCGCTGGCCCAGCAGGGCGGCATTGGAATCATTCATAAGAACATGCCGATCGATCAGCAGGCCGGCGAAGCCGACAAGGTGAAGCGGTCGGAGAGCGGCATGATTGTGGATCCGATCACGATGTCCCCGAACGAAAGGATCGAGGACGCCGTGAAACTGATGGCTCACTACAAGATTTCCGGCGTGCCGATCACCGAGAAGGGACGCCTGGTCGGCATTCTGACCAACCGGGACCTGAGATTCGAGACGCGCTTTCATTTGCCGATCAGCGAAGTCATGACCAAAGACAACCTGGTGACGGTACCGGTGGGCACGACGCTGGAGGAAGCGCAGCGCATCCTGCACCAGCATCGCATCGAGAAGCTGCTGGTGGTGGATAAGAATCAAAACCTGAAGGGATTGATCACGGTCAAGGACATCACCAAAAAGATCAAGTATCCGCTCGCCGCGAAAGACGGCCAGGGCCGGCTCCGGGTCGGCGCCGCGATTGGGGCGTCGGGCGATTACCTGGAGCGGATGGCGGAGCTGGTGCGCGCCAAAATCGATGTGATCGTTATCGACACGGCGCATGGGCACTCTTCACGGGTCCTGGAGGCGATCAAGGAGACGAAGAGGCGGTTCCCGGAAATGGACGTCATCGCCGGAAACATCGCGACCGAAGAGGGGGCCCGGGATCTCATCAAAGCCGGCGTCGATGCGGTGAAAGTGGGCATGGGCCCGGGTTCGATCTGTACGACGCGCGTGGTGAGCGGCGTCGGAATGCCGCAAATCACGGCGATCCTCGCCTGCGGGCGCGCAACCCACGAAGCCCGGATTCCACTGATCGCCGATGGCGGCATCAAGTTCTCCGGCGATATCACGAAGGCGCTGGCCGCAGGAGCGGACTCCGTGATGATCGGATCGCTGTTCGCGGGAACGGATGAAAGCCCGGGAGAAACGATCCTGTATCAGGGCCGTACGTTCAAGTCGTATCGCGGAATGGGATCGCTTGGCGCGATGCAGGCGGGCAGCCGCGACCGCTACGGCCAGGACCTGGAGGCGCCAAGCAAGCTGGTTCCGGAAGGCATTGAGGGCCGCGTCCCTTACAAGGGGCCGCTCTCGTCGATGGTGACTCAACTGGTCGGCGGACTGCGCTCGGGCATGGGCTACTGCGGCGTCAACACGATCGAAGAATTGCAGAACAGGACACGTTTTGTGAAAATCACGGATGCCTCGCTTCGTGAAAGCCATGTGCATGACGTGTTCATCACCAAAGAGTCGCCGAACTACCAGCTGGACGAGTAACCACAGAGACACAAAGACACAGAGGGAAACAGGGATAGCCACGGATTGAACCGGACGGGAAGAAACGGAAATTTTGAAATTGGACGAATCCTGCACCTCAAATCCGAAATCCGAAATCTCCGATTGGACTGAGCGTTGCGACAGTCCAATCGGAGATTTCGGATTTCGGATTTGAGGTGCAGGATTCGTCCAATTTCAAAACTTCCAATTTCCTGCTTTGTGTTTAATCCCCCGTTTGTGTCTCTATGGTTACCCGATTGTGGTCTTGCCGGCCCGCCGGAACGGTTCTTTAAGCAACTTCGCGGCTTCGCCTTGTGCGCCGTAAGAATCGTCACCGGTGTTGACTGCTTTTTGGTACTCCGTGACGGCGCGGTCGCGCTGGCCGCGGATATCGAAGATCTTTCCGCGGTTGATGTAGCTCCAGACTTCAACCCACTTCGCTTTCAGGTCTCCGTTCAGCGCTTCCTGGAATTGCTGGGCGGCCGACTGCACATTGCCCAGCTCAAACAACGCCTCGCCCATGCGGAATGAGGCGAGCGAATTGTGAGCATCGACATCGACCGCTTTTTGGAACTCATCGATGGCGGCGTTGTACTGGCCTTCGTTGGAAAGCTCCTCGCCGCGATTGATGAGCACCGCCACGCGAAGGTCGCTCGACATCCGAAGAACCTTTTCCCGGGGATCGATCAGGACGCTCTTTGGCTTGCGGTCGGTCTTCATGTTGAGTTCGCTCGACTCGCCGACAACTTCGACCCGGGCATACTCCGGATCGCCATCGGTTATGGCCTCGAATTCAACCGGCATCTTGAAGAGATCCAGGTCCTGTTTGACCTGGCCATCAACCGAATAGCCATTCCGCCTCCTCCATATCGTCCAGGTGGCCTTCAACTCCGGCACACCGGATCCGGTAATCCACTGATCGAAGAAGTAGTTCAGATCGCCGCCGGCAACTTCGGAGGCGAGTTTTTCAAAAGCCTCTGTCGAGACAGGAGTGGTTTGGAACTGCTGGATGAAGCGGGCAAGAAGTTTGTCGAAGTTTTCGTCCCCGATCACCCATCGCAGCATGCGGAAGACGAACGCGCCTTTGTACTGAACCAGAGAGTGATATTCCGGCGTGTCCTTGTCGAGGGCGCCAGCCTGACGCACCGTGGTGTTTCCTTCGTAACCCAGAGCCTTGACGAGGGCTGTGTGAATATGGGTTTGCGCTTCCACCGGCGCCAGCGTCCTTTCGAAATACAGGAGGCTCGCGAACTGAGCCATGCCATCGACCAGCCACGCGTCGGCCGCCGGGTCCTTCACCGGAAACTTCAAGGGGAACCACTGATGCGCGACGGTTGAGGCCAGGGCGTCGGCATCGAAGTCCTTGCGGATTCCCGAGGACGGCAGCAACAGCATGCCGACCGACCATTGGGCATTCCAATTGGCGCCCTGCACTTCGATGATGCGAAGAGTCGGCGATGGTGGCGGGCCGAATTTTTCAGAGTAATAGTCGAAGATCTTGCCGACCGCTTCGGCCATTGGGGCGACAACGTCATTCGCAGCTTTGAGAGTGTGGATGGAGATGTCCGCCTTGTCGGATTTTTGATTCGTCGCCGTGTATTTTCCGGCGGCCACGGTTCCCCAATATGAGGGCTGAGCGCTCGAATAACCATCGCCGGATTTCGCCAGGTCGGTAATCAGCGTCCAATCTGACGGAGCCGACACCTTGAGGCGCATATCCGCCTTGTCGCGGTACAGGCCATTGGTGGGGAACCATTTTCCTTCGTACAACAGGAATGCGCTGTCTTCAGTGACCCGCGCAAGCACCGGCTCGCGGCGTCCTTCGTCCGGATTCAGGATTCCCGAATACTCGATGTGGAGGACGGGATTGCTGTTGAACTGCTGGTTCGCCAGATCGATTTCGACAGTCGAGTCGACGTCGAATTGCCGGAAGCGGGCTTCAGCGCCGCCAATCGTCGCCTTGTCGACGCGAAGGCGGCGATCGAGGTCGAACACGGCGTAGGTCTTCCGGTCGAGCTGCTTGAAGCGGATATCGGCTTTTCCGGCAAGACGATGCTCTTCCGGCATGAGCGTGACATCGATGGCATACGAATCGACGTCGATCTTCGGACGGTCGGACTGATCGTCCTGAGGCTGCTGCGGAGTTGTGCGGGATTGCGCAAGCAGCGAACCCGTCAAAAGCGACAGGCACAAAACCGACTTCAGAAGTTTATTCATAGATTTTTCCCCGCCCTGTAGCGGCGGTCGATTTCGGGGAAATTCGGGATCATAGCCACGGATTGAACGGATGGGGAAAAAATCCAAGTCAGACTAGTGATTTCATATTTTTTGAACTGCAAAAATATGAAATCACTAGTCTGACTTGGATTTTTTCCCCGTCCGTTCAATCCGTGGCTATGATCCCGAATTTCCTCCTTACGGAATTCTCACAACGAGTTTGCCCATACCGGCATTGTCGTTCTGGTCATACACGCGAAATGCAATCACATGCTCTCCGGGTGCAAGGTCACCGGAGACATAGCTGAAAGACTCCGATTTCGAGTCGATGATGCCGTCTTTCGGAAACAAAGGCCGCCAGTCCCCCGAATCGATCGCAACCTCTGCCTGGTTTAATGTAGACGTCTGGTCGGCGGCGTCGATAGCAACCTGGACCCTCCGCCTTTCTATCCCTTCCAGCTTCATGGTAACCACCGGCGGCGTGTTATCGATGGTGAACGGCCGGCTTTCCATCTCACCGCGCAGCGCGATGTCGGGCGGATTCGAGGGCTCATCGCTGGCCACAACGCGGACGACATAGGTACCGTCGGGCAGCGTGTCCGAATTGATGGTATAGAAATTATCCTCCAGATCCTTCTTCAAAACCTTCCAGGTCCGCTCACCATCGGCGCGGTAGTAAAGATCGTACGTGAGCGTGTCCTGATTCTTGTCCGTGGCGGTCCACTGAAACGACTGTGAGCCGCGCTGCGGGCCGCGGCGCGGGGGAATCGCCTGGATCCTCGGCTGGCCCGCGCGGGTATTTGCGCGAATCGTTGCGGGGTCGTTGGGGCTGAAGTTGTTTCCGGCATTCAAAGGGACTTTCTGGAGGGCAACTCCGGAAGGCAGCACTTCAATGTTGGTGACTTCCGGACGGAAGTTCTGCTGAAGGAATGGAACTTTCACGGAGCTCATCCGCGGAGACCGGGAGCGGTCCGACTTCAGGACCGATTTCCACTGAATGAATCTTGCTTTCGGGCTCCCGGTTGCCCCGGTTGACTCGAGAGTCTGCCAATCCGACCAGGTCTTGTCTGGAGTACTCGTATTCCCGGTCCTGGTGGAGACTTCGATCGAGTCGGCAGCGCCGGACTTCCAGCTCAGCTTGCCCCAGGACGAAATCGAGTCTGTGTCTTTCACGTTCGATTCGTAGGTTCCGGACGTTGCCGGCGTATCGCCGATGCGGAACAGCTTTCCGATGTTGGATGACGCCGCGTAGAGCCGGTTGCCGACCTCGAGCAGGCGGGTCGTCTGCTCTTCCGTGGATTCCAGGAGCAGCGTCGTGTTTTTCGGACCTTCTAATGAATAGATGCGGCCCTTTGCGCCGGTCGAAAACAGCAATTTGCCGTCGTGCGGCAATACCGAGAAGACCATTTCCCCGCGGGACCGCCAGAGCGTGTTGACGACGCCATCGGGCAGGATCTCGAGCACGGCGCTCTGGGCATTCGCGTCCGCCCCGCTGCGGCGAGTCTGGGCGCGCGGCGTATCCGGAGAAACCGGCTCCAGCGGCTCGAGCACTTCGATCTCCTGAGGCTGCGTTGCATTGACGGTAACCGTGACCGTCGAGTTGGCGCCGGCCGCCGCTGCAGAGCCCGCAGGAGCGAGAGCGGGCGCCAGAGCAGCTTCGCCGCTGATTGCGGAAGCGTAGATCGTGCCGTTCGGAGCCACAGCCACGGAATGAATCTCCCGCATTCCGGAGTCGTACAGCACGAAGGCTTTTCCTTCGGGGGAAATGCGATAGACGTACCCCTTGGGGTCGCCGCCGGCGATGACGTTGCCGTCCCGGTCAATCGCCATGGAAATGATGTGGGTTTCATCGGTGTCGTAGAATGTCGCGCCGTTGCCATCCGGAGTCACGCGATAAATGACGCCCTTGTCGCCGGTGCCGACCAGCAGCCGGCCCTGTTTGTCGAAAACCAGCGACCAGATGTATTTCGCCTTCGGATCGAAGAATTCCCTCGCCGTTCCGTTCTCGATTTTGTAAACCTTGCCATCCGGTGAAGTGCCGGCGTAGAGCACGTCCTTGCTGTCGACCGCCATCGCCAGGACGTCGAGTTCGCTGAGATCCACGAGCATCGAGCCCTGGCCCGCAGCATCGACTTTGAAGATTTTCCCGTCGTGGCCCGTGCCGAGATACACGTTGCCCTTCGAATCGGCCACCGCGGACGAAACCAGGGTCTGCTCGGTGTTGTAAACCATATCGAAGCGCGGGGCGAGGATGAGCTCGTCATCGCTCGTCAGAGACAGATTCGTCAGCTTGCCTTTGCGGAAATCGTCGTAGGTCCGGATCTCCCAGAACTGGGGTGTGACCGCAAGCAGAGGAATTGCCGCAAGCAGCGGCAGCAACCAAAAGCTCTTTTTCATGGATATCGTCTCAGGGCTTCACTGTCAGATTCAGCGTTCTTTGCCCCTGAATCACGTACTTGGATTGCGGGAGTTCGTATTCACGCACGGTGGAGTTCGGAACGCCGGAAACGCTGCGGCTCGAAGACCTGCCGGTATTGATGAGAGCGGCCATCGACGGCGGCAATGACGGAAATTCCTCGCCGCCAATGACGACGCCAGGTTCGGAGGTCACGATCTTGATGTAAAGCCGGTCGTTCTTTCGGAGTTTGTTCAACTCGCTGATGACCTGCTTGATGCCCGTTGGAACTCCGGACGGTCCGCGGCGGATATCGATGCCGGTGACGGTAGTCCCATCGCCAACCAGCAGTTGAACCGGGCCGGCGGGCAATCCGGCAGGGATCTGCACCGGATATTGTTCGATCACGGTGTCGCCGGTCGTGCTGCGCAGATACGCCGTCAGCGTCACCGTTTCACCGGGCGCAACTTCGGATTTGTTCACGGAAATGCGATCGAGCTGCGCATTGGTCTTGCGGTCCAGCGAAGTCACTTCAAGATTGATGTTATCGATGACGACTCCGTCGTAACCGGCCATCAGCAGATATTGAAGCGGGCTCACTGCTGCAATCGACGCCAGCGCCGGTCCATTCATATCGCTCGAAAAAACATTTCCAATGTTCACCGGTTCCTGGTTCTTCAGATTGATCTGACCCGAAATATAGAGCGTCATTTCGCCCAGGGCGCGCTCGCTTGCGGTAATGGAGTTGAAAACGATGAAGTTCATCAGCGGCGGCGTCAGGAAGCGGTCCGAGGCCACTTCGAACTTGTACTTTTGAACGGTGTTGAGACTCGAATGGACGGTCATGTTGACCGGGATCATTTTCGGCGTCACGCCGAGGGTTCCGGCGATGCCGGTTGAACGGTCCTGCTGGAACGATCCCACGACATCCAGCGGGACGGCGAGTTTAAATGAATTCTGAAGGTTCGGCAGAAGCGATATGACATAACCGGCCGACATTGGCACATCGGTCGGACCGGCCGTCAGGTTGGGATGGCCGAAGGCGTAGACCTTGTTCCCGTCGACGTAGGTCACGGTGCCGTTGGCGCTGTAACTGATGTCACCGCGAATCAATTCGACGTTGATCGAGGAACCCGGCTCGATCTTGCTTGGCGTTGCCCCGGCAAGGCTGGCCGCGCTTCCGCCGCCTCCGCCCTGAACCGGCGTGAAACCGAACGCGCTGAAAAAAGCTGCGAACTGCTGAAGCGCGGCAGGAGTGGCGCCGGAAATAAACAACGGCGTTTGGATCCTGGTCATCGAAGGCGACCCCGCGGTCGTCCCGAATGGGCTGGAACTCAGCAGCGATTGTGGCAGCAGCAACTGAGCCAGCGGAGTACCCGCTGCCAGTTTCTGAAATTGGCTGTAAACAAATGCGGTCGGGGACTCCGCCGGCCATCCGCCACCGAGCGTTCCAGTGGCGTTCTGAGCGACCCGCGGTGGCGGCGCATTCTTCTGGTCGAGCAGTTCCATCATCTGCTGGATCGGCTGGATTCCCGCAATCGGCTCGGTCGAATACGGAAATGAGAAAGCAACTGCACCGAGCAGTTTGCCGTCAATATAGACAGGGCTTCCGCTCATTCCCGCGATCACCCCGGTCCTTGCAAGGGGGCCACCCGACAGCCGCGCCAGGATCATGTCCTGCTTGGGAGCGAAGTTCTTCAGGACGCCGAGCAACTCGACGTCGAATTGTTCGATCTTCGTACCTTGAAAGACCGTTTTGCCGAAACCCTTCATGCCGGCCCGCACTTCATCGACCGACATGAATTTCATGTCTTGTGCAGACAGGCTGAGAGAAAATGCCCCAATCAGCAGAAAGGAGAACGCAACAATCCGAACGGTATTTGTTTTCATGGTTGACCGGGTCGGCCCCTTCCTAAATACAATGTTTTCAATCAGAAAACTGACAGTTCATCTTAAAGGAATGACAGAGTTTATGTCAACGCCGTGGCGCCCCCCCCCGCTGACCGGTTTCGTCCTGGCCGGCGGCAACAGCACTCGCATGGGCCAGGACAAAGCCCTTCTCGACTGGCGTGGCCGGACCATGCTGGATCATATGAGCGATCTGCTGCGGAGCGTGGCAGATCCCGTCCACGTGGTCGGCCGGGACGCCCTGCCGGATCGATTGCCGGCCTGCGGTCCACTCTCGGGAATCGCAACCGCCCTCGAAACAACCTCGACAGACGCCAATATCATCGTAGCCGTCGACCTGCCTCATTTGACGCGAGATTTCCTGAAATATCTGAAGCCACGTCTCGAAAACTCGAGTCACGCGCTGTTGGCCTGCAGGATCGGGGCGGATTATCCCCTTTGCCTTGGGATCTGGCGGCCCATGCT
>Ga0207090_1171_pt1 | contig 13022 bp, 12 predicted proteins | sample Alteio_BWMinHeat_50_FD_153565 | JGI IMG/M metagenome (GOLD analysis project Ga0207090, IMG submission 153565) | Enriched cells from forest soil in Barre Woods Harvard Forest LTER site, Petersham, Massachusetts, United States -... | ecosystem: Environmental > Terrestrial > Soil > Temperate forest >...
CCCACGCCGGCCCCCTAAAGGAAGAGCCGATCGTTTATAGTGGAGAGGAGCTGAGCTCATGAGAATTCGAAATATCCTACTCGTCGCCCTGTTCACCGCCGGCTCGGTTGGGCTGGCGCTGTTCTATGCTCCAGTGGTCCGCGTTGGCGCGGCTGCCACTTCGGAAGATGAGCTGGCCCGCGGGGTCCACTCGATGGCGGAGGCCTTCGCTCTGGTGGAAAAGAACTTCGCCGACCCGGTCTCCTCCGAACGCGCCATCTATGAAGGCGCCATACCGGGCATGTTGCAAACCCTCGACCCGCATTCGAATTTTCTGGACCCCACCGAATTTCGCGATATGCAGCGGCGGCAGCGAGCTCAGTATTTCGGCGTTGGGATGGAGATTGCCGTGGATGAAGGGAAGGTTGTAGTCCACCAGCCCTTTCCCGGCTCACCAGCGTGGAACGCCGGGTTGCGGCGCGGCGATGTGGTCGCGGCCGTGGATGGCCACGATACCAAGGGCATGGATACGGCCGACGTGGCGAATCTGCTTCGGGGACCCCGCGGGACTCCGGTTTCGGTTACCTTGCAGCGCCAGGGTGGCAGCGAGCTGCAGACCATCCAGGTGATCCGCGGCGAAATCCAGACCAGCGTGGTGGACGCCTTCTGGCTGAAACCGGGAATCGCCTATCTGGGCATCACAACCTTCGAGGCGGAGAACGTCTCGCAGGATTTGGAAGCGGCTCTCAAGGCTTTGGGAGAGCAGTCGGTGCAGGGCTTGGTCCTGGACCTTCGAGGCAACCCCGGAGGCCTGCTCAACGAAGCGGTGGCGGTGGCCGGGCGGTATCTGCGTAATGGGCAAACCGTGGTTTCGCACCGTGGCCGCGCCGAGGAGGAGCAGATATTCCGCGCCAAGGCGCAGACCTACGGGCAGGGCTATCCGATCGTCGTGATGGTGGACCGCCGGTCCGCTTCCGCATCGGAGATCGTGTCGGGGGCGCTGCAGGATCACGACCGGGCCTGGGTGATTGGCGAAACCACGTTCGGCAAGGGATTAGTGCAGGGACAGTTCCCCCTCTCGGAAGGTGCGGCGCTGTTGCTAACCATCGCGCATTACTATACCCCCAGCGGCCGGCTCATCCAGCGCGACTACCAGCATCGTTCGTTCTTCGACTACTACTATGCGGGACGCAATGACGGCGTCAATCTGCAGGATGTCAAAGCCACCGATAGCGGACGCAAAGTGTATGGCGGCGGAGGCATCATACCGGACGAGAAGTATGACCCGCCCAAGGGGAACGCCTTCGAACGCCGCATGGTGGTGTCGAACGGATTCTTCCACTTCGGTTCGGTTTACTTCAGCGGGCGCAGCCCGGTGCTGCCGCAAGGCTGGATGCCGGATGCGGAGATACTCCAGCGGTTCCGGAGTTTTCTGGACGAGCAGCGGATTCCATACACGGATGAGGAGTTCACCGGCAACCGGCAGTGGACTCTGGACCAGCTTCGCTGGGAGATGTACAGCCGCGCGCTGGGCAAGAAAATGGCCGATCGGGCGGCGATGCAGAGCGATCCGGAAGTGAACTATGCGATCCAAAGTTTGCCGAAGGCGCAGGCTCTTTACCAGGAAGCGCAGCGGGTTCTGGCGCAACGGCGACCGCGCTAACGCACAAGTGGCCGAAATCCCGGCCGTTCTCGCTTTCTAAGTGACTGACCCGACTTGATTTTGGCGCTAATTCGCGGCCGGAGTCCAACCCTCAACCGTCCATTGGCGCAGTTCGTCCTCGCCTAGACCAGTTCCAGCCGTTTCAGTTTTATGCGGTCGCGGCGGACTTGCGCAAGGTCATAGTGGGCCTGTTGCACAAGCCAGCTTTCATCGCCGCCGCCGAAAACCTTTGACAGTCTCACGGCCGTTTCGGGAGATATGCCGCGCTTCCCGTTTTCGACGAGCTCTTACTTGGCGCTTTCGGTTCAACCTGCCGTCCATTGGCGAAGTTCCGTCCGCGCGTCTTCCAGATGGCTATGTTGGGCAACCAGCCACTGGCTCAGTTCGGATTGCGCCGCCCGCGCTCGCTCCAGCTCCGGTTCGAGAACCGCTCGGGCCGGCCCTCCCGGCACCACGCGCCGCTCGATGAAATTTCGGGGATCGAGCGCCGCCAGGAGTGTGTCCCGCGGCGCCACACCGGGGGCGAGCCGCAGCACATGATCCACAATCCCGCTGGGAGAGTCATCGTTGGGGTTGGCCTGAACGGCCTGAGAAACCAAACCGTGGGCTTCGCGGAAGCTGAGCTTCGCTTCGCGTACCAGGGTATCGGCCAGTTCGGTCGCGGTCAGAAAGTGCCCGCCCGCCTGCGCGGCCATGCGGGCCGTATCGAAGCCGGCATCTTCCAGCGCGGCGGCCAGCAGCCGGAGGGCGCGCCGGCAGTCGGCGAACATGGTGAATAGGAGCGGCTGCAAATCGTCTTCGCTATCCACCACGTCGCCAAATGGTGTATTGTGCAGGCAGCTCATTACCGCCTGGGCTTCGCCGAAAGCGCGGCTGGCGAGAATCCGGGCATGTTCCAAGGCCACCGGATTCCTTTTCTGCGGCATGATGCTGCTGCCTTGCACGAAGCCGCCGGGAAGGCGCAGAAAACCGAACTCCCGCATCGACCAGAGCAACAGATCGTGCGTGAGCCTCCCTACGTTCACCATGACCGTCGCCACAGCGCCGGCGCTTTCCAGAATGTAATCCACCGCTGCGATAGCGCCATACGAATTCGTCTGTAATTCCGCGAAGCCCAGCAGGTGCGCGGTGCGTTCGCGGCTGATGGCAAACCCGGTGGTGGTGATGGCGCAGGCTCCCAATGGGGAGCGGTTCACGGTCTGGTAAGCCGCCTCGAGACGGGCGGCGTCGCGCTCGAGAAACTCCACCGCGGCCATCAGATAGTGGGCAAGCGTGGTGGGTTGCGCCGGCTGCGTGTGAGTATAGGCCGGCATGATGGTGTTGAGGTGGGCGGCTGCCTGCCCCAGCAGAGCGTGCCTCAGGGCCAGCACCTCTTCAAGGGCATGCAGGATCTCGCGCCGCGTCACCATGCGGTATAGCGTGATGGCGATATCGTTGCGGCTGCGCGCCGTGTGCAGGCGGCCCGCAATGTCCGGGTCGCATTGTGCCTCCAGGCGGCTTTCCACGTAATAGAAAAAATCTTCGCAAGAGCCGTCGAACCGGGCGGCGCGCAGTTCCTCACCGTTCAACTTATCGAGCGCCGCCAGCAGGATCCGGGCGTGCTCCGGCGAGAGAATGCCCTGCTCGGCCAGCATGGCAAGATGGGCGCGGTGGATCTCGATCAGCGCTTCGGTGAAGTACCGCTGCGAATCCGCGAAATTGACCGCGAGCACGGTCTCGGCATAGACCGCGTCCGGAAACGCTCCCTCAGAAATTGAAGCGTACCCCCAATTGGATCAGGCGCTGGTCGCGCGCGCCGGTGGCGGCGCCCGGAGCCGGAACCAGAATATTTCCGAGCGTGTCTACCTGCGCCGTGGAATTCAAGTTGGTCACGTTCAGCGTATTTGTCACGTTGGTCGTTTCGGCCAGAAACTCCACGTTGTAGCGTTCGGTGATGGGGAAAAAGCGCGAGTAACGCGCATTGAGCTCGAAGATCGCGGGCGCGCGCAGCGTGTTGCGCCCCACGAAAAGCGGCCGCTGCCAGGCGGCGGGCTCCGACGAATCGGCGTTCAACTGCCGGTTGCTGCCGATGTTGAACAGGTCGCCGCTGGCGGCCTGCATGGTGAGGGAGAGCTGATTGTGGTTGAGCAGGTAGCGCGCCGTAGGATTGGTAGCGCGGAACTCGGGCCGGAACACGCCGGTCATGTTGAAGCTGTGACGCTTGTCGGTGAGCGAACTGGCGCGGTCGCGAAGCCGATTAGTGGGGTCGGAAAGGAAGGCTGCTCCGCTGTCGATATTATTCTGCTCGGGAGCATCGTCGATGGCATGCGACCAGGTATAGGTCGCGTAGAGGTTGAAGCCGCGCGAGAACCTTTTCTCCAAAGTCAGATTGAGTCCGTTGTAATTGGAATTTCCCACCGATTCGGCGGAGAGAATATTGAGGAAACCCGGGTAGACGCGCGCGGTCGTGCTGAAGATGGGGCGTCCATCGGCGAGAAAGTTCCCCGAGGGCACCACATTCAGGTTGCGATACACAGGCAAATGCGTGCCCTTGGTGTACAGGTACGAGGCGGAGGCCACGAAATTGCCGCCGAGTTCACGGGTGATCGAAAGATTGGCGTTGTAGGAATACAACGTCGCGAAGTCCGGGGACACCGTGGTAATCGTTTGCGACGGCTGGCTGAAACCGGTCGGCAGCGCTGAAAAGATCGCCGGGAATGCGGGCGCAAAGACCTGCGCCGGCGTGGCGTTGATATTGAAAAATGCGGGTAACCCGGTTTGCAGAAGCGCCAGCCGGTACTGGTCCGTCTGTGGCGGATCGTAGAAAAAGCCAGTCGAGGCCCGTATCACGGTTTTCTGTTGCGGGCCGATCCCCCAGGCCACGCCGAGCCGCGGCGCGAAATTGTTCTTATCGGTGCGGAAATTCTGTGAGAATGGGAACGGCGCGTTGGAGTTGGCCTGCGGCGGCCGGTAGACGTCGTAGCGCAGCCCGTAGGTCACCGTCAGGTTGCGCCGGGGCTTCCAGGCATCCTGCGCAAAGAAACCCGCGAACAGCGAGTTGTAATCCGTGATGGGATTTCCGAACGTCTGCTGGAAACTCGAATAGCTTTTCGGATCCGTGCCGTTCTTGGCAGCCAGGTAGGCCGCAATGGTGGGAAAGGTGTATTGGGCGAATTGTGATGCCACCTGTTCATCCCGAATCCATCGCGAGCTGAATCCAACTTTGAAGGCGTGCGTGTTGGTGAGGAAGGTGAAATTGTCGTCGATTTCGGGGACGGTTTCCGTATATACGAAGCCCACATCGATGGGGCCGCCGAAATTGGCCACGCCGGTAATCGCCAGAGCCGGCCCGGTTCCGGTGGCCGCAAAGCTGGTGTTGGCCTGGTTGCGCCGGGCCACCTGCCCGCGCAGTTCGTTGATGGCGCGCGGAGAGATCGTGGAAATCAATTGTACTGCGCCCACGTGCGAGCGGTCGTAAAAGAGGTACGTACGCGAAACGAGGTTCTGGCCGCCGATGGTGCTGCTGTAGTTGTAAGGCGAATCGTTAGCGTGGTGGTTATAGCGCACCATCAAACGGTTGTTGGGGCTGAGCATCCAATCCACGCGGCCCATGTAAAAATACACGCTCTGGGCGAACGGGACGGCATTGACATAATCGGCCGGCAGCCCGAGCTGCGCGATGGTGGAGGCGGGAACGGTCACTGGCCCGGGTAAGTCGCGCTTCACGTGCTCGAACGAGCCGAAGAAGAAGAGCTTGTCACGGATCAGGCGGCCGCCGGCATCCCCTACATAGGAATCCACGTTGACTTCCGGCGTGGCGGCGGTAGAGGCCAACAGCTTGGGGCGCGCGCTGAAAGGGGTGCGGCGGAATATATAGGACGCCTCGCCGTGGAAATCGTTGGTGCCGGACTTGGTGATGGTATTGAAGACCGTACCCACCGTGTTGCCGAACTCCGGGGCGAAGCCGTTACTCACCTGCTGGATTTCCTCCACATAAGTGTTGGAGATCGGGATCAGGCGGATGCCGGCGCGGTCGCTTTCGGTATTATCGCCGCCGTCCAGTTCATAGTTGATCCGGCCGTTGAAGCCGTTGGCGTTGATCTTGCGCGGCACACCGAATTCCGTATTGCTGCGGCCGCTTACATTCGGTTGAAAAAGGATGAAGTTGTAGGGATTGCGCGAAACCAGGGGCAAATTGTGCGTGACGTCGTTGGCCAGTGTACTGCCGATATCGGTACGGCTGGGATCGGTAAGACTGGCAACGGCAGTCACCTGGACCTGCGTCGCGGCGCCGGCCACCTGCAAGGGCACATCCACAGTTACCGTAGCACCGGCATTCACCGCGATGCCGTTGCGGCTGAGATCGGCAAAACCGGCGGCCTGCACCGTGAGGTCATAGTTGCCCAACGGCAGCAAGGTGAAGCGGTATAGACCCGTATCGGTGCTCTTCGTGGTTTGCTTGAATCCGGTTCCGCTGTTGGCGATCTGCACGGTAGCGCCGGCGATGGCTGCTCCGGAGGCATCCGTCACCGTCCCAGTGACTTCACCGTTGACAGCGGAAGCCTGCCCGTAGCACACGGGAATCGTGGCGATGGCCGTCAGCGCAAGAAACACAAGTAGCCGTAAGGTTTTACGCATTTTACCCCCCTTTATCTGGACTGATTGGTATCACTATAGCAGAAGGCTGCAGCCCTGGAGGCAGCCTCAAACCCTCGGGCTTTGAATTGAAAAGTACTTGAACTGAAGAGCCTTCTCGGACTATGATCAGTTGTGGCCTTGATTCGCCCAATTCGCCCCCCCGCCCCGGAGCCTTCCGAGCTGCACGCCCGCGCTATGGACAATCTCCATTACATACGCCGGACCATGGAGCGGGCCGGTTCGTTCACCGCCGTGCCGGGCGCCGGCGGGGTGCTGATGGGCGCCACTGCGATGGCTGCCGCGTGGATGGCCGCCAGCCAGGCCAGTGCGGTCCGCTGGTTGGCGGTTTGGGTGGCAGAGGCCATTCTGGCGCTGCTCATTGGCATAATAGCCGCGGCGCGGAAGTCGGCGCGGGCAAAGATGGCGCTGCTATCCGCGCCGGGACGCAAATTCATCGCGGCGTTCGTGCCGTCCATGGCCGCGGGCGCGCTGCTGACCTGGGTGCTTTTCCGCACGGGACCGATCGCGGTTTTGCCGGGAGTCTGGCTGCTGCTCTACGGCGCCGGCGTCGTTGCCGGCGGCGCGGCTTCGGTACGAATCGTGCCTTTGATGGGCGCATGTTTTATGGCCATCGGCGGAGTGGCACTGCTGGGCCCAGCGAGTTGGGGCAACCCGCTGCTGGCCGCGGGATTCGGCGGTTTGCACATCCTGTTTGGAGTGACCATTACGGTGAAATATGGCGGGTAAACCCAGTTCGGCGCGGCGCGAGAAGGAACGGCGGCCGCAACCTTCAGCGGTAGCCGCTCCGGTGGCGGGAACGCCCAAACTGGACCGGTTGATCCACGAGCGGCTGCGGCTCGGTATTTTGAGCGCGCTGTCGGTAAACGAATCCCTCACGTTCAACGAGCTGAAGAAACTGCTGGACACCACCGACGGCAACTTGAGCGTGCACGCGCGCAAACTCGAGGAGGCCGGCTACATCGGCTGCACCAAATCCTTCGCAGGGCGGATGCCGCGCACGGACTACCGGCTCGCGGCGGCAGGTAAACGGGCGCTGGAGCGCTACTTGGACCACATGGAAGCGCTGATCCGCGCTATGCGGGAGAAATAGGCTCGTTTTTTTATGGACTCTTACTTTTCAATACAAAGTACTCTACATATTGCCATCATCATGGATGGCAACGGGCGCTGGGCCTTAGGGCGCGGCCTGCCGCGAGTAGCCGGACACCGCGCCGGCGCCGAGGCGGTGCGGCGCGTGGTTGAAGCAGCGCCGGAATTGGGCATCGGAGTCCTGACGCTGTTTGCGTTCTCCGCCGACAACTGGCGGAGGCCGCCGGCGGAGGTGGCCGCGCTCATGGCCCTGTTCGGCCGATTCCTGGAATCGGAGACCGAGAGCTGCGTGGAGAACGGCGTTCGGCTCGAAGTGATCGGACGCCGCGACCGGCTGGATGAATCGCTGCGCCGCGCCATAGAACGCACGGAGGCAATCACGGCTGCCGGAACCGGCCTGCGCCTGCGCCTCGCCGTGGATTACTCTGGGCGGGACGCCATTCTGGCGGCGGCGAAAGAATTGCCGGCGCTGTCGCGCGATGCCCTGGGCGGCGCCTTGGGGCCGCCGGTCGATCTGCTAATCCGCACTGGAGGAGAACGGCGGTTGAGCGATTTCCTGCTATGGGAGTGCGCCTACGCCGAGCTGGTCTTTTCCCGGCGCATGTGGCCGGATTTCGGAGCACAGGATCTGGCCGGAGCGGTGCGCGAGTTCCGTGGCCGCGAGCGCAGATTCGGGGCAGTGCCCGCCGCGACCTTTGCTCGCGAGACGTCCTGGCTGGATTGAGCCGGTCAACCGGCCTCCTCGAGTCGCTGAGAAAACGCACTGAATTATTCCTATGTTTCTTTCCAGGAGCCTGGCGCGTTTGATCGGGAGTGATTCGGGAGGCGGTTCGCATTGCCGTGGAAAATGTATCAGAATAGGGACGATGCGACACTTCGATCGGATAACGTGGAACCCGAACCAAATGAACGGGCAACCGTGCATCCGTGGAATGAGACTCACGGTGCGTCGGGTCGTCGAGGCTGTAGCTTTGTATCCAAACTGGGAAGATCTTTTCCGGAACTATCCAGAGCTTGAGCCGGACGATCTTCGACAGGCTCTGGCATTCGCGGCGGCTAACCTTGAGGACAGCGCGACCGAAAGCAACGCGGCCTGACCCGTTCCGCCATGCGCTTGGTGCTGGATCAGGGAGTACCGCGAGACGCCGCCTCCAGTCTCCGCCACCATGGCCATGAGTGCATTCACGTCGGGGAGATCGGTATGAGCCGGGCTCCGTTAGCCGGGGATGTTCTGACGCGTTTCGATATCGACCTCAGACTTGGGTCTCTCGTTACGGTGAAGGCAGTGAAAACAACGTGTCACCGACTGCCTGTCGGCCGCTCGGATTGATGCACCAAGTCGGAAGCTCGTTCCCAGGATCTATCATTACAGCAGCTCCCCGAGTTGGTCGGCTGTGCCCTACGGGCGCGACTGCAGCTTTCATCACGACCTCGATTTGCGTGCCGCGGCGACCAGACCGTCTAGCCAGTCCTGATGGCCGTTGATCATCACGTTGGGCTTCTTATTGGCCAGTTCCTGGGCCGGCTTGCCCTTCTGGGATTCCTGCGTGAGGATGCGCACCCGCCCGCCTGGGAGATCCTCGATCAGCCAGGGGTGGTACATGTCGAAGCGTGTATCGCCTTCGCCACCCCAGCCATGCCAGCCAAGGCGACCCGGCTTGCCTTCGGCCGGTGGGACATACTCCAAAACCTGCGCTTCCACCGGAAAGCCGAAGGTCTCGAAGTAGAAACGCACGCCGTCCTCCAGCTCTGGACCCTTGCCGTCGTAGAAACGGATGTTCGCTGAGTTCGAATAGTAGGTCGGCCAGAGCCGGGCCCTGCTGAGGAATGGCCAAACATCGCTGGCGCTTAGTCCCGCAACAATAACTTCGTTTGATGCGAAGTTGTCGGTGAAGCCTGGGATGTAATCCTCGGGCCAGAAAATCTCATTCATCTAAGTAGCTCCTTTCCCAGGCTGCACTGCGTCCGGGCGATGGTGTTCAATGGCGTTTCAGAAAACGGCTGGTGATTACGTCAACGCACGCTGAGTTCAGGATGGCGAATCGCTGGTCTGGGGTGCCGGAAGGACGGGGCGGGGTAAACGCCGCCCAGGGTGTTTCGTACCCTTCAGGTGGACTCTTCCAGTCGCAGAAAATTCGAATCCATCACCTCATCTCGCAGCGGAATCAGCGCCTGGTACCCGGGAGAACCGTGCCAAGCTTCAATCGCCGCAGCGTCTTTGAATTTCACGATCAAGCAGGAATCAGCGCTGAACCCGCCAACGAGCGATCGGACCTTGCCGCGGGTGACAACGCTTCCCCCGGACGCTCCTAAGGTCGGTCCAGCTGCTGACGAATACTCGGGAATGCGGTTGGCATTCTTTACCTTGGCAAATGCAATCAAATAAGCGGCCATAAAAATCTCTGCTGGCTAAGGCGTCCACTCCAGTCCACTTTTCCAAAGTGGACTGGAGTGATGGTTGTGATGGGTTCGAAGTAGGCTTACTTTTCGAAGAACATGAAGACTGGATCCTCATGATAATAGTTTGCCTGGTCAGCAGCGCCCGCCCGGCCTTCCGGCGACGCCAAGGCATCGAGACACGCCTGACGGCTCTCCCATGTGCCGGACCAGTACCAGAAGAATTCGCCGGCGCCGCCGTCCAACTCATAGACACGCCCATACTTATAGTCTCCGATTCCGTTAATTGCGTGCACTTTTCCGCTCAGCGGCGCATGAACTTCGCGGTAATACTTCTCGAAATGCTCGGGATCTTTGGGCATCCTGTAGAGAACGATAAGCTCGACCATTGGTATCTCCTTTTGGTTTGACATTCAGATAAGCTGAGCGACAATCGCATCGACAAACTGCGGGATGTCGTAAATGAAGCGGCTGGTGATTACGTTCTCGTCGACCACCACAGGCTGGTCCAACACTGTGGCCCCCGCATTGGCCATGTCTTCCATAATCGCCCAGTAACCCGTCGCCTTCCGGCCCTTGGTCAGCTTCGCACTTAGAAAGACCTGCGAGCCGTGGCACAGCGCGCCCAAGGGTTTGCCTGTCGCCTGAAATTCTTGAAGGAAGGACAACACGGCTGGGTTGGCGCGCAGTTGATCCGGATTCCAGGCACCTCCGGGCACATAGACGGCATCGTAGTCTTCGATTGTGGCCTCTTCGATGCGCGCATCAATTGGAATCCAGCCGGAATTCTCGCTGAACTGGATGGCCAGAACATGCGTCTTAGCTATCTCTGGGAACTGGATGCCGAATGCCGGCGCATATTCAATGTGGTGGGGCGAGACGAGATGGCAGATGGCGCCCCGCGCCTCGAACCATTTCCGCGGAATCGAAACTTCGGTTTCTTCGACACCATGTGTCGCGATAATACCGATGCGTTTGCCTTTAAACCGGATTGGATTATCCGGTTTCTCGGTCATAAATTTCAGAAGATGTTCGTTGCCCGGTGCCGTCGCCAGAAAGTGGATATTTATTTTCGGAAAGGACGGCAGATCATCATATTGATGAAGTTTTTCGACAACTTCCCGAGCTGTTAGGTCTGTCATCTAAAGGCCTCGTCAGTGACTGAGGTGGTCCCTATTCCGCGCGAGGCGCCGGTGATAATTGCTGCTCTTGCCATAAATTTTGTTCCTCCTTTCGAAACTGCTGACTTGCACTCTATTGGTGAACTCCGCAGACCGCTTCTAAACCAGGACTGTACCGCCATCGACCACAACGGTCTGCCCCGTGCTGAACCCTTCTTGCATCAAGAACAGATAGGCTTGGGCTATGTCATAAGGCTCGCCGACGCGGCCCACGGGCAGTGCCTTCCCCACGCTTTCGTACAAGTGCTCCCGTTCGTCTGCACTCATGCTTTGCCAAAGGTTGGTCCGAACGACCCCAGGAGATACCGCGTTGACACGAATCGGCGCTAACTCGACCGCCAGGGCACGCGTCAACGCTTCGATAGTTCCGCAGACGCTTGCGGCTACTATCCATCCCTTGTGCGGGCGCCGGCCTGCGACTCCGGTTGTGAGCACGATCGAGCCGTCCTTTCGGATATGCGGGCTTGCGTACTTGACCGCAGCCAGAGCAGCCCAATAGCGCAACTCAAAAGCATGCCGGGCTTTGGTAAGGTCTGTCGCTTCAAGCACATTCAATTGCAGCGTGTCGCCGGCCGTGAAGACCAAATGATCGAAATCACCGATCCTCTGAAAGAAGTTTTGAATGTCGCGCTCATTCGAGACATCGAGCGCGTGCCCTTCCGCTTTTCCGTCGAGCGTTGCGACCGCTTGTTTAACCCGATCTGCATTGCTAGACGCAATGATTGCCGTTGCCCCTTGAGCCACAGCCTGCTGTGCCACTGATAACCCGATCCCGGACGACCCGCCGAGCACCACAATTCGTTTCTCGGAAAGCCCCCCGCGATTCTCAATTTGTTGCTTTTGTGTCATCGCGTCCTCCTTTTTCTGTGCCCCACAATCGCTGCCACACTCCAGTAGATGGTTTCATTGAGCATACGATTTATGCATAATAGTTATGGTCCTCATGCGTCTAGAGAAACTGCGCCAAGTCGATTTGAACCTGTTGATCATCTTTGCGGTGATCGCCGAGGAACAAAGCGTCACCAAAGCGTCCGCCCGACTATTGCTCAGTCAACCGGCGGTCAGCCGCGCCCTTCAGCGGGCGCGTTCCATGTTTCAGGACGAGCTGGTGGTTCGCTCGTCTTCGGGGTTTGAGCTCACGTTGCGAGGACGCAAGATTCTCGAGGAACTCGAACAGCTTCTTCCCAAAATAGAAGGGCTGGTTGTGCCAAGCGTCTTCGATCCGAAAAAGGAGCGGAGCAGTTTCCGCATTTCCGGCCCGGACAACGTTTGCATGGCGCTGCTACCGCACTTGTGCCGCCGCTATGCGACCGAACGTTATAAGGTAAACTTTGATTTCCTACCGTGGCAGGCTGATGCTGTGGATATGCTGGAGCACGGAAAGCTTGACCTCATTCTCCACATTGACGACGGCTTGCTGCCCTCTCACTTCAGTTCGGAGAGACTCTACCGCGAGGACTGGATCTGCGCCGTTGCCCGCAAGAGCAAGTTTGGCGATCGCCTGACACTGCTGCAGTACCTGGCTGCGGAGCACCTTACTGTCAGAACTCTTCCCGGCGTGCAGAGCATCCCGGACAAGCAGCTTGCCGCGTTAGGCGCAAAGCGCCGGTCCTGTGTCTGTATGTCCTATTTTGGCGCGGCCCTTAGTTGCCTTCCTGGGACGGAACTGGTGCTCACTCTAACGAATGGCATGAGGCAAATGGTGGAAAGCAATTCCACCTTGCGGCTCGTAAAAGCGCCCCAAGAGTTGCGCCCATTTCATTTCTTGATGGTCTGGCACCCGAGGCTCACTACCGACGCGCGGCACACGTGGCTTCGCGAGGCGGTGCGCCAAGTTTCTCCTCAGGAAGCATCTGGGCAACGTCTTTAACCAATGCGGATGACGACTCGAACTGATCGGATACTCGCCGCATACCCCGATGAGTCGTTCTTGCGCGGTGAGTGCGGACGATCCTTCGTGAGTGGTCAGCTAACCGGAAGGGATCTACTGACTTATCGCGATTAGTAATGGGAAGTCCAAGTCCGCTTGCGTCTGGGAATCTGTCGGGCCACGTTCAAAGCTGTCCACACCAGAA
>Ga0207090_1173_pt1 | contig 12864 bp, 4 predicted proteins | sample Alteio_BWMinHeat_50_FD_153565 | JGI IMG/M metagenome (GOLD analysis project Ga0207090, IMG submission 153565) | Enriched cells from forest soil in Barre Woods Harvard Forest LTER site, Petersham, Massachusetts, United States -... | ecosystem: Environmental > Terrestrial > Soil > Temperate forest >...
TGGATGGTGTCGCGCGAAACGCAATGCAGCGAGTCCGGGCGAGGTATCGCGCGCCTGGAAGTAGGACGCGTCCAAAATCGGTTACGATTTTGCCGATTTGTCCGATTTGTGAAGTGGTGTTAGACGAGTCGTTCATTTGTCGCCGATGTGATATCGGTATTCCAAAACACATGGCGACTCGCACATTGAATTCAGAGACTACACATTTTAGGGACGATGTTCATTCTCCGGAGCGAGGCGTGTTTCCCGATCCTGCGGCAGTGGATGCGCGAATTGACGTAGCGTCAATACTCGAAAGAGTGTCTCCGCTGATCGCCACTATTCTCATTGGAATATATGTTGAGGGTGAAAACGTTCAGGCGATCGCTCGCAGGCTGAGAATTAGCCGTTTTCGAGTTCACCGGGAACTTCGCTCGTTTCGGACGACATTTGCAGTTGAGCCGAATCCGAACAAAGATCAGAAGAGACTGAAACCCAAAATCGGACGGAAGGGATGAAGCGATGTTACAACCAATCGTCGCCATTCAACAGTTTATCGAAGCCGTCCGAGACTCTGGATATAAAAGTACCTCATTTGCAATTGCAGAACTCGTCGACAATGCCCTTGAAGCCAGTGCCGATTTGGTCGACGTCAATGTGACAACCGGCTCAGAACGGTCATCGCAGCGCATCACCGTAGTTGACGACGGCACCGGCATGGACCCAGAGGCTATGCAACTTGCCCTGCAGTTCGGTGGCAGCACCCGCTTCAATTCTCGAAGAGGCATGGGGCGCTACGGCATGGGCCTGCCCTGCAGTTGCTTGAGTCTTGCCCGTCGGATTGACCTGTACAGTTGGCAGAAGCCAAGTGCGGTGTGGTGGACGTTTATGGACCTTAACGCCATCGCGTCCGGAACAATTGTATCTGTCCCTGAGCCTGCTCGATCGTCAGCGAGTCTGGAGCCGACAGCCTGTAATACTCCAAGTGGCACCGTCGTAGTTATTTCGGAATGTGACCGATTGGAATTCAGGCGGATCCGTACCGTCGCATCGAAATTGTGTCATGATCTTGGTCGCATCTTTCGCCGAGCGATCGGTAATGGCAAGACGCTTCGTGTCAACGGCAGATCCGTTGAGACCATAGATCCCCTGTTTCTTGATCGATCTGCTGCGGCGCCTGGCGCCCGACCTTTTGGGCCACCAATTGAGTTTCCGATTCGCGCGCCTGGAGGAGATTCCCAGCAATCCACTGTGAAAGTCCTGTTTTCTGAGCTTCCTGTCAATGAGTGGCATGATCGTTCGAATGAATTCAAATCTGCGTCCGGTGTCTCGAAAGGTGCTGGGGTTTCAATTTTGCGAGCGGGCCGGGAAATAGATTACGGCTGGTATTTCATGGGCGGAAAACGCCGGGAAAATTATGACGATTGGTGGCGCTGTCAGGTCGACTTTGATCCGGTCTTGGACGAAATGTTTGGCGTCACTCATACCAAACAAAAGATCAATCCGACTGAAGCGCTGGATGCTATTCTAACGCCGCAATTGGAAGCGGTTGCCCGCGAATTGAATGGCCGAGTTCGCCGAGCGTTCACGGAGGTTCGGAATTATGACAAACGGTCAGCGACCGACCGAGCGGCAGTTCGAGATAGTTTTCTCGAACCGCCGAGGCCGCAAAGACTCTCAGAGAAGTCGTCGAAAGAACCTGGCCAGATCAGCCGAGGGGTTTCCGGCCTCGACTATCGGATCGAGGAGCGCCGAATAGATGATGGCTGCTTTTTTGTCCCTTCTTTGTCGCGGAAGTTGTTGCAAGTGGATATCAATACGTTCCACGCGTTCTATGACAGAGTCTATCGGCCGCTTGTTCGTTCCGAGCAATTCCGCGAGTTGAGTTACAGAGATGCAATGGAACTGCTGATTCTGGCTTTCTCGCGAGCCGAATGCAGTCTGAAGAAGCCCGAGGACCGGGCTGTCGCAAGCAGAATTCGGGAACTTTGGGGCAATGTGCTAACAGCTTTTCTTGGTTAGGTGATGGAGGCAATACTCGAACTAAATTTTCAGCCTAACTTCTCTGAATCACTCCGGAGATTGCTCCTTCGACATTGCCAAAAGTTTCGTGAAAAGATCGATTCGGCTGATGGCCAAAGCCCCCGTTCCAAGCTAATCGAAAAGCTTCGGCAAGACATCCGGCAATACGCGGACAGTCCATCCCTCGAAAGCCTAAAACTGATGGTTGCCCTCCACGTCATGGTGGATCTCGTGGCTCAAGGATGGACGCTCAGTGTGCGAGACGAGGCGATCTCGCTCGCCTACTCAAATGGCCTCGTTTCAAACGAACTGAAAGAACGCATCCGTCAAAGCCATCTGATCGAGCGCGATGCGCAACTCCGACAGCCTTCTGTCGTCGAGTTCGTTCGAGGTATGGAGCGGAGACGGCTCACGCCGAAGGGTTGGCACTCAATATATTCCCTCATGAGAGATGGCCAGGAATTGGCCAAAACACTCCGGTCCATCGCGAATATTGCAGATGAAAATGATCGAGTGTCCCGCCTCGCCGGCGTTATTTCGCCCTATCTGCAATTTGTGGAAATTGGTGAGGTCTGTGAGCACACAGGAATCCCACTCAAAGATATTTGGCGCTATTTTCGGTACACTTGGGTGAATGCCCACAAAACTGTGCCTGGCCGCTCCATGATGATATTGGTCCGGGACGCCGCTGCTCCTAATCATCCGGTGATGGGTATTGCCGCGCTTGGAAGTGCGGTAGTGCAGCAGACCGTTCGTGACTCTTGGATTGGCTGGAATGGGCAAGCAGCGATCGAGCAATTCATCGCGAAACCAACGCGAAAGACTATCAACAGACTCCGTGCACAACTCGACGGATTTATTGATGATGTTTATTGGAAGGACCTACGTGAAGACGGACTTCTCGACCGACGGCAGTTGAAAAAGCCTACCGAAGACGTCATCAAGCGATTGAGAGATGAAACCACCGCGGGGATGGCAAGACATCATCAGTTCCCCCAAAAAAGTCTCCATAAGTCTGCCAAATCGTCGTCTGGGCAGTGGGAGGAAAAGGCACGGTCAAATCTGTTTCGGTCCAAACGGTGTCGAGTGCTTGCGACTCTATTGGAAGTTCGCAGAGTGTTTCAACAACACTTCACCGAGGAAATAAATCAGGCTGCAATAAAGGCAGCATTCCAAACTGGTCCTGTCCGCAAGTCTGTCGGTCAACTCGTTCGACTAATGAAAGCTCAGCGCGTCGGCATCAATATGATGGACATTACGGTATGTGGAGCTCTGCAGCCGTATAGCGCACTAATTGGCGGCAAACTCGTATGTCTTCTGCTCGGGAGTCCCGAAGTCGTCAAGCATTACGCTAAGCGATACGGGACTCAGCCCAGTGTAATTGCATCGTGTGTGAAAGGCGCGCCGGTTTTCAAAAAGCCTGAGCTGTTGTTGCTTTGCACCACAAGTCTCTACAGGACTGGATCGAGCCAATACAACCGGATCAAAGTTCCGGCAGAATTGATTGGGGGAGGTCCGGGCGACGCATTGGAATTTCAGAATCTCGGTTACAGCGAGGGATTCGGATCATTTCATTTCAGCCGAGAGACCGTGGAACTGATGAACGTGTTACTTGCCAGATCAAAAGATGGCAAGCGCGTGAACAGCATATTCGGCGAAGGGGTGAACCCGCTAATGCGAAAAATCCGTGATGGTCTCAACCTGATCGGTTTGGAAAGTGAAAAGCTTTTGCACCACGGACACCAACGCATCGTTTATGGTGTACCCCTTGCGAAAAACTTTCGTGCGGTGCTACTTGCAATCGACAAACGCCCACAATACTTAATACCGCAGGCGCTAGGAGTTGAAGGCACACGGAAACTCGCAGAGTTTTGGTGCCGACGATGGTTGGCGATGAGAATTGTTCAACCGGAGATTCTGGGACGAGTTGCCCAACACAATCTCACATACCCAATTCAGCACGGTGCCCAAGTACCGCTTGAGACCGATGATGAGTTCCCCCTCCTAACGTGGACCGCCAACGCTGGAGGATAGATGGTGTCTGGCACCATTTATTTCTAAACAGCCTGCAAAGCTGCAAAGCTTGATAATTCCGCGCTGGCCATTTATTGGGTAAGCGTTCACGAGCCGGGAAAACCGAAAAGATTTTGGCCATCGTAATCGCCGTGGTTACATGGATGTCGATGGATCTCTCGAATTGGCAGGAACGCCTCGCCCTTCACTTTGCTGAGATACGCAAGGGGCGGCCCTCTGCGAAGCCTTTGTTTGCACTGGAGCACGGCCTGGCTCCGGATGATTTGGCAAGTTTGGAATTAGCAGTTCGCGGAGCGATATTTAACTATGACGCCCGCAGGCATTGGCTTCCCCTCGTTATTTACGCTTCCGAGATCGGATACCGGTACACCGGAGACGAGTATTGGCAAACATTTGCGGACGAAACGCCAAGATGGAACGTTTTCGGACGAAGAGATTGGATACGTTCTTCATTCCGAAAGTTCAGTAAGCAATTCGGTGGCATCAAGCCTTCAGGCATCTGGGCGGAGCATTTTTCAATTATCGCTTGGCCGATCGCGCACGCCCTCCTTCCAAAGGATTTGCAAAGGGAACTCGCAAGACTTCTCTTTGAATCCCGATTTACATTCTCACCTGAGCTTTTCAGATCCTCTGAGACGTTCGGTCAGCATTTAGAACGACGAAGTAGTTCTTGCTCTTCTCGTTTTCGAATCTTTGCGCAGGAACATCTCTTGCTCGGTGAGATTAGCAACAGCCTGCTGTTCCATGGCCATCGTGACGATGAACCACCCATTCTTGCAACCACGCTTCAACGAATCGTTGGAGATTTAGAAGAAGAACAACGCTCGAGGGCATGGCTTGAAGACGCTCAGCGACGAGCTCGGGACGTAAAGCTCCGTGGCCTTACGCGGCGTTCGTTCGGACCGAGCCGAGGAGGAACACACGATCCTATCGACGATATTGGGGCTTTTTCGGTTGAACCGAAGATTCTTCTGCGCCCGGGCAACGACGCATGGCACGTGTTGTTGGAATTTCCGAATCTCTCTCGACTGGTGGATTTTGAACCGGCGCTGAGTACAGCAAGACCGACTGTTATTGGATCGGTAAATCGACTTGCTCGCTCCTGGCATCTTTACGAACCCTGCCGCACACAATTAGCCGTCTGGCCGTGCGCCGAAGTGCCAGTTCTTAAATTTGATGTCACCGCATCGGAGATAGAAGCTCTGCTAAAGGCGCAGTGTTTCATTCGGCCAGCACCCAATTGGCTCTTCAAGATAGGTGCCGATGGTCTCGGACATCAGATTCATGCAGGCGTGATTCGATCTGGGCAGAAATACATCCTTCTGACGGACGGCGATCAGCAAAGCGAGTCTTCGACATTTCCCCGGATTCATCTCTCTTGTGTTGGAATTGTCGGGACGAAACTGGAAATCCCAGACGTTGTGTCGGAGGAGATGGTTGAAGGGTTGCGAAAGCTCAACTTGACGGTGGGAACGACGGTAGATGTCTGGCCGGTAGGTTCACCGGCTGTTGTTTGGGACGGCGAAGGCTATGGCGAATGGGCAGGTTCTCAACCGATACTCCTCGGTATCAGGACTGGAACATCAGAATCCGTCGAAATCGCAGTCGAACTCGATGGAAAGGAAGAAACGCTGATCACAATCCTTGTCAGAGACGGCTCGGAACCGGTATTCGTAGATTTGACTCCGTTACCCTCGGGCGATCACCGCATCAAGGTTTCAGTGACAAGTGTCTCGACGCCCGGTGACGATGCGTACGGCTACCTGACTTTGCGCGTGAAGGAACCTGAGTCTTGGGACGTTCTCCGTTATACTCAAATCCCATTCTTTGTCTCGATGAACCCTCCGAATCCGACTCTTGAAGAATTCTGGGAAAACCGCGCCACTGTTGAACTGCTGGGTCCTGGCGCCCTCCAGATCAATATCGATATCCATCTCGAATCAAAGGATCGGAAGGCTCTCTGGCATCATCGCCTTCCTCCTCTTCGCCTCCCAGTTGAAGTTGAGACATGGCATCATCAATTCCGAACCCACGTTCTCGGACAATCGGATGCAATCGCGAACTACGATCGGGCGTACTCGTGTCGACTGGAGTTCACAGTCCCGGAATTCGGGACCGCAAAGCTTCATTTTGAACGCGAATTTATTGAAACTCGATGGAGCGTTACTCGAATCGGACGCAAGGCGAGTACTGTTCAGCTTGTGGATGAAGGCGATGATGAATCAGGTGGCCAAGTCTTGGTTCGGGAATATTCTTTTCTGACGCCGGACCGACGGCAAACGATCCCATACGAGCAGGCAATCGGCGGAATCACAATAGGAACGGAGGGCGGTCTGTTTGTAGCAACCCGTCGCGATCGATCGTATTCAGTAATTCTGCCTCTGCTTCTTGAAATCACATCATTTCATGACCTTCGCCTGAGTCCTTCATTGCAAAGTCGTGTAAAGGACGAACCAGCGGTGACCGAACTGATTGAATTGTCGGAACTATGGACCGGAGCTCGAATCGTCGGCGGCTTGGAGTCAACGCTTCGACAGCGGGACGTTTTGATTGCCATTCAACGTGAACTGCTTCGGCTATGTGGTGGAAAAAGATGGACAGAAGCCGAGGAGCGTTTTGAAGGCCAGCCAAGCGACATGACACTTAGAGACTTGGCCGAGGAGATTTCGAAGAATCCCATCGAAGGCCGAATTGGTTCGGAACTATTGAAACGAAGCAGTGAGTTCGCTCACATGGAACTTGACGAACGCATAATAGCGTTTGCCACCCTTCTTAAGAAATATTTGGTCGCCGGTGCGAAACGACGTGATTTAGCAGAAGCAGAACTATGGTTTGCAGAATTCGCCCTAAGATTCTGCAGTTCTCCGGAGAGTCTTCGACGTTGGGCACAAAAGCGATTTGCGGAAACGTTGACATACCAGGTGCAGGCTCCCGCGATCACACGCGCTGCTCGATTCTTCGTTCTAAGCAGCGAGTTTCTAAACCCTCAAAAACCTTTACAAGCTGTGCCGCTGCACAGAACATGGCATTGGTCATGAAGTGGATATCTTCATTAGACGTGCATCGACGAGCATCAGAGGCGTTAGGACTCGATCCTGACGTAGTGGATCTAGCGGTGCCTGAAACAAAAGCCGCTTTGCTACGCAGATGTGCCGCATACCTATGTCCGTGCCCACCCCGGGTCGTTCTTGAACGGGCGTTGGAAGTATTGGGCGGTGTCCTTCCGAGTAATGACGAACTCAAAGATGAACTGGGAGAACTTCTGGAAGGAATGATTGCTTACGGCGACGTCTTCGAATTATCGGAGTCAATTATGCCCGGCCAGACTCGACAAGGTAATATACTGTTCCTTAGACCGCCCAGTTTCGTCATCCGCCCATCGGGTCTGACGTTCCTAATCGGGATCGCGCCATTCGATCAACTGCCAATTCTTCAAGCCATGAAGGGACACATCGAAGCCGCCAACCACATCAGGCGCATTCAGCCAAGAGGCGATGTGGATTTGCAAGCACTGCTCAAACAGGCAGGGTTACTCGAAGTGCCAGACGCGCACTGGCTCAAACTACCCCCGCGCCAAAGCTTCGCTCAGCACTTGAATCGCCTGAATAGCGAGCTCGATGTCGCTCCACCATCAGGAGACATTGCGGAGCTATCCGTCCTAGAGCCGTCAATGTCTGTTCAGTACTACAAAGGAAGATGGCAGACCCTCGGAAAGCAGACTGGCCGATTCGTTGCCCGTCGCCCTCAAGCATACGGCGCAGATCTATGGACATATTCGGAGATTCGAGATGGCCGTGTTGGAAAAGTGATCGATCTTCCTCGACGGCCGGAACATCGAGGATGCGATGAGGCCTGGCGTCTACAAGCAGCGATTGATGCGGATCGAGGACAACCACAATTGTATCGAGTCACGGACACTCACGGAGGTACACATAGGAACCTTGAGTTCTTTTCGCCGTTGCCTCAGTGGGCAAGACGCCGGTTTGATGTAATTGGTGAACCACTGTCCCAAAAGGGCTGTCTGTTCGCGTACAGGCTGCCCACAAGAGAATTCGATCAGGAAGTAAGCTTCCTTCAAAAGGAATTGTGGATGTCGGAGAGCAATTAGGAGTACTCGATGGAACTAACACTACAAGAGACCCTTGGTCAACTGCATGAAGCGCTCCGCGACTATATCGAGGCCACGTATCACATTAGTAACCCCGCTCTTGTTGAGCAGCGTCGCGACCTGCTCAATCATGTCGGAAGCATTCATCAACGACCTTATCTAGAAAGTACTCCACGGTACCAGACAGGTGACCGCTTCGCTGACATAAAGGGCCTTTCGACAGAAGTAATAGAACTCTTTGAAGAATTGGCGAAGCCCGGTCCGGGCTCTCGGCAACTGTTGTTTGATCCTCCTTACCATCATCAAGCTGCATCGCTTGCGAGAACGCTGGTCGAACAGAAAAGTGTAGTCGTCATGACCGGCACCGGATCGGGAAAAACAGAATGCTTTCTCCTTCCGATGCTGGCGAAACTCACTATCGAAGCGAGAGCGCACCCCAAAGGTTTCGCCAAACACCACGCCGTCCGGGCACTTTTGTTGTACCCGATGAACGCTCTCGTGAATGACCAACTCGGGAGACTGCGTCTTTTATTCGGGGACCCCAGGGTTGTCGATAGGTTCGTAGCGTGGTCAGGGCGACCCCTTCGATTTTCCCGTTACACCAGCCGTACTCTTTACCCGGGCGTGCGAAATCCCAAGAAGGATCAAACCCGACTGAAGGCGCTACGAGATTTCTACTATAGGAATCTGGAAAGCGCTCTTGGCGCACCTTCGCCAGCCCAACAGGCGGCGAAGAGATTTGTAGATGGATTGAAGGACCGTGGGAAATGGCCAGGAAAACCCGACTTTATGTCTTGGTACGGTAAGCACAACTCACAGTGGAGGGATAAGAATGGGAATTTCAAGAGGTGCGTCACACTTCCTCGTGACTCTGAATTGTTCACGCGCCACGAAGTTCATGAGGCACCGCCAGATGTTCTTGTAACAAACTACTCGATGCTGGAATACATGTTGTTGCGTCCGCTAGAGCGCCCCATTTTTGACAACACACGTCAATGGCTGAAAGAGAATCCCGAGGAACGGCTATTACTTGTCATCGATGAAGCTCATCTCTATCGGGGCGCTGCTGGTGCGGAAGTCGCTCTATTGATCAGGCGCCTGCGGGAACGCATCGGCATTGCCGCGGATCGACTTCAGGTCATTTGTACGAGCGCTAGCTTTCATGATGCTTCGTATGCCGCCCAGTTTGGCGCGCAGCTTTCAGGCAAGCAGGCGGCGGATTTTTCAACTATAGAAGGCAAACTGCGATTGCGGATGAATGAAAGTCGTGGCACGCGAGACGACGCCGATGAATTGGTAAAAGTGGACATGCGCCGTTTCTATGGTGCGCAAAGTCAAAGTGATCGATTCAAAGAATTGGACGGCTTTCTTACCTACAGAAACACCGTGAATCGCCATGACGTGCCTGGGGCGCTGTACGACGCGCTCAAAGACTTCGGGCCGATGAGTCTGGTGATCAACCGGACAATGATGGAGGCGTTGCCGATTGATACGCTCGGTGACGAGGTCTTTGAATCGACCGTGACGCCAACTGAGGCTAGTCGTGCCGTAACGACGCTCATAGCTCTAGGCAGCGTTGCTCGGGCAAACTCCAATGAACCAGGCCTAATGCCTTGTCGCGTCCATTCTTTCTACAAGGGCTTGCCAGGTTTATGGGTATGCATGGACTCGCAATGTACCGCACTCAGCGAAGAACAACGCGGCGGTCCCACTGGACATTTATATAGCCAGCCCAGAGATACCTGCTCCTGCGGAGCCCGCGTCCTCGAACTCTATACCTGCAGAATCTGCGGCACCGCTTACGCACGCGCCTACACGGATAACATTGAACAGCCCACCTTCCTGTGGTCGGAGTCGGGAACCGCATTCCAGACGGTGATGGGTGTCGTTCACGAATTGAGTCCTCTCGACTTGCTGTTGGAACAGCCTGTTACAGGAGAGGTCGAACCGTTCGATTTTGATCTGGTTACAGGTCGATTGAATCCAGCAAGTCTATCAGGCCGGATCCGGACGGTTTTTCTGAAAAAGGAAAGATATGTAACGGTGGATTCTCGAGACACCAGTCCGCCGGCTGAATTCAAACCATGTGCAGTATGCGATGACACGGCCGCCTATGGCCGCACTTCAGTACAGGATCACCAGACAAAAGGCGATCAACCGTTCCAGGCTCTCATTAGCAAACAGCTCCAGGTGCAACCACCCAATCCTCAACCTGCAACACGGCTTGCGCCGTTGCGAGGACGCAAGGTCCTGGTGTTTTCGGACTCGCGACAAACGGCAGCTCGGTTGGCGCCTAACATTCAAAAATACTCAACGCAGGACACTCTCCGTCCTCTGGTCGTTTATGGGTTCAACCGGCTACAGGCAATGCCGGTGGTGCACGAGTTCCTCTCCTTAGAAGACCTGTACTTTGCAGTACTTGTTGCGGCGAAGGAATTGGGTGTCCGACTACGGCCAGAACTCCAACAGGGCGAGAATTTTAACGAAGAGAATATTGTCGAGGACGAGATAAACAAGGGCGCGTTGAATGGCGATGCCACGACGCTCGCTCTGCTCATCCAAATCGGCCGATCAACCTCACCCCAATCTTTGCTAAAAGGGATGGTAACTTGTATAGACGATCAGTACTACGGTCTCGAGTCGCTCGGTTTGGCATCCGTAATTGAGAAGAGTCCTCGCGTTAAAGATATTGTCCAGTTGCCTACTTTGACAGGCTACGCCGAAACGGACGCAGAAAAGCTAGCGTTGGTTCGCCTCTGGATTCGCCTCTGGAGACGGACCGGTTTCTGGCTGCATACGATGCCTGTGAGTTGGTGGAACAACGAAGTGACGGGAGCAAGCGGGAAGTTCGTGGTTATCGAACGACTGATAAAACAACGTCCTATTCGAAACATCTTCGAGACCCAGTGGCTACCGCTTCTGCTCAAGTGGTTCACTGAACTCCAAGGAACCAAGTATCGACTTAAGGGTTCGGAACTCAGCCTCTGGATCGGCGGCGAGTGGGCGTACTGCCAGACTTGTCGCACTGTTCAGCGACCGTTCCCGCAACACGACATCTGCTACAACTGCCGTAAAGCCACAGCAAAGAGAATTGATCCAAACGTCGATTCGGTGTTTCGGGCACGAAAGGGATATTATCGCGGCAGCACAGTCGATGTTCTTAAGACTCCACCGGTTCCTCCCGTTTCCATAATCGCCGCTGAACATACTGCACAATTGACTGCGGCCCAGTCTGAGGATGTCTTCTCGAAGGCTGAAGAGCACGAACTACTATTCCAGGACTTTGATCTCGGTGTCAGTGATCGACAGTTGGAGCGGCCTGCGATCGACGTGCTTTCATGCACGACGACTATGGAAGTTGGAATTGATATAGGTACATTGTCCGGGGTCGCGCTGAGAAACATGCCCCCAGGCCGCGCAAATTATCAGCAGCGGGCCGGCCGGGCCGGCCGCCGGGGTAACGCGATCGCTACTGTGACGGCCCTAGCCAGCGCCGACAGTCACGATGAACATTTTTTCGCTAACCCCGAAGGCTTGATCCGTGGCTCGGTTGAGGATCCGAAGCTGTCACTGGACAATTACGAGATTATTCGGCGGCATGTCACAGCATTCTTGTTGCAGCGTTATCACGAAACCCGGCTGCCACAAATTAAGCCAGAAGATCAGCCGCAATTGTTCGCGGTGTTGGGTTCCGTACAGGACTTCCTAAACGCAGGCTCGATTCTAAGCCGCGACGACTTTGCCGCTTGGCTGAAGACAAGAGAATCTGATCTTCGGAAAGAAGTCGCGAATTGGATACCTTCTGAACTCTCGTCCACAGAACGTCGGCGATTACTGAATGATCTGGTTCCAGAAACAATTGAACTCGTGGATCAGGCGGTTCTGGGTAAGGGTTCCGAACAAAAGACTCCGACCGACGAAGAGTCTGTGGACCTGAGTGAGGTCGCCGCAGAAGAAGGCGATGAGGCTGCCGCCACGGGTGGAGACAGTCTTCTTGATCGTTTACTTTATAAGGGTGTTCTACCGCGGTATGCATTTCCGACAGATGTCGCGACATTTCACGTTTTCGATGTGGACCGGTCCACGCAGTTTAAGACTGTTTACCGATTCACTCCCAGCCAGGGGCTATCCTTGGCACTGACGCAATACGCGCCTGGAAAGGAAGTGTGGATCGCGAATCAGCGGTTTACTTCAACTGCGATTTATTCTCCCTATCCAGACGATCGATTCCAAGCATGGCAAAAGAAACGCCTCTACTACGAATGCGAGATATGCCAATACGCTCGGACCAAGCCTTTGGAAGAGGGGCTGCGAGGGGAACGGCTGGACTGCCCGGCATGTGGGGGAACGGAAACATTTGGAGCCGCCCGATATTGGCTGCGTCCACCGGGATTTGCTCACTCAATAGCAGTGCCTGTCGGTACTTCACCGGATGATCAACCAGCCAGAAGCTATGCGACCCGGGCAAAATTGGTTGCTCCAACTCCAAACGATGGCCAATGGACGATTGTCAATGACCGCGTTCGCCTGCATCATCTCCGACAGCATCTGCTTGTCACTAATCGGGGACCGAAAGAAGAAGGATACACGTACTGTTTGAAGTGTGGACTTGTCGAGCCCACGATGGTCTCGACACACACGGTGACCGTCTCCCATCAAAAGCCTTATCCCGATCCTAAGAATCAAGCCTGCGAAGGCAACCTGTCGACGCGCGGTTTGGT
>Ga0207090_1165_pt1 | contig 12787 bp, 9 predicted proteins | sample Alteio_BWMinHeat_50_FD_153565 | JGI IMG/M metagenome (GOLD analysis project Ga0207090, IMG submission 153565) | Enriched cells from forest soil in Barre Woods Harvard Forest LTER site, Petersham, Massachusetts, United States -... | ecosystem: Environmental > Terrestrial > Soil > Temperate forest >...
CATCCCCACCTTTCAAATGGGCCAATGCCGCAGGACTAAGATGAACCGTATCGGTGGCCGGTTTCGAGGGGCTGGCGCCCTTGGCGGATGATGCCTGGGTTGGCGCTTCTTGTTTGATTGAAGATACGTGGGATACAGGCGTTATGGACATCGAATGTTTACCCTCGATCTCCTTATCGGCCGACGCAGCGGACTCTTCGGCGGAAATTTCGCCGGAGGGAAGCCGGCAGACGGCTAAAGCTTCGTTTTCATAAGGACAGACCGATCCGGCCGGGCCGGGCCGCGGGACCACAATCCAGGTGATCGCGTACTGCCTGGCGAGTCTCTCGAAATCCGCGAGTTGAAAACCGTCCCAGCCTCGCTCGGCCTGGACTTGAGCTTGCCATCGCTCCGCGAGGGCGGGAAACAGAGACACCGCCCCACTGTCCTTGACCGCATCGGCGAGTACGCTCCTTTCGGCAACCGCTCGAAAGCCATGCATCTCCTCTCCGATAGACAACATATAGTCCGGATTGAGCGCAAAAATCGCATCTTTGGGAGTATTGTGGCGGATCCACAAAAATGCGGCGCCCCAAGGGTTGGTGGTGCCGCGGCCCGGCCACTCCACGTGCGCGCTCGCAGGATAGTTATCTATTTGCATCAGAAACATTCCGGTGGCTAACGGTACGAAGAGTGCGAGCCAGCGCCAGATACGATTGCGCAGGACATATTCTCCGATCAATCCACCCAGCAGAAGGAAGAAAACGACGTACACCAGGTGTAACGATCGCATCGGCTGCAGGCGTGTGTAGTTCTCCAGACACGCCGGAAACGTCAACACGATCCCCGCCACCGTAAACATCAGACCAAAAGGCACCAACGTGCGGGCTATGATGCGGAATTGGGGTTTCGTGCCCCTCCGATCCGCCGCCGCCATCCACCAAAGCAAGGCGAGCGGAGCGAACACCCCGATCCATTCATACCAGGTCCACCGTGAGACAAAAAAGTACGTGCGGGAGAGTAAAGTCTCACGTGCCGGGCCGCGCGCCGGCGCCAGTTCCCAGAGGAAAGGGAGCGCGGAGAAATACACCAGGGCGGCTGCCGGCTTAGCCTTGGCAGCCTTCAGCCGCATGAGAGCCAGGCGATCCACCAACGCCAGACATCCGAGAAACACCGCGCAATAAACGCTCATCTGTGCGTGAATCAGCGCCGTGAACAGCCACCACGCAGCAGCTTGTTTCCGTTTCCCCGAGACAAAACAGGCAATGGCGAAAAGGGTGGCGGGAGTAGAGAGCGTCCGGGAGGTCACGTACGGATCGGTAATGGCCAGTGCGGTGCCGGCAACCGGTACGCTGAGAACCGCCGCTAGCAAAGCGATACCACTCCACCGCGCGGAACGATTGTTGAAACAGGCGGAAAGGAGCCGCCACGAGGCTAGCATCAGCAGAAAAACGGCGAACACGTGCCAAATAAATATTACGGCGTCGACAGGCAGGCGCGTAAGCCGCGCCGACTCTCCGATCAGGTTCGGAAAGAAGGTCAGGTGCGCGTGCGACTGGAAAAATTCCGCACCGAAAGGATAGAGATCCGGATCGGCGACTTTTTTGATGCCCGGCACATAGATCGCGGCGTCATCGGCTCCCAGATGATATCCCTGGACGCACACGGCGAGCGCCGTGATCGACAGAAGTCCGAAAACCGGCGGGCATGCCGAGCTAGAAGATGACATCGAAATCGGCGGTGAAGCGTCGTCCTCTTTGACCGAAGAAAAGTCCATACGCCGGATCGGCGATATTTCCATGCACAGCCTCGGGGTTGAAATGGCCGGTTAAGTTGTAGCCACTGACTGAAAACCGAACCGAATACTTTGGGCTCACCTTGAAGTCCTTGGAGAGCCGGGCATCGATCGATAGGAAATTGGGAAATCGGTTTGAATACGGAACGCCCACCCAGTTCTGGGCGGCATCGGTCACGGCGTATGGGAATCCACTGCGATATTCGACCAGGGGAGCAATCCGAAAGGCCCAGGGCAACTGCAGGAGGCCCCAAGCCAGAAACCGGTTCGGCAAATCGCCCGGAAGGCTGCCGAACCGATTGTTTCGCAGGATGGGCATTGCGAAGGTGCCCAGGTAGCTGGCGAAGTCGTTCAGGTCGCCGCGCGCCCGGCTGCCCACGTACGAGAAGAATAACTGGCGCTTGTCGTTCCAGCGCACTCGAGTGGTAACTTCAAACTGGCGGTAACGCGACTGGCCATTACCCGTGAGCAGATTTGCGCCGGCGCCGGTGACCGGATCGGGCGCGACGCGGTTCAGTACTATCAGCCCGTCCGACTTGCTCTGCATGTAACCGATCCGGAGCCTCACGTGTTCCGAGAGCGGCTGCTCTATCTGCAGGCTTCCGGTGGCGCTACGGGGCGAAAAATTGCCGGCGATTGGTTCGTGGAAAACAAACGGAAAGTGTGTATCCACAGTCCCCAGCCCGTTTTGATAGACGACCGGTCCTGCCTGGGCCTGGCCGGTGGGATCGAACATCGTGATTACCTGGCTGGGGTAGTGATTGAACGAGTAAACATTGAGTGGTACGCGATCGTAGAAGAGCCCCACCCCCGCCCGGACTACCGTGCCTGATTTCGTGAAAGGACTCCAGGCGATTCCCGCACGGGGCGCTACGCGAAGACTCTCGGACAGCTCCTGCGAGTCGGCGCGGATTCCCAGATCCACCGCCAACCGTGGCGCGAGCAGCCAGTGGTCCTGTCCGAAGAAGGCAAATTCGGTGTCCGACATCCGGAATGGCTGCCCGCCGGTAAAGTCGATTCTTTCGAATAACTGCCCAGTTCCATCCAGAAGATTGATCGGACGGTCGGTCACCTGTCCGTAATCGCTGGTATGCGCGAGATAAGAACCTGCCTTGAAATTATGCGTCCCGAGCCACTTTACCGAAGCAGAGGAAAACGTGGGAGCCCAACTGATACGATTGGCCTGGCGATTCTGCTGGGCAAAGTAACTCCCACTGTTTCCCTGCGGGGTAATCGTAAAATCCTGCTGGCCCTGGCCCCATACGCGGGCATTGAACCGCGTCACGGAAAACGTATTGTCGAGGAGGCCTCCCCCAATGTTCAGCTTGTCCGCTACGGTTGCCGTGTAATTTTGGGTACTGGCTTGCGGCGTAGTAGGCTGCGGGTTGAAATAATCCATGTTCACGAAGTCCAATCGTTGGGGAGCCACGTGAACAGTAGCGGTCAATAACTGTTTGCCGGAGACGATCCAATCCAATTGCCCAAAGGAGTTGACTCCTTGCTGCTTCTTCTGGTTATAGGGAAAAGGAAGTTCGTAGATGGCGGTTTTCCGGACTTCGTAGTCGAATCCTTCCGACAGATAGAGCTTGCCTTCAATGAGCGGACCTTCCAGATTCAGCCGCGGGGTGGCATCGCGCAGCCCGCGCAGGTGATAGCTGCGGATCCGAAAGTCGGGGAAGGGATCGTTCAGCTCCCATTTCCACTTATCTCCGCCGCGCCGTGTTTCCACCGACACTACACCACCCGTAAACCGTCCGAACTCGGCCAGAAATGGCGTTTGATAAACGTTTATTGTCTCGATGCTGTCAATGGGCACTGTCAAGCCGAACTGCCCGGTAGCCGGGTCGGTCACATCCGCGGAGTTCACGATGAGCGCGCTGCGATGTTCGCCGCTGCCGGAGATGGTGAGACCACCTCCCGGCGCGCGAACCACTCCAGGCACCAGCGGCAGCGCGTCCGCCACCGTTGCGGGCCTTCCGGGAAGCTCCTTGGCTGCCTGTGGCGGCAACTGGTTCGCGGACGTAGCTCCCTGTTCCAGCGGCGAGACGCTATCCTTTACCTCTATGCTCTCCCGCCTGGAGAGGGCAGGGACCAGAGTCAATTCGAGCGAGGCCGGACCGTCCGCTGTCAGGTCGAGGTCTTTCCTTTCCGCCGATTCGAAGCCGTCTTTGATCGCTACCACGTCATAATGAGTGGGCTTCAGGTCTTTGAATTGCAAATGCCCATCGGGGCCGGTGCGGGCCGAACAAAGGGTATCGGGGCAAACTCGAAGTTGAATCTGTACGCCCGGAATCGGCCGGCCGTTGGAGTCTACGCTTATAACATCAAGCTCCGCTGCCCGGCCTGCTCCTGCAAATATACAAGCTTGCGAGAGCGTAAGCACCGCCACACGCAGTCTCGCGAGCCTGTAATTCATTGATATCAGTTAGACCGTTTCTTAGGGCGGCCACGTTTCTCAAATATTTGACTTATTTGGGGTAGGGGGCTTCAAAGAGGACTGTGGACTCCTTTTCCCAGGTGTGGCTGGCCCTCACAGCCAGCGACGTGTCAAAATCTACCCATGCCGCTCAAAATGCGATTCGCGATTCCGCTGCTGACTCTGGCTCCCGCCGCGTTCGGACAGAGTGCCGGCGCGAATTCCGCGGCCGATTGGCCCCTCTACAACCGTGACTACGCGTCCACGCGGTTTTCGCAGCTTTCCGAGATTACGCCGAAGAATATCTCCAGCCTCCAGCAGGCCTGCTCTTACCCCCTCCCCGAACAGGCGGAGTTTGAAAGCGGTCTGGTGGCGGTGAACGGAACTCTCTACTTCACCACATCACAGTACACATACGCCGTGGATGCGGCCAACTGCACTTTGCGGTGGCGCGTGGCACACGAAATGCCGCGGGCAAGCGGCACCGTTCGCGGCGTGGCGTTTGCCGGAAATCGTGTTTTCCGAGGATTCCCCGATGGCTCCGTGATCGCCTACAGTGCGTCTGACGGCGAGCAGGTCTGGTTGACCAAGCTCACCGAGCCCGATGGCCGGCCGGCCTCGATTTCAGCCGCGCCCATCGCGTGGAATGGGATGTTGTATATCGGCACCTTCGGTGCGGAAAGAGCGTGCGGATGCATCGTCGCCGGGTTGGATGCCGCCACCGGCCGCGTGGTCTGGACTTTCCCGCTGGTCCCCACCGGCGACGCTCCGGGCGCGGAGACCTGGCCGAAGGGTGCGCACGTTGGAGGCGGGTCCACCTGGACCAGTTACACGATCGATCCCGATTCCGGCTTGCTCTACGTGCCCACCGGCAACCCCGGTCCTGACTTCTCCGGCGCTTACCGTCCGGGCGCCAACCTCTATACCGGTTCCGTAGTGGCGCTGGATGCCAAGACCGGTTCGCTCCGCTCCTGGTATCAACTGGTGCCGCACGATGTCCACGATTGGGATCAGGCGGCTACTCCCGCCGTTATCACCACCAAGGCCGGCCGCCGTCGCGCCATGGCTGCCGGCAAGGATGGATACCTGCACGCCATCGATATCGCGTCGGGGAAGGTGGCTTGGAAGACACCAGTCACCACCATGGACAATAACGACGCTCCGCTCACCGTTGAAGGCACGCATTTCTGCCCAGGCGTGGCTGGGGGCGTGTCGTGGAATGGACCGGCCTACTCCGCGGCTACCAACCTGGTGTATGTAAATAGCATGGATTGGTGTTCGACTCTAAAATTGAGCCCTGACGTGCCGGAGTTCGAATCCGGCAAAACGTTTCTCGGTTCCAGCAACGGCTTTGGCCAGCACGACCCGAAGAAAGCGGGCTGGGTGACGGCTGTCGATGCCGACAGCGGCGCCGTTCGCTGGCGCCACCAGGCCAGTGCGCCGATGATCTCCGGGATCGTGGCGACGGCCAGCGGGCTGCTTATCACCGTGGACCTCGATGGAAATTTCCTGGCCTTCGATGCGGCGACAGGGAAGTTGCTCCGACAGTTCGCCACCGGGCAGTCGACTGGCGGTGGAGTCATTACGTATCAGGCAGGTGGGAAGCAGCGGATAGCCATTGTCACCGGCCTGGAAGATAACATTCTGGCGACTCACGGCAAACCCGCGGTTCTGATTTTTGGACTGTAGCGAAGCTACGGCAACCTGATCCGCGACGCGATAAGGCCGGCGAGCAGCTTCTCGTAAGCATCAGTCACCGCATCCCATGAGTAGCGGACGCGTACGCGCTCCATGGCTTTTTGGCGCAGTAGGTCGCGCTCGCCTTCGCTCATCTGGAGCGTTAGACGCAGCTTTGCGGAAAGCTCTTCGGGCTCAAACGGAATTCCTGCATCGCCTGCGACCTCGGCATTTTCCGGCGTATTGCGGTAAACTACCAGCGCGCCGCGGCCCATGGCTTCGATCAACGCCGGATGCGTGCCACCAACCTCGGTGGCGTGGATGTACGCAAAACAGTGCGAGCCCAATTCGTGGTAACCGTCCCCGTAAACTGCGCCGGGCATCACCACGCGCCGGTCCATGGTATTGCGGACACGCCGAATGTAGTCGGGCGCATAGGGCGCGTCGCCCACCAGCGCCAGCTTGTACGTGGTATCCACGGTTTCAAACGCCTGCCGCACCTCGAGCGCATGGTTCTCCGGCTCCAGGCGGCTCACGTAGAGAAAATAGCGGCCCGGTTCTAATCCCAGTTTCTCGAGGGAGGTGGCGCTGGCAACGCGGCCAACCTCGGCGCCGTAGGGGATGTAGACGCTTTCCTTGCCATAGTGTTGACGGTAGTAATCATGGATGGCGCGCGCATCGGTGACCACCACGGTAGGGCAAAACGTTGCCAGCCATTCCGATGCAAGGTACCAGGCTTTGGCCAGTCGATTCCACTTCTTCCGCTTGCGCTCAATGCCATCCACGTTGAGCGCCACCGGGATGCCGAACCAGCGCGGCAATAGCGTGAAGATGGCGTTGGCTCCGTTACAATAGAGCGCCACATCCGTTCGATGCCGCAACAAGTGCAGAGTCGAGAGCAGTGTGTGGGCAAGGGTGTCGAAGTACTTGTGACGCACCGTAGGGAGATACCGCAACCCCACACCCCGGTAAAGATTCCCGGAATAGCGCTGGCGGCAGTAGACGGTCACGTCGTGGCCGCGCGCCGCCAGACGGGTGGAAAGTTCTTCGGCGAAGGTCTCAAAGCCGCCATACCTGGCCGGTATACCGCGCGTGCCGAGCAAGGCGATGCGCATCGACTCCGCTGCGCCTTACGTGTGAGCAGTCTCCGAGCGTGCCCGCATGCGCGCCATCTTCTTGGGCGCCTGCTTGCTCACGGGAGCGTACTGAAACCAACTCGCCATGTACGCATCGTCCACGCGCCGCCGGGCCTGGATCATGCGCCGCTTCGCCATCACGCGCTTCCAATTCCGGGCGAGATACCAGAATGCCTTTATGGAACTGTGCTCCCACAGAAGGCAGCATCCGATCACTGTGAGATCGCGCGCCGTGATGGAAAACCAGTTGCGCCAGTAAAGGTCCGAAGAGATGTTCTTGACACGCATCAGGAAGCGGTTCTTCACCGAGTGCATGTTGATCTCCGGCGGCAGCGCGCCCCGGTTTCCGGGCAGGACTTTGCGCACGTGGTAACCGTGTGCGTAGGGCACGTAGAGGCATTTCCAGCCCATCAACTGGCTGCGCCAAGCGACATCGGCATCTTCCCGGTAGACGAAGAAATCGGAATCGAAGAATTCGCCATCGATCGCGACATCTTCGATCATGGCGCGCCGGTAGAGCGCCGCGGCGGCGGTGGCCCCGAAAACATATTCGTATTGCAAGTAGTGTCCGTTATCCACTTCCTGGCTGCCGCGATCGAGGTGGCGCAGCATGGGGTTGAAGTAAATGCCGGTGGAATCCACCACCGGCCGGGCGGGGATCTCGAAATGCGCGCTCATGGTGAGCAGTTTGCCGCAAACCGCACCGATGCGAGCATCGGCGTGGCCTGCCTCCACAAGCGCCTGAATGAAATTGGGGAGCAACAGCACATCGGGATTCAGGGTCAACACCCATTCCCCGCTCGACATCGCGATAGCCTGATTCTGCGCGGCGGCGAAGCCAACGTTCTCCTCGTTATAGTAAACGTGGCACCGGTCCTCGAACTGTTCCAGAATGTCGATAGTGCCATCGGTGGAAGCGTTATCGATGACAATGATTTCCCGGAGCGGATACTTCTGCGCCAGCACCGATTCGAGGCAACGGCGGATAAAACGCCCGCTATTGTAAGTAACTATTGTGACGGAGACGAAGTCGTTATGCGCCATTTACCAGAACCTGAGAGGCCGGCCTTTCTGTACATCCGTTACCTTAGGGAACTGCTTCGCGGCCAAACAAAAACACGACCGGCAAGCCTGATAACCTTACCGTACGCTGTGATGGGCCGCAAGCTCCGTTTGAGCGCCGCGTCCAAAACAGCGCGCAGGCAGGAGCCCGTTACTACCGCCAAACAGACCGCACGCACCCCTGCCGGGCGGAAGTGCTTGGCTGCATATCTAAGTAAACTACAATACCAGTAAAACCGGTGCATCTCCAGTGTCAACGCCGGAATAGAATGAGCGCCGGTGTGTTTTGCCACAGCCTGGGGCACAAAATACAGGAGATAACCCCGGTCCGCGGCCCTGCGGCAAAAATCCACATCCTCGAACCACAAGGGCCAGAATTGCTCGTCGAATCCGCCTAATTCCTCCCAAAGCGTCCGGCGGATCATTAGGAAAGCTCCCGCCGGCTGCTCGACTGGCTGTAGCACGGAGTAGTCCAGGTCCAAACAGCGGTACCCGGCATTAACTGGATTGCGGGGCCAGATCCGGTTCAGCAATAGGGATTCCAGAATCAACGTCGCGGGGGTAGGGAATTTCCGAACCATAAAACCGACCTGCGGCCGGCCGCTGGAGCCCACAAGTAGCCCGCACGCTCCAGCGGCCCGCGGCAGGTCGCAGGCTTCCCGCAGCGGCTCCAAGCCACTATTGAGGAAGGCATCCGGATTTAACAGCAAGACATAGGGGCAGTTCAATACAGCAAAGCCCTGATTGACAGCGGCGGCAAAACCGAGATTGGAAGAATTGGCGATCACGCGCGCGCCTCGCCGGGCGGCTTCGGCGACGGTTCCGTCTGCCGAGGCGTTATCTACCACGAGGATCTCGGCCCCGCTGGCCAAGGCCGCGTCCAAACAGGAGCCGATTACGGCCGCGGAGTTGTAGGTGACGATGATGATGCCGATACCGGGCATGGTTCAGCCAAGACTCCGTCCCTTACCGGTCAGCAGGAAGTAGAGATGCCAGTACCAATCGAAGCCGGTGGCCTGTTGGATCTCATAGATGATGCGCTCGTCCATCCGCAGGAAATCGTCGGGAATTTTGCAACTCCCGGGTTGTGGATTCTTAGCCATCCGGAAGCCCTGCAATTTCCCGCGAAGCCACGCCAGCCCGGCTCCATGGCGCGCTGCTACCAAGCCCCATAAAAGATGCGCAACCAGAATTGCCCAGGCGTGCCGGCGAGGATAGTGCAAAGCGACCAGGTAACATTGGTTTCGCGCGATGCGGCGCACCGTTTCGGGATACCATGGGCCCAATGTCGCGCTTCCGCGATGCCAGGCGACCGCCTCCGGCACGTAGAGGCCAGACACTCCGCACTCCGCGCAACGTAGGCCGAATTCCACATCTTCCAGGTACGATTCGAAGGTTTCGTTGAGTAGACCGACGCATTCGAACACTTTGGCGCGAAACAGGGCGGCGGTCCAGGGCGCCGACCAGATGGGACGGCGTTGGGAGAATATCGGTCCATCGAGGCGGCCGTGTCCGGCGCGCCACGCGACGCCACCGCGGCACACCAAATCGAACGTGGCGTCGATGCGCTCCGGCGCCGCGGCAGACAGGATCTTGCCGGTGGCGAAGGGGGCGCCCGCGGAGCAAAGCGTTGCGAAGTAGTCAGGCGCCAATTCCACGTCGCTATTGAGCACCGCGATCCATTCGCCGCGGGCCTCGCGGATGCCCCGGTTCACGGCCGGGGCAAAGCCGGCATTATGCCCCATCGCGATGATCCGCGCGCCGCGCTGGCGGGCCAACTCGGGACCGCCATCGGTGGAGCCGTTGTCGACGACTAACAACTCAGAGGCCGGCTCGGTCTGCGCCTCCAGGCTCGTCAGCAGCCGCGCCAGCAGGTCCCGGCCGTTCCAGACGGGCACGATCGCGGACACGCTCATCGCAAGAAACGCTTCTTTGCTAGAAACGCGAGGTTGCGGATACCATCACGCCAGGGGTTCAGCTTTTTTTCGCCCAGCCGCGAAGAGTACTGGATCGAGATCTCGCCGAAACGAATCCTGGGGTTGCGCAGCGCCTCGATCTTGATCTCCTCGGAGAAGGCCATGCCGTCGGACTCCAGTTTCATCTCCTTGATGATCGCGCGGCGTAAAACCCACATGCCGGACTGCGAATCGCGCACCCAGCGGAAAAACAGCATGGTCATCGCCAGCGAGAGCACCAGATTTCCGAACTTGTGCTTGAGGCTCATGGCGCGCGCATCGCGCACCGGGAACCGTGAAGCATTCAGGAAATCCACCTCCAGGTGTAAGAAGGCTTCGATCAGATACGACAGCGCATCCACGGGGTAGCTGTGATCGCCATCCAGCGTGATGATGAGGTCGCAGGTGGCCTGCGCGAAGCCGCGCTTGTAGCTGCGCCCATATCCCCTTACTTCTTCGCGGATCACCTTGGCGCCCAGCAAAGCGGCCACTTCGGAGGTGCGGTCGGTAGAATTGTTGTCCACTACGATCACTTCGTCCACGAATTCCGGCATGGCGCGCAGCACTTTCTCTATACCCTGCTCTTCGTTGAGACAGGGGATGATGACGGTGATCGATTGTCCCTTATACATGGCAGGAAAGGGCCGCTGTTATCATAAATGAATGAAGCGGTTTTTTCTTCTCCTTTCGGGTTTCGGCATGCTGTTGGGGGGCGCGGAGCTCTCGGCGGTGCATTCGGTGTATTTGCTGCCGATGGCGAATGGTTTGGACCAATACCTGGCCAATCGCATCACCAACGAGCACGTGTTCCAAGTGGTGACGAATCCCAAGCTGGCGGATGCGATTTTCACCGACCGCATCGGCGAGGTTTTGGAAGATAAGCTGGCGGATCTGCTTCCTTCACCGGAGCCCGTCGCCCGCCCGGTCCCCAACCAGTCCTCCAGTTCTCTGCCCGGCGAAGCGGTGAATAAGCTTGCCAACCCGGCGACCGCTTCCAACTTTGGACGCGGCAAGGGAAACGTCTTCCTGGTCGACCCGAAATCGCACCAGGTGGTGTGGTCGGCGTACCGCACCCCCAAAAGTTCGGCTTCCTCCGAAATGGATCGCGCGGCCTCCGACATTGTGGGCCGCATCAAACGAGCTCTGAAGCCGCAGTAGCGGCGCTCGCTCGCTTTTCCTGAACCAGCTGCCGGAAACTCCCGGCTAGTTTGCCGGTAATAACCGCCATATCCCAATTCGCTACTACTTCGGCTCGTGCCCGCGTGGCCATGGCGGCCGCCTCCTGCGGGTTTTGAAATAGCGCCAGGACGCGCTCGGCGAAGGCGGCCGGATCGTCGGCGAGGGCACAAAATTCTCCGTCCTTCCCCGCCAGCCCTTCGGCGCCCACATAAGTTGAGACTACCGGAATGCCGGCGGCATAGGCCTCGAGTAACTTCACGCGCACGCCCGATCCACTCAAGATAGGGCACACGAAGATGGCATAACGCGCCAGGGGCTCGCGCACGTCGTCGACGTAGCCCAGCATCTCGAGCGAAGCGGAGGAGCCGCCGTAGATGTGCGGAGGAGGCGGTTCGGATCCCGCGATTACCAGGCGGGCGCCGGGCTCGCGCTGCAGTATGAGCGGCAGAACGCCGCGCACGAACCAGTCGACCGCCACGCGGTTCGGCTCGTGCCGGAAGCCGCCCACGAAGAGCATGGTCAGCGGCTCGCGGCCGCACGGGCGGAATTCGTAGCGGGCCGTATCGATTCCTGCCCGCAGGCCGTCCCGCAACCTGCCCTCCAGTTGTGGCAGGAACGACAGCAGGTAGTTGCGATTCTGCGGCGTGCAGACCTGGATTTGATCGAAACGGGGCAAGGCACGCAACTCGTAGCGTAAGGCGCGCAGGTATTCGAACCTGGCGGTCACTTCGTCAACGATACCGGCCATGTGGCCCAGGCCGCGCCCAATCGACTGAAAGTAGATATCGTGCTCGAAAAGTACACTGGCCAGACGGCGGTAGCTGCCCCGATACTGCCCCATAGTCAGATATTCGAGCTGCAGCACGTCGATCCGCCGGCGATAGAGCTGGCGGTGAATGAGCCATTCCACGTCGTCATTGGCGAACTCGCGCACGGCGCGCGGCAGCAGAGACCCCATTCCCTTCGGCATGCCCGTGGGACGAATGATCCACTCGGCCGACGCGCAGAAATCGCGCAATTCCTGGTTATCCTTTTCCTGTTCCACCAAGTCGAGAAGCTCGACAACGTGTACCTCGGTGAGCTTCGCCAGTTCGCGCAGCGTCTGATACATAAAGACGCCGCCGCCATGCACCGGAGGGCAGATCGGGTAGGGCGAGACGAAAAGCACGCGGGGACGCGCAGGCGCCGGTTCGAGCACGGCGAAGCGATCGCGGTAGTAGCCTCCCATAGGACGGCGCAAAGCCTCCGTATCGCTCACCGACGCGAGGCCAAGTGCGCGCCAGCGTGAGCGCGCCGCTTCGGGCAATTGGCGGAAGGCGCGCCAGAGCGCGGCCACGTTGGGGCGGCCCGGAGCATCGTCGAATAGCACGCTGAGAATTGCGCCGGCCCAGGCAAAGAAGAAATGGGAAGTGAGCCGCCGCCACTCGTGAATATTCTTCCACGAGAACAGCAGATAATTTTTCTTCAATACCGCCTGGATCCGGTCTTCGCCGAAGCGTCTGCCAATCGTGCCGCGATGCTCGTGATATACGATGCTGCGCGGCTGGTAGAGCACCTTCCAGCCGCGTTTCCAGGCCAGGTACCCGAG
>Ga0207090_1175_pt1 | contig 12787 bp, 15 predicted proteins | sample Alteio_BWMinHeat_50_FD_153565 | JGI IMG/M metagenome (GOLD analysis project Ga0207090, IMG submission 153565) | Enriched cells from forest soil in Barre Woods Harvard Forest LTER site, Petersham, Massachusetts, United States -... | ecosystem: Environmental > Terrestrial > Soil > Temperate forest >...
TTACCAGGAGATGTTCAAACTTATCAAGAACAAGCTGGTTAGAGAGCGAAAGCTGGTGCTCTAGCGATGCGTTTATCCCGGGAGAAGGTCAATCTGCTGTCCCATATCGTCTCGGACAAGCTCGCTTCCATCGACGCCGTTGATTTCATTGAGGATCGCAACACGATCCGTCTTGCCGTTGTCGACATTCTGATGAAATGGCTCAAGAAGGAAGAAGAAATCGATAAGGGCGCCCGTCTCAAGATCGAATCCCAGAAGCGCGGCATCCCCGAAGGCGGCCCGGAATGGGAAATACTCTATCGGAAGTACTACGAAGAGGAAATGCGGAACATCGAATAAACCCGAAAAAGCCGCGTTTGGACACTGTAGCGGCGGTCTATGACCGCCGACAGTCTCGCAAGTTGCTGAATCGTCGGCGGTCATAGACCGCCGCTACAGTGGGACCTAACTAAGAAGAAAGCCCCTTTTTGTGCAAAGCCGCTCTCTGTTATTCCCCCCGGGTTACGACAGTTCGCTCGAAAGGATCACGGCCTCGGCGATTTCACGCATCGAACGGCGGGTTTTCATGCTTTGTTGCTGGAGACGCTTGTAGGCCTCTTCTTCGCTGAGACCGGCTTGTTTCTGCAGGAGGCTTTTCGCACGCTCGACGAGTTTCCGGGTTTGCAGAGCTTCCTGGCTTTCCTGAATTGCGACATTCAGCTTCGTATTCTCGAATGCGAGAGACACTTGATCCGCGACGGTGGACAATAGCCGGAGGTCTTCGTTTGAGAACGTCCGTTCATTCGCAGAGTAAACGTTGAGCACACCGATCACGTGCTCTTTGAGGATCATCGGAACCGAGAGCAGCGACCGAATCCCTTCTTTGGTCGCCAGCTCGGGATACTGATACCCCTCCTGCTTGGTCACATCGCGCACCATGAGCGGCGCCTTCTCTTTCACGACCCGGCTGATCAGGCTGTTCCCGATCTTCAGGTTGGGCTTCCGCCAATATTCGTCGCTCGACGCTTTCGCGGCTTTGATGACCAGCTCATTTTTCTGCGCATCAACCAGCATGATGGAACAAACCCGCGCCTGCATCATCTTCGCGATGATGTTCACGATGAGTTGAAGGACATCCTCCAGATACTTTCCCGAAGCGATGATTTGCCCGACTTCGGCCAGGGTGGAGATCTGCGTCGAGCGAAGCGCCGTCTCCTCATACAACCGGGCGTTCTCGATCGCGCCACCGACCTGATGCCCCAGAATCGACAACAGCGTCAGCTCAGCCTCGCTGTGGCGATGCGTCTTCCGGTGTTGCACGTTGATCACGCCGATCACTTTATCGGTGTGCGGCGCCACGATCGGCACGGAGAGAAAGGCTTCGTACTTGTCTTCGGGCAGCGTGTGAAAGAGCTTAAAGCGCGGGTCCTTGCTCGCATGACGCGGAATCGCAACGGGCTGGACTTCCTTTGCGACCCATCCGGTTATTCCCTCTCCGACCCGCATCGCAATCTTCCCGATCAACCTGGGATGCGGATTCTTCGAAGCGCGCAGCACAAGATCCTCTCCCTGCTCATCCAGAAGATAAATGAGACATGCATCGCCTCGAGTGACATCGATCACAAGTTCCACGATCTGCCGCAGAACCTGATCGAGATCCAGCGTCGAGCTGATCGACTGGCTGATCTGGTGCAGAATGCGCAGTTCCTGGCCTGCCAGGTCCAGCGTCTTTTGAATTGTTTCGATCGAATTCGTGTTCCGAGCCATTTCAGTTCAGATCGCCGCGTTCCGGTCCATCACCGAAGGTAAGGACGGGCCTGTAGTTGGGAAGCCCGCTCGAATGACTGTTGAGCTTCCGTATCATAGCCCAGCTCGTAGTATACGAAACCAAGGTTAAGATATGCTTGAGCGTTGGCAGGATCCACCCGCAACGATTCTTTATATGCCTGGAGCGCTTCCTTCCACTTACCCTCCCTCGACAGACGGAGACCCTGGGAGAAGTAATCGTCGGAAGCCATAGGCGGAAAGTCTACTCGATTCAAGCCGCCATCTACACCTTTAGATTAATCCGGTCATTTGGCGCTCTTCGTCACCTCGAACGTCTTCACCATGATCGGCTGCGCTGCCGCCAGCGCGGCCGGGCCTGCCGTCACAAATTGCGCTGTCAGGGGCTCTCGCGTGGCTGCAAGATCCTGCAGGGATTTCTTGAGAACGGGATCCTGAACAGCATCGGTTGCGTCCTTCAGCTTGTCGTAGTACTGCCCGGCGGCGTCCCGCGCCAATCCATAGTTCTGCCGGGACATTTCCAGCACCATGAGACTGGCAGCATCCCGCAGATCGCCCAGTTGCACCTGTAGCTTAAGAGCGTCAATCGTGGTTTGAGGATTCTGCAGCTCGGCCCGCAGTTCCCGGTTCTTCAGATACTCCGGAATGAATCCCCCGGCGAAACCGCCAGCCAGAAGAATGATCCAGAGGGTGATGTGAACTCGCATCATTTTCATTGGAGAATGGTATCAAATTTGTGTTTATTCGACTTTGGCGGCTACGATCTCCAGAATTCTCTGCTCGCGGGCATGAAGAATCCTGGCTTGCAAACCGAGAGCGCGCGGGTAGAGATAGACGACGACCGCAAACTCGGTCAGAGTCAGCAGGAAATAGACCGGCAAAGCGGGAAACAGAAACTCGATGCCCAGGGGAATCAAGGTCGTCCCCAGCGCTATAGGAAGAAGGAGGAAGAAGAACAAAAGATGAACAAGAATCGCCATTCCCTTGGGCCGGGCAGGTCTGAGAGAACCTGAAGCGATGGCCACCGGAGCCAGCATGGAGAGGAAGTTCATGACAACGCAGAAGATCAGGTACATGGAGACCATCTGCACCATTGCTGCCATGAAGTGGTCCATTTGCATCGGATATGCGAACTGCAACACCACCGTTCCGATCATCCCCAGTCCCATCGCGAAAGGAAGCATGGCCAGATTCTTGCCGAGCAGAATGTCCTTGCGGGACGCGCCGGCAAGCACAAAGACTCGAAAGCCGTTGCGATCGAATCCAAACTGGTTCCCTGCCAATTGAGTCAATCCGAGAAGGACCATTCCCATGACGGCGGCGGCCATGATGGGCCGCAGGAGCTCGGAAGGACTGGAATGGACCCTCAGGAAGGTCGATCCGAATACCAGTACGAAGATCATCGGCGTCAGCAGCATCATCTTCGCCTCCGGCGCCCGCACCAGCGACCGGAAGCATGCGGCCGTGATGGCGGAAGCCTGCTCGGATATCCACGGGATCCGCTTTTCCATGAACACGGCGGGCCCGCTCACGACGCTCTGCCGCCGGACTTCGGTGATGACCGGATGTAGCTTTCGTGAAGTGAACTTTCCCGTGTATAAACGCATCGTTGTCGCGTAGGACCGCTTCAGACTCGCCATCCCGATCAATGCCAGCCCCAAAGTTGCCAGCATCGAGGGCAGGATTCTTCCTTCGACCGAGGTCAGAGCGCCATACGGGAGCCATCCGGCGGGAATCACCATGTTGACGATTCTGGCGGTATGCTCGGCATCCTGCAGCCGCTCCGCGCCGGATCGTGGCTTCGGAACTCCATATTTCTTCAGGATCAAGTCGGATTGCCGTTCGTATTCGGCGTGATCGAGTTGATTAGTTGCAAGCAAACGGTCGAGCTTTCTGGTTTCTTCCTGGACCGCCCTTGCCGTTCCCGGACTCTGTATTCGGCCGAACCGGCCGAAGGTCAGGACATTCGGCAGTTGAAAGATGAGCACAACCGCGATGGTGAGGAGCGTAATGATGGTCCGCCTGCGGCGCTTGTTCTCCATCAGGGAGGCCAGCCAGCCACGAAACTGGTGCGTGAGCGCCGTCACCATCAGAAAAAAAGCCGCCACGACCGGGAACAGCGCCAGCATGACGGGGCCTTTCGAGAAAACCAATCCTATGGATAGACCGATCATTGCCGGGAAGAAAAGTGTCACGCTCAAGCAATAAAGTGACGCCAGGTAGTTGATCACAAACACGCCGGAAAGCGAGACGGGAAGATGCAGAAACTTCTCCAGCGAAAGCACTTCAGACCGTTGAAGTTCGTTGATCAGTTCAAGCAGCCAGAACAGCAGAAAGCCGGCGGCGAGCCCGTCCCACACGAGCATGACGACCGCCGCGGAAGCCCTGGGCAAAGCCCACAATCCCACGGACAGGCCGACGACAAAGGTCACGCCGGCGGCGAAGATGGCCAGGAAGGAGAAAATCCGCTCGACAATCACGCTTCCAGTGGAGGCCCGCTTCATTCGATTGGAACGGAGGCGCCAGCGCAGCCACAGAAAGGCTTGAAAATGCTGCCAATTCACGGAACCGCCTCACCCTCAGGATCGGGGCTCTCGATCCCATCCAGCCACGACAGCTTTCGCGTGGCATCCCGGTCGGCGCCGACCTTTTCAAGAAAACGCTCTTCGAGGGAACTGCCCTGCCGAAGTTCGTCCAGGGACGCCTGTTCCACCAGTTTTCCATTCGCGATTATTCCGACGTGCGTGCACAGCCTTTCGACGATGTCGAGCACGTGCGAAGTGAGGAACACCGTCGAACCACGAGCCACATAGCTGGTCAGCATGTCGCGGATCACGCGGGAGGTAATGGCATCCACTCCTTCGAAAGGTTCATCGAGAAACAACAGTTCGGGATTGGGCAGAAGCGCGGCGGCCAGAGCGAGCTTCTTTTTCATCCCGTGCGAGTATTCCATCGTCAGTTTCTTTTCATCGCTGGCAAGCCCGAGCAGCGGGAGCAACTCGTCGATTCGGGCCCGAATCGTGTCCCTCGGCAACAGGTACATTCGTCCGATGAACGTCAGGTGCTCGCGGGCAGTCAGATTATCGAATAGCGCCAGGTCTTCTGGAACGACCCCGATCCGGCTCTTCGCCTCCAGCGATTGCTGCGGATCGAGCATCCGCTTCCCCAGCACCAGGATCTCGCCGTCCGACGGGGCCAGCAAACCGGTCAGCATCTTGATGGTGGTCGACTTCCCCGCGCCGTTCGGCCCGAGAAACCCATAAAACGTTCCCCGTTCGACCTGCAACTCCACGCGGTCCACCGCGCAGAAGTCTCCATAGAACCGCGTTAACTGCTTCGTTTCGATTGCCAGAGTCACGTTGCTGCCTGTGTATTGAGTGGGCGGTATAGGGCTCGAACCTATGACCTTTCGGGTGTAAACCGAATGCTCTTCCAATTGAGCTAACCGCCCCGGCTTAGGGACTGCGCAAGAATAACTTGGCAGTTTGACCGGCTGTAGCGGCGGTCTATGACCGCCGGTTTTTTCTTCAATCTGCAATAAAGCCGGCGGTCACAGACCGCCGCTACAGCAGACGTCGGCGCTTCGGACGACTTAATTCTGCCAAGTTCTGCCACACTGGACACGCTATCCATTTTGATTGTAGTGAATTTGCAATGGGGTTGCAGTGGTTTTCAATTGCAGAGTGCACCGCTGCAGTTGCGCGGTGCAGCCAGGCCTGTCAAAGCTCGTGTTATACTCGACCCGCTTTTACAGGCAATATTACGGAGAACATTCATGACATCAATGGCATTGGCTCTAATTATATTGTTTCAGGGCGCAGCCGCCGCTCGGCCCGGGGTTGTGGCAGGACAACTTAAAACCGTTGCTGGTTCTCCAGCCGTTGCCATCCGGATCGTCGCGGTTGAGGCGCCGAAGGCTACGGTACGTCCCTCGGAAGGTCAGGAATATTACGCGACCCAAACGCCGGTCAGTACCACCCTGACAGACACTCAAGGGCGCTATCGCCTGACGGATATTCCGCCGGGCCGATACTTCGTCATGGCCGGTTCCACATACTACCCCTCTACAGTCAATCCAGATGCGGCGAGGGTCATTACAATAGGTCCGGGCACGACGACAGACAATATAGATTTCGCACTCTTAGGGCAGTTGGGAGGAAAAGTAAGCGGACGCGTAACACCAAAACCGGATGCGAGCATGCAAACGCGAGCGGTAATTTCCGGCGGCGGGTTGGAGGGATTTGTGGAGGTCCCGGTCAGCCCGGATGGCGCCTTCGATTTTGGCCGCGTTCCGACGGGCGCCTATCTGATCGACCTTTATCCGACACCTCCGGGCATGGCGGCGTTTCGTGTCCGGGTCGGCGATAAGGACGTCGTGGATTTGAATCTTGTCCGGCCGCCGACACACACGGTATCGGGACGGATCGTTGTTGAAAATGGTCCCCTTCCGCGCGCCCTGTTGGAGTTCCACACTCTCCAGAGTCACGTCAGCGTCAAGATCAATCCGGACGGAACTTTCAGTGCGCAGCTCCATTCAGCGCGCCACCGAGTCGAGATGGCGGGAATGCCCGGCGGCTATTCCATAGCGTCGGTTCGGCACGATTCTGAGGATCTGTCCCAGGGTTTAGTTGTAGGGAATGCCGACGTCTCCGGCGTCGTTATCACGGTGGCCGCTCCCCGCCAGCTTCCGCGCCTCCGGGGCCAGATTACGGGCCTGTCGAATGCCCGCTTGTCCTCTACTAAAGTTGAAGTCACCGGCCCCATCGTCGGCAGCCTCGAGACCGCTGTTCGTCCCGACGGGTCTTTTGAATTTCCCACCACGACTCCCGGCATGTACAGGCTGAGGCTGCTCCAGGTTCCAGAACTGAAGCCTATGAATGTCGTCGTGAGCTGGAGCGATACGGAGGTACAAGTCGTCGTACCGGGCCGCTGATCGTCCGTAACGAATCGGGAACGGATCACATGTTTTTGTGCTTTTTGTGTCCTTCCTTTGTGCTTCTTGTGGTATTCCCCCTTTTCCAACTTCACGCAGTCTTCTGTAATACGAAGGCGCGATAAGTAAAGCGGCCGAGCCGAAATCCTTCGTAGATGGCGGAACCCCGCGTGCCCGCGAAGTCATTGAATGAGGCGAGGAGCGGCCTCGGAATCAGCCTATGGATGAGCGCGGACTTGCGATCATTGTCCGCATCAAGAGCGGACAGGACATTCCCGGTGATGTTGGTTTCCGCAATGATATTCATGCGGGAAGTGGCGAGCTGCGATTGCCAGGCCGGCAGGCTTCTGCTTTCTCGAAGATCGGCATAAAGAAGGAAGCCGCCCGGCACGAGCACACGTCGTACTTCGCTGAGGAATTCATCCATTGAAGCGTAGCAGTGCGATGATTCCACATTGAGAACCGCGTCGAATGAATTATCTTCAAAGGGCAATCGCTCCGCAGATCCTTCCTGAAATGACAGGCCCGGAATCGAATGCCGGCGCCGGCAGAACTCCACCGCGTTTGTCGAGAAATCGACGCCCGTGACTGCGCTGGGCCCGAGGTAACGCTTGACGAAAGACGCCCCGCCGCCGCGGCCGCTGCCGACTTCGAGCACGCGCTTTCCCTGGAGGTCCGCCTGACCGGCGACGAAGTGGTATAGCTGGATGCAATACCGGTCCGGTTCGTCGACGGCATTTAAGACAAGCGCCGGAGTTTCTGCCGGGCCCACATACCCGTAGTTCATAAACGTCCAGTCGTTTTCACGATAGCGTCGCGCCAGGAAGTTGTACCAGTTTCTCCAGAGCAGGCGCTTGAGCGGCGCGAAGCGGCATAGGAAGACAAACAGTCTGGTTAACATAACAATAGCCAAATCATCGGGTCTCCAGGTGAAGTAAATAAACGTAAAGCTTGTAAACCATTTCCGGCCAGATCGCGTCTTAAAGATTGCTGAAACTTTTCCCGGAAGGCTTCCGTAAGAACAGGTGAGAGTCGAAAGGAAGGAAAAATGACCGCTGCTGCAGTACAGTCCGATTCAATCTGGTTGAGTGCCGCCAACTATAACGTCGCGCCCCTGAACACAAAGCTCGATGCGCGCGTGCCCGAGTTGAAGCACGCGCTGCAGGCGGGAATTCCAGCATTTCCGGATACCAGCCGTCATAATTTCTACGATGTCGCGTTGCCGAATGGCTGGGCTTACATTCATGTCCGCGACGACAATCGCACCGTGTATCTGGTCGCTTACTCCCGCCTGTAGCGATGGGCCTAATTCGCGATCGTGAAAACTACTCCCACTGAGATGTTATTACCGTTCGTCCAGCCTCCCGTGTTGGTCGGGTCGAAGCCGAAGTTCACATGGAAATTCATGCGGCTGTATTCCGCCTTAATCGCCAGCACATCGCCCCATGGAATGTCCACGCCGGCGCCATAGCGAGTGGCGAACGAGCTTTGCGCCCCGTATCCGTATGCGCTCGAGGCCGTAAAGTATCCGACCCCGATGCCAGCCGTCGCATAAGGAACGACCTTCGCCCCGCGATACATGACCTTGCCGCCAAAGAAGTCGGAAATCAGCGTTGAACCTGTGCCCACGCCATAAATACCCATGTAGTTGCTGAGGCCGTAGGTCTTCGTAAGGTTGAAACTCGTTTCATTCGCGAAACCGGAATGATGGCCGATAGTGCCGTTTGTCAGGTCGGGAAAGCTCAGGTTCGCGTATCCCATCGACGTTTGAATTCTTGGAAAGTCGTCCTGTGCCAGAGCCGGGATCGCGAGCAGCAGAACGAAACAAGCAACGACAGCGGTCTTTACCATAGAATCTCCTCTTTGCCCTCTCGATGATTCGCCACTCTTGCCATGACAAATAAGAAATCGGAGAGCCGATTTAGATACTCAATTACGTTTGGATTCACTTCCACCTTCTCAGACAGACTCACGACCCGGCGCTCGGCGCGCCGGCACACCGTACGAGCGACATGCAACAACGCCCCACCGTTTCCTCCTCCTGCCAGGATGAATTGACGTAGAGGTTTCAATTCCGTCTCAAAACCATCGATCGCATTCTCCAGGGCTGCGATGCGTTCGCGGGGAATCTGAGACTTCGCGCGGCTCTGGTCCCCGATACCCGGATCCGCGAGCTGCGCTCCGACCGAAAACAGGTCCTTTTGAACTTCAGCGAGCATAGACACAAGCGGCCCGTCATTCAAGAAAGATGCGGCGGCGCCCAGAAATGAATTCAGCTCGTCCACGTCGCCGTACGCTTCAACGCGATCGTCGTGCTTGCGGACCTTCGTGCCATCGAAGAGACGGGTATCGCCGCGGTCGCCGGTCTTCGTGTAGATCTTCACGCCTCTTCCTTTTCGTGAGGCAGCCAGTAGCGTTGAAACTCGGCGAAGTGCGAGAGCGTCTTCAAATCACGCATGCGGTCCACATACAGTTTGCCCATCAAGTGATCGAATTCATGCTGAATCACGCGGGCGAAAAACCCTTCGGCGGTGATTTGAATTTTCTTTCCATGGCGGTCCAGCGCATCCAGGCGCAGCTTGCGCCAGCGCGGGACGCGGCCGCGAAAATCGGGAATGCTGAGGCAGCCTTCCCAGTCGTCGATGAGCTCTTCATCGAGCACGGTGACCTCAGGATTGACCACAACCGTCATCGGGATAACGCCGCGCGGGCCGCTGCTTTCGATAACGGCAAGCGCCAGCGACTCGTGAATCTGAGGGGCGGCCAGGCCGACGCCGTAGTACTCCACCATTGTCACCATCATGTCGTCGATCAGTGTTTGGATCTTCGGACTCGCCAAGGCTGCTGGAGACAGCCTCCGGGCTTCCATTCTCAGCACAGGATGTCCAAGACGGCAGACCTTGAGGATCGACATGCTTTTTTATGTGGTCGCGGTCTGGTAAAGCTTTTTGCTCAGAGGATGCTTGAAGCCGACGCGCCGCACCTGCACGACTTCGGCAACGATCGCGACGGCGATCTCCTCCGGCAGGACTGCGCCGATATCCAGGCCGATCGGCATGTAAACGCGTTCGAGCCGATCGCGGGAGATGCCTTCGCTCTCGAGCTGCTCGGTGATCGAGCGGATCTTGCGCTTGCTTCCGATCATGCCGATGTAGCGCGCATCGGTTTGGACGGCCCAGCGCAGGACGTTCTGATCTTCCTGATGGCCGCGCGTAACGATGATGACGTACGTGTTGTCCGTCGGCACGACCTTCTCGAACGCCTCTTCGAAGCTCTCGGAATAGATCGATTCCGCTTCGGGAAAACGCTCGGCGTTCGCGTAGACCGGGCGGTTGTCGACGATCGTTGTCTTAAATCCGGCGACGGTCGCGATCTTCGAAACCTGCGTCGCGATATGCCCCGCGCCGAAAATCACCATTTTGGGAGTGGGCAGGACCGGCTCGATGAAAATTTCGACCTTGCCGCCGCAGATGAGACCGCTTTCGGCCATGGATTCGTCGGTCAGATCGAAGCTCATGACCCGGGATTTCTCATCGCGCAGCACATCCTGAGCTGCCGTCCACACCTCGGCTTCGACGCATCCGCCGCCAACCGATCCGAGGGTTGAGCCGTCATCGCGAACAAGCATTTTCGCCGATTGAAAGCTCGGAACCGAGCCTCGGATTTGGACGATTGTGGCGAGGGCTGCTTTACGCCCCTCCAGCCGTAACCGTTGGATTTCATCGAAGATATCAATTTCCATAGGCCGCTCAGTCTAACATATTCATTGACTTTTGCCTGCACCGCCCCGTAGACTCCACTACTTTTTATGCTCGTCAATCAAGCACCCAAGTCTGTCCCCGAGCTTTTGAAGCTCATCGCCAAACATGGCAAGCGTTCCATGCTGGTGTCGGGAGTGGACCCATCCGGGGATCGCGCCTCTACGGGCAAGGTTATCATCGACATAGCGAACGTCGAGCCGCTCAACGAAATCGAGATCAAAAAGGACAAGGTCACGATCGGAACCGGCATGAATCTGGGCCGGTTGGCACGGGAAGCAAGCGGCGCCAATGGGCTCCTGCGGCAGGCGGCGTCGATTATTGCGAATCCCCTTGTCCGCAATCGGGTTACGTTTCTTGAAGCGCTGAGTCCGGAATCTCCGTTCTTCGATATCACGACGCCTCTGGTTCTGCTGGAGGCCAGGATCAAGCTCCAGAGTCCATCCGGCAAGCGCATCCTGCCGATCCGGGATTTTCTGGAGGCCAGGACCAAGGGCCTCAAAAAAGGCGAAATACCGACGGCCGTAGAATTCGCTACATTACCGGTCGGGGAAAAGGTCGGGTTCTTCCGAGTCGCCCGCATGGGCGGCAAAGGCACGGTTTCGGCCGCCGCACGCATGAAACTTGTACGAACCGTGTGCGTGCAACCCGAAATTGTGGTCTCCAGCCTCACACTCATACCGTTGCGGGCAAAACTCGCGGAAAAGGAAATCGTCGGCAAGCCGGCCAATGAATTTTCGATCAAGAAGGCGTCGGTGATCGCCGCGGAAGAAATTCTTGCCATGGCCGAAAAGGACAATCCCTACGAGCGCACTTTGATCGAAATCACAGTGGCCCGCACACTGCGCAGTATCATGGAAGGGTCGATACCGGTTTAAGGAAATTAGCCACGGATTGAACGGATTCAGCGGATTGAAATCCGTTGAATCCGTTCAATCCGTGGCTAATTCTTCGACTTCATGGATCGTTTCCAGGACTTCCTGGGCTGTCAGCAGCCGCTCCGATTGCTTCGCTTTGTTGTAAATCGCGGTAACTCTTTCTGCGGTGGCCTGGATTCCCCGCTTCTCCAGCCAGAAGATCACGTTCGATTTCCCGCTCATCGGGCCGATATCGATGATCTGCTCGAGACCGAAGAGGTGCGATGGAACACCCGAATAAACGGAGTTCGCGAGTTCCGGCTCGCCTTTTCTGAACGCTTTGATGACCGCGGCGGCATGGACTCCGGTAGCGGTTCGAAAGGCGTCGGAGCCAAAAACCGGATAGCCCGGTGGAATCGTGACGTTGCAGGCGAGCGCGGCGGCCTCACAGTAGTCCTTCAGCTTGAGAAGATCGTGGTCGATCGCACCGAGGAGTTTCAGATTGACCAGTACCTGATCCATGGGCGTGTTGCCCACTCGTTCACCGATACCCAGAGCGCAGCCATGAATCACATCCGCGCCGGCCTGAGCCGCAGCGAGAGAATTGATGACGCTGAGACCGCGATCGTTGTGACCGTGCCAGCTGATGAGGATCTCCTGCCCTGACGGCTTCACCACCTCCTCGATGACAAAGCGTACCAGGGCTCTCGAGCCTGCGGGCGTCGCGTGCCCAACGGTATCGGTCAGGACAATGTGACGCGCGCCGCAGTTGATGGCCGTCGAGTAGAGGCGTTTGATGGTTTCGGGGAATGCCCGCGTCGTGTCTTCCGTGACGTACATCACGGGAACACCGCGCTTTACTGCATACGAGACGGCTTCTTCGGTGCGCCGCATCAGGTCGTCCATTGTCCAGTTTTCGACGTATTGCCGGATCATACTGGAACCCAGGAACGTTGCCGCGTCGATGGTCACGCCAGTCCTGGCGGCGATGTCCAGGATGGGATCGATGTCCTGGATGATCGTTCGCGCTGCGCAGTTGGGGCGGATGGCCAGGCGGCTCCGGGCTATCTCCTGAGCGAGAGCCAGGGAGTCGGCGTAGGCGTGGGGACCGGCGCCGGGCAAGCCGATATCCAGCATCTGAATGCCGAGATCCTCCATGAGATGGAGGAGGTGGATTTTGTCGGCGATCACTGGATTGGAGACGGTCGGCGATTGGAGCCCGTCGCGGAGCGTTTCGTCATCGAGCAGAACGCGTTTGTTGGTGAGCGGTTCGGACTCGCCGATCAGATTCCAGTCATAGATCAGGTTTTGTCCGTCTGCCATGAAAGCGCCTTACTTCTTCCCTAAAGCATATCGACTCTCATCAACGTAAAGCGTTTTACATCTCTGGCACTTAAACACTTCTTTTCCGGACCCCGCCGTCTTTTTGGCTTCGGCATCGAGCTCCGTAATCGCCTTGAGCTTTCCACCACAGT
>Ga0207090_1176_pt1 | contig 12743 bp, 13 predicted proteins | sample Alteio_BWMinHeat_50_FD_153565 | JGI IMG/M metagenome (GOLD analysis project Ga0207090, IMG submission 153565) | Enriched cells from forest soil in Barre Woods Harvard Forest LTER site, Petersham, Massachusetts, United States -... | ecosystem: Environmental > Terrestrial > Soil > Temperate forest >...
ACGCCGGGGGGCGGCCAGAAAGTGCCTGCGGCTCACCGCGCGACCAGCCCTGGCTGACTGCTTGGCGCTAGCCGATTCTGAGTCGCGGCCCGCTGCGTCCGCCTGGCGCCGCGGTGCCGACGCAACGAGCGGCCGTCAGCAACGCTCGGCCCGCGGGCGCGGACCAGCGCGGCGTGGTCACTGCCGCGGAAACGAAATCGCGGTGGCCGCGTGCGTACCCCTTCGCCTCCGCTTCGCGGCCCGGCGCAATGCACAAGCGCGTTGACGGCATGCGTCCGCCGTCCGTCTGCTGGAAATGTCCCCGCCGCCGTGCGTGCGCTACCGCGACCCGCGCGGGAATTGGCCGCGGAGCGGCGCTGCGCGGTAGGCAGACCGCGCGGAGCCGCGATGCCCGATTCGCGGCTCCCGATGAAGCTGCGCGAGGCTGCGGGCTGCGGACCCGCGCGGCGCCGAAGATGGGCTATGACGCTCCCGCGCGCGTTACCCGTTCGGCTCCGTTCTGCGGCCCAGCGCGACGCACGAGCGCGGGGTGGGACCTGCCCAGCCAGAACGCCGTGAGCGCGGCCCGCGGGCGCGGACCAGCGCGGCGCAGCCACGTGCGGTTGAAACGACCGCGCCGCCGCGGCGTGCGCCCTCTAATACTCCAGCGAGCGATTACCTCTCTTGGCGACTCGTGGGAAATGAGGGTGGCATGATCTCTTCCACAAAATAATGAGTCGATCCGATGTTGAAACAGGGACGAAACGAATGGAGAATTTGAGGGACGGACGGAGGCCTGATGGTTAACGCCACGTAAATAAATGACGAGACGCGAAGTTTTTGACAATGCCACTAAATTAAAACGGGAACTAAAGCAGAGATTGCATCGTCAAATTGTCAATCGCGAACGTCTAACTTCCCAAGGAGGTAACGTTATGCTGCGAGCGTTTGCGCACCTAAGCTGCGCGGTCTTTCTGTCTAGTCTGGCCTTCGCCCAGTCCACCGAAACCAAACCGGCATTCGAAATTGCGGACGTCCATGTGAGCCCTCCCACCCGTAATCCGTTTATGAGAAATCCCGCCATTCGCGGCGGCCGCTACGAAGTCCGGTTCGCGACTATGGTGGACCTGATCAGAACGGCCTGGGGAATCGCTGCCGAAAAGGTTGTGGGCGGCCCGAACTGGCTCGAATACGACAGCTTTGATGTAATTGCCAAGCCACCCGCGGGAACCACCGTGGAAACGGCCAAGCCTATGCTCCAGTCCCTTCTGGAGGACCGCTTCAAGCTGGTCGTGCACAACGATACTAAGCCTCTCCCTGCATATGCACTCCGGGCCGGTAAGCGCCCACAGCTAAAGCAAGCCGACGGCTCCGGTGACACCGGATGCAAGTTCACGCCCCCCTCGTTTCCGCCCAACGGCGGACCTCCACCCGGGCCGCCCATGCTCTCGTACTCGTGCCGCAACATGGCTATGGCGGTATTTGCCGAATCCATGATGAGCACCATCATTCTTGCCCCAGTATCTCAACGACAGAGTGGTCGTGGACGAAACCGAGCTGAAAGGCGCATGGGACTTCGATTTCAAATACACACCCAGAGGCATGATCGGGCCCGATGGACCGATGGCCGGCACCATCACGCTTTTCGATGCCATCGAGAAGCTCGGGCTCAAGCTGGATCCAGTGGAAGTCCCGGTGCCGGTTCTCGTGGTTGACAGCCTGAATCGGAAGCCGACCGCCAATGTGCCCAATGTCGCGGAACTCCTGCACATTCCCGCTGCGCCAAAGGAATTCGAAGTGGCAGAACTCAAGCCCACCGATCCGGACTTCCGGGGAATGCGTCTCCAGATCCAGCCCGGTGGCCGCGTCAATATCGCGGGCGTGCCTCTGAAATTTCTGATCGAACAGGCGTGGGACCTGACGGATGATACACTCGTCGGAGCCCCGAAATGGATGGAAACGGATCGGTACGACATCGTCGCTAAAGCCGATGTCGCGGGCCCGGAGATGGATATCGATGATCTCTGGCCTATGCTCCGCCCGCTGCTCGTGGAGCGCTTCAAGCTCGCCATTCACACCGAAGAGCGTCCGGCGACTGCCTATACCCTGACCGCGGTAAAGCCCAAAATGAAAAAAGCGGACCTTAACAGCCGCACGAAATATAAGGAAGGGCCAGCCGCCGAGGGTAAGGATCCCAGGGACAAGAACCCGATATTGTCCCGGCTCGTGACAGTCCAGAACATGACCATGGCTCAATTTGCGGAAAAGCTGAAGACCATCGCGCCGGGATATATCCATTCCCCCGTGCTGGATGCCACTGGGCTTGAGGGTGGTTACGATTTCACCCTGAGCTTCAGCGCCGTCGGCTTGACCCAGGCTGGCGTTGGCGGAGGCGCAGGCCGGGGCGGAGCACAACCCGGCCCGCCGGCGCCTGCCGATGCTCCCGCCGCGGCATCGGACCCAAATGGGGCGGTCACGCTTTTCGAAGCCATTGATAAGCAACTCGGACTGAAGCTGCAAGCGCAGAAGCGACCCGTCTCGATTCTCGTGATCGATCACGTCGAGCAGAAACCAATCGAAAACTAAAGGCTTCGTCTGCAGCCTTAAAACGACAAGGCAGGATTGACGGGTCGAGAGGCTCCAACCGACCATTCTTAACCCGTATCTAGACCCTATCCGTCCATGCGTTCTCGGCGTCTAATAGGGAGATGGGACACACGCGACTCCGACTTGCTGCAATCATCGGGCTTGTGGTGGCCGCACAGCTGCACGCCCAGACGCAGTTGTACCCGCCGTCAGGCCGACTGGTCGACATCGGAGGCCGCAAGCTGCATCTGCACTGCACCGGCAAAGGAAATCCTACGGTGATCCTCATGGCTGGCGGTGGCGCGTCCTCCGTCGACTGGGCCCTCGTGCAACCGAGAGTCGCCGAAAACCCGTGCATGTTCCTATGATCGAGCTGGGCTCGGCTGGAGCGATCCGGGACCCGCCGACGAGACCGTGGAGCAGACGATTGTCGATCTCCACGCGCTCTTGCGTGCTGCCAGAGAAGAGGGGCCGTACCTGCTGGTCGGCGCGTCGATCGGCGGAATCTTTATTGAAGCATACCAACGCGCGTATCCCGAAGAAGTCGCCGGTCTCGTCTTCACAAACAGCAGTAATCGAATTGGGATAAGCGTAAAGGGCAAGGTAGGTCTCATCTGGGATCTCTCGGAAGATGATGTGCGTTCAGGATTCCCGCTGCCTCCCTCGGTTAAGAGGGGACCCAAGCCAACCCGCGAGGGCGAGCCGTTCGATCGGCTGCCGCCTGACCTGCAGGCGGTTCGCCTGTGGCTTGACGTACGCCTCTGGGAAAGGTCGGATCCGGCCAAGGCAGCTCCCGACTCACTCCTATCGTGGCGGAAGGAATTTCTGAAGGAGTTCGATGAGACAGACGCTGGCAAGAAACCCCCGCTCGGAGATCTCCCTGTGGTGGTGCTGTCGAGTGGGCCGGCCGCTACGGAATCTGGGCGCCAGACCCGCGATGGCGCTGCGGCTCTATTAGACTTCCTAAGTTCGAACACGGTGCACCTGACGGCGATGGGGAGCGGTCACGAAATTCACCTCTATCAGCCCGCCGTCGTGGTGCAAGCGGCGTTGCGAGCCGTGTCGGCGGCGCGAAGCCACGTTCCCTTATCACATCCTTAACTTCGCGATAAACGCCGCAGTGCTTACTGTAGGACGTTACGAGGGAATATCGGTTCGGTAGCAGTCTGCCGGGCAGCCGCGTCTGGGGTATTAGCCGACATCATGTCCCAAACCAGACTTCTGGCCCCGCCTGCCGGTGCACACCCGCGGTTTGGGCGTGTTACGTCCAAGTGCAGTGGCCACCGCGCGATCGCCACCCGTCGAAATCGTCTTCAATCACAGTGCTACCGGGGGACAATGTTCTTTAGAGCTAATGCCACGTGATTCTTCTAAACGACGCAAAGCACGCCGCGAAGTATTGCCAGTGATTCAACCGATCCAACCTCAGCGGTATGAAGGGCGCTTCGTTTACAAATATGGAAGCAGTGAACATCTTGAGTGGCTGAAGCCCATCATTCTGGAAAATAAGCTATATTTTCCAACGCCCCGCGAATTGAATGATCCGGCAGAGGCACGAATCGTTTCACCGCTTCGTACTCAGCCCCGGGCCCGTGTCAATCGCTAAGCAGTTATGGAGCGAAAGCTTGGGATTTTCAAGACGCGCGCTTGGTTTAGGGCGTCTGCGGACGCGCGGCACGGAGCGTCCGTGCCATCCAATCCGCGTGCGGGAGTCCGCTCGCGGTGATCGCATTGATTTCTCGTTCGATATCGTATTCGACCCTGCGGACCTTTGGCGTGCCGTTATCAATCAGCAAATACGAAGCGCGGGGATCGCCATCAAAAGATTGGCTGACACTCCCTGTGTTGATCACCGTAAACTCGGCCACGTCCCGCACGAACGGCTGGTGAATATGTCCGTAGACGGCGATCGCCTGCCCGAGCGGCAAATACGTCGATTCGAGTTCCGCATTAGGTGCGCCCGCGAGCGGCGAGCGCCAGGCGCTTGCGGGACTTGCGTGCACCAGCGCAACCGGAGGATGAATGACAACGCGCGGTAATGCGCCGAGCCACGCGATTCGCTCTTCGCCCAAAGTTTCGCGAGTAAACGCCGTCATCTCGCGCACCGCGTCCCATAGTGATCGCGGCGCTGGAGACTGCCTCGCAAATTCCTCCAGAGTTTCGGGCCTTGCAATGGCTTCGTCCGTGTTGCCGAAGACGCCCCGCCAGCCCAGATCGCGAACGCGGTCCACCACCTCCGCGGGATTCGATCCTCCGCTCACAAGGTCGCCTCCATGCAGGACTAAATCGGGTGAGGTCTCGCGCAAATCCGCAAGCACGGCTTGGAATGCCGTCAGATTGTCGTGAATATCGGAGACGATCGCGATCCGCATCAGCGCATGATTCAACTGCTTTTAGATTAACCCGCTACTTGCCGCGGTTGCCCTCGGTTCTTGCGCATTGAATCGCCGCGCATTTCGATACTGGTACTTCAAGAGCCACATGCTCAACTCGCTTTTCTCCTGACGTCTCTCCCGGACGACCCTTCGGTTAACGCTGGTCCGTTCCGTCCTCCGGTGCAACCCGGCCGCTCCCTGACGGCCAACCCCGCCGAAGTGTTTCGCCGCGTCAGTCCTTGCGACGCTCCATGCGGCAGCGATTCTACGCGCCAACGGCCCGCGCGCCGAACGGGACGTTTCGTCCGTTGGTATTTAAGTTGCCTAAGCGAAAGGTACGATGCTGCGGGTAGTTACATTGGGTTTCCTGCTGGCAGGCGGTGTATTTGCCACTGATCCTTATGCGGTCTACCAGTTCGGTGTAAGTATCTGAGGGCTTGAAAGCCGGCTTGTAAACGACCGCTCCCCAATTTCAAGTCGGCGTTCGACCCGTCGATGTTCGCTCGTGCCCGTTCTAGCCCACCGCTGAAGCGTCAGCTCTTCCTCGGGCGTCAGGGAAACCACTGCTTGCTGGCTCATGGCCAATCATTGCAGAATTCGCTTATTTATGCCGCGCTGGCAAAACTTAACTAATCCAGCGAGCCGGCCACCACAAATACCCTCCCGGATCCTTCACAATCGCCGACCGTAATCCGTGAGGGATATCGTCGGGCGGCCTGATCGCCGTGGCCCCTGCCGCGAGCGCCCGCGCATACGCAGAATCCACATCCTCTACGAACAAAAAGAATCCGTTCGACGGGATACCCGTTCGGTCGTCCGGCTCTCCCATCTCCAGCACCGCGTCGCCGACACGCACAGCAGCATGCATCACGCGCCCCGCGTGTTCGATAACCGCCATCTCCTCCGCACCGAAAGCGCGCTTCAGAAAATCGATGTACCTCCGCGCGCCCTCCGGATGCACAAACGGCAGCACGGTTCCAAGACCCTGCAGGGGACCTTCCGCGGCCGGCGCAGACGCCAAGCGCGTGGCGATATACCAGTAATTCCCGAAGGCGTCCTCCACAAACGCGGATCGTTCCCCGTACGGCCGGTCGGCAGGCTCACCCATGGCGCCCATCAGCGTTACCGCTCCGGCTTCGAGGGCGCGCCGGTACGCGGCATCGCAATCTTCCACGTACACGTGAAGCGCCCCTGGCAGATTGCCCCTGCGTGCTGCTGCGCCTCCGCCAATCATGATCACGGAATCGCCGATCCGGACCTCCGAGTAGAATCCGTCGGGCTCACCCGCGGTGTTGCGCTTCAACTCCTCGGCGCCGAAAGTGCTCCTCATGAAGTCGACCAGCTCGGGCGCTCTGGCATGAATGAGGAAGGGTGTGATGGTGCGGAATCCTACGGGAACCGCTGCCGCAGTGGATGTAGATGCTGTCATAACTGCTCTCCTTTGCAATTCGGTCTTCAAGCGTGTCTTAAAACCCGCGTCCGCCACATCGCGTAAACGGCCCGCGATCTCCGCCAGCGCAGCCAACTCTGCATCGCCGCCCGCCGCTGGCAATGCCCCGGCCAGCACCGACTCGATGGCTTGATCCAGTAGTTCATCGAGCATGCGGTCAGGCATGGGAGCCCTCCATTTGAGCCCGCAGGTTCTCGATGGCGCGAAGCTGAAGCTGCTTCACCGCGCCCTCGGTGCGCCCCAGTTCCTGGGCAATCTCGCGGATGCTCTTCTGCTCCACAAATCGCATGTGAATCACTCGAAACTGTGCCTCTGGGAGCCGCTCCAACAACTGAAACAGCATGGCGCTGCGTTCGACTTCGTCCGTAGACGACGGTTCCAGCGTCGCTGCGGGGTTCCCCGCCTCCCGGCCCGAGCGCTTGAAGTAATCCGCGATGATTCGCGCCGCAATTCCCAGTAGCCACGCCGCGAAGGGCACGCCTCGCCACTCAAACTTCCCAAGGCCGGCCAGCGCCTCCCGGAAAACGTCTGCCGTCAGGTCTTCCGCCTCATGACGATCGCGCACGCGCCGCGCGACATACGCGTACACACGGTAGAAATTCTCTTCATAGAGGTCGCCAAAGCGCGAAGGGTCGCGTTGCGCGGCCTCAATCCGCAGCCGGTCGTCGGTGCCCTGCGTCATCGCCCTCCGTGGACTGCTCTCGTTAAGATAATCCACGGAGCAGGTCGAAAAGTTACGGTCGCGCCCGTTGGACCGGCCAGCCCAACTCCAGGACCAGGACCCCAAGTTATTCGGCGCCTTTGACGAATCCAACAGCCGCTCTTCTTTCCGTGCAGACCTCCGCAAGGTTCATTGCTTGGCTGAAGATCCAAAAGGGTCCTGACACGCCAAGAAATAGCGTCGATGGTGGCCCCGTGCGGCCGACCGCGCTCGGAGAGTGGGGCGCGGCGCAAAAGCCGCCGTCAGCCACGGAAATTGCGCGTCCAGCCGCAAACTGGCTTGGTGGGCGCTGGCGGGTATCGCCCGTCCTCCCTGGTCGATGCCGTACGTGACCGGCTTCAGTTTGTCATCCTCCAGCGAGATCTTGTCTCGCAGAGCGTCGGCGGGGCTCTGCGGATGCGGCCAGCCCCGAATACAAACTCCGCATCGGCCCTTCATCGGGATGCTATCAGAAAGCTATTGCCTGGTCGGAGGAAATGATTTACTATGACCGTTAACCGTGCGCTAAACATTGTCTCAGCTTAGGCGGCCGCCCCACGGCCAGGCTTGCGGTTGTGTGAAGTTAGGTCACAGTACTCTGTAGCCTTAACACGCGATGCTGTTATATCGCCGGAAAACAGAGAACTGTGAAGCGCTCTAGAAAATAGAATGGCAAGATGCTCGCTGCGGCAAGTCAGATTTGTGCTTATTGTCTTCTCCTTGGCGCCCGGATGCCTGTTTGGGCAGCAGGGTTTGATTGCACTGGATTCCGGCTCGGCGATGCCAGGTGGTACTATCTCCCTTAACCTGAATTTCACTCCTTCCGGAGCGCAACCGGCTGGGTTGGAGTGGACTTTTTCGTATTCAAGCTCGGACATCGTTGCGATTTCCGTCGTGCCCGGAGCAGCCTCGGTAACGGCCGGCAAATCCGTTTCTTGCGCCGGTTCGGCGGGCTCTTATACGTGTCTGGCCGTTGGTATCAATTCCAATACCATTGCGACCGGAGTAGCGGCGGTTGCGACCCTGACTCTTGCGCCCATGGTTTCCTCGACGTTCATCAGCATTGCAAATCCGCTTGCCGCAACAATTAGCGGGGGTGCCTATTCCACGGTTGGACTTGGCGGCCTTATTACAACGTCACAGCCCATCATAGTCTCGGCCTTGCAGTGTGCCTCCACCGCCCTAATTCCCAACGCCAGCACCAGTTGCACAGTGACGCTGAACCGGGCCGCTCCGGGTGGCGGGCTGTCCATCGCGCTTGGCACAACCGGACTTTCTGCCCTCACTGTCCCCTCGTTGGTGACGATAGCTTCTAACTCCAGCACAGGCACCTTCACCGTCAGCACCGGTAACTTCAGCTCCAACCAGGCAGGCTCACTGATGGCCTCCTACAATGGTTCCGCGCGAAGCGTCAGTTTCACGTTGAACGCCCCGACGGTGGTCTCGACTTTGCAGTGCACCTCGACCACGCTCGCTTCAAATGCCAGCAGCGCGTGCACTGTTACGCTGTCCACGCCCGCTCCCGCCGGCGGCGCCGTGCTCAGCCTGAGCAGCACTCTAGCGGGTCTGCTGGCCCTCCCGCAGACAGCGGTTGTCGCGGCCAATTCCAGTACCGGAACCTTCACCATCTTCAGCCTCGCGATTCTGTCCAACCAAGCCGGCCTGTTGACTGTCACCTACAACGGTTCTTCTCAGAGTGTCATTCTCACATTAAACGCGCCTGTGTCGGCTTTGCAGTGCAGCCCGACCACGCTGGCTTCAAACACCAGCGGCACTTGCACAGTCACCCTGGGCACACCTGCTCCCGCCGGAGGGGCCGTGCTTACCCTGAGCAGCACCCCTCCTGGTCTGCTGGCCCTCCCGCGGGCAGCAGTGGTGGCCGCTAATTCCAGTACCGGCACTTTTAGTATCTTCAGCCTCACGATTTCTTCCAGCCAGACGGTCTCTTTGACTGCCACTTACCAGGGTTCCTCACAGAGTGTCGCGCTGCGTTTATCGCCCTCTGCGAGTCTGTCGTCCCTGTCTCTGTCTTGTACCTCAACCAGCCTGGTGGGTGGCGACGCCACGCCTTGCACAGTAAGTCTGCCTCAGGCGGCAAGCGGAGGCGGCCTTAGCGTGCGACTCACGTCTGACAACCCTCGAATCCACATCCCTGCAACCGTCCACGTCCCCGACGGAAAAACAACGGCCGCGTTTACTCTCGATAGCCAGCTTTCCGACCACGATGAAAGTGGAACAATCCAAGCTTCCGTGAACGATGCCCTTCAGACTAAGAAGATCTTGCTCCGTGGCACCAAACTGGCATCCCTGACTTGCACTCCCAAATACGTGCGAGCAGGTGACCGTGTGGATTGTGAGGTCAGTCTGAACTCTGTCCCCAAAGCTCGCTCGGTCCCGCTCGGGCTCTCGAGCAGCAGTACAGACGTAAAACTGCCTGTGCTCCTCGCGACTCGTCGCGGTCAACCAGCCCTGGCTTTCCAGGCGGTCATCGATCCGGCGTCGCACGCTGGCCTCGTTTCCATCGAAGCAGGGTTTGGAACGAACACCGTGCGGGAGACACTGATGCTGTCATCGAAGCCGGGACCAGTCCTGACCGTACCTCAGACTCAGATCGCCAAATTCGGAGACACGATCCGCTTCAACGTGAGCGCATCAGACCCTAACGGCCTCCCGCTTTCACTCGAAGCTTCCGAACTTCCTGCTGGGGCATCGTTCGATTCGTTCAGTGGCCGTTTTGAATGGACGCCGAGTGACTCTCACGCGAGAGACCACCAAGTTGCGTTCACAGCAAGGAATTCCGCCAATGTTTCGGTGACGAAACACGTTCGCATTGAGGTAGATTCGGGACTGCCGGTGATCACCGGACTGGTCAACGGCGCCAGCGGGAACACCGATCTCGCAGTGAGCCCTGAGGCAGTGGTTGCCCTCGTTGGCAAATGGTTGTCTTCAAGCTCAGCTTCGGATCCGTCGGGCAACTCCCTTGAACTCGCCGGTACTCGCGTGAAGATAAATGGAGACTACGTACCGGTGCTCCATGCAGGACGAACCCGAGTGGATTTCCTTTCCCCGAATGTTGCCTCAGGAAGCCAGCTCGAAATTGTTCTGGAGACGGCAACCGGTGCAACCGCCCCACTCAAGACCGCGATGCTGAGCGCAACGCCTGGTATTTTCTCGCTGGATGGTTCCGGTCAGGGCGAGGGTCTAGTTTACTTCTCCGGAACCGACTTGATCGCAACAACTCGCGACTTCCGGGCGGCCGGCCAACCTGCGCAGCCTGGCGACGAACTGTCCATCCGGGCCACGGGTCTCGGGTCTGCGCACGAGCACTCGGTTCTGTGGCCTAGCGTGAGATTCGGTGACACCGACATCCTGGCTGAGTCTGTGATTGCGGTCGCGGACTCGGCGGGTGTGTTTGAAGTCAAAATCAGAGTGCCCGAAGCGACTGCGGTTGGCCGCATCCCCGTGGCCATCGAGATCCCACAACTCAGCGGAATACGAAGCAATACCGCCTGGATAGCGATCGAAGGCCTACCCTAGCTCGCCATAATTCACTCTCCTCCATGCGGGAGGTTAATTCCAAATTTTGGGCGAAGCAGATCTCGACGCACGAGGCGTCCATTTTGTCGGCACTTGATGGTGAGAACAGCGAAGACGATCGTTAACACCAGAATTGGAGAAGGCTCGGGTACGGGTTGAATCGTGAGTAGGTCTGGTTCGTTTCCTTTTGCGTCGGAGACCGTAACCGCGCCTGTACTGTCTGTTGAGAAGAATGTTATTGATGCGGGTTGGTACACGTTTGGCACGAATGTAGGCGCATCAGTTGGTCCGCTGAATACTGCCGGATCTCCAATCTGGAAGCCCGTAACGGGGACGGTGTCCGGATGTGGGTTGGCCGCGAAATCGATATCGAGTAGTCCTCCAGCGTTAGTTGTGAAGAACCGGATGTCCGCCGGTGTTACCGATACCAACAGACTATTCAGACTGTATGTGAAGTTAGAAAACGCCGCATCGAAGCCGACGTTTGGGCTGACATTGCTCACCGCTGGATTGCGGTCAATGTTAAAGCTGTAAGACCAGGTTTCGAACGGTGCGCTCACCAGGGTTATGGGGGTATTGCTGTCAACAAAGGTACCCGATTCGGTGACTACCAACAGATCTGCAAATAAGGGACTGCTCAGCCCAACGGCTAGCGCGACGACGAGAGCACGAACCAGCAGCATGGTTGCTCCTTAAATAAGAGTACTCCAGGGCCAATAACGCGGTGACCGACCCCTGATTATATGCGCAGAATGCTACCGTGGTTACCATATTTTTGTAGTTGTCGTGACTGGGCTGCCTAGTACCCACTGATGCAATCTCGGTATAGCTGCCATGTCCGGCAGAATCGATCCGAAGTCTAAGCCATGCAGGATGGACGTCCGAGGTATATCTCACCGAATCTGGGGAGCCGCGGAACGTTCCAGGCAAGCCCAGGTATACGTGCAGGAGTTCACGAGATCGGCGGGAAGTTCCAAGTTTCGACTAACGCCGTCAACTGCCCGCCATGGCGCTTCGACGGCAACGAGCTTTTCTGTCGCAGCCCAGACAGCAAGATGATGGCCGTGGAAGTGAAAGCCACCGCTATATACCACGTTCTACACCGGAGGGTGGACCACCCAAAGTTCCATTCCCGTCCCAGGACAAAATGGCAGTGGACAGTTCCCCGATTGGGTCTGGTCAATGATTCCCCGGTTTAAATTGCTGGGGGTCGATCCGACGCTGCTCGGACAGACTACCCAGTGGGCGCAAAGCATGTGGCCGAACGCGAACTGGACCGCAGATCTGAACGCAAGCTGCGCTCCGCCGGACAGTAACGGCGTGATGAGTTGCACGCAATAAGGGCTTACCACATGCCTCGTTTGAGTCGACGATCGTGGCCCACGACCGAATCTCGCCGGCAAATCGGGCACCGACGAATGCTTCCTTCAGCCGGTTCTGCCGTCCTTGCAAGCGCCCCGATGTCCGCAAGTCCTTCGGGTGGTCTTCTAGCCACTCCACCTCTGGCCGGTGGCTACCAATGAGCGGGGGGCGCCCCCGCTCTATTTCTATATGAAACCTCACTGTCGAGGTGTTTCTGGTGCGCTGTCACGAGTGCGCTTCTTGCGGTTGCGCTTGCGTGCCAGCGCCGATTTAATCCGTTTCTTTTGGCCCGGCTTCAAATAGAAAGTGTGCTGCTTGATTTCCTTGATAATGTTCTCTTGAAGGACCTTACGCTTGAATCGCCGGAGCGCGTTCTCAATTGTTTCACCGTCCTGAATGTGGACCTCGGCCAAAGAATCACCTCTTTCATGGCAAATGATGAAACCTCCATGCTAACAGTTTCCCGATAGCCACCCGGATGCGGTCCCGGCTTGCCGCCAGCGCCGAGCGGACGCGATTCAAGAGGCTGCCGCGCATCGAAGTGCAGGCGGCCGCAATCTTGGTGCAGCCCGGACCGATCTGGATCCCGGACCACCATCCCAGTGCCGCCTTATTCGTTCCGGCACCTCTTGCCGCTCGCTGGTGCCTATTGATTCCCGTCCGCGATGCTTGTGGGGCAAGTCTGTGACCCCGCCCTGTGCCGATTGCAGTTCTTCCGCCGCTCGCAATTCAGGAAAATCCGAGAGTGAAGGCT
>Ga0207090_1177_pt1 | contig 12702 bp, 12 predicted proteins | sample Alteio_BWMinHeat_50_FD_153565 | JGI IMG/M metagenome (GOLD analysis project Ga0207090, IMG submission 153565) | Enriched cells from forest soil in Barre Woods Harvard Forest LTER site, Petersham, Massachusetts, United States -... | ecosystem: Environmental > Terrestrial > Soil > Temperate forest >...
AATTGGCGGCGTCTTTGGGAGCCGGACAAAAGGAGAAATGCGCGACACCCTGATTTTCATAGTTCGCTGCGGTCCCTGCCGCGGTACAGGTCAATACGACGACAACACGACTTGTCCGGTTTGCAAGTTGAAAGGTTTTGTTCTCTTGCCGGGCGGTGCGGACGATTACATGGATTGCGGCGGTTGCGCGGGCTCAGGATTTTCAGGATCCGATCATCGCGCGCTTTGTGTCCGCTGCCAGGGCGTCGGAGCCGTCCGAAAGCCGGTTAAGCGCAAACGCCCGGTGATGCAGACGTAGAACATCGCTCCGGAAAATCGGTGAAGATGCCGTCTACTTCGAGAGCGCGAAAGCGCGAGATCTCCGAAGGATCATTGACCGTCCACACATGCATGCGCAGTTTTGCGTCACGCGCGGAGGCGACCAGCGCCGCTGTGACCAGGTCACAGCGTGGATGAATGGCGGCGGCGCCCATTTCGCAGGCGGTCTCAATGAGGTTTTCGAGCTTCAAGCTCAGAAGCGCGATCGGAATTTCCGGAATCAGAAAACCAAGCTCCTGCCATTCAAAGGCCGAAACGATCACTTCGCTCTCGAGCCGCCTCTCGCTGACGAGCTTCCCGACCTCCTGCGCGATTGCGGCATCTTTCAATTCAATGTTCAGCAGGCATTGAGCGCCAAATTGATCGAGGACATCGCTCAGCAGCGGAATGGTGCCCCCGTTTCCCGCATCGAACTGCCGCAACTGTTCATACGAAAGGGCGGCGACCCGGCCGCTGCCATTGGTCGTGCGGTCGATCGTCTCGTCATGGATCACGACCAGACGGCCGTCAGCGCAGCGGCGCACGTCGAATTCGAGAGCTGTCGCGCCGCATTGCAACGCCTTCCTGAATGAAGCGATGGTGTTTTCGCCCCGGCGGGGATATCCCGGCGCGCCGCGGTGCCCGAAAATGATCACGATTCCAGTTTACGCTTCAAATGAGATAGGCTAACGCCATGATCAAGACAATGGACGAGTTCAAGGGTGAGTTCCAGCGGGTGCACCAGGAGATCTCGAAGGTTATCGTCGGTTATTCCAACATCATCGACGACATCCTGATGGCGATCCTCGGCAAGGGGCACGTCCTTCTGGAAGGCGTTCCGGGCCTCGGGAAAACCAAGCTGGTACAGACATTGAGCGATGCGCTGCATCTGCGATCCGCGCGAATCCAGTTCACGCCGGACCTGATGCCCGCGGACATCGTCGGCACCAACGTGGTTCAGGAGAACGAGGCGGGCGACAAGTTCCTGGACTTCCAGGCCGGTCCGATTTTCGCGAACATCATCCTTGCGGACGAGATCAATCGCGCTACGCCGAAGACTCAGTCTGCGCTGCTCGAGGCGATGCAGGAGAAAACCGTGACCGTGGGCAAGCAGACCTACAAGCTGGATCAGCCGTTCGTCGTGCTGGCGACCTTGAATCCGCTCGAACTCGAAGCAACATACCCTTTGCCGGAAGCTCAGCTCGACCGGTTTTTCCTCAAACTCAAGATGGGTTTCCCCGGCATTGAGGATATCCACACCATCCTCGATCGCACGACATACCTGGAGGAACCGGCCGTGGACCGTGTGTGGGACGCGCAGAAGATTCTCGAACTCCGCAACGTGGCGCTCGGAGTGCCGATCTCGGAAGCGGTTCAGGATTACGCGATTCGCATCGTCATGGCCACACAGCCGACGACCGCTCTCGCTCACGAGCAGACCAAGAAATTCCTGCGCTACGGCGCCAGCCCCCGCGGCGCGCAGGCCCTCACGATCGGCGGCAAGGTGCGCGCTCTCCTGAACGGGCGCTCGGAAGTCGACTACGCCGACATTCGCCATGTGGTTCTGCCGGCGCTCCGGCATCGCGTGATTCTGAACTTCGAAGGCGAAGCCGAGCGCATCGATCCCGACATTATCCTTCAAGCGATTATCGATTGGGTGCCCGAGAAGCGTTAGAATAGGCGGCCGTGGCGGAAGCAGGGGAATTTAGCCGCCAATTGCGCCAATTACGCCAATTAATTGGTGTAATTGGCGCAATTGGCGGCTAAATTCCCCTTTATAGAGGAATGGGTATGGAATTTAAGCTAACAACCAGAAGGGCGGATGCTGTTGTCATCGTGGATCTCGCCGGACGAATCACCGCAGGCGACGCGCTTACGGCGTTAAGACAAACCATCCGCGATGAAGTGGCCAAAGGCAACAACAAGATCCTGCTTAACCTGAAAGATGTCTCCTACGTGGACAGCAGCGGCCTTGGCGAATTGATCATGGCGCTCGGCACGGTCACTCAGACGATCTGTGCCAAATGCGGCGCAACCGTCTTCAAGGACGATGACGGCAACTGGGATCCCTGCCCGCAGTGCGAGAACAAGGAGCGGAAGCCGTGGGGACAGCTGATGCTGAGCAATCCCGGGCGCCAGGTGATCGATCTGTTGCAATTCACCAAACTGTATACCGTGTTCGATGTTCACGCATCCGAGGAAGAAGCGTTAACGGGTTTCAAATCCCGCTAGTCTTGAACCCGCCCAAATGAGCGCCGTCCCGAACAAAGTCATCTACTCCATGATTGGAGTCAGCAAGTTCTACGACAAGAAAGCGGTCCTCAAGGACATCTATCTGTCGTATTTCTACGGCGCCAAGATCGGTGTCATCGGTTTGAACGGTTCGGGCAAGAGCTCGTTGCTGCGGATTCTTTCGGGCATCGATCAGGAGTTTCAAGGGAAGACGGCGGTTTCGCCGGGTTTTACCATCGGGTTTCTCGAACAGGAGCCACGGCTCGATCCGGCGAAAACCGTTCGCGAGATCGTTGAACAGGGTGTTCAGCCTATCGTTGATCTGCTGAAGGAGTACGACGAGATCAACGCCAGGTTTACAGAGCCAATGTCGGACGACGAGATGTCTGCGCTGCTCGAGCGGCAGGGCAAAGTTCAGGAGAAGCTTGACGCGACTCAGGCATGGGACCTGGATTCCCGTCTCGAAATGGCGATGGACGCGCTGCGCTGCCCGCCGCCGGAGACTTCGATCAGCGTCCTCTCCGGGGGAGAGAGCCGGCGCGTCGCACTGTGCCGGTTGTTGCTGCAGAAGCCGGATATCCTGCTTCTCGACGAACCCACGAACCACCTCGACGCCGAATCGGTGGCATGGCTCGAACATCACATCAAGCAGTACGAGGGGACGGTCATCGCGGTCACGCACGACCGGTATTTCCTCGACAACGTGGCGGGCTGGATTCTGGAGCTCGATCGCGGCCATGGAATTCCGTGGCAGGGTAATTATTCGTCGTGGCTCGAGCAGAAGCGAGTGCGGCTCGAGCAGGAGGAGAAGAGCGAAACCGACCGCCAGAAGACCTTGCAGCGCGAGCTGGAGTGGATCCGCATGTCGCCGAAAGGACGGCATGCGAAAGGGAAGGCGCGCATCAATTCGTATGAGGCGTTGCTCAGCAACGAAACCGAGAAGCGCGGACAGGAGCTTGAGATCTTCATTCCCGCCGGGCCGCGGCTCGGCCAGGTTGTGATCGAGGCCCAGGCGTTGAAGAAAGCTTACGGCGAAAGGCTGCTGTTCGAGGATTTGAATTTCAGATTGCCCCCAGGCGGGATCGTCGGCGTCATTGGCCCCAACGGCGCGGGCAAGACGACGCTGTTCCGCCTCATCACGAATCAGGAGAGCGCGGATGCCGGCTCGATACGGCTCGGCGAGACGGTAAAGATCGCGTATGTGGACCAAAGCCGCGATGTCCTCGATGCCGGCAAGAGCGTGTGGCAGGAAATCTCGGATGGCCTCGATATGGTTCAACTGGGCTCACGTGAAGTGGCCTCGCGAGCGTACGTTGCGCGATTCAATTTTTCGGGAAGCGACCAGCAAAAGAAGGTTGGAACGTTGTCCGGTGGCGAGAGAAATCGCGTGCATTTGGCGAAGATGCTCAAAGAGGGAGCGAATGTGTTGCTTCTCGACGAGCCTACGAACGATCTCGACGTCAACACGCTGCGCGCGCTCGAAGAAGCGCTGGACAATTTCGCGGGCTGCGCCGTGGTGATCAGCCACGATCGGTGGTTTCTGGATCGCGTCGCCACGCATATCCTGGCGTTCGAGGGCGAAAGCCGCGTCGTCTGGTTTGAAGGGAATTATTCCGATTACGAAGCCGACCGGCGGGCGCGGCTGGGGGCCGCGGCGGACCAGCCGCATCGCATCAAATACCGCCATCTGACGAGGTAAGAGGAAGGAATAGCTGGACGAATCCTGCATGAGGCACAAAGGCAGGGAGAAATCGGGGCCAGACCCAAATTTTCTTGGGTTGCAGAAAATAGGGTCTGGCCCCGATTTCTCCCTGCCTTTGTGCCTCATGCAGGATTCGTCCAGCTATTTCTTCCTCTTACCTCGTCAGGGTTGGCGAAAGAGCAGTTTCCCGCTGCGATCAAACAACACCACCGACGAGGGCGGCGCCTTCTCCACCATTCCATTGTCGTTGACGTGCGAAGGCACCAGGGTGGTGCTGCCGACTACGGTGCGCGCCTGCCCCGATGGATCGTAAAAGATCAGGCTCGGCCCGTCATTGCTCACTGAAAGATTGGCGCGAGTCTTCCCCGCCGTGTCGAACATCACCAGAAACACCGAACCTGCGCCATCTGCCACCAGCGAAGCGCGTTCTTTCCCCTTCGCATCCACCAGAATGAAGTGTTCCGCCCGTACTTCTCCTTCGACGAGGGGAGTGCGTGACGGTACCGCTTCCACTCGGGTTCGAGCGCCGGGCAGAACCTCGCCGGGCAGCGGCCGCACCTGCGCCATGAGCGCCCCGGTGGTGAGTGCGATTGCCAGCACGATTGCAGCCCGCTTCATCCAGCGGAAGCGGTTCTCCATCCTTGCCAGCCGGATTGAAATCAGATCAAGGTCAGTCATTTTTCACCTCGCTATGAGAGCTGAAGCCGCTTAACGTGCAGGCAGCCCGGTCAGGATCGAAAGCGCAATGGCGATTCCCGTCACCGCCAAGCATATCAGGGCAGCGATCATGTGATCCAGGCGCTCACGTTGCAACGGATCCAGGAACTTCGCTGCGACGTAGCCGCCGGCGAAGCCGCCAAGATGGGCCCAATTGTCCGTGCCGCGGAAGATGAAACCGAAGATGAAGAGCATGATCGCCCAGCTCTTCGCCTGCTGTCCAACAACGCTGCTGCCCGTCCGCCTGCCATACAGAACCAGCGCTGCGAGCAGTCCGAAAATTGGCGCCGATGCGCCCACGGTAAAGCCGGCGCCGCCCAGGAATGGAATGTAAGCGCCGGATAGTGTGCTCGCCGCAAATCCGCTTATGCCGGCGATCGTGTAGATGATGACCATCCGGCTGGCGCCATACATTTCGGAGGTGTCGGGCGCGAGCTGCCGGATCCACATCATGTTGAATAAAATGTGAAGCGCACCCGCATGCAGCCAGCCGGCAGTCAGGAATGTCCACCATCTGCCGTATCCGAAAACAGGAATGTATCCGCTGGCTCCGAAGACAAAGAGGCTTTGGACGCTGGGGCTCAGAAAGTTGAGGCCGCTCATGCTGATGCCCTGGACATCGTACGCCAGCGTGAACAGATAAAGAATGATGCAGCTCCACATCACGAACGAAGTGAAGCCGAGATCCCGCCCCAGCCGGTTCAGCAACGGCGCGAAGCCCCACATACCGGGATTCCATCGGCCGCAGGTGAAACACTTCTCGTCGCTGACCCCCACGAGGTTGCCGCACGAAGGGCATACGATCGATCCCAATTTCTGTCTCAGCATTCAGAAATTATGTGTCAAGGTATACTTCGCAACAAAGGAGATCCGATGAATCTTCTTTGCTTCGACATTTCTTCGGGCGGAATCTCCGCCGCTTTGCTCAATTCCAGTCTCGAGTGCATTCGCTTTGCGGAATCGCCATGGAACGCCGGGACGCTTCGCGCCGAGACCGTCGTATCGGAGTTCGGACAGGTCGTTCAGCAATTGAATATCGCCGAAGCGGTCAGCGGCCTCTGCATCGGCACGTTCATGCACAACTGTGTGCTTCTGGACGCCGTCGATCAACCACTCACTCCGCTATTCACCTGGCTCGATCCGGGCGGCGAAGAAGGAATCGGTTTCGTGGGCGCCCGCATCGGCAAGCGGTTTCACGAGCGCACCGGCTGCCACTATCATCCGATGTTTCCCATTTTCAAGCTGGCATCCATCGAGCGAAGCTCTCGGACGGGGCGCATCGTTTCCATCAAGGCGCTGCTCATCCATCGACTGACCGGAAGATGGATCGAAGATCACGGCATGGCTTCGGCGTCCGGCCTCTTCAACATTAATCAAGGTGATTGGGATCGGGAACTCCTCGGGCTTCTCGGCTTATCTCGCAAACAACTGCCGGAAATTGCGAGCCGCAACGAGATCGTGGGGCAAACGGCGAACAGGTTCGGCCTGCCTCGGGGAATTCCCGTGATTAACGGATCGGGCGACGGCTTTCTCGCCAGCGCCGGTTCGGATTGTGAAACGCCCTTGAGAATCTCCGTGACGCTCGGTACCTCGGCAGCCGTTCGGCAAACGCTGCCCCGCCCTGGCCTCGATTCGTCCTCCGGAACATTTTGCTACCAGGCAGACCAGGGCGCGTATCTCCTCGGATGCGCCGGCAGCAATGGCGGCAATGTTCTCGACTGGGGCCGGAAAATCTTCGGCACGGCGGCAGACGCCGCGGTTTCCGCCGGCGTTCCGACCTTTGTTCCGCTCCTGCATGGGGAACGCTCTCCGGATTGGAATTCGAAGCTGACCGGTTCCTGGCACGGTTTAACGGCGCGTCACACCGCTGCCGACCTCTCTCGATCGATTCTCGAAGGCGTGGTTTTTAACCTCGCTCATTTTGTTGAAATTGTGCAGAACACGTCGGGAGAGAAGGCGTCGGACCTCGTGCTCTCCGGCAATGGATTTCTCAATCCGCTGGCCGCGCCGATCCTGGCGGCGGTCGCCGGCATCACGGTCTTGATGCCCGGGAATCCGGGTCTGGCGTCGCTTCGTGGCGCGGGTGTCTGCGCTCTCCGAGCGCTTGGCCAGCCGATTCCTTCTTTGGCCGCGGAGCGGGTTCCACCATTGGCCGATCCAGCGGTTCCAGGGCGTTTCGGCCTTTACAGGCGTTATCGCGGGACGGAGAAGAAAGAATAGCCACAAAAAGGCACAAAAGGCGCAAAAAGGAATTAAACTTTTTGCGCCTTTTGTGCCTTTTGTGGCTATTCTTTCTTCTCCGTCCCGAAATGACCTTCATGGATTTCAACGGCGTCCGGCTTCAATACGAATCTCTGCGGGCCGAAATCGACGGCGCCATCCTAGAGGTCCTCCGGGAAGGCCGTTATATCCTCGGGCCTGCGATGAGCGCCTTTGAAGTCGAGTTTGCGCGCTATTGCGGCGCTGCAAACGGAGTCGCCGTCGCCTCAGGCACAGATGCGCTGAAGATTGCGCTGCAGGCATTGGACGTTGGCCCGCGCGATGAAGTTCTGGTCCCGGCCGTCAGCGCGGCGGCCACGGCGATGGCTGTGGCGGTGATCGGTGCCAGGCCGGTCTTCGTCGACATTTCGGCGGAAGATTTCAATATCGATCCCGCATTGTGCCTCGAGCGCCGGACCGCGCGAACGAAGGCCGTAATTCCCGTGCACCTGTACGGAATGCCGGCGCGTCTGAAGGAGATCGCGCGGGGAGTACCGCTCCTGGAAGATGCCGCTCAGGCCCATGGCAGCGATGCCAGCTGGGGCCGCTGCGGATCCTTCGGGCAGGCTGCCGCCTTCAGTTTCTATCCGACGAAGAACCTCGGGACGTACGGAGACGGCGGGATGATCGTGACCTCCGATTCGGCGATCGCCAGGAAAGCGCGCCTGCTGCGGAACTATGGACAACATGAGAGCTACTCGTCCGAAATCCTTGGGGAGAACAGCCGCCTCGATGAACTGCATGCGGCAATCCTTCGCGTCAAGTTGAGAAGACTCGATGAATGGAACGGGCGGCGGCGCACTATTGCGCTGCGCTATCGTGAGGCCTTCCGCGAATTGCCGCTGGGGCTGCAGGCGGAGACAGGATCGAGCAACTGCCACTTGTTCGCCGTCACCTCTCCACAGCGCGACAAACTGCGCGCGCACCTCGCCGGGTTGGATATTCCCTCGCTGGTGCATTACCCGATTCCGCTCCATCGCCAGAAGGCTTTCGCCGAATTCGAGCCTGCGCGCTGTCCAAATGCGGACGCGCTGTGCTCCCGGGTGTTGAGCTTGCCGATGCACGCCTTTCTAAGTGACGTCGAAGTGGATCGTGTGATCGACGGCGTGAAGACGTTCTTCAATCGCAGACCCGGCCTGGACGCATCGCATTGGCAAGAAGGCTTTTGAGGATTACGGCAAATAAAAGCACGTCGATGACAGAATAGGCCACTGCCAGTTCCTCAGAGTAGGTCCTTCTCAGGAAATGCGCGATCCATGGCGGCTGTTCACCATAGAGGCCATAGATATTGAGGAATTGAATGAACAGCAGGACATGGGCCGCCAGTCTGAAGGACAGCGGAAAACCTCTGGCAACGAAAATAACCAGAAAGACAGAGCCCAGAAAAAAATGGTTCTCATGAGCGGAGGTCATGACCAAAGGCACCGTCATGGTGGCAAGACCAAAGATGTCGATGAATTTGTGGGAGGGGGCCGCTCCGGTCTTTCTTTCGACGCGGTAAGCATGGAAACCTACCAGGCCCAGGACGATTGCCGCTGCAATGTATTTCGCCGAAAGGTAGGGTAAAACCCGGATCTGATCACTCACGTCATAGATGGGGTGACCCGGTTGTTTCAGGAAGTAGGCAACGGGATACCAGATGTTCAGCATCTGCGCTGTCAGGGAGGGCATCACGTTCGTAATATTGAGGTAATGGAACGGCAGAACATTGGCCGCCCGATACCCGAGGCCGGGAAACAGCGAAGCCGTAAAATAGATTTCATATCCCAGGAAAAGGATTAGCGGGAAAACCATCAGTCCCAGAGGGCGCACACTCCTCGTTCTCGCATAGTGGAATACCCCATAAAGAAAACCGGCGATCATAAGAATTTGTGCCTGTGGCTTCATCAGAAAAGCCAGTCCGAGTGGAATGCCGGAGAGCAGGTAGTTATAGGTTGTATCGACGCTCAGGCAGGCAACGCTGAGCAACACGAAGAACGTGAACTGGAAGTCGATATATCCCAATGAAAACACCGACAAGAACCATGGATGGAGCCAGTACAGCAAGGCGTACGCTGGATTCGAGCGCTGCCGTTCCAGTAGAAAAAGCAGGAGGACGAAGGAGCCTGTGTCGAACAGGAGATTTGACAGCTTAAACACGGGCACAAAGCCTGAACCGAGCCGGGCGGTAATCCAGACACACAATTCGAAGAATTGATATTGAATCGGAAAGTAGATTCCGTGGTAGGAGGCCGCCAGGCCTGAGTCCAGCGCCTCCTTTCCCCAGGAGTAATAGGCATCCATGTCGAATACTCCCTTGTAGAAGAGCATCCAGTACTTGATGCCCAGACCGGCGAGAAAACCCAGCGCCAGGCGGAGCGCAGCGGACCTCGGAGAGGGCGGCCGGATCATCTTATGACCTTAAGCATCCAGCGCTCCAGGCCGAAGCGCATTGCGATGATAAGGACGGCCATCTGAATGCCGAGCAAAACAGCCTTTCTCAGGTCACCGGTAACGGAACTGTGGCCCACCCTTTCCCTGTAGTTCACAGGGATTTGAATGCAGCGAATGTTCATCCGATATCCTCTGACAATCATTTCGGGTCCAAAGAAATTGGATTGAACTTTAAAGGTGGGAAGCATTTTCAGCAGCGCTTCGCGCCGAATCATCCGATACGTACAACCGACATCGGAAAGATAATTCGTGTTGAAGAGAACTTCTAATAACTTGGCGACGAACCAGTTTCCCCATTTCAACAGGAAACCCATATTGGCTCGCTCCCAGATGAAGGTTTTCACCGTTCGGGAACCGTAGATGATATCGACGTCGTCCGCATAGGCAAGGAACTTATATATATCCCGGGCAAGAAATGTATCATCCGGCTCGCAGACCACCACCAGATCGCCGGTGGCCTCGGCAAATCCCCGCTGAATCGCCGCGCCGTAGCCCTGGACGAATTCGTGGATCTCAATTGCGGAGGTGGGCTGTACCTCTTCAGATGTTCCCTCCGCGGCATTATTGTTGATGACGAGGATCTCGTCGATGAATCCCAGTTCCTCGAAATCGTGAATCACCTTTCTGATCGACTCTTTCTCATTGTAAGTCGGAAGTATTAAGCTGATTTTTTGCTGCTTGTACATTATCTCTGCGCAACAATCAGCATCTGTTTGGCCAGTGGACGCCAGAATGAGGCCAGATAGAGTTTTGTGATCCAGTAGGACTTTGGCAGAAGGGACTTGAAACTGAAAGGCAGGAGCTTCTTTTCAACTCGGAGTATTTTATATCCCCTGGAACGGAGAAAATCGCTCAGGCTGATATGGGAAAAAGCCTTGACGTGTGTGAAGTCGTCCCAGTACTGGCGATAACAGTAGTAGTAATTGGGTTGAATGAGAATGAGTACGCCGTTTTCGGTCAGCAGCTCGTTAAACCGGTCGATTAGAGTCGAGCACTGCTGGTCGGAAAGATGTTCCAGGAGGTTGCTTGCCATCACAACGTCGATCGAATGAGGCGTCAGAGCGAGGGGTTCGGTTACCTCGGCGTGCAGAAAGTGAACGTCCCGGGCGCAATACTGCTCCACAGCCGGGTTGATATCCACGGCATATTTGCGAGCAGCCTTTATATGATTAATGAAGTCACAGTATCCCGCTCCCGCTTCAAGAACAGCGCCCTGGAGTGGTATGAATTCCTGGAGATACTCGCTGATTGCTTTCCAAACCCGAACCCTCTTTGGATCGAGTGAATATCGGGTATTGAAATAGCTCTGATCCATAAGCGAAGCAGACGCTACACTAAATTCAGACAGGCTCGCCAGTATTTTCTGCCCGTGGGGCCTTGCACATAGGGTCGTCGAAATGAGTGTGTGAGCGATAGGCGTGTTATTCCCCGCCTTTCCAAGGCGGGGTGGCTGCGCCATCGAGAAGATGTTGCGAAGCCACCATAGCTGGCGCAGACGGGGCGGTTGGTAAGTTCGAAGAATCGGAGCGCTGCGCGGACGTTCTTAATGCTGCGCGCTGTCGCGCTTGCGCTTCGCGACCAACCGCCCCGTCCGCTCCGTTCAAAGGAGGCTTCGCGCCTTTCTGTTGATCGTCGCGGCCACCGGGCCTTGGAAAGGCGGGGAGTAACGCGCCCACGCAGCGCTTTTGTGCAAATCCCGCGTCAGTTTTTTCTGGCGTACGCGATCAGTGAGAGGCCAAAAGGCAGACGCCTGCCGGATTTAAACCACGCCGCCTCGCTCGCGAGGATTCCGCGAAAGATTCCGTCCAGCCAACCCAGGCCTCGGGGGAGCGGCTTCACATCCGTGCCTGCACCGATGCCGGCGCGTTTGAGAAACCGGTGGATCAGGATCACCGGGAACAGAAATCCGTTCGCATAGCTGGTCCATTCCACGACGAAACCCGCGTCGGCAAGATGTTTCACCAGCTCGCCGCGAGAAAATCGATGCCAGGCTTCGATCGCTTCATCGTGCGAGGACCACAGCCACATGAAAGCCGGAACTCGAATGAACAAGTGCCCGCCCGGCTTCAGCACGCGATGCATCTCGCGAAATTCGGAATCATGCAGCTCGCGCGGCGTATGGGTTACAACTTCAAATGAGAACACGAGGTCGAAGGTTTCAGACCCGAAAGGAATTTCCGCAATCGATGCCTGCGCGATTTTGCCAAAGCCCCTCTTGCGCACATGCTCGAGGGCCGCATCGGCGATGTCGAGTCCGTAAACGTCTCTCGAATTTCCGTTCGAGTAGTAGCCGAGATTGAAACCCGTCCCGCAACCCGCATCGAGAATCCGCAAATTGGGCTGTTGAAGCTCGCGCGCCGCAATCGTATCCGTGATCTGCCGCATGGCGGCAAACCACCAGTATTTCTCTTCGAGTTGATAGAGCCCCGCGAAATCTTCCGCGCGCATTCGTGCGAGCTTACCAGTAGTGAGGGTGGTGACGCTGGTAATATGCGACGGTGCGGACCAGTCCCTCTTCGATCGGTACTCGCGCCTTCCATCCCGTCGCCAGATTGAACTTCGCGGCTGAACTGTAGACGCTCCCGATATCGATGGTCCTCGACTCCGGAGGGAAGGGAACGATGCGATAGGATCCCCTGCCGGAAACCCTGATCAGCAGCTTCGCGAGTTCCTCCAGTTCGAGCGGACGTTCCCCGCCCAGATTGAAGTAATCGCCCTTCACTTCCCTGCTGGTTCCCGCGATCAAAAGCGCATCGACAACGTCGTCAACATAGTTGAAGCCGCGGACCTGCTGGCCGTCGCCGAAGATCTGGATTTCGGAACCCTCGATCGCCTGCCTGATGAACCATCCGATGAAGCCCTGCCGCGGATGCTTCATCAGCTGCCGCGGACCGTAAGTGTTGATCAGGCGAAGCGATACGCACTGGATTCCATGCGCATGGTGGTACACCATGTGAAACCATTCGCCGGCCATTTTGCTCACCCCGTTGACATCCACCGGTTTCAGCATCTGCGTTTCGACCAGCGGCACCATCGCCGGCCGGCCGTAGGACTGCCGCGTT
>Ga0207090_1178_pt1 | contig 12547 bp, 9 predicted proteins | sample Alteio_BWMinHeat_50_FD_153565 | JGI IMG/M metagenome (GOLD analysis project Ga0207090, IMG submission 153565) | Enriched cells from forest soil in Barre Woods Harvard Forest LTER site, Petersham, Massachusetts, United States -... | ecosystem: Environmental > Terrestrial > Soil > Temperate forest >...
GCTTATTTTTTCCGTAGAAGGATGTCGACTGCCCCCGTTCCGCCATTTTCTGGCCGGGCGGAGCAGAACGCCAGCACGGAATCGGCTTCCCGCAGCCATTGATTCATCTTCGTTTTGAGGACAGGCTGCCGCCCCGCCGATCCATAACCCTTTCCGTGGATGATGCGGACGGCGCTTCTGCCGGCGGCCTGCGAATGTTGCAGGAAGTTCCGCAACTGGTTGTTGGCCTGTTCTGCCGTAAGTCCGTGCAGGTCGAGCGTGTCTTCGATGGAAAACTTGCCGCGCCGCAGTTTTTGTAGAATCTTCCCCCGGTTTCCAGGACGCAGGTATCGGAGTTCCTCGCCGAATTCGACCGGACTCTCGCCGGACGCAGGCGCTACTGGAGGTGGTGGAGTCAACCGAGCGGGTTCAAAAGTGGCCGTCTTGTTCGGAACTGGTTTCACGTCACCTACGGCTCGCCGGAACTCTTCATCTTCGTCGTTTTTCAATACTGCACGCTCCCGGTCCAGCCGTCACAAATCGGAGAACAAAGAATGTGCCTTCAAGTTTACGCCTCTCGGTTGGCTGGCCACCGGCAGCGGGTGAGAAAATCGCAGGAAGTGAAAAAGGCTCGTGGGTGGCTGTGGTGTGTTAGAAAAGTCTCGACGGCACCGGCGTGCAGTCTTTATCCTGAAGGTGCGTGTGGTGTCTCTCAATTATCTGGACATAACTATGCAAGCCATCACTGTAGCGGCGGTCTATGACCGCCGGTTTTACAGTGTCTCGTAACTACATGTTTGTTGCGAGTTACAATAAAACCGGCGGTCATAGACCGCCGCTACAGCGGGAGTCTCATCCAAGTTTCAATGTCCAGGCAATTGAGAGACACCACACTAGTTTTAGCGTTGGCCCGCGGGCGATCATGTGAAACTAGAAGAAGGGGAACCGCCGGTGTCTGGCGATAAATCCGGATGATCTTGAAAGCGAACTGGAACGACTCCGTGCCGAAAACGCGCGCTTGAAGAAAACCAATTGACCCAACTCCGAACTCTCTACAGTCCGATAGAACCCTACGACACCGGCCGTCTGAAAGTCTCAAACATTCACGAAATCTATTACGAGCAGTGCGGCAATCCGAATGGCAGGCCGGCACTGTTTCTTCATGGCGGTCCGGGTGGTGGCATAGTGCCCGAGTACCGGCAGTTCCATGACCCGGCGGCTTACCGCATCGTGCTTTTCGATCAGCGTGGCTCAGGGCAGAGCACGCCAAACGCGAGTCTCGAAGAGAATACGACGTGGGATCTCGTGGCTGACATCGAGAAGCTGCGCGAGCATCTGGGTATCGATAAGTGGCAAGTGTTCGGCGGATCGTGGGGCAGCACGCTCTCGTTGGCTTATGCCGAAACACATCCCGATCGCGCTACGGAACTCGTGCTGCGCGGAATCTTTCTGTGCCGCCCGAAAGAGATCAGGTGGTTCTATCAGGAAGGTGCGAGCTGGATTTTCCCGGACGTCTGGGAGGAATTTCGGAAGGTCATTCCTGAGAACGAGCGCGATGATATGGTAAGCGCTTATTATCGTCGTCTGACCAGCGATGACGAGCATGTGAGAGTCGAGGCGGCGCGCGCGTGGAGCATCTGGGAAGGCAGCACCTCAAAGCTTTTCTTTGATTACAAGTCGATCGAGAAGTTCGCCGATCCCCAGTTCGCCCTCGCCTTTGCGCGCATTGAATGCCATTACTTCATGAACAACTGCTTCTTTGCTACGGACAATTATCTGGTTGAGAACGCCGGTAAGGTTCGCCACCTTCCCGGTGTGATTGTGCAGGGGCGGTACGATGTTGTCTGCCCGATGACCAGTGCCTGGGATCTGCATCGTGCCTGGCCGGAAGCTGAACTGCACATCACACCTGATGCGGGACACTCGATCATGGAACCGGGAAATCTGAGTGCGCTGGTCGAGGCCACGGATCGGTTTCGATAGACAGCGTTCCACCAGAAAAGTCGATTTCCTGTCGCAAGGATGGGGAGTGCCTCAATGCCCATTTGTGGGTTCTCGTTCACAATCGCGGATTCTAGCGGCCGATTCTGATTTTAGATTGGAATTCGCAATCCTTGTTCAGAATCCTGACGGAGTTAATGCTCAATGGCGCCTATTTCCGTCGATTAAGCTCTTCATCCGGCTGATGCTTCAAAGAATCGGCGGGTGAAGCGTTTGGTGCAGCTGATGCTTCAAAGAATCGGCGGGTGAAGCGTTTGGTGCAGCCGATGCTTCATGAAGAATCCCCGGGATTCCATGTTTCACGCGGCCTCTTTCCAGTTTTTGCGGAAACCATTCCAGAAAAATTGGAAAATGCGCGCGTGACGAATCACGAGATCAGTTAACCCATTGAAAACAGGAGAATCGTATGACAAACAAAAGTAAAACTACTCGGGCATTATGTCGAAGCCGCGTGTAACGACGACCTGGCGACGTTCAACACCAGCGGATTCGTCGCGGCTTCCACCGCGCGCGTTCCTGCACAACCATTGCCTCCGGCGGCTTTTGCCTGGATCGACCGCGGGCCGGCTACGGGAGACGTGGTGGTCAAAGTCAAAGGGATTGCGAAGGCCCTCAGCTATGACACTCGTTACGGCATCGTGGTGAATGGCGCGACGCCGCCTGCTACCTGGACGAGTCTGACACTCCCCGGTGCGAAGAAAGCAACCATCACCAGCCTGACGCCGGGCGCGAACTATGCGTTCCAGGTCCGTGCGCTGGGCCGGCTAGGTTACACCGACTGGAGTGACTCGACCACGTTCATCTGCGCCTAGTTTCAGGCACGCGAGCAGAATTCCCTTCATGCGGGGATCATAGCCACGGATTGAACGGATTTAACGGATTGGCCGCAAATCAGACTGTTCCGGCGGCCCATCCGTTAAATCCGTTCAATCCGTGGCTATGATCCCATCACCTTCGCAACGCCCGCAGCGCAAGGCCCTGCGCCACGGAAGTGAATTCACTTCCGCCCGTCAGTTTGCAGGCGCCGAAAACGGATTCGAAGATCCGCCGGACGGCCGGAACGAGCGAAGAGCCTCCCGTCAGGAAGACATGGTCGACGTCTTTGGGCGAGACTCCGGCGTGAGCGGTCAACCGCTCGATGCAGCCGCGGATCCTCTGCAATTCCTCGTCGATCCATTCCTCAAACTGCTTACGCGTCAGCGGAGCCTCAATCCGCACGACCGCATCGTCGAACTGAAAGAAGCTGTGATCTTTTGAGGACAGGGCAGCCTTCGTCGTTTGAATCGACCGGTGCAAGTAGAAACCCAGATCGTCTTGAATCACATGAAGCAGGGCATCCAGTTTTTCGGGCTCGAAGGAGTTGTGGCGGATGCTCCGGAGCATCTGGATCGTATCGTTGGACTTGAGCAACGACAGGTAGTGCCAGCGTTCGAGGTCCGAATAGACCCAGACCGGCATCGGCAGGATTTTCTCGACTGAGCGGTATTCAGAACCGTGGCCAAGCATGGGCGACACCAGATGGCGCACCATGTGGGAATCGAAAGCATCTCCAGCCAGCGCAACTCCTTCGGTGCCGAGAATGGAGCGTTCGCGGGGGCCGACTCGAAGCAGCGAAAAATCGCTGGTGCCGCCGCCGAAGTCTCCGATCAGTATCAGTTCGTCGTGGTCGAGCCGGCTCGCATAGAAGTATGCGGCCGCAACCGGTTCATATTCGAATTCAACCGGACCGATGCCTGCCATCTGCAGGGCCCTGCGAAGACGGCTGAGCGCAAATTCATTGTCAGCATCGTTGTTCGCATTGGAGTAGCGCACGGGACGGCCGACGACAATGGTTCCCTCGAAGCGGCCAAACTTTTGCTCTGCGAGTTCGCGCAGGTCCCGCAGGAAGATTGCCAGCAGGTCTTCAATCGAATACTGGCGTCCATAAACGTTCGTTCCGGTGAAAAGGCGGCTGGCGAGGAACGACTTCAACGACTGCATCAGCCGGCCCTTCTCATCGGCCGCCAAATAGCGGTCAATCGCGTCGTTGCCGGTGGCCGTAGCGGCGTTCGGCTCGAAGTAAAGGACCGACCGATGAACCGGTGTCGTCTCGACTCCGCGGTCCGATGCGCACGCCACCGCGCTATTCGTCGTACCAAAGTCCAAACCAAACGCTCTGGGCATCCGACGATGATAACTTGAGAAACAAAGACATCGGGGCGGGGAAGGTACACAAAAGGCACAAAACAGAACACAAAAAGCACAAATAATTTGCTGCGATACCATGTTTTTGTGCTTTTTGTGTTCTGTTTTGTGCCTTTTGTGATCCTTCCCTCTTTCCTTGGGTAAAGCCGCCTTTGTGTCTTTGCCGTGACTGCCGTATGTTTATTGCCATGAAACGCCTCTGCCGCAGTCTCATCATTGCTGCCGTCTTCGCCGTCAGTTGCAATCAGACGCAACAGAAACCGGCGGCTCCCGCCTCTGCGCCGCGCGAAGATGTTCTTGCCGCAAACATGGATACTTCCATAAAACCCGGCGACGATTTTTTCACCTACGCCAACGGCGGATGGCTGAAGCGGAATCCCATACCCGCTTCGGAAGCCGCCTGGGGCATTGGCAATCTTGTTCGCGAGGAGCTGTACGTCCAGCTTCGGACGATCAACGAAGGCGCCGCGCAAAAGAGGGGGGCTGTGGGAACCGACGAACAGAAGATCGGCGACTTCTGGACAACTGCGATGAGCGATGCGAAAGCGGACCAGTTGGGTTTGATGCCACTCAAGCCGGAACTCGATCGCATTGATGCCGTCACGACAGTGCAGGATGCGATCAATGAGTCATTCGCGCTGCAACGCCTGGGCGTCGAGACACTCTTCGGTTTCGCTATCGCGCAGGACGAAAAGAAAAGCGATGAAATGGCTGTGCATCTTCAGCAGGGCGGCCTGGGTCTGCCCGATCGTGACTTTTATTTCAACAACGAAGCCGGCGTGGCCGGAATCCGGAAAGAGTACGTTTCCCATCTGCACAACATGCTGAAGCTTGCTGGCGCCAGTGACGAAGCCGCGTCGGGCGGCGCATCGAAGATCATAGAACTCGAAACGGCGCTGGCGAAGGTGTCGCGCAAGCTCGAGGACCTGCGCGACCCGCAGCGTAACTACAACAAGATGTCTCTTGCCGATGTGCGGTCCAAAGAAACCCCTTCGATTGCGTGGGACGATCGCTTGAGCGTCTGGAATCTCCATCCTTCCTCTGTGATTGTCGGCCAGCCAGAATTCTTCAGCGGCCTTGAAGCCCTTTTGAAGAAGACGCCGGTGCCCGTTCTCCGCGCCTATCTTCGCTTTCATCTGCTGAGCGCGTATGCCCCGTTCCTGAGCAAGGAAATCGATCAGGAGGACTTCAATTTCTATCACAAGGTATTGTCTGGCCAGAAGGAACCGCGGCCCCGCTGGAAACGAGTGCTCGATGCCGAGAATGAGGCCATGGGAATGGTCCTGGGCCGGATCTTCGTGAAGGAATACTTTCCGGAATCTGCGAAGAAGAGATATACGGACCTGGTCGAAGCCATTCGCAGCGCCTACGGCGAGCGCATCGACCGCCTGGACTGGATGAGCGATGCGACCAAAGCGAAGGCGCATCAGAAACTCGCAGCCGTCACCAGAAAGGTCGGCTATCCCGACAAATGGAAGGACTATTCGGCGTTGATCATCGGCCAGTCGTCCTATTGCGAAAACATGATGAGCGCAGCGCGGTGGCGTTTCGACGACATGCTGTCCAAGTTCGGCAAGCCGGTGGATCGAAGCGAATGGACGATGACGCCGCAGACCTACAACGCTTACTACAATCCGTCGAACAACGAGATTGTCCTGCCCGCGGCGATCTTCGAGATACCGGGCATGAAGGATTCCGACGTCGATGACGCGATCGTCTATGGCTACGCCGGCGCGTCCACCATCGGTCATGAAATCACGCACGGGTTCGACGATGAAGGCCGGCAGTATGACTCCGCGGGCAATCTCGCCGAGTGGTGGACGAAAGAAGACGCCGCGAAATTTCAGAAGCGCGCCGATGTGATGGTCAGGCAGTTCAATGCCTACGAACCGCTGCCGGGATTGCACATCAATGGCCGCGCAAGTCTTGGCGAGAACATCGCCGACTACGGCGGCCTGCTGCTTGGGCTCGACGCCTTCAAGAAAACGGACGAGTACAAGAAAGGCGTGAAGGTCGCGGGCCTGACGCCGCTTCAGCGATACTTTCTCGGTTACGCGCTGGGATGGCTCGACGAGCGCAGGGAGGAGTTGCTGCGGCGCGGCCTGCTGAGTGATGTTCACGCGCCGCCGAAGTGGCGCGTGATTGGTCCGCTTGCGAATATCCCGGAATTTTATGAAGCTTTCGGCGTGACGCAGGGCCAGCCGATGTGGCTCGCGGACGCGGCTCATGTTCGGATCTGGTGACGGTGTGAAGAGAGAATAGCCACAAAAAGGCACAAAAGGCTCAAAAAGTTAATTCCTTTTGGGCCTTTTGGGCCTCTTTGTGGCTATTCTCTTCCCAGCCGAGGTTGGTAAAGTCTTCAGGAGAAGTGATGAAAACGATAATCGTCTCGATAGCGTTAATGGCGGCCCCGTCCGCTTATGCACAGGGAACAGCCTGCGCCGACATGGCAAAGTTTCAAATGTCCGGCGGTTCGGTTTCGATCACCAAGGCAGGGAAGATCACCGATGCGCTTCCGGCGCGATGCCGCGTGGACGGCATCATCGATCAACGCAACGGCGCCGGCGGAAAGACCTATGGGATCGGTTTTGCGCTCGCCCTGCCGGATAGCTGGAACGGCCGCTTCCTCTTTCAAGGCGGCGGCGGATTGAACGGCAGCGTGCAGAACCCTGTCGGCGCCGGCGCTGCAGGCGAAGCCTCTGCGCTCGCGCGCGGCTTCGCGGTTGTGAGCACGGACACGGGACACAAGGGCAGCGGCGGTTTCGATGCCAGCTTCATGGCGGATCAGCAGGCGAGTCTCGATTTCTACTACGTTGCGGTGGGCCGCGTCACTCTGCTCGCGAAGGACATGATCGCGCGTTACTACGGGCGTCCCGCCGATCATTCTTACTTTGTCGGCTGCTCGACCGGAGGGCGTGAAGCCATGCTCATGTCGCAGCGCTATCCCACCTATTACGACGGCATCGTCTCCGGCGATCCAGCCATTCGCACGGGCTATTCGAATCTCGCGCTAGCATACATGAACGCAGCCTTCAATCAGATCGCTCCGAAGGATCCCTTTTCAGACGGTGACAGGAAACTGGTCATCGATTCCATTGTGAAATCGTGTGATGAGAAGGACGGCCTGAAGGATGGACTGATCTTCAACACCAAGGCTTGCGACTTCAATCCAGCGGCTCTTACCTGCCGCAGCGCAAAGACGGAGAGTTGTTTGTCTGCGCAGCAGACGACCAGTCTTGCGAGAGCTTTCGCAGGTCCAAAGGATTCTCACGGAAACCAGGTCTATCCCGGGTTTCCATTCGATGCGGGAATCGCGGATCCGGCGGGAATTGCGGGCATCCTGATCAGTGGCGCCCGCAGTCCGGTCAATCCGGCCACGGCAAGTCCCGAGTTCGACGTGGACAAAGCCGCAGCCGGTCTCATTGCAAATTCGAATGCGAACGCGGGAGACACGACGTGGACGAACCTGACGACCTTTTCCGGTCATGGCGGCAAGCTGATCTTCTATCACGGGCTGAGCGACCCGTGGTTCTCGCCGCTCGACACGGTGGGCTATTACGAAAAGATGAGCCGGGATAACGGCGGGATCGATAAGGTCAAGGACTGGAGCCGTCTCTTTCTGGTTCCCGGCATGGGGCACTGTTCCGGCGGCGCCGTGACCGTCGACAGTTTTGACATGCTGACGGCAATCGTGAATTGGGTCGAGAAGGCACAGGCGCCGGACTCGATCGTCGCTAAGGGCCGGACGCAGCCGGTGCGCGCGAGGCCGCTGTGCGCGTACCCGCTGCATGCCCAGTACGCGGGCCAGGGCGATCCCCAGGACGCGAAGAGTTTTGTTTGCCGGGAATAACCACAGAGACACGGAGACACAGAGAAGGGAACAGGGAATAAACACAAAGACACAAAGGCACAAGGGCCACAAAGAAAACCGGCATCAGGAGCCTTTGATGCCGGTTTTCTTTGTGGCCCTTGTGCCTTTGTGTCTTTGTGTTTATTCCCTGTTCCCTTCTCTGTGTCTCCGTGTCTCTGTGGTTATGGCCCCGATTTCTATCCGAACGAGCGGTCAAAGAGATCGTTGATCGCTTTCAGCCCGTTGTCCTTGAGAGAACGGGTTCCCGTGCCTGTGAAATGGATGTGGCTGATCACCGGCGCGGCCCCCGGCGCCCATGCTTCACGATTCCATCGGAACCATTGATTGCGGCTCTGCGCGAAAACGAATAGCGGCTTATTGCACAGCTTCGCGAACTCCGCGCCCCAGCCGGTTCCGCCCTTGACGGTGCCGTCGTCCAGAATCTCGCCGATGACATAGATTTCCTGGCCGTTGTTGATCTGATGCCAGATGCTTTGCAGGACTTTTTGCATCAGCGCGGTGTCGTGATACCTCCGATGCATCAGGCGACTCACATATTCGAGGCTGACGTCGCCATGCTTCATTTCTTCATGCGTGAGGACACGGATGCCTCTCGTCCGCGAGTCATTGTGTCCGGCAAACGTGAAGTTCACCTCATCGATGCCGTGTCTCTCCGCCGCCGCCCCAAATCCAGCCTCAGCCCCGTTGGCTGCGCCGCTGTATAAAATGCATTCATCCGCCTTCATAAGAGTGTGCTCCCCTACCCAGTATACGGGCGCCCGTTTTTCTTTAATCATTTCCTTAATCATTTTTGTCTGACAGGGTATAAAAGTGGGTATAGACCGTTCGAAAGGATCCGTATGAAACGCTGGGGACATGTGCTCGGCGTCGCGGCGTGGCTCGTTATCACTTTCAGCTTCTGCGGAGACGCTGCCGGACGCTTTGACCAGAAACTGCTCATCGACAAGCAGATCGTACACGTGCTGAACCGGCTGACGTTCGGACCGCGGCCGGGCGATGCCGAGCAGGTTCGCCGGATCGGCGTCGACAAATGGATCGACCAGCAGCTTCATCCGGAACGCATCTCCGAAAACCCGGTGTTGGACGCCAAACTGAAGCCGCTTGAAACCCTGCAGTTCCCCATGTGGCAGATCATGGAGAAGTATGCTCAGCCCCTGGGGCTGATCATACGCCCGCCGTCGCAGCTGGCGATGAACTCGCTTCCGCAACAGCAACAGGCCAGGCTGCGGAATGGCTCGACTGAAGAGCGCATCAATACGCTTGCGGCTTTGGATCCCGACACGCGCCGTCTGGTCCTTGCCGCTGCGGGGCCGCAAATCCTGGAAGGGCTGCCCGAAGCGGTGCAGCAGGAGGCAACGAAGGCGCGGCAGGATGAACAGGCTGAACTTCAAAAGGAGCGTCAGCGCCTGATGCCGCCGCTGAACGAACTGCTGTCTCAGGAGCAGATCCGCACCGGTCGGCAGGGAACCAAAGAGGAGAAGCTTGCGCTGCTCAATTCCTTCGATGCGCAAAAGCGCCAGCAGGTGCTGCGTGCGCTTGGCCCCGGACCGTTTAACGATTTGCCGGAATTGCGGCGTGAAGTAATGACGATCACACAGCCGCAGCAGCTGGTTAATTCTGACTTGATTGAGAACAAGCTGGACCGGGCGGTCTACTCCAATCGGCAACTCGAGGAAGTGCTTGTTGATTTCTGGATGAACCACTTCAACGTTTTCAATGGCAAGGGCCAGGATCGTCTTTACCTGACCAGCTTCGAGCGTGACGCGATTCGCCCGTATGTCTTCGGTCATTTCAAAGACATGCTGCTGGCGACGGCTCGCCATCCCGCGATGCTCTTCTATCTGGACAACTGGCAGTCCCAGGTTATGCGAGACGATCAGCTGTTCCAACTGCCGGCGGGAATTCAGCGGCCCGGCCTCAACGAGAACTATGGCCGTGAGTTGATGGAACTGCACACTCTCGGAGTCGACGGAGGCTACACCCAGCAGGATGTCGTCGCCGTGGCCCGGGCGTTGAGCGGCTGGTCGATTTATGACATCGTCAAGTACGCCGAGTTTCAGTTCAACCCCGGCTCACACGACAGGAAAGAGAAGGTCGTCCTCGGCCACACCCTGCCTGCCGGCCGGGGCGAGCAGGATGGAATCGATGTGATCGACATCCTCGCGCATCACCCATCGACCGCAAAATTCATTGCCAAGAAACTCGCGCAACGATTCGTCGCCGACGATCCTCCTCAGGCGCTCGTGGACCGCATGGCGGCGACGTTCAGCAAAACCGACGGCGATCTGCGCGCTGTGCTGCAGACGATGTTCAGCTCAATGGAATTCATGTCTGAAGGAGCATGGCAGGCCAAAATGAAATCGCCGCTGGAAATGGTGGTCAGCGCAGTGCGTGCCGTGAATGCCGACGTCACCGATACCTTTGCGCTCGCTCAGCGCATCGCCGACATTGGCGAGCCGCTCTACGGGAAGGTCGAACCCACCGGGTATCCGAACACCGGCGAGGCGTGGACCAATACCGCCGGCGTTCTGGGGCGAATCAACTTCGCGACGGCTCTGGTCTCCGGGCAGGTCGCCGGCGTGAAGGCGGATGTCAGCCGGTTCAACTTCAAGGAACCGGCAGTGGTGGCCGGAGAACTTCTAAGTACGCCGCCGTCGCGGTCAACGTTAGCCGCGATTGATAAAGGAATTCAGGACAAGGAAGCGACTCCCTCGCTCCTGACAAGCCTGGTTATGAGTTCGCCCGATTTTCAAAGGAGATAGTCATGTTGACACGGCGTTTCTTTCTTCGCTCGTCTGCGCTCGCACTCGCCGGCTTCGGCGCCGCTCCGGCGTGGATCGTTCGCGCCTCGGCGCAGGCCGGCAGCAAGCGCAAGATTCTCATCGCGATTTTCCAGCGCGGCGCGGCCGATGGATTGAACATCGTGGCGCCGTTCTTTGAGAAGGCGTATTTCGACCTGCGCCCAAGCATTGCGGTGCAACAGCCTGGGAAAACCAATGGCGGCATCGATCTCGACGGACGTTTCGCGCTGCATCCTTCATTGCAGCCGTTGAAACCTCTCTGGGATAGTGGACAACTTGCCGTCATCCACGCCGCTGGTTCGCCGGACCCGTCTCGCTCGCACTTCGATGCGCAGGACTATATGGAGTCGGGAACGCCCGGAAGGATTAGCGAGGGCGGCTGGTTGAATCGTGCCCTGCCGCCCGCGGGCCCGGGCGCATCGCCGGTTCGCGCGATTGCGATGGGCGCGCAACTGCCGCGCACGTTGCGTGGAAACCAGGCTGCCGTAGCGGTCAATAACCTCGACCAGTTTCAGGTTCGCAATCAGAACGCCGCCAGCATCCTCGAAAGCATGTACGCCACGACGCCTGATGCGAAGCTCATGTCCTCGGGGAAAGAAACGTTCGAAGCCGTGAAAATGATCGACACGATCAACAAGAGTCCGTACACCCCGGCCAATGGCGCTCAATATCAGGGGGTCGAGTTCGGCCGGGGCCTGCAACAAATCGCCCGGCTTATTAAAGCGGACGTCGGCGTGGAGGCCGCGTTTGCGGAGATTGGCGGATGGGATCATCACACCAATGAGGCGCCTCAATTGACTCAATTGCTGCAGCAGTTCGGTAATTCGCTGTCTGCATTCGCAAAGGACATGGGCGACCGGATGGAAGATATCGTTCTCGTCACGATGTCCGAGTTCGGCCGCACCGCGAAGGAAGACGGAAACGGCGGCACGGATCACGGCCACGGCAATGTGATGATGGTGCTAGGCGGGCCGGTTAACGGCGGGAAGGTTTACGGCAGATGGCCCGGTCTCGAACCGGAACAACTTTATGAGAAGCGGGATTTGGCAGTCACCACGGATTTCCGGGATGTGCTTGGCGAACTCGTTGTGCATCACCTCGGTCAGAAAGCCGATTCGGCGTTTCCAGGCTATAAGGCCGGCGAGCCCCTCGGTTTACTGAAGGTGAGGGGATGAGTCACCAGACTCCTGCACGCTTTCCTGATCCTCGATGCCCGCCGCGATGAGAGCTCCGGTGACGCCGCCGAAATGACGCTTGAGGTCGACCAGATAGTTCGTCACACGATTGAGCCGGCGGGCAAGTAAGCGGGCGAGTTCAAGGGCAATCTCCGGATGAGCGTTCAGAAAGCCGGAGGCCCTTTCGATCCTGTATACGCGCGTGGGCGTCAGCGCCCGCACCGTTGCCATATGGGGCATGTCGAGCAGAACAGAAATTTCTCCGAAGACGGCTCCGGGTTGGGAAGCAGTGTCGACTTGAAAATCCCCTTTCAGGATTTCCACTTTGCCGGAAATCAGAACATACAGAAAGCCGGTGCGGCTGCCTTCGGGCAAAAGCACGTCACCGGCTTTGAATGCCATGTCCGGCAAGGTTTCGCAAAGGCTCAGAATACTATCCATAAATCCTGATTTCGAAAGCTACCTTCATTCTTTGAAACCCTTGAGTCTTTGTCAAGGTAATCCGGGTCGCCAAATGCCAAAGGCCTGCGCAAAAA
>Ga0207090_1179_pt1 | contig 12508 bp, 8 predicted proteins | sample Alteio_BWMinHeat_50_FD_153565 | JGI IMG/M metagenome (GOLD analysis project Ga0207090, IMG submission 153565) | Enriched cells from forest soil in Barre Woods Harvard Forest LTER site, Petersham, Massachusetts, United States -... | ecosystem: Environmental > Terrestrial > Soil > Temperate forest >...
TGTTCGAGCGGCGGGGTTGGCGATCGTTTTCAACGGGCGATCTGCCGTAAGTACATAGATGCGTGTGGCTGGAGGGGCGATCGGTCTGGAATTTCTGTCGCAAGTGATACCGGTCGAAGCGCCACCGGCGGTTGGGCGCGCCAATTGGCGATAGCGTCCTTTATCGTCTACCAAAAGCCGGGCGGGGAATTTCCGTTTGACCGAGATTAGCCGGCCTAATCCGTCTTGACGTCGCATCGCGGTAATTGCTAAAATCAAATTGGTTACAATACAAATATGGTTACACTATTGATTTAGGAGGGACCCGATGCCAGTTATTCGAATTTCCGACACTTTGTACAAAAGACTTGAAGATCTTGCGAAAGGTTTTGACACACCCACAGGAGTGATCGAACGGCTTCTAGATCAATCTGAGGGTCACCATTCAACGAAATCAAATTCGGCGATGATGCCCACCACTCGCAAGCCCGAACTAGTTTTTATTCCAGGTGATGAGGAGGAGTTCAAAGCGCTTCTGATCAAGAAGCAAATGGCGCATGTTCTGCTTTCTAAATCCGATGGTTCTGCCCAATCCTTGGTTTGGAAGGCGGGGCGCTTTGGCAAGACAGCGAATCTTAGGGGAAATATATTTTCGGGATACCTGAGAAACTGGAAAGAAAAAGGAATCGTTAAGGCAGAATTTGCAATCGACAAAACAGATATCAAGTCAACTTAGCGCCTCTAAGCAAAAGGGCTTGTTCCGGAACGGGGGCCGCCTCCTGGCCTGGCGGCCCGTCCAGAACAAGCCCCCCCTTTTGCTTACCTGATCTTGCCAATTCATTTAAATCTATCAGGCTTGGTTCTGATAACAGATTTTATCTTAAGTATGAAAACGACGCTGCTTTACGTCCGAGAACATATTTGATCGGACACAAGCAAGGGATCAATAAGGAGACGCAAGCCGGAATTTAGGAATTTGTGAGTATGGGAGAGGTCACAACGTTCAATCCGAAAGATGCCATTTTGGGCAGCCGCGTTGCCCCCCAGAACAATGCTGATTTTTAGAAATAGCTCTTGAGGGGCCGTGTCTCACAAAGGGTCCTTTGCGCGACCTCTACACGTGGGAAGTTTTGCAACAGAGCCAAGGTGTTTTTGGTGATAATGGGTCGTAATGCTTCAGGCAAGCCAGGCTATCCGCAACCGCTTAGATCACATCATCCCGCGAAGCTATTTGGAGGGGTTTGCAAATCAGGGCGGGCAGTTATCGGTGTTCGACTGCGGGGCGAAAACGTTGGTTTGAGGCCGCCCCGGCGAAGGTCGGTGCCGAGTATGGCTATTACGACTACTCTGCTGATGGTGTGGCGGACCAGACAGCAGACGAGGCATTTAACCAGCTTGAGAGTGGGTTTCCAGTTATTAGGAAGGCGTTGCTTACCGGGGTTTTCGAGGCATGGGTTGATCACGGGCAGTTTCTTCTGGAGTACGCGCAAATGCTTCGCGCGCGATCGCGCTTGTTTCGCGAGCAGGTGATGACGCAGGCTCGCGACCGGATCATTGGCGTGGTGGAGGAGGTTGTAGCCCCTACGGTGCTGAAGTTCAGGCCGTACATCCCTTCAGATGAACCGAAGCACGAACAACATCTGCGGAACCTGTCGATTACAGAGATGGGACGCGAAATCGCCAAAGGCGCTGCGCTGTTTTCTAACCTACATTGGTGCCTTCGAACTTCGCAAGACATGAGCAATCCCGTTATAACGGCGGATCAGCCCGTCATTGTTCTTGGTCCAGCGGGGTTGAGCGAAGAGGCGCTCACCCGCGATCCCAACACGTCGATCATTTTCCCCTTGTGCCGGGAAGCGTGTCTGATAGGAAATTGCGAGAAAAGTGACGCTGATACGGAGCCGTTTAAGGCATCGAGCGCTAAATGGCTTCGTGGGCAATTCTTCAGAGCCGATACGGGTTTTATCTATTCGCCTGCTCGCGTGGACAGCTCACCTTTCGCAGGGATGAGTTCCACTTCCCTGCCCCCCTGTGGCGCCGCAAAAAGGGTAGATACTTAGCGGGACATAACGCCGTTTATGTTTCATAAAATCGGCGCGTCGTGGGAAGCGTATATGAAAATGGCTTGTCCCAATCCAATGACCTGGCATCGACTCTTTGAAACGTTGGAGCGCGTTTGTTTATTGCACAAGCGGAAGATGAGAACGTGAAGGCCGAAAGAGAAGGAACCTTAGCAGCCTCCTGACGCCCAAGCAGGCAGTTGGTATCCGATACCGTCCAGAAAATCCTGGCGGGAAGAGTGGCGGGAAAGTATAGAATATCTTTGCAACTGATTGGAGACATTAACTCATTCGATTCCCGTTGGAGCTATTTCTTAATAATCCAGTTAAGTCCAACCTCGGCCAATTTAATTAATAATCAACAACTTAAGCTCATAGTTGGTGCAGCAGCGGACACGTAATACGGGATTTGGGCGTCCCGCCGCCTCCCATCTTCAAATGCCTGAGTGATTTGCGAAGGTTCTGCTAAGATTCCGCCGACATCGAAATACTCGGCGAATCATGATCGGAACAAAGCTCGCACAGTCGCAGAACGATGTCACCTTCTTCGATCGCGTGGATTCCTGCCGGTTCGTGAGCTGCTAGCGCGGCATGGTGAGGTATCAAGCCATCGCAGGTGCGCTTAGCGTTTGCCTGCAGCGACCGGTTGGCCCAGCCTATCGGCAAGCCACAATTTAATGAGCGACTGTCGCGTCACGCCCAGCCGCCGCGCTTCACGGTCGAGAGAATCCACCATCCAGGCCGGAAAATCCACGTTGACCCGCTTCGCATCGGTGCCGATTCGCCGAGCCCTGCTTAGATCCAGTTGATCGACGACTTTCGCGCCGGAATTAAACCTGCTATCAAACGTCTTCGCTTTCATAAATGGCTACCTCTTCATCCCGCGAGCGCCTCACGGAAATTAGTCGAATGTCTTCACCACGCCGAGTAATCACCGCTGACCAATGTTTCGCGCCGATCTTCCCGATTAGCAACCAGCGGAGTTCATCGGTAGTGCGAGCCGGGATTTCAACTAGCTCGTGGTCGGCCCAAAGCAACTGCGCATCCTCAAAATCGATACCGTGCTTGCGCTTGTTCTCGATGCTTTTGTCCGGGTCGTATTCGAAACCCATTACACCTCGCCACCAGCTTGGCCGGTATAGTTAAGGTATATTTATTATACCTCATGTGTGCGCGCAAATTTCTCCGCTTATCGCACCCAATCGCTTCAATTTCTGGTAATTGGCGATCACGGACAAATGGATTTGACAGTTTCTTGTGCTCCCCGGCTAGGGAGTTCGGTGTCATCGAGACGGACAGGCAAGCAATAAATCGCGTTTTCACTAAAACAACGCGGCTGGATGGCCCTCCATTCAAGCTGCGTCCACCGCTTGCGCCTGTAATGCTTCGAAATCAGGACTACGCAGTACCGACCACGACTCTGATATATCTCGGTTAGATATTCATATAGGCTCTGCCCCCAAAGTTCGTCCGAGAGCATGATCAGAGCGTAGTTGAAAACACGGGTTGAAGCATCGTATTTGTTCCTTGGTCCTCAGCATGTTCGTGACGTATGTCCTCGAACACAGGCGTACCTGATCCTGTGAGCACCAAGGTACACTGAACTTCGTCATGAAACTTGTCGAATTGCTTCTCGGACAGCCACTTGCTACCGAAGACGAAAAGGCTGAACGGATAGGAGCCGCAAAGGGGATTCCTATTTTCGGCCTGGATGCGCTCAGTTCGGCGGCCTACGGTCCCGAAGCCGCCCTGACGATTCTGATACCACTCGGGATAGCAGGAGCGGCTTACATCGTTCCAATCAGTTTGAGCATCATCATCTTGCTCGGCATCGTCTATTTCTCTTATCGGCAAACCATCATGGCATATCCGCAAGGCGGCGGATCCTACACGGTCGCAAGCGAAAACCTGGGGGAGTGGGCAGGGTTATTAGCGGCTGCGTCACTCATGGTGGATTATGTCCTGACGGCGGCGGTGGGCATTTCGGCAGGCGTGGGCGCGCTGGTCTCGGCCGTTCCATCGTTGCAGAAATATACATTGCCTATCTGCCTGGGTATTTTAGTTGTTCTGACTCTGGTCAACCTGAGAGGCGTTCAGGAAACGGGCGCGATATTCCTGGTTCCCACCTACCTGTTTATCTCGTGCATGTCGATTGCTATCGTGATCGGCCTGGTGAAAGCCCTTGCAGCCGGCGGCCATCCTATTCCGGTGGCTGCTTTGCCGAAGGTGAGGGGAGCCCCGGAGGCGGTAAGTGCATGGCTTTTGCTACGCGCGTTTTCCAGCGGCTGCACCGCGATGACAGGCGTGGAGGCCGTGAGCAATGGTGTCATGGCTTTTCGCGAACCGGCCGCCAGGGAAGCACGCAAGGCGCTAACGATCATCATCGGCATTTTGGGTTTAATGCTGGCTGGCATTGCTTTCCTCGCCCGCGCCTATTCCATAGCAGCGACGCCGCCCGGTGAACAGGGATATGAAAGCGTCCTTTCGCAACTCATTCGAGCCGTTGCGGGCCCGGGTGTCTTTTATTGGGTAAGCATCGGTTCAATCCTGGTCGTGCTGGCACTGTCGGCGAACACGGCGTTTGCAGACTTTCCACGTTTGTCACGAGCCATTGCTCAGAATGGATTCTTGCCGCATTCGCTGACTCTAAGAGGGCGGCGTCTGGTTTTTAGTCAAGGCGTCTATGCACTCGCCGTTCTGGCGGGCGGGCTTTTGATCCTCTTTGGCGGCATTACCGATCGCCTGATCCCGCTCTATGCGGTCGGTGCATTCATGGCATTCACGTTATCGCAAGCCGGGATGGTTATGCATTGGAAGAAGGCGGGCGGACCGGGCGCCGGGAAAAACATGTTCGTGAACGGACTCGGTGCGACGGCAACCGCAGCGACGACTGGAGTTGTCCTGATCGCCAAGTTTACCGAAGGCGCCTGGATCACGATGCTGCTGATTCCCGGACTGATTCTGCTGATGCGGTCCGTAAAACGGCACTATGTGCAGGTTGCTCAGCAGATACATGCCGATAAGCCAATCAATGCCAAGGATCTTGCTCCACCTCTGGTGGTGCTCCCACTCGAGACGTGGAACATCGTCTCCGAAAAAGCGCTGCGGTTTGCCTGGACAATCTCACCGGACATCCGGGCAGTGCATGTCGAGTGCGAAGAAGAGACGGACAGCTTATGCCAGCAGTGGGGCGAATTCGTAGAGACTCCCGCCAGGCACGCGGGCTTGCCAATCCCGCCATTAGTGATACTGAAGTCTCCATACCGATTCGTTATCCGGCCAATCGTCGACTATGTCCTCAATCTCGAGAAAGAGAATCCAGAGCGTCAGATTGCAGTATTGGTGCCGCAATTGGTGGAAAATCACTGGTACTATGCTCTCCTGCACAATAATCGGTCTCGTGTCTTAAAGGCTTTGCTGCTCTTGAGAGGAGATCAACGAATCACACTGGTCAATATTCCCTGGCACCTGGCCGATTGATTGTCGAGGATTGTTTCCTGACGCTCATAGGTTTCGAAGTTTACAACCGGGAGATGAAGCATCTCATGCTGGACTACTCTTAGCCCAAATGGCTTGACCACTAAATCGCGGGCAAAGTATATAACACACGTGACGGACCACCCCAACGCTGGGACGCCGACCTTCCTCAAGACCATTCGACAGCCGACTCAAGCCTTTTCCGTCGCGGTCTATTTGATCGCCGGCATCGCGCTCATCCCGTTTTTTCGGTATCAGGTGAACACCGACGGAATATCGTACTTATCGATCGCTGAAAAATATCTCCAGGGAAACTTTCGTGATGCCGTTAACGGATACTGGGCCCCCTTATTATCCTGGCTTCTCGCACCTGCTCTTATTATCGTTCGCGATAGGTTTCTGGCGATGCGAATTGTGTCGCTTTTCATCGGCCTGTTTACTCTCATCGTATTCATGCATGCCGCACGAGTATTCCGGTTGAAGGGGTGGATCCGGAGAGCCATCAGTCTGGCCGTCATTCCACCGATACTCTATTACGCAAATATTCAGTTCACCAGCGACCTTCTCCTTGCCGGGATGTTCCTGCTTTACGTCACGCTTGTCATGGACAGTCGCTATCTCGAAGATCCCCGGCGGGCCGCCCTGGTCGGCATGTCTGCGGCCTTCTGTTATTTCGCGAAGCACTATGCGTTGCCCCTCTTAATCCTCCACTTGACGGTAGCGAGCCTGGCTCACCTCTCGCTGAAGCCCATCACGAAGGTGTTCAGAAACTTCGGCATTTCTTTCATGCTCTTCCTCTGCGTGTCGTCCTGTTGGGTTGGCGTGCTGAGCATTCGCTATGGGCAACTGACCATCAGTACTGCTGGTGCGTACAACATGGCTTCGATTGGACCATCACGGCCGCCTTATCCCATGGACAAAGGCCGCCTGGTTCCACCTCCAAATCAAACAGCGAGGAGCATCTGGGAAGAGCCGAGCCAGGCCGGCTATCCACCAGCGTGGAGTCCGCTGAAATCCACTAAGTCCTTCATCTATGAAATTCGGCTTTGTCTGACGAATCTCTGGCTGATTGTTCGATACCTCCATGACTTCACCATTTTCGCGTCGATGATCGTCGCGGGTTACGTGGTGCTTCTATTCAAACGAAGGCAGTCATGGATCGTTCAGCCATTGCTGGCGTTGCTGATATATCCCGCAGGGTATGTCTTGGTGCGGGTCGAACCCAGATACCTCTGGCCGATGTCTATGATCATGTTTCTCATGGCAGGATATCTGTTGAGTATCGTCACCCGCAAACGGTCATTCGTGGCAATCGTCATTTTGTCATTCGTTGCACTGCCGACGCTGCATCTCGCAAGAGCCCGTAACCTGAACGCGGATATTCACGCGACCTCTCTCCAGCTACATGATGCTGGAGTGTCGGGAAAGCTTGCGTCGAACGGAAACTGGAACGGAACCTTGTATCTCACGGAGTACCTCGACTGCTCCTACTATGGCTACACGGACGAACGGAGTATGACGGATCTGGACCAGCAGTTGAAAAAGTACGGAATCGATTACTTCATCGCCTGGGAAACGATATCGCCGACGCTACGAGATTATTTATCCCAATATCCAGTCGCCGCAACATTGAAGGAACCCAAACTGAAAGCATTCAAACTGCACTGACGTTCCGCACATATGGATGTGTTGTAGATAGTCGAATCAAACGGTTACGAGTGCCAGACTTCTTACACAGAATCAATAGCGCAAAGATAGCAAGTACCTTAATGGCCAAACGCCTATGGTTAAAGTTAAAGCGCATGACCGCACATTGTCTGTGGAATGAAGGAAGCATTTGCTGTTGCTTCACATTCGAGTGATCCTCAGGCGGCGGGCAACTCGTCAGTCGGTCCGTCGTTCCTGTCTGCACCAGAACCCGCGGAGGCGCCACTGTTCCCTGCCAGCACATCCTGAATGATCGGGAGAAGTTTCTTGATGCTTATCGGTTTCGAAATATAGCCATCCATGCCCGCCGCCAGGCAGCGTTCCCTGTCACCTTGCATGGCGTGAGCGGTCATGGCAACGATGGGAATGTGGGCGCCGGTCGCTTCTTCCTTCTTTCGTAGCGCTGCTGTAGCCTCGAACCCGTCCATCTCGGGCATCTGGATGTCCATGAGAACCAGGTCGAATGCCTCGCTTTCCAATCGCTCCAGGGCCTCGCGGCCATTGCCGGTTGTCACCACGATATGACCCTGCCTTTCCAACATGCGCGAGGCCAGAAGCTGGTTCACCGAGTTGTCCTCGGCCAGCAGGATGCGCAACGGCCGCTCGTTCCGCAACGACTCTGGAGTTACTGATGCCGGTTTTGCCTCGGGGCTCTTCGAACTGGTAACCCGCAGTATGGCGTCCAACAGTTCCGCCTGGCCGACGGGCCTGGTGAGATGGCTTGTGAACTGGAGTTCACAGCGGGCCGCGTCGCTGCGCTGTCCCGCTGCAGTCAGCATAATAATCGCCGTATCCGAGAGCAGCGAATTCCTGCCGATCTCCTCAACTACCTGGAATCCGTCCATTTCGGGCATACGGGCATCAGTCAGGAGCAGGAGGAACGGATCGTTGGCTTCACGCGCCTGCGTCAGAGCTCGCAACGCTCCTGCGCCGTCCCCTGCAAGCGTCGATCGCAGGGCCCAGCTTTCGAGCAGCCTGCCCAGGTTGCGCCGATTGGTCAGGTTTTCGCTGACCACCAGGACCCGCATGCCCTTCAGAGGGAGCGTTTCCGATGGCCATCGAGAACTGGCGGCCGCGGAAACGCCGAATCTTGCGGTGAAGTGGAAAATACTCCCCTGGCCCAGGACGCTCTCTACCCAGATGAGGCCACCCATCATGTTCACCAGCTGGCGGGAAATGGTTAATCCCAAACCCGTGCCCCCAAAGCGCCTGGCGGTTGAACCATCCACCTGGGTAAATGCGTCAAAGATGCGTGCTTGCTTCTCGGCGGGTATGCCCATCCCGGTGTCCTGCACACTGAAGTGAAGGCACGTGAAAACGCCATCACCAGACTCCTGGTGAACCGTCAGGTTGATCTCGCCCCTTTCAGTGAACTTCAGCGAGTTGCCCAGCAGGTTGAGCAGAACCTGGCGTAGCCGGCTGGGGTCGCCTAGTACCTCGCCTGGTACGTCCGCCTCGATGCTGCAATTCAACTCCAGGCCTTTCTGGTGGGCGCGCAAGGCCAGAGTCTTCACGGCGGGCTCGATGCTGTCTCGCAGCCTGAATGCTATTGTTTCGAGTTCAAACTTGCCGGCCTCAATCTTGGAAAAATCCAGGATGTCGTTGATGACGGTGAGGAGCGCATCGGCAGAGGACTTGACGATGCCCGCGTATTCGCGCTGCTCGGAGTTCAATTCCGTGTCCAGCAGGAGATCCGTCATTCCCAGAACGCCATTCATGGGAGTGCGAATCTCGTGACTCATGTTCGCCAGAAACTCACTCTTGGCCTGATTGGCCGCGTCTGCGCGCAACATTGCCTGTTCCGCCCGGCCTTTTTCAAGTTCCACGTGAGCCTTTTCCAGCATTAACTCCGAGGTGCGTGCCGTAACGGCGTGCTCGAGCTTCCGTCGAATCTGCCCCTGCCGCATTTCCCTTCGATTCCAGGTCAGAAGCAACATCGCCACGAACGTCAGGCCCAGCACCAGGAAAAACCACCAACTGCGCCACCAGGGCATCCGGATTTCGAAGGCAAATACAGCCGGTTTCCTGCTCCACGGCCCGCTGCCGTCGCGCGCCTGCACCTCCAGGCGGTAGTTATTGGGCGGCAGCCCGGGAAACTGGAGTTCGCTCAGCGGAGTTTCGCGCCAGTCGCTGAAGAGTGGTTGAAGCCGATATCGGTAAGAACGAGAACTTTCGCGGACGAAGGTCAGCGCCGAGTAGCTCGTCACCAGAGCATTCGAGGTGTAGTTGACCGAAATGAACCTGTCCTTGTCAACACTGGCCCTACCCAACGTCAGTTTGGTAAATACAACGGACGGTTCCTGGGTCTGGCGTGTTTGGGGGCTGGGCGTGAAACGCGCCAGGCCGCCGCTGGTGCCGATCCATACGGCGCCGTCAGGGTCAGCTGCAAACCCTTGAAGGTCGCAATCGTCCCAGATCAGGCCGTCCTCATGGTTGTATTGCTTCCAGCGCTCGCCGTCCCAGACTTTCACGCCTTGATCGGTTCCAACCCAGAGCCAGCCGCGGACATCGAAGCCGAGGAAATAGCTCATTTCTCCGCGCAGACCCTGCTCGCTGCCGAAGTGGGTCATGGAGAGCCGGCCCCCATCGGTCCGGATACGCGTGACGCTTCCGGAGAACCAATAGCCCACCCAGATTTCGCCCGGTCTGGCTTCGGCGACTGACAAAACAATATCGTGACGCAGCCCGTCGGCCGTCGAGATGCGCCGCCAGGTGTCTCCCTCCTGCCAGAATAGCCCGGCACTGGTGCCAACCAGGATCTTCCCGTCGGGCCCTTCGGTTACCGCCCAGCAATTGACCGCCGGAATCCCTTCCACGCGCCGGAACCGCTTGTCGGAAAGTTGCGCTACGAACAGACCCTTCTCCGTTGCCGCCCAGACACGTTGCGACCGGTCGAGAGCCAGAGCGAAAGGCGAGATCCCGGCCAGCCCCTGCTCCTGCCTGAACCATTGGATACCTCCGGTTCGCGAGTCGATCCGGGCCGCGCCATTTCGTTCCGTGCCCAGCCAGATACTTCCGTCCTGTTCCAGTTGCAGTGTGTGGACCGGCATTCTTCCCACCATGGGGTGCCTCTTCCAGGTCCATCCTTCCAGGGTCTTCCGCCCGGTGAATAAACCATCCTCTGTGCCGGCGAGCACATTGCCATTCACCAACGGCAGGATGGCGTAGATCAGGTCGCTGCCCAAACCACTCGCCCCGGTGAAGCCTTCCCATTCGCGGTAGCCCCTCCACCTTGCCAGGCCGTGACCGGCCAGCCCCAGCCAGATCGAACCCTCGCGATCCTGCAGCACGGAATAAACGGGAACCTGTAAGTTCTGGCCCTTTCCAACGGTTCGGAAATGGCCCCCTTCGCTGATGGTCAGGCCTTCGATCGTTGGCACCAGCAGCCTGCCGCCGGCGTCCACTTCCAACTGTGCCCCGCCGGCGGTTTGTGGAAAACCTGGGTTTGACGCATCGAAGTGCGCGCGTCCGCTGCGCATGACGGCAAACTTTTTCAGGTCATGCACCCAAAGATCGCCGCTTCCATCGCGGCGGATACTCATCCATTTTCCTTTTGGAAGGCCCTCAGCCTCGCCGTACAGGGTAACTTGCTCTCCAGTCATCTGGCACAGACCGGTGCCGCAACCGTACCAGACGGCGCCGGCCTCCAGGAAAACTCCGTGCGCCTCAGGGCCGTCCGCGCCGGCAGGGGTCGCGAGCGTGCGAAGAGCAAAACCATTGCCTCCTGATGGACTTGTCGCCACGATGAGGCCTCGGTCCGTGCCGATGAAGGTTCGACCTTCACCGTCAAATTGGATTGCGCTGTAGCTGTCGATGCCTCCGCCCGCGAGCGGGACTGTTTCGAATCGCTGGCCGATTTGCCGGTAAAGGCCCACTCTGTACCCCGCCAGGAGACTTCCATCCGGCGCCTCGCCGAGACTCAGAACCACCTCATGAGGAAGACCTTCGTCGGACCCATAGCGTTGAAATCGCTGGCCGTCGAAGCGGAACACCCCGTTTTCCGTTCCGGCCCACAAAAAGCCCACCCGATCCTGAAACAGGACTTTCACCGCCAGATTGGTCAGACCATTTTCTGCTCCGTAATAGCGGAAACTGTATTCCTGGGCCGCTAGCGGCACAGTGACGGCAACAAAGGCGAGGGTGGCGATGAGATGCAAGATCCATTTCCGGCCTGAAATCCGCATGGATCTTAGTGTGCAGTTATTGCAGGAAAGTGGCTGTGCACAATCGCACAGGCAGCGGCGTCCGCCGTCAATTTGAACTCCTCAAAAGGAAAGCGATATTCCTATCGTGAAGCGGAGAGGTCCGACTACTTCAATTTGTCCCCGGCTTTCGCGACGCCTGCATTCGCGCACGCCATGTCTTTGTCTCCGCCCGGAGCGCCGCTGACCGCGACTGCGCCGATTGTAGCGTCACCGACTTTGATCGGCACAGCTCCCTGCGCGTTGATGGTTCCAGGGATCGTCGCAGGTGGAGCGGTCTGGCCAGCCGGAAGCGGTTGGGCAGGACCGGAAGGGCGGTTGTAGAGCATGGCGGCGGTCGCTTTCATTTTGGCAACTTCGGTCGTCGCGGCGGTGGCCCCGTCATCGCGAAGCATGGCCTTGGGCGCGTTCAACCCGTCCACGACCAGCACCGTCACCTTATAGCCGTCAGCGCGGCACTTCTCCATGGCTGCCTGGGCGATGATCTGCGCGACGTCCAGCGTGAGTACCTTTGAGTTCGGAAGCTGTGCGAAGGCGCTCGTTGAAAGTACCGTCATCGCACCGATCACCAGGGAAGATGTTCTGAAGTTCATCGTTAAGATCCTCGGAATTACACATTAGCCGCCAATTCCGCCAATTACGCAAATTATTTTGCGTAATTGGCGTAACCGGCGGCTAATGTGTTGCGAACTCGCGGTCCCCGGATTGCCGCCATGGCCTCGGGAGTTTTCTCCAGTTGTTCGAGCACCGTGACGGTGTGCCGATATCCCAATTCGACAATCGCATCGAAGTGATCAAAATCCGTTACGCCGAAAGTCTCCACCGGCGGGGTAATCAGGAGATCGGCCTTGCTGCGGGCCCGGCGGGCTTGCCGTTCGCTGGCGAGAGTTGCGGTTCGAAGGAGGATATCGACAATGCTCGGGAGCCGGACTTTCGGACTGAACGGGTTGAATCTGTCGCGGAGGATCTCGAATCCTGAAGGGCACATCAGGTCCCAGCGCTGATCCACCAGCAGCGGCTGATGTTTGGACACGTCGATCGCGAGAAATGTGCCGGAGAAGTAATCCTGCATAACGTCGATCG
>Ga0207090_1181_pt1 | contig 12166 bp, 10 predicted proteins | sample Alteio_BWMinHeat_50_FD_153565 | JGI IMG/M metagenome (GOLD analysis project Ga0207090, IMG submission 153565) | Enriched cells from forest soil in Barre Woods Harvard Forest LTER site, Petersham, Massachusetts, United States -... | ecosystem: Environmental > Terrestrial > Soil > Temperate forest >...
TGTCCGAGTAAATGTCTTCGCCATCCAGTTCGACCTTTCCCTCCAGACGCACACCCGGAATCAGATCGTTCATTCGATTCAGCGCGCGTAGAAACGTCGACTTTCCACAACCTGACGGGCCGATTAAAGCGGTGACAAACTGCGGCCGGATCTGAACCGAAACGTCGTATAGCGCTTGATTGCTTCCGTAAAAGAAATTGACTTGGGTGACTTTGATCTTTACCGGATCTGCCATATCTGGGGGTGAAGGAAGATCAAATGCCCGAGCATGGTCAACATGGTCAATATGATATCCGAGAATGTTACAGCATCGTGAACAACTTGGAAACAGCGGGAGACTTGCGCGCGCGCAGAGTTCGCATAGTTGTAACACATACATGAAGGACTTTTGTGGCATTGGATATATGTGCAGAAAAAGGTCTTAATCGTCGAAGACGAAACCGATCTGGTAAAGCTTCTGAAATACAACCTGGAGAAAGAGGGCTTCAAAGTCAGTTACGCAACCGACGGAACGGTCGCGCTTGCGGAAGTCCGCCGTGATCCGCCAGACCTCGTGATTTTGGACTTGATGCTGCCGGGACTCGACGGACTTGAAATCTGCCGTCAACTCCGGCGCAACGATCGCTTTGCCCGCACTCCGATTCTGATGCTCTCGGCCCGCAGTGAGGAAGCAGACCGCGTTGTTGGACTGGAGATCGGCGCAGACGACTACGTCACCAAACCGTTCAGCACACGCGAAGTCATCGCGCGCGTTCGCGCGCTTCTCCGTCGCAACGAACCGGCAGTCCCGCAACGCTTCAAAGTACAGCGTGGCGACCTCGTGATCGACCCGACCGCACACAGCGTCAGCGTCTCGGGAAGGGGAGTCGAACTCAGCGCCCTGGAATTCCGGCTGCTTCACTACATGGCATCTCATCCGGGGATGGTTTTTTCCCGGGATCAGCTCCTCGACAGTGTTTGGGGTAATGACCGTACCGTTACACCCCGCAGCGTCGACGTTTATATCCGGCGCATTCGCGAAAAGATTGAATCGAAACCACAACAACCGGCATACGTTCAAACGATCCATGGCGTCGGATATCGCTTCGCCACGAACGGCGAAGAATCGTGAGTTGCCTTAATAAAGAAATAACAGTTCTATCACGCCTCGACAACAAGTGCTGCCTAGGGTAAGCAGCCTGCGCAACTCATTAATCAGAATAAACAAGAAAACCAAGGAGAATCAATGAACCTACGAGTCCTTAGAAGAATGGGCGCAATGGTTGTCTTTATAATTGCGTTTGCCGCTTCCTATCCTTTGTCTGCCGAGCCGCTGCAGGCCGGGTCTGTTGGAAAGGTGGCGGCGAATACGCCCCCCCGGAGGTCCATCTGACTCCAAACCTTCGGCCGATCCAGGCGTGACGCCGCCGGCCCCCGCTCCGCAACCGCAGGCTGCAGATCAGTCTTCTCCACTGCAACTAAAGATCGGCGACGCGACTATTATTCCGATCGGATTCATGGATTTGACGAACACGTTCCGCAGCACCAACGCCGGCACGAGCCTGCAAACGAATTTCGGGAGCATTCCGTACAACAACAACTTTCCGACGGGCCGGGTGACTGAAGATAAGCTCAGTGTGGCGAACTCCCGTATCGGATTCCGCGTGGACGCCAAGGTAAAGGACGCGAATGTGATGGGCTACTACGAAGGCGACTTCGTGGGCGGCATCGGCAACGCCGCTTTCAATACGCAGGTATCGAGCAATAGCCTGCTCTACCGCGTCCGCCTCTATTGGGTGGACGTGCGCAAAGGCAAGTTTGAGATGCTTGCGGGGCAGTCCTGGAGCATGTTGACTCCGAACCGCAAGCAGATTTCCGCGTTGCCGGGCGATCTCTTCTACACGCAGGTCGTGGATGTCAATTACACGAACGGCTTGACCTGGGGCCGCGTCCCAGGCATCCGGTTTCTCGCTCACCCGAGCGAGAAAGTCACATGGGGCATTGCTGCTGAAAACGCGGCCCAATACTTCGGCGGGTCCGGCGGTGGCGGTATACCCACCCTGCCCGCGCTCCTCCAGGGAGCGAATTTCATTGGACAACTGGACCAGAACGTGGCCAACGGTGTCGCAACGACTAACGTCCATCCCGACATCCTCTCAAAGCTCGCCTTCGATCCCAATTCCCATGTGCATTTCGAAATCGCAGGCGTCGAGAGTACGGTAAGGCTCTTCAATCCCAACACGCAGGTGTCCTTCACCAAGGCTGGAGGCGGAGGTTCCATCAACGCGAACTTTGAGATCGCCAAAGGCTTCCGTCTGGTTACAAACAACTTTGCCAGCGATGGCGCCGGCCGGTATCTCTTCGGAGTGGCCCCGGACTTCATTGTTCGCGCAGATGGCAGCCCTTCCATGATCCATTCCGGCTCAACGGTTTCAGGGTTTGAGTACCAGAACAAGAACACGCAGTTATACGGCTATTATGGCGGCATCTACATAAAGCGAAATGCCGATGTGGACGCCAACGGCACAACAAAGATTGGGTACGGTTATGCCGGTTCGCCCAACAGCCAGAACCGGACGACCCAGGAAGGCACGGTCGGGCTGACGCAAACCGTTTGGCGAGATGCAAAGTACGGCGCACTGCAAGTGATGCTTCAATACGCCTACTTCTTCCGCGATCCCTGGTCTGTCTCGGCTGGCGCGCCCAAGTATGCGCATGAAAGCGCGGCCTGGTTCAACTTACGGTACGTGCTGCCGGGCACAGCGCCCACCATCAAATACTAATGTTGCCTGTAACTTATTGTTCACTGCGGTTCGGTGAAATCGTAAACCCACTGAACTAGTGTCAGGAGACCATATTTCACGTTTCAAACTTTAGGAGGAAGAATGCGAAAGATTCTTGCGTTAGTTTCCATTTTGTTTGCTATCGGAGTTAGCGTGTCCACCGCTGCCGTGCTGATCAATGGCGCGGGGGCAACATTTCCGAACCCGATGTACTCGAAGTGGTTCTTTGAGTACAACAAACTCCATCCTGATGTTCAGATCAACTATCAATCTCTCGGGTCGGGCGCTGGAATCCAGCAAGTCACCGAGGGAACGGTGGACTTCGGCGCCACCGACGGACCAATGAATGACGATCAGATCAAGGCATTCCGGGACAAGCGCGGTGCCGGTGTGCTACATTTCCCGACCGTGTTAGGCGGTGTTGTGCCGTCCTACAACTTGCCGGGAGTGACGGGCGAGTTAAACTTTACGCCGGAGGCTTTGGCGGGCATTTTTCTCGGGAAGATCACGAAATGGAATGACCCTGAGCTCGCAAAGGCCAATCCAGGTGTCAAGCTTCCCACTAGTGACCTTCTTGTGGTTCACCGTTCCGATGGCTCCGGTACGACCTATGTCTGGGTGGATTTCCTTTGCAAGGTGAGTCCTGAATGGAAAAAAGGTCCTGGCCTCGGTACAGCCATCAATTGGCCGGTGGGACTCGGAGGCAAGGGCAATGATGGAGTGTCGGGCCTCATCAAGCAGACTCCCTATTCCATAGGCTACGTCGAGTTGATCTACGCCGTTCAGAACAAACTGCCTTATGGTAAAGTGCGTAATTCCTCAGGGAGTTTTGTGAAAGCCGATCTGGCAAGCGTCACAGCCGCGGCGAATGGGGCGGCGCAGAATATGCCGGACGATTTCCGCGTTTCGATCACCAATGGGCCGGGTAAGGATGTGTACCCTATTGCGAGTTTTACCTGGCTCCTGATTCCGGAGAAGATCCAGGATGCTGGGAAAAAGAAGATAATCACAGACTTTCTGACCTGGATGTTAAATGACGGCCAGAACCTTACCGAGGCTCTAACTTATGCCAAGCTGCCGAAAGCGGTTGTGGCCAAAGAGCTAAAAGCCATTTCAAAAATTCAGTAGCATGCCTGCATCTTCAACCGTCGAGGCACGAACTCTCCCTTCCAGAGGGAAAGCTCGTGCCTTCCTTCGTCGTTTGGGATCCGGCGACGCGATGGCTTACTCGCTGACGCTACTCGCCGCCGGGACAATCTTTCTGATCACGGCAGTAATCTTCTACGAACTCTACGCCCAGTCCGTGCTTCCGAGGCACAAGTTTGGCTGGCATTTCCTGGTCACTCAGACCTGGGATCCAGTTGCCGGCCAATTCGGCGCGCTGCCGTTTATCTACGGAACGGTCGTGACTTCCATGGTGGCAATGTTGATCGCCGTGCCTCAAGGGATCGGTTCGGCGATCTTCCTGTCTGAACTTGCGCCTCCACGGATATCGGATGCACTGACCTTCATGATCGAACTGCTTGCGGCAGTCCCCAGTGTGCTGTACGGGCTGATCGGTTTCTACGTCCTTGTTCCGATTCTGCAGGCCGATTTAGTTCCAGTTCTGAGGGGCTCGTTGGGTTTTCTGCCCATATTCCAGGGCGCCTTCTACGGCGTCAGCTATTTTTCCGCCGGCGTGGTGCTTTCAATCATGATTGTTCCGTTCATTATCTCGGTATCTCGCGAAGTGCTTATGGCGGTGCCGCGGGAGCAGCGGGAGGCCGCGCTGGCGCTGGGATCGACCCGTTGGCAAACCACCTGGCGCGTCGTCCTGCCGTTCGCGTTCAAAGGGATTATGGGCTCGATTTTCCTCGCGCTGGCTCGGGCCCTGGGCGAGACCATGGCGGTAACGATGGTTGTCGGAAATACGCCCCAGATCAAGGCATCCCTGCTCGCTCCCGGCTATTCCATTGCGGCGGTGATCGCCAATGAATTTACCGAGGCCGTCGGAGATTTGTACAAGAGCTCACTTATCGAGTTGGGGCTTGTCCTTTTCACTGTGACATTCCTCATCAACGGGCTGGCGCGGCTTCTGATCCTGGCCACGCGCCGGGGAACTGCAGCATGAACGCAAAAAAGGCTGTGAATTTCATCATGTTTAGCCTTACCGGCGTGTGTGCGCTCCTGACGGTAGGCATCCTGTTTTTCATTCTTGGATACATGGCGTGGCGGGGCGCGGCATCTTTAAGCTGGTCGTTTTTCACACAACTGCCTGCTCCTGTGGGCGAACCGGGCGGCGGAATGGCGAATGCCATTGTCGGCAGCGGCAAGGTGTTGCTGCTGGCGACAGTTATAGGAATTCCAATCGGCTTCCTGGGCGGCGTCTACCTGAATGAATATGCCGGGATGACGATGTCCTTCGTCATCCGGTACGCTACGGATCTCCTGAATGGTGTCCCGTCCATCGTCATCGGCATCGTCGTCTGGGCCCTGGTCGTGCAACCGATGGGACATTATTCGGCAATGGCCGGCGGCATCGCCCTCGGGATCATGATGATTCCCATTTCGGTGCGCAGCACTGAGGAATTTTTGCACGCAGTGCCGTTATCTCTCCGGGAAGCGGCGGTGGCGTTAGGAGCATCGAAGTGGAAGGCGATTGCGACCGTCGTCATCCCTGCCGCCATGCGGGGAATCATTACCGGAACCATGCTGGACTTCGCCCGGGTCGCCGGTGAAACCGCGCCGCTGCTATTTACGGCGCTTGGCAATTCGTTCTGGAGTTCCGGTTACAACCAGCCCACTGCAACGCTTCCGGCCATGATTTATACTTACGCCATTTCAGCCTATGACGACTGGCACCGTCAGGCATGGGCCGCCGGATTCGTCCTGCTGGCCCTGGTCCTGACGATTAACGTCATTGCGCGTTTGGTGGTATCGAGGGGAATTCACATGCCGAGAGGAGCAGCCTAAATGAGCAGCGCCAGTAATGCGGAGCCGAAAAGGAGTGTTCCCGGGCACATAATGACGCAGAGGTTCCGGCCCGCTCTGGAAAAGCGGGCGAGCGGCGGCGAGAGCGAACGAAAGACCACGCCGGAGGCCAAGATTACTGCTTCGAACATCCACTTCTACTATGGATCATTCCAGGCGCTGGAGGACATCAGTCTTGATTTCACCAGAAACAGGATAACGGCTCTGATCGGACCTTCAGGCTGCGGAAAATCCACATTCATTCGTACTCTGAATCGCATGCACGAAACGGTTCGTGGAACACGGTTACAGGGAACGATCCGGATGGATAACGAAGATATTCTTAAACACGACGTAAACGTCCTGCGGCGCCGTGTCGGCATGGTCTTCCAAAAGTCGAATCCATTTCCGAAAAGCATTTTTGAGAATATCTCCTATGGGCTGCGTGTGAATGGCATGGCCCGGCGCAAGGAACTTGGCGAGTTGGTCGAGCGCAGTCTGCGTAAGGCGGCCCTGTGGGATGAAGTCAAAGACAAGCTTTCTCAATCGGCCTATGGGCTTTCCGGCGGGCAGCAGCAGCGGCTGTGTATCGCAAGGGCGTTGACCGTTGACCCCGAGGTTCTCCTGCTCGACGAGCCGTGTTCCGCCCTGGACCCGATAGCGACAGCGAAGATCGAGGAACTGCTCTTTGAACTTAAAGACCAGTGTACGATCGTGATCGTTACCCACAATATGCAGCAGGCCGCGCGCGTGGCCGACTTTACGGCTTTCTTCCTGATGGGCAGGCTCATTGAGTTCAACGAAACGAAGGTCATCTACACCGCGCCTAAGAACAAGGAAACGGAAGACTATATTACCGGCCGATTCGGCTGAGATGTTCGGCATCACCACGGCCAAACCGATCACGAACGGAAACTAACCACAAGAAGCATAAAGAGGACACAAAAGGCACAAATAATTTGCTGCGATACGACGTTTTTGTGCTTTTTGTGTTCTGTTTTGTGCCTTTGTGTACCTTCCCATAACCTGTCTGATGCTAGGACGCATCCAAATGTTACAAACATGTTAATTAGCAATTAAGATTTACTATCAATTCGGCCCCTCAAGGCGTACAACCCAATTGAGGGACCGATATGGGCAAGTTTGTTGTTGCGGTTTGCATCTTTGCCTCTGTAATCAATCTGCGGGCTGAGACACGCGAAGTTACGGCAGCTTCCTATGTCGAACTCGGAGACAGGTTCGCAAAGCAGGAGGACTTTGTTCGAGCCATAGGCGCTTATACGCTGGCACTCGAGTTCGCGCCCAACTTCGCTCCCGCTTACTTTAAGCGTGGCATTGTCCGGCAGACTCGTGGCGATTTCCCGGATGCCATCGCGGATTACAGTAAGTGCCTCGAGATTATTCCCCAGTGGACTGAAGCGTTCTACAACAGGGGCAATCTCCTGCTCAAGGAAGGTGACTTCGAACGCGCTTTGGTTGACTTTGACAAGGCACTCCAAATCGATCCTCACTACTTCATGGCGTACAACAATCGGGGGATCGCAAAACTGGGAACAGGAGACGTTCAGGGGGCGATCGCCGACTTCAGCCAGGCGATCATGATCAATTCACGCGACCCGGAGGCTTACGTGAATCGCGGCCTCATCCAATGGCGCCAGGGAAGAAGAATCGAAGCCGAGCGCGACTTTGCGCGATCCATTGCCTTGAAGCCTTCCGTCAGAACGTTCATCGAGGAACGTATCGGCGAAATCACTCAAAGGTAACCACGTCATTCCGCCCGAAAATTTCTCGCTGCCGCGCCCAGTCGTCAAGAGTCGCGGCGAGAATAAAACGCTTCCTACCGATCTCGAAAGTCCGGACTCGATCCTGTTGCAGGAGCCGCAGAAGGTGACGCCGGGAATAACCAGTCACCTGTGCAGCCAGGTTGAGAGATAGAATTGCCCTTTGACGGGGCGTCTGATTGAGATTAAGCAACACTCTCAGCCCACCGGCGATAATCGCCATTCTCAGCAATGGGTGCAACGACCTTCAAGGTCTCCTGTAGATATTCGGCCTCGACTCCTTCCAGATCGATTTCCTCTTGAAAATGTACAAGGCCAAAAACTTCCGGCCCTCCAGCAGGCGGCAGGTAGGTCACGAGCATCGCGTTCGGCGTGATCCTGACGTTCAGCGCTGCTGGATCGACGTTGGGAACGGGAATTTGGACAATGACGTCGCAGTTCTCCGCATGCAACTCGACGCGCGGCCTGATGATGAGATCCGCTTCCGCAGTAAACCAATCCTCCAGGTCGCAACCGTCAGTCTGGCCGCGGCCCAGAAACTTCTCGTAAGCTCGCAGGGCGATCCTCTCATGGAGAGCGGCGATTTCATCTTCGATATGGGCGCTGTAATTCACCGGCACCAGCATTCTCATTGGACTCATATGAATTTCTCCTTTGATTGGCGGCATGTCTCTTGTCCGCCAATCCAAGCTACCGCCGGAGGCTTACAGAGCTATAAATCGTGCGTGTAATTTCCGCGACATTTTAAGAGAGCGGTTTCACGAATTCGATGTCACGCGCCTTTCCCGTTCGGAATGTTCAACAGAAGGAACTAGCGGCCACCATTGATGCGGGAAGAGGAAATGCTGTAACAGAACATTCATATTCCAGTCACGGCTCCTTCATTAGCGGCTGGTCAAATGACCCCCGACAGGGAGGACAGTATCCTTCCTCCCGGCAATTCTTCTAACCGCTAACTCACAAATCGTGGAGGAGTCAATGATGAAAGTACGCAGAGGACTGGTGTTGTCCCTTGCCTGGCTGTCATTTTCATTTTCGCTGCCGGCCTGGGCACAGACGGATACGGCGCGGATCGTAGGTACCGTGAAAGATTCCACGGGAGGCGTCGTTCCTGGCGTAACTATCACAGTGGTCAGTGACAAGACAGGGCAGGAGCGCACTGTCACCAGTAATGAGCAAGGCTATTATGTTGCAACCGGATTAGCCGCCGCCATTTACGCCGTGAAAGCATCCAACCCAGGGCTGACTGCTCCGGAATATAAGGACATCACCCTGCAGGTCGGTCAGGAAAAGACCGTCAATATCACGATGCAGGCGGCGGGAGTATCGACCGAAGTTACGGTGAGCGAGGCCGGTTTGGCTCTTGTCGATACGAGTTCGGCCTCCATTGGTGGCAACGTCAGTGAGCGCGAAGTGGCCGAACTGCCGATCAACGGCCGGGAAATCTCTCAGCTTTACCTCCTGGCGCCCGGAGCGGTTAATTACGCGGGCGGAACCTTCGACGATATTCGTTTCAACGGCCGCTCCTTCGAGCAGAACGCGATTCGGCTGGACGGCATTGAGGCCGGAGGCATTATCAGTAACAATCCGAGCAATATCGGGGGTGAATTCGGCAGCTTCTTCCGTTTGCAAGCCAGCATGGAAAATGTGCAGGAGTTCCGGGTGGACTCAAGCAATTATCCAGCGGAGTTCGGCACGGGCAGCGGCGGTCAGATCAGTATCATCACCAAGAGCGGCGGCAATAAGTTTCACGGCAGTGTTTTCGAATACTTCCGCAATGATGCGCTGGATGCACGCAATTTCTTCGATGGCGCAAAGCCTTCCATTCTGCGTCTGAACCAGTTCGGCGGCTCGGTGGGAGGCCCGATTGTAAATGACAAGGCCTTCTTCTTCGGGGGAGTTGAACTCATGAGGCAGAGATCCCAATCCCCCATCATTCAGAATACTCTGAGCACCACGGTTCGGGGACTTCGCGATTGCACGTCAAGCGATCCATCCAACGTGAATGCCACTACGCCGACTTGCATGAACGCGAATATACGTCCGTTGCTGGCAGCCTTTCCGATTGGCCAGACTTCGACCTCCAGTCCCTTCTTTGATCAGGTCAACCTTCGAGTGCCCAGCTCGATTAATGAGTATTCCGGCAATGCCCGATTCGATTTCCAGCTGAACCCGAGTAACAAAATGTATGTGCGCTACAACCGCGATCAGGGCTACGGCCTGTCGACCACGGACGCCAGCGGCAGTTACTACACAGAAACCGTTGTTCCGCAAAACCTCGTACTGGCACTCAATTCTGTCATCTCGCCCAGCCTGATCAACGAGCTCAAGGCCGGTTTCAATGGATCGAAGACTCGAGCGACCGGCTATTTCCCGACAGTGCCGGGCCTGGACCTCAGTGGCGTGACTCTCAGTATTTCCGGTACTCCCAATTTTGCCGGTGTTTCACAGTTCGTGAACCCCACCGGTCAAATCAAGCTCTCGAGCGCGTTCCCCGGCCGCGCCGCGCCGTACACCAACTATTCACTGTCTTTCATCGATAACCTGTCGTGGATTCATCGAAATCACACGGCAAAGGTCGGCGTGGAGGTCCGGCCGCAACGCATCCAGAGCGCTTTTTATGGCGGCACGGCCTATTCGTTCAATGGAGTTCAAGCGTTGCTGGGCAACACTCCGTCCCAGATACAAGTCATCGCCGACAGCACCGACACGAGTCCATTTACCGGCAAGTCCGGGTTCTGGAATATCCACCAGTCGTTCTATATCGGCTACGCTCAGGACGAGTGGAAGATCAAACCCAATTTTACGATGAGCTATGGCATGCGATTTGAGTACTACACGCCGATGCACGAGACCAATGACCGGGTCCTGTGGTTCGATGTTCCGACCGGCACGCTGACCCCCAACTACAAGGGGAACTGGTATACGATGCGGAAGAACTTCGGTCCGCGTCTCGGATTCACCTTCTCGCCAGACAAGTTGGCCAATAAGACCGTCTTCCGCATTGGCGCAGGTTACTACTTTGGTCCAGGTCTTGGCGAAGGCCAGACCCAGCCGGCCCAAAACGATCGCGCTCAACGAACGATCAGCGATGTCGGTAATCCGCTTCTGGCCTTCCCCACGAACTCGGCGGGAATTCTTACTGGATTTAACGTCAACGACCCCAACTTGCAATTTCAGCCCCGCGCCTACCTGCCGGATTACCGAATTCCGGAAAACATCCTGCAGTACTCCTTTTCGATCGAACAGCAACTGCCGGCTAAAGCGGTCTTGACGGTCGGGTATGTGGGCAGCCAGGGGCGAAATCTGTTCCTGCGCGGAATTGCGAACAGGATTACGGGCGTGATCATGAACACCACCAGCGGCGCCGGAGTCCCGATACGTGAGTTCAGTTCCTGCAGCGGCGGTCCGTGCGGGGCGAGCGTGCCCAATGGAACTCCGGTGACCAACCGATTCGCGGAAATCGATACCAAGACCAGCGGTGGAAGCGACCACTACGACGGATTACAAGTCATGTTGAATCGCCGTTTTTCCAAGGGTTTCACCTTGGGCACCCAATACATGTGGTCGCACAGTCTCGGTAACACCGATGGCTCCAAGGATGCTCAATCATCAACCAACAACTACAGTTTCTTATCGGAGCGCGGAAACAACGCTTCCGATGTGCGCCAGAGTTTCAATTTCAACGCGCTCTACGAACTGCCGTACGGCGCCGGCAAAAAGTATGGGGCGGGCGCCAGCCCGATTGCGAAAGCGCTCCTGGGCGGGTGGCAAGTTGGGACTCTCTTCAATGCGCGCACCGGTTTGCCGATTGAAGTCCTGATCACCCGGCCCGACATTGTTTATCGCAACACGACGACCGGCGCGATCACGGCAAGTGCGGTCGTTACTAACGGCGCCATACAGACCGTTCCGATCATTAACGTTCCCGGCGGCGGTAATTCACGCAACCGGCGGCGCCCCGACCTGGTGCCAGGTGTGGATCCTTACCTTCATGGTGGATCGTTATCAGGCGCTGTTCCGTGGCTCAATCCTGCCGCCTTTGCAGTTCCGCAACCAGGCACCTACGGTAATCTCGGCCGGAATGCCCTTCGTGGACCGAGTATGAATCAGTGGGATCTGACACTGTCGAAGAAGTTCCCGTTCCGCGAAAATGGGAATGTCGAATTCCGCGCGGAGGGCTACAACATCCTCAACCATGCGGTATTCCAAATCCCCAACTACGCAACGGTGTCGGGCGGGTTTGCTCGTCTGGCGGATGCGACGGGCGGCGTTCAGCCGGGTCTGCCGTACACGTCTTCCGCAGCTGGCGGTAACTTCGGCGCCCTCACCTCGACTGTATCCAACCAGGTCGGCGCCGGAACCAATCGTCAGTTCCAAATGGTCTTGCGGGTTAACTTCTAATCCTTCTCCAGTCGGGCCGCGGTTGTTAGATGCTTATCCAGGTTCTAACGACCGCGGTTGGTTCCGAAAAAACCGGCCGCCCGCTGTTCCTGTCGAAGCGGCTGGATCAAGCCATTGAGTAGAATGCGATCGAAAGATCCCACTCCGCCGCCAACCAGCCCTCCCTCCCGTCTCTTAGAGGAAAACGGGAACGGACGACTCACCGCGCCAAGCCTTCCCATCCGCCTGTTTGCTCGAGACGATCTTCCGCGTTTCATCCTCTTTATATAC
>Ga0207090_1183_pt1 | contig 12086 bp, 15 predicted proteins | sample Alteio_BWMinHeat_50_FD_153565 | JGI IMG/M metagenome (GOLD analysis project Ga0207090, IMG submission 153565) | Enriched cells from forest soil in Barre Woods Harvard Forest LTER site, Petersham, Massachusetts, United States -... | ecosystem: Environmental > Terrestrial > Soil > Temperate forest >...
ATGAAATACCAGCTCGGTGGAGGACTTGCCTTCAGCTCGTTGACCATCTGCCAGACAGTCGGCTGTGGGAAAACAAGTCAACCGTTTCTCAAATTCCTTTCTGATCCTGTCGAGGCGAGCGGTTTCGGACCACTCGTAAAGCTTACGCAGCGAATCCACCATCTGTTCAACTTCAGGGACAGACATTGTGATTTCGGATCGAATTTTGTCATTGATCGAATCCGGGTCGATGAAACGGACTCTGAACAGGAGTTGTCCAGTATCGGATACCGTTGGCAGAAACCAGAAATCGCCAGTCTAGGATGTTCCGGCAATGTAGTATGGGATGGAAGGATAGCTTTCCGAGATTTTCCGAGCAGTCGGATAGCTTTGACCATTGTCTGGTCGGACAGGCGTTTGGTATTCAGGATGTTGGCTCTGTCGGCGTTTCAGTTCATCAAGTTTTTTCAAGACCAACTCAACTGTAACGTTTATCAAGACTTGTGGATTTGCATTGTGTGACTTGTCAGCCTGAAGCTCCGTCACGAGCGTTTGCAACAGCGCGATCTGGTCGCTCAGTTTGCCAGTCACATGCCGAAGATCGGTGACATCCGGAGACGGAATTGATGGGACCGGCTCTGGTGCACTGGGTTTTGTAGTAGCAACATCCGCTGGCGCAGCAGAGCCAGGTGCGGCGGTGTTGGGTTGGCTTGGCTCCGACGCCGGTGCCTTCGGCGCGGCAATATCAGATTTCGGAGTTTTTGATCTCGGCTTGGCTACCTTGGCATCCTGCGCTCGCTCAGCTTTGAGGACGCACGTCTTCACCATGTCCCTGAACCCTGGATACAAATACCCTGTGTTAGGGGCGATACCCAGCGTCGTTCTGATCTTCAAGCGACAGTCATATGGGTCAGGGCTGCCATATGTGCCAGGCCTGGCATATGGGTTAGGCCTGCTTTCCGCTGATAATGGCCACAGCGGGCAAATGGCAACGAATGCCACGCCGATCATCAGGCGATGAAGAGTACGCATCGTAATCCCCTTCGTTTTGTGAATTGGACTGTAAAAAGATCGCGTGGCATCCGAACTGGTCGTCGAAATCGCTCTCGTCCAGGCGCTGCCATTTTCATGGCAGTGTTCGATAAAACGATAATATCTGATTTTTAGATAATCCGTAAATCAGATTAATAGTCCTGCCCGACTCAATTTGGGCGGAAAAGATGTCCAGAACGCTAGGATCACCTAGGCATGAGGTGCTCCGAGCGTTTTTGGTTGAACGCAGGAAGAAAGCCGGCCTTACGCAGGTTGAAGTTGCGCGTAAACTTGGGCGTCACCAATCGTTTGTTGCTACAGTGGAAAGCGGCCAACGGCGTATTGATGTTGTGGAGCTGCTCGATTTTGCCGACGCAATCAGGTTTGACCCGCGAGACCTGATCAAGCGCATGTCCCGGGTCCGGCGTAGCTAATCGGATAGTGGCTGTATCCGTGACCACGAACGCATCGCAAAATAGAAATTACATTGGTTCGGCTTCGAGGCGACATTTGTTTCCAGTTGTCGCCCTAGAGCTCATCCTCGTCAGCAATCATGTCATGACAATTGCGGCGCTCTGACCACCCCTTGGTTAGACTCAAGGTCTTGATGGCTTCAACAATAAACGATTGAGGGATGCTAGCGTTTGCGAATGCTTCATGGATCTGGCCGAGGTATTGGGGCTCAATATCAACATTGTTGGGACCTTTAACTTCATCTAGGAACCATCCAATTCGACCGTCCCGAACTACTAAGCATACAGCCGGTTGTTCCGATTGCTGCGATAGATAGAAAGCGCCGGTTCCGTCGTTAATAGTACACAGAAAGTCGGTCATACAGTTTTTCCAATTTTTGGCGATTGCACGAATCTCTGCGACGTGATCGAGACGACGAAACGTGCCGACTCGGGTGGGCGGCATTTCAGGCAAGGATAAGCTCTCAACGATCTGCCTGACCTTCGCAATCACTTGCTCGGGCTGGTCTAGGCTGCCGATTTGAGTAGCAATCACGTCGAAAGTTATTCCACTGCGCAAAGCTAAAAACTGTAGCCCCTCCGCAAATCTGCCCATGCCTTCGACTCGATTGAACATAGCGAGGATGGCGGGCCGCCGCAGTTCGATGGGCAGGCCATAGAGTTCTGTTAGCGTGGCCTCCTTAATTAAGGTGCAGTGATGCAAGAATTTTGCTGTGACTGGATCATCGAGAAGGTTGACGAGTTTCCGATAAAGTTCGGCGGGCAACACTTTCGGGGGCAGTTGCCGTAGGGCTCGGTCGATGCCAAGCGGGTGATGGGAACCGAGGCTGAGATTGAGGATCGGTTTTCGAAACCCCTTCAGAAGCATCAAGGTGAGTTCGGGCGTAATGTCGCAATCTATATGAGCGAGAGCCAAGGCCATGAGATGCATTCTGGCGGGATCAATATCGAACAGCAGCTCCACCAGGCTTGGCTCGTCTTGCATCGCTTTGCTGAGTCGGGCTGGAACCCAAGTCAGCGGCTCAAGCAGGAACCCCGGCTTGCGCCATTTGCTGATTGTCTTGCTGGCGATTGCTTCAGTCATGGCTGGCCCCTCGCTCAATATTCTTCGGCGAGCAAGATCGTTATGACCCGTTCGGTAACGCTCGGATCAGCAGGATCGGGCGAGTGCATGTGTAGGGATTTGTCGAAGTAGTCGATTTTGAAAAAGATTGTTTGGCCTTCGGCCTCAAAGGATCCGAAATCGTGCTCTTCATATGGATCGTTGGCGTGACAAAAGTCGTCAAAGACGGCAATCGTCTTGACGATCCGCTCGATTGCCTCCGCGCCCAGGGCGGCGATGCCAGGAGTCATCACGGCGCCGCCGCCCAGTAGATGCTGGCGCAGTTCATCGTTGAGCGCACGAATAGTTTCTGTCTGCGTAGTCATTGAGAAGCCTCCTTCATTGAATGCCGGGGTCATGTGGCAAGCGTTGCGTTGGTCTCGACGCACGCGGGCCCGGCTCTGAGTCATCAGAGCCGGGCCCGCGTGTTTGTCGAAGTTTGAAGAGTTAGGCTGCCGCGATAGCCGGAGCTTTCACGCCGATAGGGTTCGGATGGAGCAGAGCGAGGGCCAATCTCGGGCGCAAGAACGTAGGGAGTGTGGGGAAATCACGCCACTTCAGTGTGAACATATCGCCGTCAACTTTGATTGGCGTGGCTTCCCACCATTCCTGCATGGGCCCTTCTTCCCTAGCGAGCACGAGGGCCTGTAGTTCTATGGTGTGCCAGCTCTTTGGGTATACCGAGTTGGGCCCTTTTGATTTTGATGGCTTTGGCTCGACATCGTCGCCCGGCCACATCAGGGCGAGATTGTATTTGTGTTTGACAACCCGCCGTCGGTTCTGGTGCTGCAAGCGCAATGTGAACATGTCGCCGTTCTTATGAACGACGGTGGCTGCCCACCAGCCGTCCTTGGGATCAGTGTCCTGGGCGACAACCAAATGCCCGATATCAATATCGTCCCAACTCTTGGGTAGCTGCGATTTGGTGGTCGCGTGGTGGTCTTCAGTTTTCACCGGCGTCCCGGACTCTTGATCACCGTTTGGGGTGAGGGCAGTCGCCTCGATGCCTTGAGCTTTAGCGAGTTTCTGCAACTGCTCGTACAAGTTCCCGCGAATGAACGGCAGAAACCCGTGACCGTTGGCGTGCACGCTGCCGGCAGGGAGTTTTGTCGCTAAGTCCTGCACTTGAGCGCCGCTTACCTTTAGAACAGCCAAACCCATCGCCTGAGCGGCTTTCGTGGTTGTTTCGATTTCTGACTCTTGAAACGTACCGGCTCGTGGCTTGCCGTCTTCGCTAAGCCCGAACACGATTAGAGCGGGCCCGGCTCGGCCAGGTTTCCCCGGCTTGGCATTTGTCTTTGTCATGACGTTCTCCTGGAATGCGAAAGGGCCCCGATGGGGCCCAGTCTGATGTGGTTGAATTTGAATCGGCATCGTCAGCCGTGGCCCCGTCGGGGCATTAATGGCATCGGCATGGCAAAAGCCGTTCGAGTTGAAGCGAAGTTAGCTTCGCATTGAGATAGTATTATATTCCTATCTCAATGTCAACGCCGTACTGAAAGCCTTTAAAACAGCATCTATTAGAAGCGTGGACTGATAAACCGGCGATCAAAGGCTGATACGGATGCGCCACTCAATGGCGTTATCGCCAAAGCGGACAAGCCAGCCCCGACCGCGTTTGTCCGCTATCGGAGTAACAGCGGACAAACATGGATTTTGGCGCGCGACGGTTTGTCCGCTAATGACCCAACTGCGACATCCTTGCCGCGATAGACACCCTCAATACGAGACCATAAACTTTGGGTCAGAACGGGGTGATACGGGGCGAAGCTATGGAATTACCGGGCACAAGCTATCTTTATACAATTGCCACTCTCTCGATCACATATGCGGGGTTTGCTGCGCTCATCGTGATATTCCGCCAAATTATCGGTGGCGGGGTGTCGAACTATGACATTTTTGTAATTCGTTCGGTTCTGATGAGAAGTTTTATGATCGCTTTTTCCGCAATGCTGCCGCCCGCGTTAGCACTTTTTGATTTGTCTCAATCGGTCATTTGGCGCATCTCCAGTTTGTTTGCGGCTCTTCCGCTTGGCTTATTTACTTTAACATTTCTAGCAAGACGCCGCGCAGTAACAGACCTTCCCATATCGAAATGGGCATTAGTAACTATTGGCTCACAGGCGTTGATAACGATATTTCTCCTGATGATAGCATTTGGCATATTTGTAAAACCTGCAGCCGGTCCATTTGTAATTAGCATGGCAGCGTGCTTGCTCGTGGCTGCCAATGCCTATCTGGTGCAAATTGAAGTGATGCTGCGTGGAAATGTAGAAAAGAAAAAGCGCAAATAAGCATTCTCTCGTCTGGTCGATGTCGCCTAATGGCACTTAACGGACAATCGCGGCACTGCAACAATTTGGTCGCTATTGGACAAGAGCGGACATGCCGCACGGCGTATTTTATGGATGCGCATCTAGAGTTCTAAAGCTCTACGGTCACAAATACCGTATATTCGGCACTCTGTGTTTTCGCAGGCTTTGGAATCATCAATTTTGTTGCCGTTACAGATGTTAAACCCGTCGCCCGCGCAGTAGTGCCAAATCGCACTTTGGATAAACCTTGGAAAATTGCCGGGGAATGCAGCATTGAATTGACGCGCGTCGATTGCTGCACTGATGACCCTTAAAACCTCTGCGCACCCTCCGCGCGCATAGCACTGTGGGCCGTAGGTGTGACGTGCAGTGGCGCGATCTAGAATGCCCGTGCGAGCCAGGAAATTATGCACGAGGCTGTCGACGGCTAGAAGGCTGCCGCCAGTCTCCACCCAGCGGGTTTTGCCGTGACCAGCGCCAAGTAGAAGATTGGCGAGGACCATGTTGAGAACCTTGTCGGACAGCCCATGAATATTCCGCAGCGGCTCAATCAGAGCTTCGCTCATGTCCGCAAGCCGACGCATTGATGTCGGCTGGTCAGCGTTCGCGAGCTGGCCGTCGATCCAGCTGACAAGATCGCGATCGGCGAGATCGCGAATGAATAGAAACAACGAATAGGCAAGTTTGTTGAGGCTGCCATTGCGGAGGGGTAATTCGGGCAGCGGGCAATTCTCGATATGCTGCGGTTCGGAACAAGTGCCAGACCCCTTCTGATATTGGCAGCCATAGAATTGCCAGTAGGTACGCAGTTTGGGACATGGCGGGCCAGCGACGAGAGCGGCTTCGACATCATTCCAACGCGCTTTGCCATGTCGCTCCATGAAGCCCGCAGCGACGCTATCGGAAATGCCTTGAAAACTCGCGGCACTGACGAACCATTCGAATATCTTTGGCGTGGCGTGATTTTGTACGGCTCGGATCAAGCCGTTCTTTCGTGCCGAGGCTCGAAGGTCATGCAAATAATTTGGCGGTCCAGCCAGGGCGCAAATCACCGTCACCAGATTGATCGCATAGGCGAGATCATGACCAGTTAGGTCGCCGGCTGATGCAAGGGCGGGCATCTTTTTCAAATCAATGAGACCAGACGGCGTTGAGCATCGGTATCGCCGTCGATGTAGCGCTGGGTTGTCTGAATGGATCGGTGACCCGCAAGCAACTGCACGTCGCGTAACGAACCGCCTGCCTTGTGCACCAGTCTTGCAGCGCGGGTGATAAATGTCCGTCGCCCTGAGTGAGATGAGCACCCCGATAAGCCGAGGGCCCTATAGGCGTCGCTGAACCAGTTGACGATACTCGATGGGCTCAGCCCGCCGCCGCGTTCGGAATGCACCACATGACGAGTGCCGTCGCTTACCTCCCGCCAATGAGCTAGGGCTGCCTGCAAGTCAGAGTGGCATGGCACTCGCCGCCCGCTGCCCATTTTTGCGGCGCCATCGAGCAGTTCGATGGATGCGCCGATCTCGCCGCTCGGATCGAGGACCATCGGCCATGTTAGGTTGGCGATCTCGCCAGCACGTAGACCCGCTTTGACTGATAGCAGAACAATAACGCGATTGCGAACTGGGTATCGGGAGGCGGTGGCGTAGGCAAGGAGGGCTTGTACGTGGTGCTCGAAGAGAACTTTTGCCTGCTTGCCTGCCATGCGCTGCGTTCAATGTGAATAATTGAATCGTAGCTCAATCAGATTTCGTTGCAACGGAATTCAGAAGCGTCGCGATCAATTAACTCATGGCAATTTGTAGATAAAAGGCCACATCGAATCATTTGTTCAGATAATGTTTTCTTGGCTGTGTGTTATTTTATTTCATCAAAATGAAAAGTAGTGTTCACGTCGTACTCGTTAGCCTCAAGCGAATCTACAGTGCGGTCGTGAAGTTCCAGCTGTAAGTGAAATTTTCCTGTTTGGAGGTTTTTAGAAATCCCAAAGTTGGTGAGGGAAATATCGTATGCTCGTTGTCCGTTTCGAAATGTTGCCATTTCAAAGCCTTGTAGGATTCCCCAATGAGGGATGTCTTGTCCGACTACCAATATTAAACGGTTGAATTGACCATTAGGGTCCTTGGGATCGTTGAAATGGTCTTGAATGACATGGGGCTTGCCCCGTGCCACATGTTGGCAGACAGTAAAATCGCAAGTAGGGCAAATTGGTTTAATCGGTTGGTCCGGACATATCTGAGCAGGAGAAGGAAGATGCCGGGGCTTCTCGCTCATCAACGGCTTGGATGTAAAATCCACTAAAGGCTGCCATTCCAAATCAATTAGATACGAGCGAATTGTAAACCGCGCCGCACCGTCTGATCAAAGGGGGCATCGGTCATAATTTGCCCCAGGAAGCTCCGCGCGCCTTTGCCCAAGCGGTGATTGACGCCGAGGCTAGCTGAAGGGGTCGTCCGTCGGCATCCGCTCCATTGCACTCATCGTCTTGTGCCTGCCATAGTTTGATCCGGTAGGTGGCTGGAAGGCGGCCAAATGGATCGCGTCGACGCAATGAAAGTCTTCGTGACTGCCGTTGATGAGGGCAGTCTCGCTGGCGCAGCCCGGCGGCTGAAGCGGTCGCCCACCGCTATCAGTCGCGCGCTCAATCTCCTGGAAGCTCGTTTGGGTGTTGAGTTACTGCACAGAACAACTCGTGCCCTCAAATTGAGTGAAGCAGGCGAGCGCTATGCTGCAGCCTGCAGGCGGGTACTGACAGACCTCGATGAAGCCGACATGTTGGCGAGCGATGAGCGATCGTCACCGCGCGGCGTCCTGACCATCTCTGCTCCGCCGGTCAATGGAGAGGAGATGTTGGTGCCAATCATCAACGAATTTCTTGACCGCTTTCCCGACGTTTCAGTCAACATTCTCTTGCTTGATCGGCAGGTTAATATCGTCGACGAGGGCGTCGACATCGCTTTGCGGATCGGGCATTTGCCAGACTCCTCCCTTGTGACGACCCGTCTGGGCGGAGATGTTAGGCGCGTCGTTGTAGGGTCGCCCGCTTATTTGGCAAAACATCCCCCCATCAAACAACCGGCTGATCTGGCGAAGCACCACATCATCGCATTCACGAACTTTGGTCTCGATGCTTGGAATTTCGTCCCGGCGAAAGGCTCGTCCATACCCCGAACCGTCCACTTCGCACCAAGGTGTACCGTCAACACTGTGCGCGCCGCGAGAGCATCGGCCATATCCGGTTGCGGCCTGACCCGCCTGTATTCCTACCACGTCGCTGACTATGTGAGGGACGGGCGACTCACAATCGTCCTGGCCGATGCTGAACATCCTCCGCTCCCGGTCCATCTGCTGACCTCGCCCGGCCGCTTGGCGATACCGAAGGTGCGCGCGTTCCTAGACTTCGCCGTACCACACTTGCGTGCTGGCTTTGCTCGCATCGCGGCCGACGCAGGAACGCATCTGGGCTGATTGTGCCGACACGCGGTTGACTGTCCGCCAAGTCACGGCCGTTCTCACACAGAACGCTTCGGCCTACATCAACACAAAGTGTTGGATGGGCAGGCGCGATATATGCGACCGCCACAAATCGAGAGGGACTCGAGTATGGCTCAGAAAGTTGTCATCATCACTGGCGCATCGCGGGGCATGGGCGCAGCCCTTGTTAAAGCCTATCGTGATCGCGATTACGCGGTGGTCGCGACGGCGCGATCGATCAGACCAACCAACGATGACAAAATCCTCGCGGTGCCCGGCGATATTGCCGACCGGAAAACGGCCGAGCGTGTGATTTCCGAAGGCCTGGCCCGGTTCGGGCGCATCGATACGCTCATCAATAACGCTGGCGTATTCATCGCCAAGCCATTCACTAAGTATACCGAGGTTGATTACGCGGCTGTGTTGGGCGTCAACCTCATGGGCTTCTTTCACATCACGCAGCTCGCCATCGCAGAGATGGAGAAGCAGCAAAGCGGCCACGTCGTACAGATCACGACGAGCCTGGTCGAACACGCGAATTCCAATGTGCCGTCCGTGCTCGCCTCGCTGACGAAGGGGGGCTTGAGTGCAGCGACTAAATCGCTAGCGATCGAATATGCAAAGCTCGGCATCAGAGTGAATGCGATTGCGCCCGGCATCATCAAGACGCCGATGCATGCCGTCGAAACCCATGCGCATCTCGCGAAGATGCACCCGCTTGGCCGGATGGGCGAGATATCGGACATCGTGGGCGCGATCCTCTATCTGGAATCGGCGGGGTTCGTGACGGGCGAGACCATTCACGTCGACGGCGGCCAGAGCGCGGGCCACTGAAGAAGGACGTCATGAACCGACTTGAGAAAGTGCTGTACACCGCGAAGGCCCACACCACTGGCGGGCGCACCGGCACGTCGCGCAGCTCCGACGGCCGCCTGGAGGTCAAGCTGTCGCGGCCCGGTGGCCCGGGCACCGGCACCAACCCGGAGCAGCTCTTCGCGGCCGGCTGGTCCGCGTGCTTCGAGTCGGCGATGGAGTTCGCCGCGCGCAACATGAAGATCACGCTGCCGGCCGATCACGCGGTCGACGCCGAGATCGATCTCGGTCCCGAAGGCGGCGCGTTCAGCCTGGCGGCTCGCCTCTACGTGAGCCTGCCGGGGATGGAGCGCGCGACGGCGGAGCGCCTTATCGAGGCGACACACCAGGTGTGTCCCTATTCGCGAGCTACGCACGGCAACATCGCCGTCGAAACGACGCTGCTCTGGGGCCGCTCCCATGAGAGTAGACAGTGACCGGTTGATATCCGTCCACACGGCTCAAGGTGAAGAGCGATGATCTACGAATTGCGGATCTACCGCTGCGTGCCGGGGCGCAATCAGGCGCTGCTGTCCCGGTTCGAGAACGAGACGCTGCGGATCTGGGAGAAGCACGGCATCCGCCAGGCCGGGTTTTGGACCACGCTGATCGGCAGGAGCAGCCAGGAGATCATCTACATGCTCGCCTGGGACAGCATGGCCGAGCGCGAGAAGCGCTGGGGCGCTTTTCTCGGCGATCCCGAATGGGCCGTGGTGGTCGCCAAGACGGAGAAGGATGGCCAGCTCGTCGAGAACATCAGCAGCCAGTTGCTGACGCCAGCCGCCTTTTCTGCCGTGAAGTGAGAGCGCGAGAAAGACGACCAAAACACGATGGAGAATCCTATGTCCCTTCCCGCCGAAATATCGGGAAAAGAAATGCCGGCAGGTGATGGAAGCGCGCTTGATGCACTGATCGATTTTTACCGGTCCTTCAACGCCTCCGACCTGAACGCACTCGCTGCTAACTGGGCCGATGGGGAGGCTCCGAGCATGGACAATCCGATTGGTGGTATTCGGCGAGGATGGCCTGCCATCAGGGAAGGTTATGCGAAGCTATTTAGCGGGCCAGCGACTGTCCGCGTGATGTTCCACGATTTCGTAGCGCAGGGTAACAATGACTTTCATCTCTTCGTGGGGCGTGAAAAAGGCTACTGTGAAACTCCCGCTATTAGGCTTGAGCTTCGAGTTCGTACGTCTCGATGGTTCGTCAAGATGAGTGGCGTGTGGCGGCAACTCCATCACCATGGGTCTATCGACGAGCCAGCACTGCTAGCTGACTACCAGCGAGTGATCCTTGGGACGCCGCTCGGAGCGGACAATCATAAATAGCCATTAGGCATGCTAGTGATTTCAATTTCTCGATACCTAAATCGATTTGGCGTCGGCGGACCAGCCTAAAGAAGTACGATAGAAAAATCTGTTACGGCACAATTTTTGCCTAAGCGCATCGGCTACCAGCAATCGTTTTGGTCGATACCGGCTCTCTGAAAGATTCGTCGGCTACAGCAAAAAGTGATTTAGCCACCAAGTGATATAGCTGCTAGTCAACTCCTCGTTCCGCCTGTTCATTCGATGGCGGCCTCATGTGATGATCAGATTGGAGAATCCCTATGGATAGAAGGAATCTTTTGAAGGCGGTTACGTTGGCGGGATCGGCTCTTGCAGTGCCGACCCTTGTCTCGCCGGCCTTGGCGGTCGACAAGAAGGCAACCGCACCGTGGATCGAAAAGTTCGCGGCGACATTGAGCGCACACGACCTCACGGCATTCGCGGCGCTGTTCTCGGAAAATTACGTCAACCATCAGTTCAGTGCCGCCGCACCGCCGCCGCCACAGGGCAAGTCGCCTAAGCAGGGGACAGTCGCAGTTTTTACTGGACGGCTGGCGGGAATACCGGACCTCAAGGTGGAGATCGAGGCCACGGTTGCGTCCGGCAATATTGCGGCCGCAAGCTTCGTCTATAGCGGCACCCATAACGGCCCGCTCGCGGGAGTTGCGCCCACCGGTCGTGCGATCCGATTCACTTCCTGCGATATATTCAGGGTTCAAGACGGCCTGATTGTCGAGCATTGGGGCATGGGCGATCTCGCCGGAGTAGCGGCGCAGTTGAAGGCCTGACCGGCGATCAAGACGCTCTTATTTGCAAGGCGAGCGCTGACGCCCTGAAGTTACAGACTTCGGACCGCTTGCGGTGGATGTGAACTCCAAGCAGCCTGATCAAAGCACCTAATCGAATTTCGGAAGGACCGCCGCTCTGGCGGTCTTTCTGTTTGTGCTGATTGGTGCAGTGCGTTAGTCGCGATTGGCAGCGAGAGCCTTCTGCGAAGACGAGCGTTGCAGCCGCCGGCCGAAGCCGGCATCACGTGTCATGCGTTCGCAAACCATTTATTGGGGCATTTTTGGAATCCTGGCCCTCCGTCCCCAGGTGCGGCGAGTAGCTAACAAAGTCAAACAGATGCGGGAATGCATGGTCGCGGTTCACCAGACGCTCGATGTCGAAAAATATGAGCCTTTCGACTCCCGCGGATCGCATCGTCTCCGGTACGTCCCAGCAGATCCTGGCTCTGCCGATGATGTGCAGCGTCCGGCCGCTTTGGAAGTCGATGAACAGAAGCCCGGCGCGCGCGTCCGCTTCCAGATTGCCGAGCGTGTTGAAGAGCAGGTTTCCGCGATAATCCGGAAAGCAAAGTTCGTTTTGTGAAATCACCTGCACGAAGCCGACCCATCCGCCGCGGTGAGAGACATCGAGACCTTGCGAGGACTCCTCCCGGCCGAGGTGCGCCGACCGGGATGCAATAAAGAACGTGTCTGCTTCGGCGATTAGGCTGACCTCGCTATCGCCTAGATGGGAAGCCGTTCGGGAT
>Ga0207090_1184_pt1 | contig 12045 bp, 10 predicted proteins | sample Alteio_BWMinHeat_50_FD_153565 | JGI IMG/M metagenome (GOLD analysis project Ga0207090, IMG submission 153565) | Enriched cells from forest soil in Barre Woods Harvard Forest LTER site, Petersham, Massachusetts, United States -... | ecosystem: Environmental > Terrestrial > Soil > Temperate forest >...
GGAAATATTTCTAAGCGGGAATTCCTAAGTGCATAGCGTTCTTGCCAACAAATGGACCAAGGCCGTTGTCTTCCTGCTGTGCCTCGGTCCGCTCGCAGCCCTGGGTTGGAGCGCCCTGCACGGCGACCTGGGCGCGAATCCCATCGAGTTCATCACCCACGCGACCGGCGATTGGACTCTCCGCTTTCTTTGCATCACCTTGGCGATCACCCCGCTGCGCAAACTCCTCCGCCTGCCCGAACTCATCCGTTTCCGCCGCATGTTAGGCCTCTTCGCTTTTTTCTACGCCTGCCTGCACTTCACCACCTACATCTGGCTCGACAAGTTCTTCGACCTGAGCGAAATGTGGAAAGACGTCGTCAAGCGCCGCTTCATCACGGTAGGTTTTCTTGCCTTTGTCTTGCTGATTCCTCTGGCGATTACCTCGACCGTGGGCTGGATTCGACGTCTCGGCGGGCGCCGCTGGCAGATGCTCCACCGCGCGATCTACATCAGCGCCGTGGCTGGCGTCATCCATTACTACTGGCTGGTAAAGTCCGCGGTACTCAGGCCGCTGGCCTATGGTGCGTTGGTAGGTTTGCTGCTGGCATGGCGACTGGGCGAATGGTTTTCAAGGCGGGGCCGGCTAGCTCCTGCGAAAGCCGGAGTACACGAAGCTACGGTGAATGCTTCTCAGTGACTTTCCGAACCGCCATCCGTGGATGAAGCGCCGTCGACAAAGTCGACGCCCCAAAAGCGCGGCGCGGGAGTAAGAAACTCCACCCCCACTCTTTGGCCCCGGTCCCCGGCATCCCCCTGGAATACCACCCGGCACTCCTGCTCTTCCTGCGTTTCCGGTTGAACCAGGACGAGTATTTCATCGTTGTCGATTTCGTGCTTCAAAAGCAGCAGTCCGCCGTGGGCATTCACCACCACGGTTTCGCAGATCTCTTTGAACTTGCGGCCGTTATGCCCGCGTCCCTTGGCCTCGACGCGCATCTTGTGAAACACGCGTCCGCTACGGCGCCGCACGGTGAAAGTAACTTCGCTCATGTTTCTATTTTCAGATGGCGAGGAAAACGCGTCAATTGCACGCTTGGACAGGTGTTCTCCATCCGCAAGCCGTAGCAGATAAGCCACATTTTGGGGGTTAGGCAGGGCCTGAAACGCCGGTCGGCAGCGTTCGCCTAAATCTTTTATTATCTTGCTGTTGCCTTCTAATTCTACGCCGCAGTCCCAATTCTCCGAATCAGGTCTTCCTGCTCGTTCTTGCTCTCCGCTCCGATCGTAAAGGCGTCCAGCAGACCCAGCGACAAGGCAAACTTCAACGCTTCATCCTGACGGTTGCGCATGTCTCCCTGGCCCAGAATCTTCATGCCCACAATTCCTTTTCCCGCCGCTCGCATCTCCCGGATCACGCTTACGACGGTATCCGGATCGGCGTCCATATACGATCCGATGGGATTGATGCGCACCAGGTCCACTTCTACCCAAGGCGACTTGGCCGCCGCCCGCAGCGCCTCGATGCTGTGGCACGAGCAACCATGCGCCCGGATAATCCCCTTCTCCTTGGCCTCGGAGAAAACATCCATCACGCCCCTAAACTGCGTAGTCCAATCACTTTCCGTGACGCAATGCATCAAGCAAATGTCCAGGTAGTCGGTTCCCAGTTCCTTGCGGAAGCGGTCCAGGTCTGCGCGCGCAGTAGCCGGATCGCGCGCCCAGGTCTTGCTCAGCACCGTGACTTTGTCGCGCGCCACGTGCTTCAGCGCCTCCGCCACATGCGGATGGCTCCCGTACGAATCCGCGGCGTCAAAAAAGCGCAGTCCATGGTCGTAGCCATTGAGGAGCAGGTCCGAGAGTCCCTTCACGCCCAGCGCCGTCTGGTGAGAATGATGGCCGGAACCCACGGTGCCGGTTCCCATCGCCAGCAGGCTGGTCTGGATGCCGGTCTTGCCGATCGTCACCGTCTCCGCAGCGCTGAACTTTCGCGGCAGCGCCGGCAGAGCTCTGGCGTGGCCGGCCGTGGCCCGTGAACCAAGCCAAGCCGCTCCCATCCCACAGGCAGTACGACGGATGAAATCTCTGCGCTTCATGGCTCCTCCCCGCTACACGAGTTCCAACTGATCCGCCCACCCCATATGGACGTCTAGACTTCGCGGCGGTTATCAATCGCCCCGCCGAACCGACAGTTCGCAAGCCTCGTAGGGGCACGGCACGCCGTGCCCGTCTTGCCTTGTGAATCGTCCCAAATTTCGGATTATAGCCGCTTCCCTAAGAGATCAATGTCCTTCCACAGACGAAACTACAGCCCACAGCCGGCCTCTCGATGGCGGCCGCGGACGCCGTGTCATCCCTCAACCCTCGCCTCGCTTGTGCCTGAACCTCGGAAGGTTCTAAAATATCGTTAAGCGGACCCGAATACTTTGGGTAGGTCCGCGCTCATTCCTGAGCTGCAATTTTCGCATCGCCCGAACGGACTTATACGGAAAGGACACCAGGCTTCTAAGAGCCCGTTATGAACCTTACTGAATTTATAGAAGGTCACCGCGACCAGCATCTCACCGAGCTTTGCGAATTCTTGCGCATCCCCAGCGTCAGCGCCAAAACCGAGCACAAGCCGGACATCGAAAAGGCCGCCCGCTGGGTCGCCGACAAGCTGCGTTCCGCCGGATTTAAAACCGTTGAAGTCGTCCCCACCAATCTTCATCCCCTGGTCTACGCGGAATCCCTCGAGGCCCCCGGCAAGCCCACCGTCCTCTTTTATGGCCACTACGACGTGCAGCCCGCCGAGCCCCTCCATCTGTGGACTTCCCCCGCGTTTGAGCCCACCGTTCGCAACGGCAATCTCTTCGGCCGCGGCACCGCCGACGACAAGGGGCAAGTGCACATTCATTTGAAGGCCCTGGAGTCCTTGCAAACCGTAGATGGAAAGTTCCCTGTCAACGTGAAAGTGCTCATCGAAGGCGAAGAAGAAGTTGGCAGCGTCAGCCTGTGGGATTACGTCCAAAAAAACAAAGAGAAACTCAAGGCCGACGCTCTGATCGTTTCCGATACCTCGATGCTGGCGAAAGGCGTCCCCTCGATCACCTACGGCCTGCGCGGCCTGGACTATTATCAGATCGAGTTGACCGGCCCGGAGCACGATCTGCACTCCGGCGTTTACGGTGGCGCGGTGCCCAATCCCCTCACGATCCTGACCGAGCTTTTCGCCAAGCTGCATGACAAAAACTTCCGCGTTACCATCCCCGGCTTTTACGACGGTGTCGCCAAAGTGCCCGCCGCGGAACGCAAAGCCCTGAATGCTCTGCCGTGGAAGAAAAAGGACTTCGAAAAGGCCGTCGGTGCGCCGGGCTACGTCGGCGAAAAAGGGTTCACCAGGGTCGAACAACTTTGGATTCGCCCCACCTTTGAACTCAACGGTATCTGGGGCGGCTACATGGGGGAGGGCGCCAAAACCGTCATCCCCGCGAAGGCTTACGCGAAATTCTCCACGCGGTTGGTCCCCAACCAGGATCCCCACAAAATTGCCAAGCTAGTGGAAAAACACATCCGCAAGCTGCTCCCCAAAACAGTCATCTGCAAGTTCGAGGTTTTGAGCACCGGCAAACCTTGGACGGCTCCGTTTCACGCACCGATCTTCGCGAAAGCCCAAGCTGCCCTGGAGAAGGGCTTCGGCAAGAAAGCCGTCTTCATTCGCGAAGGTGGCTCGATCCCGTTCGTCACCCAGATGTACGACACCTTCAAGGTCCCTTGCGTCTTGATCGGTTTCGGCTTGCCCGACGAAAACGCCCACGCCCCCGACGAACACATCGCCCTGGAAAATTATTTCGGCGGCATCAAAGCCATAGCCTACTTCTACGCCGGCCTAGCCACCCTGTGACTTCGTAGGGGCACGGCATCGCCGTGCCCGCCGGCGCGCCTGGGCGTAAAAAACTCGTCGTTGTTGCTCAGCCGGCGCAACCTAAATCGTCGCCAACTGCTCCCGCCGCCCCTTCGCGTAATCATTCAGAGCCGCATTCGCGTTGCCGATGACTCCCAACGCATCCGCCACGGCCGCCAAATCTCGTCCACGCAAAACGAAATACATCTCATCTTCTCCAAGTCCGGTATAAACCCGGTTCCCCATGCACCCCAAACTCAATATCGCCCCATGCTGCAAAGACGCAGGCAATGCCATGCAAGTCGGCCTGCCCAGCGCCGGCGCTCCGCTAGCCACTCCCGCTCGATTCGCCGCCTCATTCAACAGCATCGCCCCCGCAGGCTTGCATGCAAACAAAACCACATCCGGCGCGACCGGCGACTCCCCCAGCGGCGCATACACAATCGCAGCAGGCGTCTTCGACAACCGCGGAATCTGTGGCACCTCTTCCGGCTTCACGTACCCCAAGTCGAACATCATCTTCAGTGTCTGCTCGGTCTCTTTCTCCCGCTCCGGCGACAACGAAATGTTGTGCGTGTACGCACCCACAGCGCAATTAAAGTGGTTCTCCGGCACGGTATAAAACACCCGGCCCGCCGCAGCCAGCCGCCAAAAGCTGCACCCGGAAGGTTCCGTTCCCGGAAATCGTTCCACGTTAGCCGGCGCCGCATCCACAAACGCCACTGCCACCGGACGCCGCGCCAGTTTCACCGCCGCCCCAATCCGCTGCTCCAATCCACTCCAGTTCGACCCTCCGCCCATGCTGTTTCTCCTCCGCGTACGAGAATCCGCGAGCATAACACACCGCATCAGCACTCACTTCGCAGCCCGATTCACTCCACAGGGTGTGGAAAAACCGCATTTTACCGGCGTTTTTACGCGCCACATCAAAAGAAATAGCGTATTTTCGGCCTTTTTTGCGGTTTTCCCCTTGCGTTCTCTCCATGCCTTGGCTATAGTGCCGAACGGCCCGAGTCTTTTCGGTGAATTTTGAGGGGGAGAATCTCGCGGCTGGCCTCGATCGCATCGAGGTGGATTGAAAAAATCAGGAGGATAAGAAGACTAGATGGCCAAGCCTTTGAGCAAGACGAAGATCGTGTCGCACATCGCCGAGAAGTGCGGCACACCGAAGAAAACCGCAGCGCTCTTCTTTGAAGAGCTCTTCAAGCTCGCCGTCAAAGAAGCCAAGGGTGGCGCGGGCAAATTCGTGATCCCGGGCATCGGCCGTGCAGTGAAGGCGCACCGCAAGGCGCGCATGGGTCGCAATCCGCAGACCGGCGAGGCGATCAAGATCAAGGCCAAGACCGTAGTTCGCTTGCGCCCTTCCAAGGCGTTCAAGGACGCGGTCCTCAAGTAAATTCCTCGCCCTGCGAGGAATGGGCCCTAACGTAACTTTGCCCTCCGGCGCGTGACACTTCACGTCCCGGAGGGCTTTTTTTATTTACAACGATCAGGAATTTATAAGGCGGGGCTCGTTTACCCTGAGTCTCGAAGGGCCCCGCCCGGCCGCTGCCTCTTGGCTACAGCGTCTTGACGTACGCGATCACGTCCTTGATTTGATCCGCCTCCAAAACATCCTTGAACGGCGGCATCAGCGTGTCGCCATTCTCGATCCACGTCTTCAGCGCCTCGTCGGTCACCTTGGCATCATTCACGGTAAAGGTCCCGCGCTTGGCTAATCCCTTCAAACCCGGCCCAATCTTCTTCGCGTCGCTGTCCGCGTAATGGCACACCGCGCATTTCTTCTCGAATACGTCCTTGCCCTTCGTCGCCGAGCCGCCCGGCGCCGCCTTCTTTGCGGGCGACTTCGCCGGCGGACTCTGCGCGAACACCGCTCCCGCCACTGCCATCGCCGCAATCCCAAGAATGCTTGAAGTGCGCTTCACAATTCCCCCTGAAACCGCCTTAAGGATTCAGCCACCATTCTCCATGTTTGACCCCGCAATTTCCACTCGTACCCGGCACAAAGGACAGGTTCCCCCCGCGCACGAACGGGACTTTCGTACTTTTGACGCCCCCAAAACCGTGTGCTAACAATCTTCTATGATGAGCCAGGAAATCCTCTCCCGGGCGTGGGAAGTGTTGCAGGACGCCTACCAAGCGCAAATGGAAGGCGACTACGACCATGCCGTAGAGCTGTATCGCTCATCCCTTGAGCTTTACCCCACCGCGGAAGCCCACACTTTTCTCGGCTGGACCTACCATTTTCAGGGCAAACTCGATGAAGCCATCGCCGAGTGCAAGCGCGCCATTGAAATCGATCCCGAGTTCGGCAATCCCTACAACGACATCGGCGCCTACTTGATCGAGCTGAATCGTTTTGAAGAAGCGATTCCCTGGCTGGAGCGCGCCGTGGAAGCCAAGCGGTACGAACCGCGCCACTTCCCGCACTACAACCTCGGCCGTGCCTATCTCGGCAAAGAAATGTACGCCCGCGCCATGACCTGCTTCCACGCCGCCCTGGAAATCGAGCCCCGTTATTCCCTAGCCCGCGAAGCCCTAGAATCTCTCCGCCGCATGGTCAACTAGTTTGGAGTGCGGCGCCTAGGCGCCGCTTTTACCACCAAAACGTCACCCAGCCGTATCCCCCCGTGCAAAATCGCACCTGGTCGTCGCCCGATCAACGGGCGGCTCATGCCGGAACCCAATTACGAACCGCTGCAGGGGCCCGCTTTAGCGCGTCCCGTCCCCAGCTCACGCTCCTTGTTCAGTGGATTGCTCGCTTGGCTTCACCACCCGATCGTAAATCCACAACAACAAAGTGGTGGCCACACCGACGGCGGTCACCGCCCACCAAATACGTTCCGGCCGGTGTTGGACTTCTCCGAAGTTATGCATTAGCTTTCCGCCAAACCAGCCGCCGATGAACGAACCGATGCCGAGCGGCAAGAAGGCGAATCCCATATAGGTGCCCTGTTGCCCCGGAGGCGCCAGACGGGAAATATATTCGTAGTAGCGTGGCGTTTGCGTGATTTCTCCAAGCGCGACCACGATCATCGTGGCGATGACCATCGGGATCGTGGGATGCCGGATCAAAAGCAGCCAGGCCACGCCGGAGATCAGCGTACCCAATGTGATTGCGCTGAACGCGGGGATACGCCGAGTGAGGAAACTGACCGCCATTTGCAGTGCAATCACGGTTAGCGGGCCGGTGACCAGCAGCAGTTCCGTGTCGCTTGTGCCATCGACGTAGTTATGCACGTAGAGTGGCAGGGTTATGAATAGCTGCCAAAAAACAATCCAGTAGCCGGAGAAGATCAAAAGAAAAAGCATGAAGCGCGGATTGGAGAGAACGGTGGCGAAATTTCTTGCCGCCTGGCCGAGGCTGGGCGTCCCCGTCTCACCGTCGCGCCGCGGTTCTTTGAAAAACAGCAGCACGGCAAAAAACATCGCAAACACGCTCAGCGAAGCGACCAGAAAAACGCTCTCCACTCGCAGGTGCGAGTGGACCCAGGAGGCAACGAAGGGTCCGGACGCCGAGCCGACATTCACCAGCGTGTAGTAAATGGAATAGCCGATGGAACGGACATTTTCCTTCGAGGCTCGCGCCGTTGTGCCGACGATGCACGGTTTTACCATTGCGATGCCCAGCGCAGGCAGCATCAAGATAAACGCAACCAATACCACCAGCGGCATGGCGTTTCGCACCGGCGCAAGCCACGGCGATCCAATGGAGCCCAGCAGGAAGTACGCGGTCGCCAGAATCAAATACGCCAGAGAAAGGGCCCGCCGAAACCCCAGGCGGTCCGCGATCGCCCCGCCAAAAATGGCCAGGAACCAAACCAATCCTCCAAACAGGCCGGTCAGACCGGCGGCGCGCTCGGTGGGAAAGTTGAGCGATTCGTGCAGGTAGCGCGCAAGTGAAGCGAACGCCGCGTAATACGAAAGGCGCTCGAAAAGCTCGCTGATGTTCGCCACCCAGAAAGGCCGCTCGAACCCCTCGCGGATTTCCTGGAACCTCTGAGAAAAACCCATCGCGCCCCCGCGGAATGCAGGCCGGGAATATAGCAGACCTGAAGCACGCCCATACGAAGTGTTTTCGCAACGTAGCCGGCAATCTGAGCAGCCAGCGGGAAGGATGCCTGTGCGCTAATCACTTCCGGGCCGCAATCGAAACGTCCGCGCGGAAAATCGCAGTGCCCGCCTCACGCCAGACTATAATCTCCGGCTATGCTCGCCCTCGTCTGGCGTTTCGCTCGAGCAATCTACCTGGTCGCTTTCGTCCTCGCGGTTTCCTCGGCGGGCTCGATTCCCGCTCCCGCTTGGACCGGCATTCTGCGAGACGCTTTGGGAAATCCCGTGCCCCACGCCACCGTCCTGCTCCACGCCATTTCAGGAACCCTCGACTATTCTTCCGAAACCTCGCAACGCGGTGAATTTCTTTTCGCTGGCGTTGCCGCCGGAAGCTACGAACTCAAGGTAACCTCCGCAGGCAAGACCTGGAAAGCGCCAGACGCGCTGGTCGTCAAAGACGCCGCCCTCACCTTCGATCTGGCACTCTCCGCCCAGGACCTCACCGTGCGCGTCGTCACCGCGGCATCTTCCGCCTCCGCGCAAGCCAGCGGCGGCGAGCATCTCTCCAAAGAAGAAGTCTCCAGCCTGCCCCTCAACGAACGCGATTTCAGCAAACTACTCCTGCTCGCCGCGGGAACCATGACCGACACCAACGGCGCCGCTAATTTCACCCAGCAATTCGCTGTTAACGGCCAGCGCGGCGTCGCCTCGGTCTTCGCCATCGACGGCGCCGACACCACCGACCCCGAACTAGGCGGCGCTACCTTCGCCAACTTCAACGTCGACGCCATCCAGGAAGTGCAATCGAGTTCCGGTGTCATGCCCGCGGACATCGGCCATGGCGCCGCCAGCTTCACCAACGTAGTCTCAAAGTCCGGCGCCAATCAGATCCACGGCAGCGCCTTCGAGTTCATCCGCAATGCCGCCTTCGACGCCCGCAACTTCTTCGACCACAAAACCGACATCGACCCTCGCCGCATCCCCCCGTTCGCCCGCAATGAATTCGGCGTCACCAACGGCGGCCCGGTCGTTCTTCCCGGCATCTACGATGGCCGCGGCAAAACTTTCTATTTCGGCGAGTACCAAGGCTTCCGCCAGGTCCTCGGCACCACCCAAGTCTTTCCCGTCCCCACCGCCGCCGAGCGCCAAGGCATCGACACCACCACATTTCCCGGCGACACGCTGACCGTCCCCGTAAATCCCGCCATCGCCTCGCTCCTCGCGCGTTATCCGTTGCCCAACGATCCAGCGGGCCCTTACGGCGCGCGCACTTACGCCGCCTCTTCCAAAATAGTCACCAACACCGATCAATTTTCCGCACGCGTCGATCATCGCCTCTCGGAAAAAGCAACGCTGTTCACCCGCTTCAGCCTGAACCAGGTGAACGGTCCCACGACAAATCCCGATCAAACCGCGATTGATCCGACTTTCGGAATAAAATTCTTCGACCACCAGCGCAACGCCGCCGTCCGCTATTCGCGCACCATCTCGCCGCATCTCACTTCCAGCACCGCCTTCGGATACATTCGCAGCACTCCGTTCTTCCCCACGGATAATCACACCGATCCCGCGATTGCTTACGGAGACGGGCTTTTTCAGGGCTTCAATTCCGGGGACGGCTCCATCTACGGTTCCTTCGGAAACGTTTACCAGTTCAAGCAAGACATGGCCTACACGCGCGGCTCTCACAACTTCAAGTGGGGCGCCGAAATTCGCTGGAACAAGGACGCCACTATCTTTGGCACCAATCCCAACGGTCTGTACACATTCGGCGGAGGCACCGCCTATTCCCCGGTGCTGATCCCTTCAGCCAGCGGCCTGCACGACATTCACCCGGGCGATGCGTTGCCCGATGCGCTAACCGGACTGTTGACCGCTACGCCTTACTCGTACACCGTGAGCGCCACCGTGGCTCTCACGCCCACGGGCAAAAGGTTTGACGAAGCCGCCGTGCGCCGCGAGGCTTACAATTTCTACTTTCTCGATTCTTGGAAAGCCACCTCGCGCCTAAGCGTCAGCTACGGTCTGCGCTACGACCTGAACTCGCGCATCAAGGAAGCCCAGCACCGTACGTCGATTGCCGAACCCGTCGATAGCTCCGGTAATCCCACGTCGTTTCTAACTCCTGGAGCGAAAGAAATCTTCCTCTACAACCCGCCGCCCATAAATCCCCTGCACGGTCGCACCCTTAAAGATCACGTCGTTCACCAAATCCAGCGGCACCGCTTCCGTCGGTATCCCCAGCAGCGACGCTCGACCTCCAGCTCTCAGCGACCGAAAGCCCTGCTGGATCGCGCTGGGATTCCCGGACATTTCCAGCAGCACGTCCACGCCCGTTTCATTCGTCTCGGCCGTGATGCGCGCCACCGCATCGATCTCCGCCGGGTTGAGCACCATGTCCGCTCCCATTTTGGTCGCCATAGCCCGCCGCTGTTCGTTCGTCTCCGTGGCGAACACCGTGGAGCTCCCGCAAGCCTTAGCCACCGCAATGGACATAAGCCCAATAGGCCCGCAGCCGGTCACCAGTACCGTCTGCCCCGCAATGGGCCCCGCCAGCACGGTATGCACCGCGTTTCCCAGAGGATCGAGAATCGCCCCGTAATGCTCCGGAATGGCCGGATCGAGCTTCCAGATGTTCGACGCCGGAATCTTCACAAATTCCGCAAACGCTCCATCCTGATCGATCCCGATAATCCGCAGGTTCTGGCAAATGTGCGCTTCGCCCAGCCGGCACTGGTGGCAATGCCCGCAGTTCACGTGCATTTCCGCGCTCACGAAGTCCCCGGGCTCCAGCTCTTTGACTTCCTCCCCGACGCGTTCCACAACGCCGCAAAATTCATGCCCCAGCGTAACCGGCGGCTTGATCCGACCCTGCGACCAGCGATCCCACCCATAGATGTGCAGATCCGTCCCGCAAATGGAAGCCGCACGCACGCGCACCAGCACGTCCGCCGGTCCAACGGTTGGAATATTCGCAGTCTCAAACGAAAGACCCCGCGCGGGCTGCATTTTCCGCAAGGCTTTCATCGTCGTAGGCATGCTGGAGACCACCTGGCAGGCACTCATTCAGGCGCGAAATTACAATGCTAGCACAGCCCCACCTTCCACCCTTCAGGTCCTCGGCCTTTTTTCCATCCATGTTTCCGACACAGCGACAGGGATCCAACTCCCACCGGCAATTTCTCCCAGAAAGAGAAGCTTTCAGCCCGCCGCCGAGGTGCTCTGGCGTTGCTTTTTCCTTGACTGGGAGTACCTCTCCGCCGCAACCCGAGCCAAGCGCGACAAGCTGTATCTCCTTTTGGGAATCATAACGTTGTATCACGCGAGGGGCTAACCCTCATAAAATGATAACGATGCACAAAGACATACGAGGGTACGGGAACCGACTGGCGCTGCGCCATTACAGGCGAACCCGAAAGCAAAGCCTATCGCGCCAAGTCTTCCAGTGGAAGCCGGTTTGTCCGCGGCCCCAGGACAGCGATGATCACCGCGACGCCTCCCATCGCGGTCGCCAGCAGTACAAAAACCGCGGGTACCCCATACACCAGCACCGCACCGATCAGCAGTGACGATACTGCCGCGCTCAGCCGGCTCCAGCTATAAGTAAACCCCACCCCGGTAGCCCGGATGCGGGTAGGGAACAACTCCGACTGATACGCGTGAAAGGTAGCGGAGAACCAGTAGTTGCAAAGCGTCAGCAGCGCCCCAAAGGCAATCACGGCCGCGGGCGCCGTGGCATTGCCGAAGCCCAGCCCGAATAGCGCCACCAGCAGCGCCAGCACCACAATCGTCCACTTGCGCTCCAGGCGATCCGAAGTGATCGCCCCGAGCAACGGCCCGATTGGCGAAACCATGGCAATCAGCAGGGCGTACTCCAAGGAATGGAGCAGCGAAACCCCGCGCTTCAACAGAAAGGTCGGCGCCCAGTTTGCAAACCCATAGAAACCAATGGTTTGCAGCGCCTGAAACAGAACGAGCATCACCGTACGCGGCAGATACGGCTGCCGCCACAACTCCGCAAACGAGCCCGTTGGAGGCGCTCCCTGACTGGTAGGGTCGCCGGGCGCCGCTCGTTCATCCCGAGCGGAGTCGAGGCCCCGCTCGCCACTCGTCACTCGTTTATCCTGAGC
>Ga0207090_1014_pt2 | contig 11958 bp, 18 predicted proteins | sample Alteio_BWMinHeat_50_FD_153565 | JGI IMG/M metagenome (GOLD analysis project Ga0207090, IMG submission 153565) | Enriched cells from forest soil in Barre Woods Harvard Forest LTER site, Petersham, Massachusetts, United States -... | ecosystem: Environmental > Terrestrial > Soil > Temperate forest >...
TTAGGCAACCCTGCTTCCCTCGCCAACAGCCAATGCACCATCACCGGCAACGGCGCCTCCAGCGTTGCCACTGGTAACAATCTCGCGATCACCATCCCCACCACCTTTACTTTTGCCTTCGGCGGCGCCAAGACTACCTTTGGCTATGCCTACGACAATGCCTTTAACGGCACTGGCTGGATCACCACCGGCTCCTGGACCGTTCCCAACTCCGGACCGCCTGCCGTCCTCTCCGCACTCCCAGCTTCCGGTTCCGGCTTTTCACAGACCTTTACCCTCACCGTCGCCGATGGCGCCGGCGCTGCCAACATCCCTTACGCCTATCTCCTGATCAATTCCTCGCTCTCCGCCGTCAATGCCTGCTGGATCGAGTTCAACCGCGCCGCCAACACCTTCCGTCTCCAGAATGACGCCGGTACCGGTTGGTTGGGACCCATTACTTTAGGCTCCGGAACCTCCCTCGTCAACAACCAATGCACCGTCAGCGCCGCCGCCGCTTCCAGCAGCGGCAACAATCTGACTGTCAATATCCCTGTGACGTTTACCGCCGGTTTCGCGGGAATCAAGAGCGTTTTTGGTTACGCCTATGACAACGCCTTGAATGGCAGTGGCTGGGTGACGACCGGATCCTGGAATCCATAGGCTCCGTCATCGGGGAATGTTCGGCAGTGCGTCAGTGGTGTGGACTCGCCGCACCAGACCCGCACAATCAAGGGATTTTCGGAGCGCCGGGCGCCGGCATCGGAAACCGCGTGCCGGCCGGGGATACGTCCAGAAGAAGAGCACTCCGCCGGAGGGAACCTTGAACAAAGGCTTCGGGGCTCCGGCGTAAAACGGCCGAATCAAACGGCCTTACGCTAATCTCATTCTTCCCCGTTTCGTTGGGGCTATAGACGATCCGTCCGTCGACAGCCAGCAGCCGAAGTGGGTAGGCTGCCCGAGGCAGCAGATATTCCGGTACAAGTCGTATACTCGGCCCGGTTGGATTTGAAAACGATACGGCTTCCGTCACGGGGCCACGTGGGGAAGACATCCCAGCCCGGGTCTGAAAGTGAATCGGGTAGTAGCCCCGTTCGCCGAAAGTTCAATCATTCAATCCGGATACCTCGGAGAACCTCCCGATTCCGGGTTTCAATGCCGGGCTCGGCGACCTCTAGGGAGCCTCGTCGCCGGTTAGCCCTCACCAACGGAGCGATACCTAATGGATTATGCCACACAGCTCAAGGCGTGGAAGCCTGGCACCTCATCGGCCGACCTCTCGTCAGGGAAAAGCGGATCCTTCCAGGGAAAAGAGTATCCTTCCAGTGTTGAGACTGCTGCGGAGTAACAGGGGCTTGCGGCGCGCTAGCGGGCTGCGGTCCAGGCGGCACCGCGAACCTGATGAGCGCTGATTTTCCGGATTCGCTTCTCCCCGGAAACGCGCAGAAACACTTCGTTGCGAAAACCGCAGCACCCGAACGCGACCACGCTCCGAATCTGCTCTCCGGGCATGAACACGGCTGTCCAGTTTGTTTTCGACGAGACCGGTGAAGCGTGGGCGCGCCTAAGCCTCGGAAAGAGCGCTAGAGACGGAAGGTGGCTCGGGATTTGGGAGTCGTTTCTGACAATCAGATCAATGCCGAGGGCCACCGCGAGCCGCCCGTTTTTGATGGAGCAGAACGGAGACATTCGTACGAGCTTGTACGTCCAGCCGTCGACCTCCACTTGATCGCCGACCTCGTATATCGTCCGTCCGGGTGCCGGTGCAGGTTCCGGCGCCCGCACCGCGGCCGGTTCTTTCATTAGGGCCTCCCGCACGGAAGCCGATCCGCTGAACTCAATCCGTGAAACGTCGTTTACATTCAGGGTCTGAATCTGGTCGCCGGTATCGACTCTTACCTGCCGCGCCGTGCCGCCCAGGTACGTGCCTTGGATCACCCCACTGCTTTTTAGAGTGATCGTATCCGCAAAGGCCATGCCCGCTAGCCCTAACAATCCAATTCCCATCGAGAATAGATGCATAAGCTCTCTTTCGGTCCCCGCTACAGGCGGCGGACTTCGCCGCGGTCCTGGCCCGTCATTCACCAAACCCCTATTGCCAATCGGTGGTCTTTTCCCCGTAATCACATTACGACTGTCTTTGGGAGACTTCAAGTCCGTCGGTGCCATCCGTTCCATCCCTCAGACAGCAGTTCGGAAAGCGGCCGTTGGCGATTCGCCAAGAGCAACAACTGACGCAAGAACAATTCGCCGAACTGGTAGGGATCTCCGTTGACTTCCTGAGCTTGATCGAACGCGGGAATGCGCCATCGTTTGAAGTGCTGGAGAAGCTGTCCGAAAGACTGAGGCTCCTCGTAAGAGACTTGTTCGACTTTGGCGAGAGCGTAGGACTGGTGTCCGGCTTTCTTTATCGCGCTGACCATGAAGCCGCGGGCAGTGTGTTTCTGCCGGCCCATCTTGTCCATGATCTCCGCCAGCGTGGCACCGTTCTGCCGCGGGAGCATGGCGACCACCTGGGGCCGTCTCGCCCCCGCGATGGCCCCACAATGCCTCTGGGATCAGCAAGCTTCATTCCGCGGGACAGTGTCCCGGCATCGGGAGACCAGTTGGCGTATCTACGAAATTATCTATCTACATGGGCAGTGCGTATCGGGAAGAGCCCTCCGATCCGGCGGACCAACATGAAGATGGTCCGCCGCTCGTCCGTAAATTGCTCATCCGTGTTTCTAAGGTACGCTAACTAATGTCACGACAGTGCTGGGAAGGGTGCCAGACGCGCAGCCGTGACCACTCGTCGTCCGAGCCACGGTCGTGGTATCGAGCATTTTGGTAAGATCGATAGCAGCCAGAGTGTTAGCGCCTTCATTAGCGAGCACCCCAATGGCGTGGCGAGTGTTCGGGCTTTTGTAGGCGGTTGCTGTGTGAGGATCGTCGCCCGTAGCGAAACCACCCGGAATAGAGCAAGTCACCCAGTCATTGATCGCAGGAATACCACTGCCGGATGCGGTCGGAAGTGCAATGGCCGTGATGCTAGCACCGCCGAACTCCCCTGAAACCATGCCGATGTGTGTCCCTTGCGCCACAGCGACGCCACTGGCCCCAGCCGACAGGAACGACTCCGACAAGCTCTGGACCTGTGAGGGAGCGGCCCAGGTCCCAGTCGGTGATCCTGCCGTAAATGTGGCCTGAGTTAAATCGACGATGTACACGTTGGAAGGGCCGGAGAATTCGGCAGCCGCCAGAACAACCCCAGTGCTGCAATCCTCGGCAGTTGAATCGAGTTCCCCCGCGGACGTGGGGTTCTCGAAGAACTGAGGAGCCCTGCGACCGCGCCCCACGGGTAAGGTCGGCAAGTTAACGATTTCGAAGTTGCCATTTTCGGCCGCGGACAGCAACAGGACCCCTTGCGCGCCGTTTGTCGGATCGAGCACCAGATCCTCCGAAATCACGCCCGCTGGCGAAGCAAATACGGGCTCGAAAGAGGGCGACGAGCGGAGGTCCAAGAACTGGAACCCAGGCGCGCCGGCAACGCTAAGCCCGATCACAGCCGCGTTATGATCCGCGTCCATGGCAACTCCGCAATTCGTGCAATTGCCGCCGGTGAACCTGATGGTACCACTGCCCCCGCTTGTGATGGTGTTACTCAGAGCAGTGCCCGCGAGCAGGTAGACGTCGGTATTGTTCGCAGTGCACACTGTCTGACCAGATTTCGCGTTCGAGGCACAAGAATTGACCATGTTAGGGGTCGGGATCAATGTGGGAGTGATGCGACTACCCTCCAGGTTGACAACCGAAACCCCATTGCCCCCTGCACCCCGCCAATTGCCCTTCGGGATATAGGAGATTGCGTTCGTCCCGTCGACCAGGACGGACAGTGATCCAGACGGTTGACAAGAGCTGGGCGATCGGTGCACGATCGTCTGGGCTGCCACCCGCGGCACCTCGATGGTGATGACGCCGGTGATTTGAAGAAGCAAGGCTAACGTGGCGATTTGCCACGGCCGTTTCTGAGCGTAATGCATATTCATCTCGATTCTCCTTTTGATTTGAGGAAATGGAACTTTCCGCCACTCCTTATTCGGCCGCCCGAACCATCTCGACTACAAAAACGCTTCGTCGAGGTAGATGGATCCGAGCTGCAGGCACGAGACGATGCATGTCTGATTCCACGCCAGGATCACTACTGGATGTCTCGAAAATAACTCCGGTTTCCCAATCTCTTAGATCACAATCCGACAAGAGTAGCCATGTTTGGCACCACAACTAATTCGACTCAGTGAGGCTAAAAAGGTTTCGCAGAGAACTCAGTAAGTACTGGCGGAACACGGGCAACCCCGCTCAGCGGCGGCACTTGTCTCAGCCAGTTCCGAGTAACTATAGTGAAGGCACGAAAGAGTTATCTTCTTAAGTTGCTCACCGCTATTTTCGGGATGGTGTGGGAAGAGCCGTGGCTCAACGTTGGTATTCCGTACTCGCAAGCGGAATCGCGCGGTTCTTGATAACGTCTGTAGGCGTTCGCCTGTCTCACTGCTACATCACTGGGCGAGCGGGCCCCGCTTGGAGAGTCCGCGGGTGAGCATGCCTGACTAGTTCCGCACCCGAATGATAGCCCGCAGCTTGTGTCTGGTCGACTCTTCGAGAACTTGCGGCACCAGAGGATCTGACGCGTGCCGAAGTAACGAATTCAACTGGAGAATAACGGTTCTACTCCCCGCAGGCCCTCTGCGACCGGGTAAGAATGGATCGCTCTCGACGAACCCCCGTTTCCATGCGGACAAAACCGCATATATCCTCGATGCGCGCTCGACGGCCTCTCGTCGCAAGCGACCGTTGCACTACAATCAGGACAATCATATTAGCGAAACCCGCGGGGACTGTCCGGGGCTTCCGAGAAAGAGAAGAACGGGCAGACGGTGGCGCAAACTCCGAAAACGAAATCGCGCCCCAACGGATTCCACCCTCGCCAATCCAGTAATCGTCGCCCTGAACCCTATCCTCAACGGCTTCGCCGCCTTCACGGGCCGGCTTTAATTGAATACGTTCAATAGCGGCTAGCGCCGCCTCAATCTAAGCCGCACCCCCGGATAGCGAAGGGTCTTGGTTACGACCACCGCCCATCCGCCTGAGGGGGCTATCCCCGCGGCGAATTGTACAGGGGGACGCGCAACCACTTCAGGATTACAAAAAACTGTAAAGTGAAAGCCCAGACCTATCAATAAAGACTTCTTGGCCAGGTTGAAAGTCCTGAATGGGAATAACGCACGAAGCGTGTTGCCCTCGATTCTCAGTGCGGGTCCGCGAAGCATACTGACCCCCACTGAGCCCACTTCAGTTGCGGGAGGTCGATGTACCGATGATTCGGTGCCAAATCATCTCATAAACTTCGTCACCGGATCGAGCCCTCTCGGGAAGACCCTCTCCCAGCCCGCCCTGGATGGCGGGCTGTTGGACAGGACCGGGATGCATGCGAAGAACCGTAGCAGGATACTCGATTGAGCCTTTGAAAAGTGACAAAGACTTCCCGGATTTGTTGTGATCTACTACGGGCACCCACATGCCTGGCTTCCCCGCATAGTATCCCTCGATTGATGGATCGCCGTCTATGTTTTGGGATTTTTCACTGAAGGGGACAAATCTATCACGAACATTGCTTGCATAGTATCCATAGCTCCAGACGCCGGACTTGCCGAGCGAGAAATCCGCGACTGCATCGAACGATCGAGAAGAATTCATCCAAACAACCAGGCCGATCATTACCAATGCCAATGAGATAGAAGCCGCGTAAATGGCCCTCTGCCACACGTCCGCGAGTCTTTCTGCAAAAACAACTTGCCCGGAAGCAATCGTACATGAATGCACGCCTGCGCAACAGGGGGATGCCCCGGGCCCTGATGCGAACGCCGGTCTGGCACTCATTAGCTCCGCGCGGGCGGCCTATTTGAAATGCCTGATCATGAGTGAATCCACATGGCGGTCTGGTCGCCTTGTAGCGGAGGCCCACAATCGGCTATTGCACTTCGGCCAATTTTCAAGCGCTGGGCGCAGATTGTATCGGCCAGTAGAAGCGCGTGTAATCCTTGCGGCAACTGATGTTTTCCGGAGCGAGGCGTTACTTCCTTTGGGCGATAGTTCTGGTGGCCCTGTGTGCCGCACCATCACGGGCCGCGACCATCACGGTGGGCACGCCGGTTAGCGGCAACTGCATTCCGTTTGGATGCCCGTGGACGCTGGATGCGAACCAGACTCCCATCACCGGTTACCAGGAAGTCTACGCCGCGGGCGCCTTCGGAACGATACAAGTCCTTATTACTGCGCTGACATTTTACGAGCAATGAGGCGGCGGTACCAAGGCGTCACTTTTCTACTTTCAGTCCGGGGAAGCAGCCAGTTTATTCAAGCCGTGGCGGAAAACCCAAGCACTGATCGGATCTTTCTGATGAGATCGTCCGCGAGAAACGGCTTCCGAATGAACGGAAGGTCTTGTTTGGGATGTTGTGTTTTGAGGACGGTATCGGAATAGCCCGACATCAGCAATATCTTGGCGTCCGGGTCGATTTCCAGAATCTGTTTGGCCATCTCCAGACCATTGACGGCGGGCATCAACACATCGGCGAGTATCAAACAGATTTGATCTTTCAGCTTTTCGTAGCATTCCAGTCCGGCCCCGCCATTTTCCGCCACGGTCACTCGAAAACCCGCCGCCGCAAGGGCTGTGGTGGCGAGACGGACTATAATCTGTTCGTCATCAACTACCAGGACGATATTTTTCTCGGAATTCACCGCGTCTAACCCAATCGTATACCAGGACTCGGTCAGAGAAACAGCCTAAGTTAAAGTATGCTTGTCCCCTGGTGCTAATTGACACGTGCCTCACCGTACAAAGCCGCTCTCCGTTTCGAGCGTTTTCCTATTCTTGCCTGATATAGTAAGGACGATACCCGAGGAGTAGTATGATTCTGATAGTTGATCACGATCCAGAAGTCCTCGAAAAAGCCCGTGAAATCCTGAATCACGACAGGCAGGTATTCTTGGCTTCGACTGCCAGTCAAGCGTTCGCAATGGTCGAGGATCTCGGGTTCTCTGTCGTGTTGGTTGATTTGGAACTTCCCGGAGACGCATACGCACTCATTAAGAAACTCCATGACGCGAATCCAGATCTCCTGATCGTTGCCGTCAGCGGCGCAGTGAAAGCATCCGTGCTCCAAGCCACCAAAGACCTCGGCGTCGTCGAAGTGTTGAAGAAGCCAATCACGCCTGAGTGGAAGCCAGTCGTAGAGCGTATTCGGGCGAGACGGGCCAACCGTAATTGACCGAATACTTCGCCGGCAGGGGCGACTTGGTTACGCCAGGCGCCGGAAATGTTCCGCGAGGCGACCGAGCAGGGCGCCGCTTCCTATCGCGATCGCGAGCACGCTCGCATGCCAAAGGGGATCAAGCGTGAACAGCGTGCCCAGCGCATGTTCGTTCAACGCAGGCAACCCGATCTGTAGCTCGTACCCGAACTCCTCGCCGGCGAATCCCAGCACCACTCGTTTGGGAGGCTTTTTACGCTGGTACCAAGTCCTAGACCCGTCCCATTGTGATTTCGCTCAGAAGGTTCGAAAAGGCTTGCTCGAGCGCCTGTAAGTTTTACGTCAGTTCCATGGTAGGTTTCTGCCCATTTCCCTTTCTGCTCGACGGTATGCCCGGTTTGGAAGCGTCCATTCGCCAGGCTCGTAAAGACGCGTGTTACACCCGCGGCAGGTACTGGGGAACTAGCCCGGCGACTGCGTGCAGTGTGGCGAGACCAGCAAGTAGTAGGCAACCCCACTTCCGCCCTGCGTTCCCGGCGCGCTAGTGAATCTTGCGGCATTGCTGATGGGCAAAACCCCGGTCAACCTGAACTACACGGCCTCCGATGAAATCCTTGCCTCGTGCGCACCAGTGTGGGTTGCAAACACGAGTACTTCGGCCGAACGCGCCGATTTCCCGCGTACCGGTTCAGCGCCTCACCGATTCGTTGCTCGTGACACGCTACGAATCGGCGATACACCTCCGGAGTCATCTGTCGCTGGACTACCTTGAGGTAATCGAGACCCATAAGCCACCAACCTAATCCGTTCCCAAGTATTCGGAAGGCACATCGTCCTCTGCGACTTGTTTCGTGTGAACTTCAGCCACGTCTGGATCAGGCGCATCTTCCACACCGCTGATCACGTCGGCCTCGAAGGATTGCCCCTCCTCGACTAGTTCTTCTACGCTCTCTGAGCCCGCCTCCGCGACGTCCGACAATCCCTGAGTGTCCCCAGACTGGCCGGCTGAACCTGAACCCGCGCCTTTCTCGCCAGTCGACACGGCGGGGTACTTTCGGATTCCTTCATCGTCTTTCTTCTTCATGCTCTTCATGTAGCACGTGACTCGCCAACAACAGAATCCAACTGGGAACTCGACTCTCCTGCCGCGAGAATGACCTCGTTTTCATGCCGGGGATGTAGCCTTTGATGCCGTTGTCGTGGAATTCGGGGAGCACACCGGAGAAACTGCTCGCCAATGCACGGAGAATCCCTCGCAGCGTGCGTCTTCGAGGTTCGCGTCAAGGTGTCGTTTGTAGACGAATCAAAGCTTGTGCTTGTCAACATAGATGCTCCTGATCAAATTGAGCGCGGTGTACAGGAGTTGTCGCCCTGCTTCGGGTTCGGCAAAGCGCATCAGCCTGGTTGATCGGGTGTACAATTGCCCCAGCCGTGATCATTGCGCAGGAGCCTCATCCCCCACCTCAGCCAACGCCGGGTGAACCACCGCCTCCGGATGTCCCAGAACCAGAATTGCCGCATCCGGAGCAGCCCTTGCCTCCAGCGCCAGTTCAAGGCCCGCCCTTAACGCGGGGGCGGAACACAGCGCTTCAAGCGTAAGGTCCTTCAAGAGAACATTATCAAGGAAATCAAGCAGCACACTTTCTATTTGAAGCCGGGCCAAAAAAAACGAATTAAATCGGCGCTGGCACGCAAGCGCAACCGCAAGAAGCGCACTCGTGACAGCGCGCCAGAACCACCTCGACAGTGAGGCTTCAGATGGAAATCTAGCGGGAGAGCGGGCACCTGCAAGTCCAATCAGCCGGGGATCGCCGGTCCGGCCGGATCGGTGACGGAGCCGACGATCGCGCCATGCCTGGGCCGTTCCATTCTGATGTTTCCATAAAGCGAGAGCGAGAATCAAAAGGCAGGCTTCTGTAGTACTCTAGCCTTCTGTGATCCCGCCTGTTGCCGTGGCCGTGCCTGTCAGGTCAGTAAAGCAGAACTCGAGGGTCTTGCCGTCACTCATCCTCAACGTCAGCTTTTCCCGCGGAGCGCCGCAAAAGGGCGTGATAGTTCCACGAATGCTCTTCATCCCCGGTATGGTTGCACCAAGCCCATCGGGGATGTCTTCTTGCCAAACGTCCAGTTTGTAATGGACACTCACGGACTGCCCACCAACGGGCGTTACCGTTCCGTTACCTCTGTAGGTGTTGATTCGTCGCACGGATTTTTCCTCTCACCTTCAACAATCGAATTTTAGCTGATTCAAATCTGAATGCACCCCTCGGGCATCTGAGGGCGGAATTGCCAGTGCATAGGAAACGAACCTTCTCTTTCATCGCTCACCTACCTTATCCGTGAGCGGCAGAGCGGCATAAGGAATCCTGGCATGACGTCTTCGCCTGCGAAATCCAATGACCACAAACGAAAAGAGTGAGTCAAAGCGCCTGCTTGAGGGCAGGCTGGATCGTCTATCTCTATGGTTCAAAATTAGCACTGCGGGCGTCGTGGCCGGGCTTGTAATTGAGCATGGCCCGGAAATACTAAATTCAATTCGATCACGCACCTTCCCGATTGATCTAATAGGTCCATTGCTTATCACGGTCGGCGTCGCAGGTGAACTCCTTATTGAGTTCTTGACGGCACGCATTGATGAGAGACTTCGAGAGGTGAACGATTCTATTATTGCGGAGTTACATGTACAGGCGGCCAGAGCCGAGAATCGAACGGCGGAATTGCAATTGGATGCGGCGGAGGCCCGCGAACGGCAAGCCCAAGCTGAAAAACTGATAGCCGAACTGCGATTGAACCAAGCGCCGCGCACGGATAACTTCAGCGAGCGCCATTTTGTCGGAGCACTGGAGGGAAAGCCCAAAGGAAGAGCAGAGATTCTGTTCCCGCCGGATGATGGCGAGGCTGCTCTTTTCGCTCTATACATACAGAAGGGACTGGGAATCTCTGGATGGACAGTAGGGCCAGCATCCCCCCTTTCCCCGTCTCCACCAGGAGCAGTTTCAGGACCGTTGCCACCAATTCTTACACTGGGGCGCAAGCGACTGGAATTACCATTCTTGCGCGATCCTTTTCGCATTCTGGTGACGACGCATTTAGAGCGCTGCTTGTTGCTTTCAAAGAGCAGCCTTTTCCGATAGCTGCCATTGGCGCAACATATCCTTTAGTACCTGAAGGCATGATTCGGATAGTGATCGGCCCAAAGCCATAGGCAGCCAATGGACCCGCGGCCACATCCGGGCCATAGGTGTTGAAGATGCGCGCGATATTGGTGCGCACCCTGCCCACGTGATGGTGGCTTTCCTCGGTTATGCCCTGTGGGTCACGCTCAAGCATTGACCTACAACTTGCTGGGTCCACCGGCGCTGGTTGCCGGCGACCTTCTCTTTCAAGAGGTAGTTGGGGGAGCCGTCATTCTCTCGGATGAGAGTACGAGCAAGCGGTCGCGCCCGAGGTTGCGCATGTTAACCGCTCCGTCGGAACGGGTCACTGGACATGCCTGCCTATTAAATTAGAAAAAAACCGGCCGAAAAGGCTCGGGGCTTTTACTCAGCCTCATTCACAGCAACTGGTCTAAGGAGCCGAGCTGACCATCAGCACCAGCGACGAGCGAGTCTGCCCACTGCCAGCTGAAATCGTAAGAGCTTGCGGACCGGCCGGCAGGTTCGAGGGCACGGAGATCCGCACCAGATACAATCCGGGAGAGGTTAGACGGGTGAACAGCACCGGCGCATTCTCCCCGCCCAGGGTCGCCGTCACCTGCGCGCTCACCGGAAAGGCCCCCGAGAAGACTTTATCAGTCACGAATTTTGATGGATCGGCGGTCGCGCCCAGCCCGATCATGTATAGACATACGACCCCCCCAGTCGTATGGGCCTCCAGCAGTTCATCAAATAGTTCCCGGTAATAGACCAGCGCCTTCCGCAGATCCTGGAGAATTCCTGAAAGAAGCTGCCTTACCAGGAAACCGAGTTTTGGGAAGGTTATTTAAACGCCGCCCCCCCGCCTAGTCGTGTATTTTGTCAGGAACTGTTCCGCGGCCGATGTACTACCAGATGCGGTTTCGGTTTGAGACCTAACCGGTTACGAATCAGAGTCACCCACCGCTCCACTAACCTCGGCAGCCGGTCTTCCGGATCTTGAAAAAGCTCCCCCAGTAAATGCCTACATCTATCGCACTGCCCCTGAGCGGAAAGGATTCCAGCTACGGCCAGACTCCGGTCATCCCGGACCATCCCGGCCGCCAGAGCGCATACCCCGTGAATACGACAGTTGATGATGAGGAGGCCGACATTCGGCGTGAGTGCCCTCAACATGGAACGCGCTTGCATCACGGATCGAGCCGGAAACAATGCGATTCCGCGCGATGCTAATGCCCCCGCGAGAGCAAAGGTGAACCCTAGGTCATCATCGACCATTAGGACCGCACGGTAATCCCGAGACATTCAGTGCCTTGACATTCAGGCCGTCTGTCTGCGGGAGATCTTAACCGGTCCCAGGCGATATTTGTAACTCAGAATTTCGACTGCCGTACCGCTAACGTTGCTCCATAGGATTTTGCCGGAGATGTCGAGCCGCATCGGTAGCCTGCCGTCGAGCATCGCCGGCCAATCTAGGGATAATTCAATGTGCCTCCCCTGGGGAAAAACACACGTAGTCTTCATTAAAAGACCGTCACTTCCGACGTTGCAGG
>Ga0207090_1185_pt1 | contig 11899 bp, 14 predicted proteins | sample Alteio_BWMinHeat_50_FD_153565 | JGI IMG/M metagenome (GOLD analysis project Ga0207090, IMG submission 153565) | Enriched cells from forest soil in Barre Woods Harvard Forest LTER site, Petersham, Massachusetts, United States -... | ecosystem: Environmental > Terrestrial > Soil > Temperate forest >...
GCAGCGACGACTCGCGCGAGCGTTGCGGCTGGGCCTTCTCCTGAGTGCTGCGCGCAAGCTCTTCGCGAATTGCGCTCAGGCGCAGCCCACGCTCGTGCAGGATTTCGGCGGCAAAACACTTCTCTTCGCGCAGCAATCCCAGCAGCAGATGTTCGGTTCCAATATGTTTGTGGGATAGACGCTCGGCTTCTTCGGCGGCGTAGGCAAGAACGCGCTTGCATTCATTGCTAAGAGGAAGATCGACAGAGGTGGACACCTTCTCGCGAATCGTAGTGTGTCCTTCAATCTGTTTGCGGATGGATTCGACGGAGGCGTGCGAACGCAAAAAGCGATTGGTGAGTGCCTTATCTTCGCGCAGCAATCCCAACAGAAGATGTTCGGTTTCAATATAAGGCGAGCCGAACTGGCTGGCTTCATAACGGGCAAAGAAGATTACCCGCCGCGCCTTTTCTGTGTAGCGTTCGAACATGTTCCCCCTTGAAGGTCCTTAAAGCCGCCCTCATTCCATGGGCCGCCCGGTTACGTCTTCTGCCTCCGCGCCGCCGATCACCCCCGACCGTCTGCTCTTTGGGAAGAACTTACTCCTAATTAACTCTGGCTGAGAGTGTCGTTTTCGATTACCCGCAGCCGCCTTTCGTCCATCGGTACATCTGTCCTTCGTCACATCACCCGGCTTGAAGGAAGTTGAACTTCCTCAAGTCGTCCACGGTGCAAGCGAAGCACTCGCCCGCAGCGTCTGGCAAATTCCAGGTTATGAGTAACAATAATCGAGGTGAGCTGATGCTGTATATGCAACTTTGCAATCAGATCGAACACGCGCTCGGCGGTTCCGGTATCAAGATCGCCGGTGGGCTCGTCTGCAAGAAGCAATTCGGGGCTCGTGACCAGAGCCCGCGCTAACGCAACCCGCTGTTGCTCCCCGCCTGAGAGTTCGCCGGAGCGATGGTGCATCCTGTCCTCAAGTCCGACTTCGCGCAACCATTCGGCTGCACGGGCCTGAGCTTGCTTCGGATTCTCGCCCCGCGCTAACAGCGGCATCGCAACATTCTCCAGCGCGTCGAACTCGGGCAATAAATAATGAAACTGCCAAACAAAACCGATTTTGCGATTGCGAAATTCCGCAGCCGCGTCATCGGACAGGGACCTGAGCGAAAGTTGCGCGCAGTATATGTCACCCTCCGAGGGCCTATCAAGAGTTCCGAGCGCATGCAGCAATGAACTCTTACCCGTGCCGGATTCGCCGACAATGGCTAGCATCTCTCCCTTCCTTACCTGGAAGGACAAATTTTCAAAGACCACCAACGGGCTCGATCCCGTTCGGTATTCCTTCTTCAAGTTCTCGACTCGAAGAAGCTCAACTTGCTCTATTGGATGCAAGTGCCTCCTCGAAAGGCGCAGTGGACGCGGTTTCGGGCCACCCGAGCCATCGACTGCAAAGAAGCGCCTTGCCCCAATACAAGCTTGCCTACACTAATTAGAACACTATCGGCAAGCCCTGGGTGCGTTACCGAAGTTACTATGCACTGGTTTGCAATGTCAGGGGAAAAAACGGGGCGCTCGGCAATCGGCATTTTGCGTTCGGCCAAAGATGAGCAGTTGGCACTCCGGATTCGGAATTCAGCCAAAGCGCCTGGTACGGCTCGACAGTCGGAGCTGGGACGAATCTGCCGTGAACCATTGGTTGGAAGGTGGAGCAGCAGCGCGGATAGACGTGAATCCTGTAAAAATGGCGCTTGGCCGAATGCCGAATGCCGAATGCCGATTGCCGATTTACTCATATCTCAATGCCTCAGCAGGCAAAATCCTGGATGCTGACCAGGACGGATACAGGGTGGCCAGCAGCGAAACGGCTATGGCCGTGACTGCTACCAGTACCCCATGCACCGCCCGTGGTGCAAATGGAACGTAGTCGATGGAATAGACCTCCGCCGAAAGCCGTATCCAGTGATAGTGCCCGCCCGCATATGCGAGCACGTATCCGGCCACCAGGCCAATTGCCGTCCCAATTATGCCGATTAACAGTCCCTGATAAATAAACACTCGTCGTACCTGCGCTTTGCGGGTTCCCATCGACATGAGGACTGCAATGTCCTTGGTTTTTTCCATCACCATCATGGTGAGAGAAATCAGGATATTCAAGGCTGCCACGAAGACGATCAAACTAACGGTGATGAACGTCACTATCCCCTCCACACGAAGCGCGTGGAATATTGGCTGATTCTGCTCCTCCCAGTTAGTAGTCATGAACCCTGGACCGGCGGCCTGCTCAATCTGAGTACCGATTTCCGGGGCTTGGTAGATATCGTCGATTTTAAATTCGAACACCGAAATGATATCTCCGAGCCCAAACAGATCCTGCGCGTCCTGGAGGCGAATCAGTCCCCAGGAAATGTCATAGTCGTAGAAGCCAGACTTGAACAGCCCCGCTACCTTGAAGCGCTTGTACTTGGGAACAAGTCCGTAAGGAGTAAGTTCGCCTTGAGGACTGGTGACCATGACGACCGATCCCACGGTTGCTCCAAGATCGTCGGCGAGGTCTGCGCCTAGCACGATTGGTGGAAAGGCTCCGGGCGCGCTCGGCTGATTTTCGTTTTCGGGCGCATTCTGCGGAGCGCGATTCAGGAACTCGTCGCCGGCTTTGAGCGCATCCGCCGAGCCGACTTTCACGGCTTTCAATAGCTCACTTACGCGCGACTCATATTGGGGAACTACCCCCTTCAGCAACAATCCTCGCGCCCTGGCTCCGCGTGAAACCAGCACCTGCTCGTAAAGGGAGGGGGATGCAGCCACGACATGCGGTTGGCGCTGCATTCTTTCCAGCAAACCACGCCACTCTCGAATGCCATCGCCCTGCGCGCGCTCCAGGCTGACGTGAGCTGTGGATGCGAGCAGACGGTTTTGCAGGTCCTGGCGAAAGCCGTTGGTAATAGCGAGAGCGATGATAAGGGAAGCGACTCCGGCGGCCACTCCGACGATGGAGATGATGGTGACTACTCCGATTACGGCTTGACGGCGCTTGGCTCGCAAGTACCGCCGCGCAATGAAGAGCTCGAAGGCCACTGCAAAGCAGAATACTAGCTTCCAGCCGTCAGCTTCCAGCCTCCCGGATTCCGATGGAAAGAAAAAGGCCGGCTTTCGCCGGCCTTGGTTCCCACCATGTTGGAAATCCTATTTCGGGACTGCACCCTGGTCGGGGCTGAGTCCGGCCTTCACCTGAATCTGATTATCAACATTCTTGTTGCTTACCTGCTTGGCGATCTCTGCGGCTTTCGCTTTGTCGGCGTCACTGCGAACGGTTCCGGTGAGTTTCAGGCTGCCGTCGTCGGCAACACTCGCCGTAACTTGAGAGCCCGCCGGCAACTGCCGCTCAAGTTCCTGCTGTACTGCCGTGGGAGTTGCGCCGGTCACGCGCCCGGGAATTGCGGAATTCGGGGCTCCGCCCTGCGGGTTGCTTTGATCCGGGATGGTGCTGGGCAGCGTACTCTGCACGCCCGTCTGGCCGGATGTGCTCTGTGAGCTCTGTGCCGAAGACGCGCCCGATTGACCCGTTGTCGGCGACGCGGTCTGCTGAGCGACTGTTGCGCTCGCACCCAGCAGCAAAGCTACTCCAAGTGTGGAAAGAAGCTGTCTCATCTTGGACCTCCCTGAAAGTTCAATAATGAGATGCCTCGGCAAAAGTCCAGTTTGTTCGATTCATGAGGATTCGAGCTCCGGAGGAGAGCTGCGGCAAGAGAGAGTTATAGGGAACAGCAGAGCCGGAAAGGGTCTTTGGCATCGGCTTAGCGAACGAGCCGGCAAATGCTCTCACTTTTTGAACCTGTCCCCAGTCGCCTATTCACTATGCACTCCGTTCGACCACAACTGCGGTGCCATATGCCAGCACTTCTGTGACTCCCTGCATCAGCTCTGTCGCGTCATAACGCGCGCCAATCACGGCGTTCGCGCCCAATTCAGCAGCGTGTTGCAGCATCAAATCGAAGGCTTCGCCGCGCGTTTTCTCGCACAGATTTGTAAGCAGAGTAATGTTGCCGCCGACCAGCGTCTGCAATCCAGCGCCGATAGTTCCAAAAATGGAACGCGAGCGAACCACGATTCCGCGTACCACTCCCATGCTGCGCACGACGCGATATCCAGGAAGATCAAATGCAGTCGAGACCATATTGTGGCCCGGCACGCCGAAGGAAGGTGTCATGTCGGCATTATCGTTGCGTTTGGCTCGCTCGGAGAGGGCTGGAATTCAGGCAGGCAATGGCAACGGAAGTAGTTTGAGCCGTTTCCCTAACCGTTTGGCTGATGTGTGAGGCCGTCGCGACCAGCCATACTGCGGTTGAAGATCAGGAGAAATCATCATGGCAAACGCCATTCATAAAGACTGGGACGCTCTCTCGGACCAGTTTTCAGCGATCTCCCAAGAGGCAGGCAAGTTCGTAGTTGCGGTCCATGGAGGCCACCGAATAGGCGCCAGTGGCATACTTTGGCGCCCCGAATTGGTCGTCACAAGCAGCCACGCGCTGCGGCATACGGAAGGAATTGAGGTCGCGTTTGGGGCAAAATCGAGCCTCAAAACGCGGTTTTTAGGGCGGGATTCGGGCACGGATCTGGCAGTTTTGCGGCTGGATGGCGCGGTCTCTGAGGCACCCGCGCAGTCTTATGACGGCGCCGGATTGCGCGTTGGGCAGTTCGTTCTTGCCGTGGGACGCTCCCGGCTGAACGATCTGGCGGCGAGCGCTGGAATCATTGCCCGCCTCGGGGCGGCCTGGCAGACCTGGCGCGGAGGACGAATCGACCGCCTGTTGCGTCCAGACGTGACGCTCTACCCGGGGCAGTCGGGGAGTGCATTGGTCGATTCGAGGGGACGAGTGCTGGGAATGAACACCTCCGGGCTGGCGCGAGCAGCGACCATTACCGTGCCCACGGCGACGATCGAACGCGTGGTAAACGAGATCGTGGAACATGGCGGCGTCTTTCGTCCGTATCTGGGACTAGCTATGCAGCCGGTCGCCATGCCGGAAGAACTGGCGCGCAAACTGAAGATTGAACGCGAATCGGCGCTGATGGTGATGCAGGTCGATCCCGGAAGTCCGAGCGCAGAGGCTGGATTGATGCTTGGCGACCTCATTCTCACAGTTAACGCGCAAGCCGCGAGCGGAATCGAGCGAATTCAGCAGGCGCTGGGCCAGGCAAAACGGGGCGATACCGTGGAGTTGGGATATGCGCGCGCAGGCCAGCTGGCGGCGGCGAAGGTGAAATTGGCGGACCGGCCAGCGCGGTAAAACATCCAATCCATAGCCATGCTGACAGTTCTCGCCATGGAATCGCCCCGCAGAATCGCACAGGTCGCGAGCGATTCGGTTGTTTCGGTCTCGATCGCGGCCAGCTCGGCGGCGCTGCGCGGAAGAATCGAGCGGCTGGCGCATCGGGCTGGAGCACGCGTGGTGAGCGACAGCTCGAAATTCGAGGTGCTGCTGCTTGGCATCGACTCTTCGACGGCATTGCCGAATTCGCCTGTCGGATTGAGCTTGCTTTCTCCGGCAGAGGCTAACGCCTGCGCGATCTGGTGCGGACCCGCCCCCGCCCGCAATGTGATTTCGCAATTGCTCCGCTCCGGTGTGGCAGGAATTGTCTCCATCGGCATCGAGAGCCTGAAGTTCCAGGCTGGTCTAAGCGCCATTCGTGCCGGGCTGCAAGTCATCGATCCGGCATTGGTGCGGGGAGAAAACAAGTCGCAGCACGCGAACAGGACCGCTGAGGAGCTAACTGAACGCGAACAAGAGGTCCTAACAATGATGGGAGAAGGTCTCTCTAACAAGGAAATCTCATCGCGGCTCACCATTTCGACGCACACGGTAAAGTTTCATGTCAGTTCAATTCTGGGAAAAATGGGCGCGGCCTCGCGCACTGAAGCCGTAAGCATCGGCATTAAGAGCGGAAGATTGACAATTTGAGACTTATTACTGATTGCTTACATTGTGTTAGAATGTAAGTCGTGAAGAAGTTTGAGGCAACTTTTACATCAAAGGGCCAACTTGTCGTTCCGGCAGAACTTCGGCGCAAACATGGGATTGCGGCTGGAACGCGGGTAAAGCTGCTGGAAGACCAATTTGGAAGAATCGTGCTTCAGCCGCTGACCGAGGAATACGTCGATCGCGTAATGGGCTGCCTTGCCGACGGGCCTGATCTCTTAGCGAATTGGGAAAAGGAACATCGCGAAGAAGGCGAACATGACCGATGAAGACATACGTGCTGGATGCCAGCGCGCTTTTTGCTTTTCTTCAAAATACGTCCGCCGGCCCAAAGGTTAATGAGCTTTTGAAGCAGGCGACCCGAGGGAATGCCCGCATACTGATGTCAGCTGTCAATTATGGGGAGGTGTATGGCAGGATCCTTCGCGACCATGGAGTCAATCAGGCTCTCACCTCGATTTATGCGATCAACCCGCTGCCGATTGAAGTTCTAGAGGTCACCTCTCTTCGAGCAATTCAAGCTGCTAACGTTAAGGCAAAGTACAAACTCTATTACGCGGATAGTTTCGCGGCGGCTCTGGCAATTGAGCACAAGAGTACGCTGGTGACCAGCGATTCAGATTTCCGAAAGCTTGGAAGCCGATTCCCCCTGCTCTGGCTGAAACCGTAATAGTTCTCTGTATCGAAAACCAGGTTACTCCGCTATTCTCCAAGGCGAAGTAGTCTGCCATCCTTTGAGTTGCGCCAACGCCCACTGCGTGGACTTGTCCTTATGACATTGGTTACACGGATTGGGAATGCCAAATTGCTCGGTTAATTTCGGCGAAATGAAACGAAAGGTATGACTGCTGACAAAGTTGTCGCCCAGAGTCTGTTCAATGCTGGGCATGTGACACGCCGTACACTGGCTGGCTGGGCTCTGTTCTCGATGGTGCGTATGTTCTGCGACCGTCATGTGCGGACCGGCCGGCGATTCGGGAGTATGGCAGGTTAGACAGAGTTCATTGCCGACTGCTCCCAGGTTCGAAGGATTCTGATTGCTGTGTACCTGGTGGCAATCGAAGCAGCGCACCTTACGGTGATACATCACGCTTTGGACGAAATCGTTGCCTTGCATCCGGTTCTTGTGCGCGGTGGAATCCGCCCAATAGAAAAAATTGGTTGTGCCCAGGCGCTGTTCCTCTAGCGTCCAATAATCGGCCAGGCGCTTGCCGGGCAGGAATCCTACGGGCCAATCGAAGTACTTCCCGGCAATTGGATTTGACGGGGACTGCCCCTGGCTGTGGCACTGCATGCAGACGTCATTGCCTCGCACCACGTCGAGCCGCTCGGGATTCACAATATTGTCGCGGGTGGGATGTTGAACGTGCAGGCTTCCGGGGCCATGGCATTTCTCGCAGCCCACATTCCATTCCGTGACCTGTTTAGTGTGGACGTCGTAGTTCACCGAGTGGCAACCATCGCAGAGCGGGCCTGTGGGACGTTCAAAGTTGCTCGAAGGATAGAATTGCACCCACCAGTCGGTGCCCGGCTGCACATGATAGGGGACCCAACGCCGATTTTTAATATCCCATTGCGCCGGTAGTACGTAGTAGTCGTCTCCGCGTTTGGTAAAGTAACGCTGCTTCCAGCGGCTGCCATAGACGAAAGAAACCTGATCCAAATCAAACGTCCGAACAGGATCGGGATGAGAAAAGTCCCCTAATACCGCCTCAGGATGCGTTCTTGGATCGCGAACCACGGTGGCCATGCGTGTCTGCTTCCAGCCCTCATACTGCTCCTGGTGGCAGGTACTGCAGGCTTTGGAGCCGACAAATTGAGCCGGGCCGGTGCTGTCGGTGTTTTGAGAAATACCAAGGCTGCCGTTGAATAAGACGGTTAAAATAGCCGCAATCCACCGGATCGCAGATTTCATCGCTCTCCCTTTGTGTGGAACTTCGCGGAGAAGTTGGTCCCCCAAGCTCCTCCCTTTACACTATATTGAGGAACTATTCCCGGTTGAGGACGCAGGAAGCCGTGCCTGCGGAAAAATCGTTCGGGACTAACGCGCCTGACGCTGACGTAATGGGGAACTGTGGCATTCATTAAACGCAATCTGATTTGGGTCCTGGTGGTAATTGCTGGTGTAGGGATCTTTGCCGCGTTTAGTTTTAATCGCAAAACCGAAGCCGAATACTTTACCGCCAAAGTGGAAAAGGGCGACATCCGGGATGTGATCCAGGCCACTGGAACCATCAACCCGGTTACATCCGTGCAAGTTGGATCGCAAGTATCCGGCATGGTCTCCAAGCTGTACGTGGACTTCAATTCCAAAGTCAAAAAGGGACAGATCGTCGCCGAGATCGATCCTGCGCTTTTCCAGGGAGCGGTGCTGCAGGCGCGCGCCGACCTGCAAAATGCGAAAGCCAGTCTGGCAGCGACCAAGTCCAATCTGTTGAAAGACCAAGCCACCCTCACGCAAAACAAGCTGGACTTCCAGAGATTTTCCAACTTGAGCGGACAGGGAGTTACCAGCCAGCAGCAAGAGGATCAAGCTAGAGCGGCATACGATGCAATGAGGGCCCAAGTAGAATCAGACAAGGCCGCGATTCAGCAGGCCGAAGCACAGATAGCGCAGAAGACCGCCAACCTGGAGGTCGCGCAAACCAATCTCGACTACACCGTCATTCGCGCGCCAATCAACGGAACCGTCGTGAATCGCAGCGTGGACATCGGGCAAACAGTCGCGGCGTCTCTTCAGGCCCCGACCTTGTTCACCATCGCCCTGGATTTAACAAAGATGCAGGTCTATGCCAAGACCGACGAAGGCGATGTGGGGCAAATTCGTCCAGGCTTGCCGGTAGATTTCCAGGTGGATGCGTTTCCCAAAGAGGTATTTCGTGGCACCGTGGATCAGGTGCGCATGAACGCCACCACCGTGCAGAACGTCGTCACCTACGACACCATCGTCGATTTCGATAATCCGCAGTTGAAGCTTTTTCCCGGCATGACCGCATATGTGGCAATTCCTGTCGCCGCAGCCAACGATGTTGTGAAGATTCCCAACGCCGCGCTTCGATATAAGCCCGATCTCTCTCCGGAAAAGATCCAAGAGCTGTATCAAAAGTACGGAATCCAAGCTTCGCAAACGGCCGCTCCGAGGCAAACCGCAGCCGCATCCAGCCAGGGCAATGGCGCCAAGGCCCAGCGCCGGGAAACCAGCGCCGGGAGTGACAACGCGATCGTGTGGCGGCTTCTTTCCGATAAATCCCTACAGCCTGTGCCAGTCCACGTCGGCCTTACCGACCATACCTATACGGCGCTTCTGGCAGGGAGTCTCCAGCCGGGCGAAGAGTTGGTCACCGGAGCCACAACAGCAAAGTCCGCGTCTGCCGGACCGGGTCTCGCAGGCCCGAGAAGATAATGCCTCTCGAGTCCCCAACCGTACTCACACAGCCAGAGAGAGTGCGCGCTAACACACCGCTCATCGAGGTCCGCGAGGTGAAGAAGGACTATGAGCTCGGGGAAACGCGAGTGCACGCGCTGCGCGGGGTGAGCGTCTCGATCGCGCCGGGGGAATTTGTCGCCATCATGGGAGCGAGCGGCAGCGGAAAATCGACGTTCATGAACATTCTCGGCTGTCTCGACCTGCCGACTTCAGGTACCTACCTGCTGGACGGAATTGACGTTGCCGGTCTTTCCAAGAAGGAACTGGCGAAGATTCGCAATCAAAAGATCGGTTTCGTCTTTCAGGGATTCAATCTTCTAGCCCGAACCACGGCGCTGGAGAACACCGAGCTGCCGATGCTCTACTCGCGCGTTCCCAAAGCGGAACGCGAGCGGCGCGCCCGAGAGGCGCTGGCGCTGGTAGCTTTGGCCGATCGCGAGGATCATTATCCTTCGCAGCTCTCTGGGGGACAACAACAGCGGGTGGCTATTGCACGCGCGCTCGCCAATCGGCCATCGTTATTGTTGGCCGATGAGCCGACCGGCAATCTCGACAGCCGCACGTCGGTAGAAGTGATGGAGATCATGCAACGACTCAATGCCGACGGCCTGACCATCGTGCTGGTAACGCATGAGCCGGACATCGCCCGCTTCGCAAAGCGCGAGGTAGTTTTTCGCGACGGGCAGATCAAACGGGACGAAAAAATCTCAAGGCCACAGATCGCCAGCGAGGTGCTGAAGACGCTGCCGGCGGTGGAGGACTAGAAGTGGATTGTGTTTTTCCCGAAATAACAAAGGTCATAATTTATGAGACTGTCATTCTGAGCGAGGGCGAACGCCCGAGTCGAAGAACCCCTATGAACTGGAAATCTGGTTGGCCGGGGTAAGGCTTCGCGGCTAGAGAACGCTAACTCACCCGTCTTGGGCATCGAAGGGATCCTTCGACTCAGGCGTTCGCCCTCGCTCAGGATGACAAATCGTAAGGCACTCTAGCAGTCCCAATATGGATCTGCTTTCCGCTCTTCAACTCGCCCTCCGCGCTCTGGCCCGCAATAAGCTGCGCTCCGCGCTCACCATGCTGGGCATGATCATCGGTGTGGGCGCGGTGATCGCCATGATCGGGATCGGGCAAGGAGCTTCGGCAAAGGCGCAGGAGCAATTGGCGGCGCTGGGCTCCAACATGCTGTTTGTGGGAGCCGGGTCGGTGAATCGCGCGGGACTGCATGTGGGAGCCGGTCAAACCAAGACGCTGACGGCGGCCGACGCACGGGCGATCGAGCGGGAGTGTCCATCGGTGAGAGCTGCCGCGGGAGGCACCAACACCGGTCAGCAAGTGGTCTTTGGCAACCAGAACTGGGCTACAAACATTAACGGAATCGAGCCGCAGTTCTTTGACATCCGCAATTGGGCATTCAGCAGCGGTACTGGCTTCACCGACAGCGATGTGGCACAAGCGACCGACGTCGCCGTCTTGGGCGAGACAGTCCATAGATATCTCTTCGGAACGGCCGATCCTGTGGGCAAGACGATCAGGATCGGCATCCTGCCCTTCCGAGTAATCGGATTGCTTGAGCCCAAAGGAATCAGCGCGGGCAGCGGACAGGATCAGGACGATGCGGTCTTCGCTCCTCTCACCACCGTGCAGAAGAAACTGTTGGGACAGGAATGGCTGCGGTGGATGAACGTCTCCGCAGTGTCCCGCCAAGCCAGCTACATCGCCAAGCAGCAGATCGAGAGCCTGCTCCGTGACCGGCACAAAATCAGGCCAGGACAGAACGACGACTTCATTGTTCGTAACCTTGCCGACGTGGCCGACGCGGCGGCTGAGCAGGGCACAATCATGACCATCCTGCTCACCATCGTGGCCAGCATAGCTCTGTTGGTTGGCGGGATCGGCATCATGAACATCATGCTGGTCTCGGTGACCGAGCGCACGCGCGAGATAGGTATCCGACTGGCGATTGGCGCTACCGAGGAGGATGTGCGCCGGCAGTTCCTGATCGAAGCGGTGTTGATCGGTTTACTTGGCGGCGCCATCGGCATTGCCTTCGGCGTAGTCAGCTCGCTGGTGGTGTCGCACACGCTCGGCTGGCCCATTCTCATACCGCCGTATGCCATCGTTGCCTCGGCGACGTTCGCACTAGGGATCGGAACATTCTTCGGCTTCTATCCAGCCAATAAAGCAGCGCAGCTAAATCCAATTGAGGCCCTGCGGTATGAATAAAGCGACATCAACAAAATCCGCCAAAGATTACGCGGAAGCTTCCGGCCCAGATTACGCCGATAAGAACTTCTCAAGCGTAGCGATTTATCCGTGCGATCCGTGTGCATCCGTGCGATCCGTGTGGGGTGTTGCCGTTGGTTTTCCGGGAAGAATGCAATGCTGACTTACCTCCAATCCATCTGGAACGAGGCCATGAAGTCGTTGCTGCGCAATCGCATTCGCACGGTGCTGACGATTCTTGGCCTGGTAGTGGGCATTGCCGCTTTTATCTGCGTGGTGGGAGTTG
>Ga0207090_1163_pt2 | contig 11873 bp, 12 predicted proteins | sample Alteio_BWMinHeat_50_FD_153565 | JGI IMG/M metagenome (GOLD analysis project Ga0207090, IMG submission 153565) | Enriched cells from forest soil in Barre Woods Harvard Forest LTER site, Petersham, Massachusetts, United States -... | ecosystem: Environmental > Terrestrial > Soil > Temperate forest >...
CGGTTGACCTTGAGCACGCCGGAGGTAAATTCCTCGTGCGCCCGCCAGTTCTGCACGCACCTGTTCGGATCGATCGAGAACGTGTCGTGCTCGGTCGTTGCGAACAGCACGCCGTCGACCTGCACGAGGCCTGTCTGGAAACCGGTCTGCTGCCCGGTGTCGTAGGTACAGAGGATCTTGAGGCCTTTGACATTCTTCGTATTAATCGCATTGAGGGCCGCGAAGCGCTCCGAGGTCAGGGTTCGGTTGTAGGTCGGCCAGTCCTGCCCTGCGGCGCTGCTGGCGAGCGGCAAACCGGCGAGTGTGGCCGCGGCTACGGCCAAAACGGTAGTGCGTGACATGCTGCAGCCCTCCGATCGTGAAATCTTAGCGCTCGAAATTTGCTCGTTACACTGCTCGCGCGACGGGATAGTTTCAATGCTGTCCCAAGTGCTCGACGACCTTGCCCATTTGCGACGCGAAACAGCTCGCCTTCGCTGGCGCGAGCTCTAAATTGCCTTCGCCAAAAACCGTGTAAACGCGATCGTACTGTTATTTCGGCCACCGACCGGACCAAAACCCGCAAGCGCCTTCGGCGGCGCACTGTCGAGGCGCGCTGCGGGAAATGGGATTGATCATGTCACAATGCGGACAGACGATCTGCAGCGCTTCGGGTATGCCTTTCGCCTATGGGGACCCGTGAGGTGATTTCGACATCGCGACGGTCGGCGCCTTTAGCGGTGATGCTGTGCTCCGCCCTGCTCTACGCTTGCGCAGCCGTGCCCCGCAAGCCCGCGCCGCCCCTACTGTTCGCGAATGTCGCGCCGTCAGGATTCCCGGAGACCGTGCGCTTCCTCGGCCTGGACCGTGGCTTCATGCTGGCCCATGCGGGAGAGAAGTTGAGCCGCCTCCGCGCGGCCGCCCACGGCGAGACACTCAACATTCTTGCGCTCTCGGGCGGCGGGGCCGGAGGCGCGTTCGGTACTGGCGCGCTCGTCGGTCTCACGCGCCGCGCAGATCGCCCGCAGTTCCAGATCGTCACGGGAGTAAGCGTCGGCGCGCTGATCGCTCCGTTTGCGTTCCTGGGCCCGGAGTGGGACCAGGCAATGGTCGAAGCCCTGGGCCCGGACCGGACCGCCAGGCTCCTGCAATCACGCGGCCTTGGCCTGCTGTTTCGACCCGGCTTCTATCGGAGTGAACCGCTCGCAGAGTTGGTCGATCACCTGGTGACCCTCCGGCTCATCGAGGCCGTTGCCACCGAGGCTGCGCGCGGCAGGGTGCTGTTCGTAGCGACGACCGACCTGGATAAACAGGAGACGGTGATCTGGGACATGGGGGAGATTGCGGTACATGGGGGCGAGGCCGCGCGGGTGTTGTTTCGCGATGTGCTGTTGGCCTCCGCGAGCGTCCCCGGACTGTTTCCCCCGGTCCTGATCCGGGTCGAGGGTCCCGACGGGGAGTCCTTCGATGAAATGCACGTGGACGGCGGAACCGCCACGCCGTTCTTCGTAGCCTCGGAAATCGCACAGATTCTCTCGGCCGACTTCCAGGCGCTGCCCGGCGCCGAGGTTCTACATGGCGCCAGGGTATACGTGCTCGTCAACGGCGAGTTGGGCGGGCGCCCGCAGACCACGCGCGAGCGACCGGTCGCAGTAATTACGAGAAGCTTTTCCACCGGCCTCATGCATTCATCACGACGGGCTCTGGAGCTCAGCGCCGTATTTGCGCGTCAATACCAGATGGATTTCCACTTTTCCTATATCCCGCTGAACTATCCCTTCCCCGGCCCGTTCAACTTCAAAGCCCCTGTGATGCGAGCTCTCTTCGACTACGGACTACGCTGCGCCGAGACGGGACAGCTATGGATGACCTTCGAGCAGGCGGTCGAGCAGGGTGAGAAGGCCGCGCGGAGCGTTCTCAAACTCAGCAACGACTGCCCGCTTGCGCAGGGCATGCCTTAGCGCGAGACCAGCAGGGGCGAAAGAGCGTGGTCGGCTGATCACAGCCTTACGAAGTGATGGAGAGTCCGGGATGCCGAATCCCCCATGAAACTCAGCCGTTCGCCACGATGGCTGCAATCGTGCGCGCGGACGAGCGACTTAAGACGGCATTTTCCCTGATCACACTACCCGTGCTTATCATCCACGGCACCGCCGATAAGGCGGCCAAGCCTAGCGGCAGCCGGCACTTCTACGAGCACGCGGGTTCGAAGGACAGGACGCTAAAGTTCTACGAGGGTCGCTATCACGATCCTCTCAGCGACCTTGGGAAGGAAGAGGCGGCCACGCACCCATCGCTGCGGAGTGACGAGGAGGCAGCGGAGCATACAGTTTATATCGAATGCGTGCGCCCCGGGCCGCAGGGCTTGCACATGCGTGCCACAGAAAAAAAGCCGGACGCGAGGTCCGGCTTGTTCTCGTACGCCTGACGATCCGCGTGCTACTTCAGGTCGAGTTCCTGTCCGGTCCACGAACCGAGAATTCGGCGCATCTTGGCGCGATCGACCGCGCCTTGGTTTGACGCTGCCAAAGTTCCTTCCACCTGTTTTGCTATCGCATCGGCCTTGGCTGTCGCGCCGTCAAAGGCGGCCCAGTTCTTGTAGTTGGTAACCAGGTAAATGTTCGCATCATTTTCGCCGCGTGCTTCTACCCTGACCACCCTGTAGCTGACGATGTCTCCCGCCCGCTTGGCGGCTTCCTGCTCGGCCTTCCATGTGGTGTCGAGATATTTCACGTACTCATCGAACTTCCCATATTCAGTACGAATCGCCGCTACGTTGACGACGGGTCCATCAGTGTATGCGTGATCATCCGCAAACGCCGGGACGCCTATAACCGCGAGCCCAATAAACGCCGCGTCGATTCCGGATTTAACGGTCTTCATGATAAAGCATCATACCTCACGCTCGAACCCAACCGTCGACATCGACCACCACATCGGCAGCCCAGCATCGTGCGCGGAGGCCGCGTAGCCCCGGCGTCAACGAGGGCCCAGCGTCAGGGCGTAGATTTGCTGGCTACTGGTATTGCGCAGCATCATGGGCGAGTCATCGGGAGCCAGATCCATCCACAGGCCGAAGATCCCGTGCGTTCGGCGCACCTCATCGAGATCGGCCACGTGCTCAGCCGGGCCGCCATCGATCGGAACGCGATAGATCGCCGGGTGTGCGCCGATCCCGCTGTCGAAATAAACGTAACGGCCGTCGCGCGAGGAGGCGAAGTATTGGAATGCACCGCGGTACACGTCGGTTCTCGCGCCGCTCGCCGGATCGTAGCGCACCAGATGATGCCGGTCGGCGGAGCTTGCCAGCAGCCGCGTGTCGTTCGGGATCCAGTTCGCGCAGCACAAGTCCTGCGATGCCGGGGCGACCTGCGTCGCGCGGGTGGCGAGGTCGATGATGCGGATACCGTCCGGATTGAAGGGGTGTCCGCTGAAGACCAGCGCCGAGCCGTCCGGCGTCCAGTCAGGGAAGAACTGGCTGGCGGATTCCGCCGTCAGGGCCTGCGCATCCCCACCGTCCGCGGACACCACATAGATCTGAAACGGACGAGTTGCGCTCTCGCGCGCCATGAACGCGATGCGGCGTCCGTCCGGCGACCATACCGGGCCGAGTGCCTGCATCGGCGCAACGGTCAGCTGATGTCGGTCGGTGCCGTCGACCCGCATGCGCCACAGCTCCGCCTGCGGATAACTCGAGTAAACGACCAAACTGCCATCACGCGTGAAGCTGAGTCCTTCGGCGGAAATACCGCCGAGGTAAGGCACAAACTGGTGCCGCTGCATGTCGTAGCGCACCAACTCGCCCTGCGCCTGCTCGCCGAAGGCGTACACCGTGCGCCCGTCGGACGCCGGTACGGGTGAGGTGAGGCTCATTGGCCCGGAGCTCAGGCGCACCGGCACGGGCGCCGCGGCAAACCAGCGGCGCTCCTCGCTCAGCATCCATAAATCGGAGTGCCCGACGTGACCGGCCTGGAAGATGTAGCGTCTGCCATCGGGGGTCCAGCGTCCGCAGCAATACTCCGCCGTCGGACTCCACTCCGGCAACAATGCGTGCGGCGCACCCCCGCCGCGGCCCGCCTCCCAAATCTGCAGATGCTGCAACCGCAGGAATGAGTTGTAGCGCAGACGCGTGTCGTCCGGAGACTCGACGGCATCCTGTACATCCCCGTCGCTGCTCAGCACGACGTGGGCGCCGCTGCCATCGCGCCGCATGACGCTCAGTCGACCCCGGCTCTCCCTGTCGAAGGCGTCGTAGTAGTAGACACGCTGACCGTCGCGGGACCAGCCGGCCCAGTTGACACGCGCCGCCCCTAAGCGCACTGGAGCCCCGCCGTGCAGCGGCAGACGCCACAGTTCATGGGCGCTGCTCTGGTACTCCGATGGCGGGATGCGCGCGGCGAGCAGCTCACTCGCGTCGGGCGCGAGCGCGTACATCATAAGGTTGGGAATCCCGAAATCGAGCGGCTGCGGCTCCCCACCGGCCAGCGGCAGCCGCATGATGGTGAACGCGCCCGAGGGTGCAATCTCGTTGAAGTACAGGGACTTGCCGTCGCCGTGCAGCATCGAGAAAGCGGCCGCCGGGTAAGTCAGCTTGGTGCTGGCGGAATGCGTCAGCTGTACCGATTCGACGATACGCAGATCGGCGGCGGGCGCGCGCAAGGCAACCCACAGAGCAGCCACCGCCAGGATCGCCAGCGCCAGCGCGGCGAACGGCCACACGCTACGCGGTGCTTTCCGCGGCCGCGCGCCGGCCGCGGACACCGCGACGACTGGCTGAGGCATTCCCGGGGCATGCGCTTGCGGCGCCGGTAACGGATCCACTTCGCCGATGAAGCGATAACCGTGCCGCGGCAGGGTCTCGACGAAACGCGGCGAATCCGCGTCGTCGCCGAGCGCATCGCGCAGCTTGACCATCGCCTTGTTAAGGCCGCGCTCGAAATCGACGTAGGCGCCGTTGCGCCATACGCGGGCCCGCAACTCCTCGCGTGTGAGCACCTCTCCGGGACGTTCGAGCAGGGCGCAGAGGATCTCGAACGGTTGGTGTTGCAGGGCTACGCGCCGCCCGCTGCGGCGTAGTTCGCCCGCACGCGCGTCGAGTTCGAACACGCCGAAGCGCAAGAGCCCCGATCCAGCCCCCTCGTCCATGTTTTATCGATACCCCCGGTAAAACACTAGGACTCGGTGCCTGCCAACGCAAGCGCGCACGAGACTCAGGGAAGATGTCGTCGGATTGTGTTGCGAATCATGACCTTGGCAGGGAGCACGCATTCCACACCCATGGGCATTGAACGGGCTGTCGCCGGTTGACAGCCTCGGCGAAGGGTAAGTGCAAAGGGATGACCGGAGTTAGATGTTCGCGCGCCAGATCGTGATTGGAGCGCGTCCTCTGCGAATCGCCCGTCGCCGTAGAGGCTCAAAGGAAACGAGGCAGGCACTCCGCAACGTCCCGTTCGGCGGTCGAGGGACCTGCGAAAATAAGGGGAGTCGGAACAATGAAAAGGCTCGCGGGATCTTATGTGGCGATGCTGGGTCTGGCGCTGATGGCTTTCAGCGGTGACGCACTCGCGACGGCGTTGTGTAATACCGGACCTGCACCTAATCCACCGCTTTCCGGCACCGTCGTCGGCGGTCTGGTCGTCAACGCGGGCGATTTTTGCGTCCTTGGCGGAGCCAACGTCTCGGGCGGCGTGCGGGTCAACGAGGGCGGAATACTGATTGTATGCGGCTCCACGATCAACGGCGGGTTCATCGCGAACGGAGCCGCGGAGCTTATCTTCGGCGCCGAAGAAATAGACTGTGGGGGTGACGTCATCAACGGGGCAGTCCAGATAAGCAACACCGGCCCCGGTATTCTTCCGCCCCCCGGGCCATCCGTTGCGCTCGAACGCAGTACGATCAACGGTGGCGTACATCTCAGCGGCAATCGCGGCCCGCTCGCTGTTGCGGCTAACACAATCGCCGGGGGTCTGCATTGCAGGAACAATGTGTTCGATTTGGAGGACGAGGGGTCGCCAAACACCATCGCCGGGGCAATAACTTGTACATTCGGTGACTAGCCCTGCGGCGGTTCGCGCGCCGCTACGACGGCGGCGGCAGCCGATTCGGCCAGCGCGTATCGGCGTCCCGACCAGAGTCGCGTCCGGACGCCGGGTTTTCATGGGTAGGGAGGATTCATGACGCTCAGATCAGGTCAGCTCAGATCAGGTCTGCAACGTATCGGTCACCTGCCCGTTGCCGTTGCTTGTGTTGCATCATTGATGGCTGGGTCCCTGGCGCTGGCGGACGAAGACCTCGACGGCCAAGTGGGAGGCGCGCTGCGCAGCGCGGGATTCACCGGTGCGATCCAATCTCAATTTTTGCCGAGGCTCGGGCGACCCCTTAACCCGCAACTTGCCGACCTCGGCAGGCTCCTTTGGTTCGACAAGTCGGGAGGCCTTCACGACGACAATACATGTGGGGGATGTCACTCACCGAGTCGGGCGTTCGGCGACACCCAATCGATTGCGATCGGCATCCAGAACAACAATATCGTCGGGCCCAATCGCGCGGGCCCCCGCAACCAGCGTCGCACGCCATTCGCCTCCAACACGCCGTTCTATCCCAACATGATGTGGAACGGTCGCTTCGCCGTGATCTCCGGCAACCCGTTCGATAACTCACTCGGATTCCGGTTTCCGTTTCCCGAGGGAACAACGCGCTTCCCGCCAAACGATCCGATCGTGACGCATTTATCGATCGCGCAGGCGCACATGCCGCCGACCGAACTGGTAGAGGTCGCGGGATTTACGTGTACGGCGGGGACGATCGGCCCCGATTTCGATCAGTTTGACGATGGCAAAGGAGCGTGCCTCCCTCCGGCCGACGCGACGGGAACGCGAAATGACCCCATCCGCGCCGTTGTCCTACAACGTCTCAACGGAACCCCGGCATACCGGCAACTCTTCGGCGCGATATTTCCGTCAGTTGCCGACGGCGGCCCAATCGACTTCTCCATGTTTGCCCGCGCCATCGCGGAGTTCGAATTCACGCTCATCTTCGCCGACGCACCGGTCGATCGATTCGCGCGCGGCGATCGGCATGCGATGAACGAACAACAGAAGCGTGGTGCGCTCATCTTCTTCGGCAAGGGAAGGTGCAGTCAGTGCCATTCGGTCGAAGGCGACTCGAATGAGATGTTCAGCGACTTCAAAATGCACGTGATCGGGGTGCCGCAGATCGCTCCTGAATTCGGCGTCGGCAAGGGCAACGTGGTGTTCGATGGACCGGGTCAGGACGAGGACTTTGGCTTGGAGCAGATCACGGGGAATGCGGCTGATCGCTACAAGTTCCGCAGCTCGCCGCTGCGCAACGCGGCGCTGCAGCCGGCGTTTTTCCATAACGGGGCGATGACGCGCATCGAGGACGCGATCTACCATCATTTAGATGTGTTCGATTCGGCGCGCAGCTACGATCCGAAAAAGGCGGGCGTAGACAAGGATCTTCAGTACCGACTGGGACCGATCGAACCGGTGCTCGCTCGCCTCGACCCGCTCCTGCAGACGCCGATCTCTCTTAGAGGAGGAGAATTCCAGGCGCTCGTCGCGTTTGTCCGCGATGCGCTCCTGGACGAGCGCGCAAAGAAGCAGCGCCTCTGTCCGTTGATCCCCGACAGCGTACCCAGTGGCTACTCGACCATGATCTTCGAGGAGTGCCATTAGCGACATGCCGCTGATGCGGGTTGTGGACGCCGAGGGGCGCCCCCTGTGGTCGAGTGGCGAGCCCTTCCCGCGCGTTCTCTTCACCACTCTCAGCCACACGCATAGCGCCACGTGCCCCGTCTGCGGTCTGCTTCCTGGATTCCGTCAACGAGTGCACGGCAAGAAGGCCTAGTCAGCAAAGAGAGTCATGCCGCCTTCGTCTCCGCTCTGGCGGAGGGGATCAATCGGGGACGCATGCTTCGCCGTGCCTGCGAAACCCGTCCACGCAAGTCCAGTCATTGCCGGAATAGGCGATATAGGCGCTTGCGGGAACGACCAGCGGCTCGCAGATCGAGCCTCGCTGCCTGAATGCGCGCTCGCATTTCCAGCCGTGGCCGGTCCCGTCCAGGTAAGCGTTCGCGGGTACTTCCACCGGCACGCAGGCGTCAGCCTGCTTTCTAAAGCTTCGGTCGCAGTCCCAGTCATCGCCGGCGCGCTGCAGAAATCCGTGTGCTGGCACGGTCACAGCCGCACACCGCTTGCCGTCGCGCCGGAAGCCTCGATCGCACTCCCAGCCACCGCTGAAGGCCGAATCCACCGCATACGCGTTGGCCGGAACCAGGATAGGGGTGCAGGCACCATTGGCCACCAGGTAACCCCGATCGCACTCCCAGCCGGGCGCGAAGGGCTCGCTGTCCAGGTGAGCATTGCCGGGCACTTTGACCAGCGCGCATCGCTCGCCGATCCTCAGGTATCCCCGATCGCACTCCCACTCGTTGCCGAAGGCGCTCAGATAGGCGTTCACGGGCACTTTGATCGCAACGCAAGTCTCTCCGAGCTGCTGAAAGCCTCGCGGGCATTCCCAGGCGCTCCTTCCATAACGGTCAGCGCGGGCACTCCCAGGTACGACGCCCGGTGCGTTGGTCGCGTTCATGGTCGGCTGGGATGAGACGAATCCGGGCGCAGCCAGCATAAACGACGCGAGAAGCAATGGTGGGAGCGAAGTACGCCGCTGGCTTGAGTGAGTGATCATGCCAATTCCTTTGCTATCGATTGTCGGAGAAGGCGGCGTGCGACTAACCGCGAACGCCTGCCACTTAGCGGTCCGAGACTGCGCCCCGCGGCGGTTCGCGTCCGTGCGCTGTCGCACCAACGCCCCGCGTGGTCGAACCGCGGATGGCGAAAAAAAAAGCCCGGCGCGTCCGAGCGCCGGGCGGGTATTCAACCAACCATTAAGGGTTGATCTTTGAGATCTTCGAACCTTCGAATGACAGGTCGGCGATCAAGCCCTTCTCGGCAAAGACGAACCCGAGAATCGGCTTCTGCTGAGTCTGCGTGTCGTAGCTGCCGCTGGCACCAGTGGAAACCACAGTGATCCCCGCATCCGCACCGATGGACCAACCGTCGCTGGACGTGAACTTGTCGAGCGAATCTTGCGTCATGAACATGATGATTTCACTGTGCTTGGCAAGCCCGAGCGTCAAGCCGACCGAGGCTGCTCCTACCTTGTAGTAGCCAACGGTCTTGCCGTTGACCTGCAGCACGCCTTCGCCAAACTCGCCGGCGACACCGACGCCGCCCTTGGTCACGCGGGGGAACACCAGCACGCCTGCGGCCTTGTCGCCCAGGACTTTGTTCTCAGGGGTGATCGTATTGAAATAGAGGAGTGTCTGGGACACTCGCGTGTCGATCTGGGTCTCCGTGGCTGCGAATGAGGCTGCGCTGGACGTTAAGGCGACGATTGCGAGGCCAGTCGTGGCCAGGACAATTTTGATAGTCATAAATAATCTCTATGCGTTAGTGAATCAGGATTGTGGTGGAGCCGGATCGCGAGCGATCGCGGAGAAGAGGTGGGTGAACCACGGTCGGGTTCAACCCCGGCGCAACAATACGTTTAGCAACTCGCGGGGTCTGTGCGGCAACGAACGTAGGGGGAACACCACTTGGTGCGCGGCGCCGATTTGGCCAGCCTGTCAGGCGTTCGGCGCATTGAGTGCGGGAACCTCTCGGGCATCCCTTTTGATAGTGTCAAAATTGACCGCCCCGGCGTGCTCGGTCTCACGCGCGACGGATCCGGCTCCGTCTGCCGCTGCCCGACCATTGGCGCTGCCACCTGGCCACACAGCGCCATCCTTGTCGGTGTCGATGTGAAGGCGCTCGCGGTCTGCATAGGTGTCTTGGTCGGTCACGACCACGGCCGGTCCGAGCAACGTGCCGAATAGCACGCAGGTCTGGGTCGTGAACCGCCGTGGCGCGCCGCACGGCTCGAAGGCGCCAGCGTTCTCGTGCCCCGAGCCGCCGCGGACGGTAGTGGTCAGGTCGTAGACGCCCATCTGCCCCGTTCGAACCGAGTGCTATGCCGCGGCCGGAAGGCGTGCCGGCTCCGGCTTGAGCACTTCTTTACTCGCGAACGCCAGCGCCAGCGTCGTCGCGGAAGGGTTCAGACTGTCGACCATTGAAGTCGGCATCAGGATCGTGGCGCCTCTTTCCTTGGTGGTCTCATAGATGATGTTCATCGCTCGAAGTTGCAGCGCGACCGGGTTTCCGGCGTAACTATTGGCGGCTTCGACAAACTTCCCTGCGATCGCGGCCTCGGCCGATCCCAGGATCACCCGCGCCTGCTTCTCGCGCTCAGCCTGGGCCTGACGGGACATGGCGCACCCCAGCGCAACCTCACTGCAGGCTCGACAAGCGTGCGCCGCATAAACCTGGGGCTCTGTGCGCCAACGTACATAGCGGCCTCTAAAGTGCCCCGCGCCCAAGAATTAGGAACCGGAGCGCTATACCAGCCTCTGATTGATGGTCGACACTCAGTCATTCGCATAGCCGCCCCAAAACTACTCGTTGAAAGTAGCGGGATTGAGCCTCTGGTCCTTACGTCGGCGCACGCAAGGTATCACTCGGGGCGGCATGCGAGGTGATCGACGCCCGGCTGAGTCGCTCTGTACGCTATCGTACAAGGAGTCGACAATCGGTTTATACTTTCCTCAGCGACCCCTCCTGTGGGGCATGACGGCGATGGCTCTCTATATGCCTGCACTGAGCGATCCGCAGCAAAATCATCTGCTGGCTGCGCTGTCACCTGCCGAGCGCGAACGCATCTACCCGCACCTGCGGCTCGTCGAAATGCCGCTCGGCAAGGTCTTGTACGAGTCCGGCGATGTCCTGCGCCACGTTTATTTTCCGACTGACTCCATTGTGTCGCTGCTGTACGTGCTGGCCGATGGCGCGTCGGCGGAGATCTCGGTGGTCGGCAATGAAGGCCTTATCGGTATCGCGCTTTTCATGGGCGGTGAAACCACCCCGAGTCGGGCAATCGTGCAGAGCGCTGGCCACGCCTACCGGCTGGTGGCGCAGCAGCTCAAAGACGAGTTCCATCGCAGCGGCCCGATGCAAGTTTTGCTTCTGCGCTACACCCAGGCCCTGATCACGCAGATGGCCCAGACCGCAGTGTGTAATCGCCATCACTCGGTGGACCAGCAGCTGTGCCGCTGGCTGCTGCTGTCTCTCGATCGGCTGTCATCCAATCAATTAACCATGACCCAGGAGCTCATCGCCAACATGCTGGGCGTGCGTCGCGAGGGCGTGACCGAGGCCGCCGGCAAGCTGCACAAGCTCGGTGTGATCCGTTACGCCCGGGGGCAGATCACGGTGCTGGACCGGTTACGGCTGGAACAACTGTGTTGCGAGTGTTATGCCGTGGTCAAGACGGAAAGCGATCGCCTGCTGCCGGCTCCTCGACTGAACCCTGTCGCTTCCAGGAAGACACCTTCCGCATCACTTCCGCGCGGCTAGCGGCAGACACCTAGCACCTCCTGGCGCCGCGGTCGCGGTTGCGCGCACCGCGAGGCTATATAACCAGCCATCCCTGCGCGTCGACGCCTCTGTCCTCTTGTCCGTAGGTGCGCTGGCGTACTGACGGCCGGGGGCAATGTGCGGTGCAATTCGGAGAAGCCGCTGACTTAAGGAGCACCGCATATGAACCCCATCACCGGATTTCTGGCTTTTGCCTTCGCTGCCGCGGGCGCCGCGGCTGGCTACTGGGTAAATCCGTACCTGGCGTTTGTGTTCTTCGGCGCCGCGGCCGTCATCGCGCTCTCTCTGAAGATGGCTAATGCCTGGGAGAAGTTCGTGATTCTGCGGATGGGAAAACTGCAGAGCGTCAGGGGAGCAGGTCTGTTTGCCATCATCCCGGTCCTCGACAGCGTGATCGCAGTG
>Ga0207090_1186_pt1 | contig 11709 bp, 8 predicted proteins | sample Alteio_BWMinHeat_50_FD_153565 | JGI IMG/M metagenome (GOLD analysis project Ga0207090, IMG submission 153565) | Enriched cells from forest soil in Barre Woods Harvard Forest LTER site, Petersham, Massachusetts, United States -... | ecosystem: Environmental > Terrestrial > Soil > Temperate forest >...
ATGGAGAGCCGCACGGCATTCACTTGCGTGCGCCCGCCCCTATCCCGCTTGTTGCCCAGCGAGAGGGGCGTCTGCATGACGGCTCCGGTGCGCCCGTCGACATAAAACTGGCAGCGTGAAAACCATCCTAGATTGGCCGGGTCGGCGGCATCAAATAGTAGCAGTGGCGCCTGCCGCCGCGGAGCGCTCAAGTCGATCTGCATGCTCCTCTGGCCGTCCTTCATCCTGGTCTCGAAGCCCGCCTGCCGCGCGATGTTGGTAACCATCTCGGGCTGCACTTCGAGATAGATCAGTTTGTGCTGGCCGGCCTGAAGCACTTGCATAACGAATGCCCATTGTAGCGCAGCCAATCGCGCCGCCCCGGCAAGCGGGGCCTTCCGAAGATTATAGTAACGGCAGTCGTCAGCGTCGATGGCGGGCATTGGCGGCTCGATGACTGGAGGATGCGGTCATGAAGAATGTCAAAACGAGCCAGCAGGCCGCCGAGATCGGCCGCAAGTATACCAACCGGCAATTGCCCTGGTAGCTCTGCTGCTAAACTCCCCCGGCGCTTTGTTCGGTTGTCTTAGCGGTCTCCGGCTGCCTGCCGGCGCCTTTCTTCACCGGCTTCGCGCCAGCTTTCCGGGATGCCGCCTTCTTCCGGCCACTCTTTTTTCGCGGAGCCGCCTGCGCCGCTTTGGCTCGGACCAGCGCCCAACGCTTCTTCGTGGCTTCGATAATCCTCTTTCTGCCAGCGGCGCTGAGCCTTCGCTTGGGTTTGGATGCGGCCGCCGGGGCAGTCGCCTCGGCCTGATTCTTGGCCTCCGCCCACCGTTTTCTTTGAGCCGCTCCAATTCTCTTGCGAGCGGCGGCGCTCATCCTGCGTCTGCGTTTAGGGGCATCCGCGGTGGCATCGGGTTCCGCGCGGCCACCGCTTAACTGTTGCTTGATATCGCTGATGAGTGAATCTATCCGCTTCTTCTGTGCCTGAAAACCCTCAATCGCGGCAGTGAGGATATCGGCAGTAAGTTTCATAGGCATGTAGTTTTGGATGTCCTTGTCCATTGGTTATCTTACACCGGCTCGGGGACGGAAGCTAAGTCCAGCGTTACCCGCTACCATAAAGGGCTTGGAGGGTTGATTGGACCACACACCGTCTGACGCACTGGTATTTTTCGGCGCTACTGGCGATCTGGCTTATAAGAAAGTCATCCCGGCGCTTCAGAAGATGGTGCAGCGGAGCAATCTGAAAGTCCCGGTAATCGGTGTCGCGAAAGCCGGCTGGGACTTGCCGCAATTCATCAAGAGAGCCGAAGAGAGCCTGACAAATCATGGCGGCGTGGACCCCGAAGCATTCGGAAAACTGTGCGCCCTGCTGCGTTACGTGGACGGCGATTATGCCGACGCGCAGACCTTTCAGCAGCTCCGCGCCGAGCTCCGAGATGCCAAACACCCCGCGCATTACCTGGCAATTGCGCCCCAACTATTCGGTCTGGTGGTTCAGCAGTTACGCGATTCCGGAGCCGCCGCCGGAGCGCGGGTGATTGTGGAGAAGCCGTTCGGCAGGAACCGGGCGTCGGCACGCGAACTCGACGCCATTCTGCACAGTGTATTTGACGAATCGCATATCTTCCGCATCGATCACTACCTGGGGAAACTGGCCGTGCAGAATCTCCAGGTATTCCGGTTTTCGAATACGGTGCTCGAACCCATATGGAACCGGAATTTTGTCGACAGCGTGCAAATCACCATGGCCGAGAACTTTGGCGTCGAGGGACGGGGGACGTTCTATGAAGAGGCTGGGGCCATTCGCGATGTGATGCAGAACCATCTGCTGCAGGTGCTGGCCAATCTGGCGATGGAGCCTCCGCCCGGCACCACCGATACAGAGTCCGTGCGCGACGAGAAGGTCAAAGTGCTTAAAGCCATACGGCCGCTCCATGACAACGATGTAGTGCGCGGGCAGTACATTGGGTACACCGATGAGAAGGGCGTCGCTTCCGATTCCAGGGTCGAGACCTTCGCCGCCGCCCGCCTGTTCCTCAACTCGTGGCGCTGGCAGGGAGTGCCGTTTTATCTTCGGACCGGCAAGAACCTGCCCGTGACGTGTACTGAAATCTTTGTGCAATTCCGGCAGGTGCCGGCTATCTACTCTCACCAGCCGCCGCCGGGAAACCATTTTCGTTTCCGCCTCAATCCGGAGGTGACCATCGCCATGGGAGCGATTATCCGCTCTTCAGGAAAACAGTTGTCTCTGGACCAGGTGGAACTGCTCGTGTCGCATGAGCCGTCGCCGGAGGAAGTGGATCCGTATGAGCTGCTTCTCGGGGATGCCATGAAGGGAGATGCGTCGCGTTTCGCGCGGCAGGACTACGTGGACCAGGCATGGCGCATTGTCGATCCGATCCTGGAGTCCGAAGCGCCGCTATATCTGTACGAGCCGGGCGCGTGGGGACCTGAGGAAGCTAAGGCGATCGTCGACGGACGCGGTTGGCATAATCCGGCGGTTGAGCCGCATGGGGCGCGTTGAACAACCCACCGTAGGCTGGCAGCCCGCCTACACAGGATTAGTGCACGCCGCGCAGGGCGAATCCTACATATGCCAGACTCATCCCGATAATCACAATAACCGTAATCCAGGTGGCAAAGTTTAACCATCGCGAGTTCACCCACTCGCGCATGAGATCTTTCTTATTGATCAGGACGACCATGGGGATCAGCACGAACGGCAAAAGCATACCGTTGAGCACCTGAGAAAGCAGGATCATTTGCACCAAGGGAAAGCGGGGAATGAGAGTGACGCCGGCTCCGACTACGATCAGCAGCGTGTAAAGGAAATAAAAGATCGGGGCTTCCCGTATGTCGCGATTCACGCCCGATTCGAAGCCTAGTCCTTCACACACGGTGTACGCAGTGGACAGAGGCAGAATGCAGGCTGCAAACACCGATGCGTTGAGAAGACCGGCGCTGAATAGCAAGAACGCATATTGTCCGAAGGGCTTGAGTGCGAGTGCCGCTTGCGAGGCGTCCTGGATCTCGGTCGGCTTGATGCTATAAATCGCTCCCGCACAGGCCACGATAATGAAGAACGCCACCACATCCGTCATGATGCAGCCGACAATCACTTCAACTCGCGAGGCCTTGTAGTCCTTCGTCGAGATTCCCTTTTCCACGACCGCCGATTGCAAATAGAACTGCATCCAAGGCGCGATGGTGGTCCCCACCATGCCGATCAGCATGTAAATGTAGCTGGGCTCCAGCATCACGACCGGCTTGACGCTGTATAGCGCGGCTTCTTTCCAGTCGGGCTTCACCAGGAATCCCGAAATGATATACGTGACGTATAGCACGCACCCCAGAAGGAATACCTTCTCAACACTCTTGTAATTACCCTTCACTACGAGGAACCAAACGCCTACGGCTGCCAAAGGAACAGACACATACCGGCTGATATGAAAAAGTTCCAATGAACTGGCAACACCGGCAAATTCGGCCATGACATTGGTGACATTCACCATTACCAGCAACGCCATCATGAGGAACGTAATCCGCAGGCCGAATTCTTCGCGGATCAGGTCGGAAAGGCCCTTGCCGGTCACCGCGCCCATGCGCGAGCACATTTCCTGGGTAATGATCAGGACCAGGGTGATGGGCAGCAGCGTCCAGAGCGGCAAATAGCCGAAGCGCGCGCCCGCGGCGGAATACGTATAAATGCCGCCGGAATCGTTATCGACGTTGGCCGTAATGAAGCCGGGACCGATGACCGCAAAGAAGACTGCAATGTGGTAACGGAAGCGGCTCAGGAGTTTCCGCATCCGTTACCCTTGCCTGAGCACGGAGATAACGTCATCGGCCGTGATCACGCCGGCGAGTTTGCCGCTTTCGTCCACCACCGGCAGGGTTAGCAGGTTGTACTTGTCGAACAACTCCACCACGCGGTCTTGATGCTCGTCCACGGTCACCTGGATCAGGGTTTCGGCGGCGAGGTCGTGCAGGCGGGCCGATCCCGACGCGATGAACAGCCGGGCCAGCGGAATCGCCGCCGAAAGCCGGCCTTCGGCGTCGATGAGGAACACCACATTCAGGTTCTCCAGCAGTTCCTCGTTGCCCTTTAAGGCGCCCAATGCGTCCATTACGGAGGCGTCGTCGCGCAGAACCACGTACTCGGTATTCATCATGCCGCCGGCGGTGTCTTCCTCGAACTCGAGCAGCTCGCGCACTTCCGACTTGGGCTCGGAATCCATCTCGCCGAGGATTTCCTCCGAGGTCTCCGTTTCGAGCTCGGAAAGCGCGTCGGCGGCCTCGTCCGGCGCCATTTCTTCCACAATGTCCGCTGCCTTCTCCGGCTCTAGGGACTCCAGGATGCTGGCCTGCATCTTGGGATCGATTTCAGACAGCGCATCGGCGGCCACTTCGCTGTCGATGGTCTCGAAGATGGCTTCCCGTTCCGCCGGCGCCAAGTCTTCCACGATGTCGGCCAAGTCGGCCGGATGCATCTGCTCCAGCTTCTGATACGAGATGTTCAGGCGCAGGCGCCGCTGCGGGTCGGGTTCCACCACATTACAGAATTCCCAGCGGATCGAATTGGGCGGGATGGGCTGTTGCAGCCAGCGGATCCAGCGAGGGGGCAGCACTCCCTGCAGCACGCGGCGGAGAATGCTGCGGATCCCCACGTCCACATCGCTTACGGTCAGGGTATCGCGCACTCCGTCGTGATGCAGCTCCAAGGTGAGATCGTTGACGCGTACCACCTTGCGGCCCGTCACATCGATGATCTGCTGGTCCAACAGATCGCGGCCCAGCCGCAGCATGTACTCGTCGTCATGGTACGGCTTGAGCTGCTCGTCGCTCAGAAAGATGCCGTCCGCTAGGCTGATGGAGCGGACCTGATCGTATCGGACGGTGAGCCAGGCGTCCTCACCGCCTACCAGAAAGCGATCGACACGGGAGGAATCCACCAGCGGAACCATGGCGACGTCGCGGAGACGGCCGATCCGGCGTCCGCGGACGTCATGCACAGGCATGGATGCCAATTCCGTGAAGAACAGGAAATGATCCAACATCGAAAGCGTCCCGGCGTCACAAGGGTAGCTCGCACACGTACGGGAGCAACTTCCGGCTTAGATCATACGAGTACGCTCTACACGGCTTTTGTCTGGCGCCATTTCCAATATGGCGCATCCATGCGCGAACCCGCAAGCAAAAAATTCCCCAATCACCGCACTACGACCTGGTACGGCGCCATGCGCAGGAAACCGCCCTTCATCCAGGCGTGGAACGGCATGCCCTGGAAGACTTGCCGCAGTTTCGAGTCCAGCATATCTTCCTGGGAACGGCGAAGCAGCATGTCCAAGACGCTGCGGCGGGGCGGATAAGTGATGACCGTCACCCTCTCGGACGCCGGAATGTTGGCCTTCTTCTTCACCATTTCGATGGCGGTATCGAGGCCCCCCAACTCGTCCACCAACCCGCGCGGCTTGGCTTGCGAGCCGAGCCATACGCGGCCCTGCGCCACGGGTTCGATTTCGTCAAATTTCCGATGGCGCGCGTCGGCGACTTTGGTCACGAAGTCCTGATAGCTGGCATCGATGCCCTGCCGCAATTTCTGCCGCTCATCGGCAGTTAGCGGGGTGTAGTCGGAATCGATATCGGCGTTCTTGCCGCGCTGCACGGCATCCTTGGAAACGCCCAGCTTGTCATAGAGCCCGTGCAGATTTGGCTTGCCGAAGACCACGCCGATAGAGCCGGTCTCAGTTCCCGGATAGGCCACGATCGGGTCGCCTGTCATGGCCATGTAGTAGCCGCCCGAAGCCGCCAGGTCGGACATCGAAATCACCATCGGCTTCTTCTTGCTCAGCAGGTTCATCTCCCGCCAGAGATCGTCGGAAGCGGTGACTTCCCCTCCGGGCGAATCGATGCGGACGATGACCGCCCGAATCGACGAATCGCCGGCGACCTGCTCGAGCAGCTTGTCGAACGACGAGGAGGTCAGTCCGTTCCCGTCGGAGGTGGTGCTGTCGGGATCGCCGCGAGTGATATCGCCCTCGCCGATTATCAGCGCAACGCGGCTCTTTCCCTGCAGCCCGACCGATTCCGGCGCCACCTTGACATACGTTTCAGCCTTGACCCGCTTCAGATCGCCGGAGTTGAGCCGCGATTTGAGCTCACCCCACATCTGGTCTTCGAACCGCAGTTCGTCCACCAAGCCCGCCTTTTCCGCTTCGGGCGCCAGGAAAGGGCCCTCATCGATGAGCGCGCGGACCTGTTCCGGCGTCTTTTTCCGTCCGGCGGCAATATGGGTGATCAGGTTGCCGTAGAGATCGTCCACTACGGAGGTGATCACTTCGCGGGTCTCCGGGCTCATATCCGACCGTGAGAACATGTCGCCAAAATCTTTGTATTTGCCCGCATGCTCCACCTCGACCGAGACGCCCAACTTGTCGAGCGTCTTTTTGAAATACATGATTTCGGCGCGCATACCCTTCAAATAGAGCGGATCTTCAGGTCCCAGATAGATGCGGTCGGCGGCGGTGGCGATGTAATATTCGCGCGCTGTGGGCGTGCGCAGGTAAGCGAATACGGGCTTGCCCGATTTGCGGAATTGCTCTATATCGCCGCGCAGCTCTTCGAGCTTGGCCCACCCGGCGTTCAAACCTTCGGGCTCCAGCACGACGGCCTTGATGTGCGCGTCGGCGGCGGCGGTGCGCAGGCCCATCCACACATTGGACACCGTCAGGGAAGGGCCCTCGCTGAAGATTGGGATTTCGACCGGAGCTCTCTCCGGAAGATCGCCGCGCAGGCGGAGCACCAAAACAGAATTGGCCGCGACGTCCGGCGGTTTCGCGCGGAATCGGAGTAAGGCAAAAAACAGTATCCCTATGGTCAGAAAGACCAGCAGGACACCGGTAACCAAGCCGATCAGGAATTTGACCATAGCTACTCCGACAGTAGAAAACAAAAAGTCAAAAGTCAAAAAGCTAACGTGAGTTAACGGAGGGTTCGCAACCACCAAAGCGCGCCGCCCGCTGTTCCGGGCAGTGTGGCAGTATGGCGCCGCACGCGGGACAGCGCATAAGTGACATAACGCACCCGCTTGAGCGTGCGCCTGGCGCCCGTCTTACCATCGGCGCAAGCTGGCGACGATTCACCCGCCTTGGCTCTTCTCGATCCCTTTCCGAAATGCACGGAGTTGCTCTTGAAACCGCAACGCTTCCCGTTGCCGCATATCTTCCCGATCCAGCTCTAGCAGTTCTCCTTCAGAAATGCTCTGGGCTTGGAGAAAGGCGCTTAGGATTCCGGCCTCTTCATCTGTGGCGATAGTCCCCACATCCATGCCGAGGAGAAACGCGTTGGAGTAATCGATATCTTCCAACTCCGCCGCGAAAACTTCGTCGCTAAATATACGATCGCTCGCCGCCTCATAGCGCCGGAACAATTCCGTGAGGTCAAGGAGGTCTTTTTTTCGACCATGTGGATCGTCCATGAAGGCGATGATCTTGAGCAAAGCGATGACCGGTGGAGGAGCCACGCGATACTGGACGCCCTCTGCGAATGAAAAGGGCAGGGCCAGGGTAAAGACGTGCTCGAAACCAATCAGGCTCATTTCGAACTCGCTATCGGGCCAAATAATACGCTTCGCTTGGCGCAGTCCGGGACCGGCAGGCAGCAAATCAATGATCGAACCGCTCGGCCCACGCCAACGATGCTCGCTGCGCGTCTCCTGAGTCCATCCACGAGTCCTGAGTTCGTTGGCGAACGTCGTGAAGTCTTCCAGATCCAACGCCACGACGAGATCGATATCTCTCGTGAATCGTCCGATATCAACGAAGCAAAGAAGAGCAGCCGCACCGATGATCGCAACATCGGCTGCGAATTGCTCCGCTACCACGTGCAGTTGGGCGAGATCCTCTAATTGGGTCGGTCTCAGCACGGTGGGCTATAACGACAATTCTTTTTGAAATTCCTGCGCGGCTTCGTGTGCGCGCGGATCATTGCTGTTCAGAAGCTCGGCATAGATCAGCCACGGTGGCGCGAGTGTATGATTATCACGCTCTTGCCAAAACACCATTTCCCCAAATGCTCGCAACAGCGTCACCGGGCCTCCACTGTCTGGGAGCAGCCTAAGCTCTTGCGCCGTTCGGCGGGAGGACGGTTCGAGGAACATCGGCACCTCGGGTCCCCGATAGAAGTGTTGCAGGAGATCGGCAGCCGGCCCACCTGTCAGTGCATACCTGACGCCCGAGGGCGTGCTGTTACGAAGGCGAGCTAGAAACAGTTCCGCGGTCTTCTCGTCGAAGCGAAATCTGCCGGCCAAGAGTTTTGGACGGAGTACTTGTGCATAACCGGAGGAGAGGCGCTCAGCCAGCAAGTTCTTCGGTCCAAGCTGATACTCCTTCCCTTTGGGTATGAGCAGTCCTTCGGCAACCAACTGTTGTCGGGCTTGTGCGGCTTTGCTCTTGCTTATGCCAGCTGCCAACTCCAATCGGCGGACCGGCCAGTTGGCGGAATCGGGATGCGTGACGAACTGAAATAGCAATTGAAGTTGCGCCGCACTAACGGGGCGTCGTTCTGACACGCGTTCCGATGCTGGCTTGCCAACGACGGTCCAATTGTAGCGGTCTCCCAACGCCAGATGGATGTTGCCCACGTCGTCCGCGAAGTTCACCTGTGCTTCGATAAGACGCTCCGCAACCGGCCGGGGGATGTGACGTGCCAGCAGAATAACCTGGTGTGGCTTACCTGTCCCCACCTGCTTAACCCAAGCAAGCAGTTGATTGACGGCGGAGCGAGTCAGAAAAGATCGCTTTGCCTCGACCAGAAGGTGAAAATGACCCGCAGGAGTTTGAACATCGATTTTCCCATCGTATTCCAGGTCCTGCCCACCGGGTGCGCGTACATAATCGAGATCGCGCACGAACGGAATACGCCGGAGAGCGTCAATCGGCTCGAATTCGCGATCCGTTCTATGAGCCATTCGTCCACGATAATAGCATGTCCACTACTAGAGGACAAGATAAAATACTGGACATAGACTGGACCACCGGCTCATCCGCCACTCCAGACCACCAACAAACGCAGCCCCGCCGGCGCGACGAGCCTTCCAGGCCAGTCACCCTGTCCGGCGACCGGTTCCTGCCCGGGGTGTGAACTGACACAAGCGGCGACCGCCAAAGCAAAAGGGGCGGATCGCTCCCGCCCCTTTGCTTCTTGTTCACCTAACGCGAAGTGATCACTTGGGGTGTCACATGGATCAGGGTGCCGGGGTTCTCGTCTTCCAACATCCACAGCGAGCCATCGGGGCCTTGTTCCACGTCGCGGATGCGGTGGCCCACATCCCAGCGCTCGGCGGCTTTAGCGCCGCCATGGCCGTCAAAGATGATTCGGTTGAGCGACTTGGTCGCCATGCCGCCGATGAAGCCGTTGCCGTTCCATTGCGGGAAGGTCTGGGTGCCGTGGTAGAACATCAGATTGCCCGGCGCGATCACCGGCACCCAATAGAGCACGGGCTTCGCCAGGTCGGGCCGCGTGTCGGGCTTGGGAATGGGCACGCCGTTATAGTTCTGGCCATAGGAGACGAGCGGCCAGCCATAATTCTTGCCCTTCTCGATCAGGTTCAGCTCGTCGCCGCCGCGCGGGCCATGCTCAATCTCCCATAATTCGCCGGTAGGCGAAAACGCCAGGCCGTAGGGCGTACGGACCCCGCTCGCCCAGGTTTCTGCCGGGGTCAAGTTGGGCCCGGCAAACGTATAGGTGCTTACCACCTTCGCGGTCTTGGCGGCTTCGGTGTCACGGGGCGGATCGATCAGGGGAATGGTGGAAGCGCCCGTTTTGCCGAAGTTGGGATTGCCGGGGGCGGGTTTGCCGTCCAGCGTCAGGCGCAGGATCTTGCCTTCGGGCTGGTCTGGATCCTGAGCGGGAGTGAAGCGCTGGCGATCGCCAACCGTGAGGAACAGATACTGGCCGTCGGGCGAGAAGGCGATCTGCGCGCCTTCCTGGCCACCCTTGCCCCTGGGCATCTGGCGCCACAGCACTTCGAAGTCTCCCAGTCGAGCAGACGTGGCAGTAGCGGTCAGCTTGGCGCGAGCGAGCGCCAGGCCCCCGCCATAGTCGCCGGGCTCGGCATAGGTGAGATAGATACTCTGGTCGGTGGCGTAGCGGGGCGAGACGAAGACGCCCAGCATGCCATTCTGGCCCTGCCAATAGACCGGGGGCGTACCGCCCACCAGAATTTTCTCTCCCTGCTGGGACACCAGCCAAACGGGCCCGACCTTTTCGGTGATCAGCATGCGGCCATCGGGCAGGAAGGCCAGCCGCCAGGGTAGCTCAAAGGTGGCCACCGTGGTCATAGTGAAGGGCAGGCTGGCTTCGGGCTTCTGCTCGCCTACATTGACCTGGGCCCAGGCCGCCACCGACGCCAGCGTGAAAAGCAGCCCCGCTTTCGCCAATTTCATTGTCATTTCTCCTGCTTCTTAAGCGCCCGACCTTAAGCGATCCACGCGCCCTTGCCCATCTTATACCATGACGGTCGTGCAAATAAGTGCACTATGAAAGACTTTAGCTCAGGACTCCGCCGGCTCAAGACCGATTTTATCGTTGACCGCGTTTCGGGGCCGCTGGTTGCATCCAAGGTATCGCTCCGTCGTTTGCACACTGGTGTGTCCTAGCAAGAATTGGATTTGATCGAGCTCCCCGCCAGCCTCGTGACAGAGCCGGCTCAGGTGCGACGCAAATCGTGAAGAGCAACACCATGAAGACCGCATTTCGAGCATACGGTCTTGACTACACCCAGATCACCTTTGGGCTGAAACCACTCGCTCCAATCCGCCCGGCCTTATTGATCGAACGAAAAGCTGGGCCTGCGGTGATACCACAACCAGTGCCTGCCCGGGTTACGTGTCGACCACATCCTTCGGCTCAAACCCGGAGGCGCCGATGATGCGAGCAACATGCAGTGGCAAACGATTGAGGAAGCCAAGGCCAAAGACCGGGTCGAATAACCATTAGAAGCCCCGAGTTCCTCCAAGCCGGCCTCTGGCTCGTTTTTGAGTGGCGCAGATACACGGGGCGTTACGCTGCAAGTTGACGTGATCGGGATCACAGGATTGATTTGCGTGCCGCAGGCTCACTGGCCTCTTTCCAGGATTCTTGCGTTTATCGTTCCCAATCTCCCCAGAACGACTCTCTTTCGCCAACTCGACTGAGGTCTCTAAGCTCTGGCTTTGGTTCTCCAGCATCCGAGGAGGCGACTATGGGCAATGTTGCTTTACCTGCCCGTCATAGCTGTTCAGGTAAGGAGTAGGGCCTCACCGCCATTCGGCAGGTCGGCGCCGAACAACTCACATGCGGTCGGGCAGAACGAGTTCAGTGGGTGGAACGCCATAAGTGTACGATAGCTCCTTGGCCATATCAGTCCCTATGTTAGATTGGGAGGCGGAAGCGCCTGAACATGATATTCCCGAAATCAATCTCTGAATTGCATGCCCTAGTGGCCAATAAGGTTCAGGAGAACATTCAGCTCGAATACAAGGCGAGTGCAGCACTTTCGAAGGCGTCGAAATCAGAAATAGCAAAGGACGCGTCGGCGTTCGCCAATTCCGACGGCGGCGCTCTAGTGTATGGCGTGGCTGAAGATCAGAATCACGATCCAGACCATCTTGACTGTGGCGCAGATCACGAAGTTTTCTCTGGTGAATGGATTGAACAGGTGCTTCAGAGCAATATCAGCCCAAG
>Ga0207090_1187_pt1 | contig 11685 bp, 9 predicted proteins | sample Alteio_BWMinHeat_50_FD_153565 | JGI IMG/M metagenome (GOLD analysis project Ga0207090, IMG submission 153565) | Enriched cells from forest soil in Barre Woods Harvard Forest LTER site, Petersham, Massachusetts, United States -... | ecosystem: Environmental > Terrestrial > Soil > Temperate forest >...
GAACCATTTTGCAAATGGAGATTGGCCGGCGGCATCTACATATTCCAGAACCTTGAGAACATCATCCGCCATCCAGACCTCCAATATAGTAACGTAAGTGTTACCATGTGGCAACCATAAACAGAGGGCTGAGCCCAGGGTGCCAAAGCGCACTGGGCCAGGTTTTTCGCGGGAACAGCGTATCCCATTTGTATCCCATTAAGAGGTAGCCGAATCCTGGAATAGGAAACTACAGCGATTTCCTGAGCCAGAAACGCATGCCATAGACGCCATTGTTCTTTAGATTCAATCGTCGTCCATTTTCCCAAGCTGGACGTCGCCGGTTCGATCCCGGTCTCCCGCTCTTTTGTTATCAATGGATTACATCGGTCGGTCCTCCGACTTTCGCTCAAGAGCAACGTTAATGATGTAAGAGCGAGAGCGACCCTTCGGAATCCCCACAAAACATAAGGACTTTGGTGAAGTGACTGCCAGCGGGCACTTCGGCATTCCGGTCACACGTACCATGGAAGAGTCCGTTGAGAGGTCTATCTTCCGCTTAGCGGAAAAAAGACGTTCTTCCACGCGCCGCAGTGACTGCGTGCTCTGCCTGTGTGCTTATATGAGGGCATCGTGTCCATGAACCATTCTGGTCCACTCCAGGTCGAAGGGGCAACCAACTCTTAGTGACGGCACGCCCCTACGAATCATTCAGCGCAAAGGAATGACTTTCAGCTGCTCGCCGCCAACCCACCTCTCACGCTCCCACAATGTCATGCACCGAACACTGAGATCCGCCATCTCGTTCGTGTTCCGTTTAAGATAGTCAGAATCGCGAGAAGCGAATTCCTCACTCGTAGGTCATGAGGTCGCCGGGTTGACAGTCAAGAACGTCACACAACGCTTCGAGTGTTGAGAATCGGATCGCCTTCGCGCGATTGTTTTTCAGCACCGACAGGTTGACCAGCGTGATGTCCACGCGGTTGGCGAGCTCCGTGAGAGTCAAGCCACGGGACTCGAGAAGCTCATCCAGGTGAAACGTCACGCGTTTTGGTTTGACCCGCTCCTTCGCGCGCGTCACACCAACCCCTCAACATCCTTCTGAAGCCGGACTCCATGAGAGAAGACCTGAGCCAGGATGAGCAACAGCAGCGATACCGCCAGATAACCATTGCTCAAATACCACGGGAAGATTTGGCCGATACCCTTATTTTGAGCAAAATTGTTGAGCGCATTCGGCGTGGCTCCCGCATAAAACGACAGTTCATCGGTGAACGTGGGGAGAAATAAATGGTAAACCCACAGGGCGGCGAGGAAGCCAGCAATCCATCGCAAACGCCGAACGTTATCTTGAATGAAGGGTGAGACTTCGCCGGATTGCCCGGCCCAGGCCGAAAGAATCATGCCCCGCACAAGCCAAACCAAGGCGAGCAGGAACAGGTCCTCCGGCAGCGTCATCAGGCGGAGGAAGAGTTTCCCCCGTGCATCGATTCGTGTTAGGTCCGCGAAAACGCTCAGAAACATCGGATGTATGTCAGCCGGAAATTCGAATCGGAGGTCCGAAGGCTTGACGCTGATGTATTGATTGTAGAGGGCGCCTCCGCGAATCTGAACAACGTTCGAATTAATGCCCTCGGACCACGAACGGTGGGGGAAATAGTAGATGCCGAACGCCTCCATCACAGTTAGTGCTGCGATGAGCGTCACCACCAGCAAGGAGATCCAATAAAACAATTGGCGGGCTGTTCCACTCGCCGCCGAGTTCAACGCTGCCGTGATCTGTGTGACCATTCTGCGCCTCCTTGTTGCTATCGATAATCGATGTTATCGAAAGACGATATTATTGATTATCGATACTGTCAATCCCCAAAAGTATGGAGCTGCGGACTTCGATCTGCATAACGAAGGTTCCAAAGTACACGAGCGGCAGGCAGACACATGATTAGAGCGTCGTTCTGAAAAGACGCATGGACTACTTGTCTGTGAAACGGCCTATCCGTACGAGTGCCCTTAAGGTCCCGGAAGTCGCATTCGCGGAAACAATCTCGGTCATGTTACACAATGCGACTTCTTGAACCTTTTGATCTGAATGGAAGGGAATCAGTCGCTATCACTCCGACGCGACCGTTTGAAACTCCTATCAGCAGCCGTTAATGCTGCTCAGTATGTTCAATCGGGCACTATCTTGTAGCTATATGCAACCTCGCCGTTGGGGCCGGCGCCGGGAAGATAGACCCTTACGTATTCGACGGTCACATCCGACAGCGAGACCCTGAAGCGAAGATAGCCGGAGTTGGGCAGAACCTGGATTGTATAGGGATCGTTCTGAAGGTAGCGACCGAACCCGTTGCTGTAGCCCACGTCCGACGGCATCGGAACCTCTTGGTAAAGGACGCCGTCGCGCTTTTCGAGCGCGAACTGATGATCATGGCCGTGAATGAACGCGGTGACATGATTGTCGATCAGCAACTGATGGATGGGGACTCCCCATCCCGGCCTCTTCTTATCGAAGGACCATGTGCCGTTGACATCGTGTCCTCCCCACTCGCCGATCGGAACAGCATTCGCGCCGCCGCGTCCGTAGTCCTCGATACCGCCGGTCAAGTTATGCGCAAAGATGAATTTGTACTTGGCTTTGCTCGTTTCGAGCGTCCGTTTCAGCCATTGATACTGCTCCAGGCCAAGCGTCCAATCCCAGCGGTCGCCTGACCCGGGACCGGGTTCCCCGCCACCGATGTTTCCGACGTACGGCTTCGTCGTCGAATACCAATAAGGATCGATGGCCACGAACAGCGCGTCACCCCATTGGAAGGCATAGTAATCCTCCAGCAGATGGTCGCCACTGATGGCTTGTGAGCCGAAGCCACTGTTATTCTTGTCGCCGGTATAAAAGGACCCGACCGACGGGTTGGGATTCGGATAGTAGCGTTTTCGCGAGTTGACGCTCATGACTGCTGGAGTCCTGGCCAAATCCGGGTTATCGCGCAAGTGCCAGCCTTCCTGTTGTTCGTGATTTCCGAGGACGATAAATGTAGGAACCGACGCACTCATCACGCCGAAGAACGAACGCGCGGCGAGATAAGCATTGTTCGCGTTCTCTTGGGTCGTCACGTTGTCCATCGCGAACGTGTCGCCCAAATCCAGATGGAAGTCCGGGTTATCTCCGGCGATACGCCGTAACGCGATCTGGTAAAGCTGTGAATTGACCGAAGCTCCGGCGACGATATTCATGTGCGAATCCGAAACCACGGTGAATGTGAAGGCCTCTCCGGGCGGTCGCTGGGTGTGGAACGTGTGTTCGTCTCTTGCGGTCCAATCAGAGCCCCCCGGCCGGCGGTAGACCATGCGGTAGTAATAACGCGTGTTGGGGTTCAGACCGTCCATGATGGAGACCAGCGACTGATTTGCGGCGGCAGTCGCCACGCTCGTCTTGCTCGTGTAATTGCCGGCCTGGACGCCGTATTCGAAGTACGCCTCGATGGCTGCACCCGCCACGACATTGACCGTTACGGAAGAATTCGTCGGACGCGCGAGAAGTTCCGGTCCTGGAAAATCGGTCGTTGCCGATTGTTGAGTCGACGCTGCCGCGCTGGCCGGAGTGACCGCACCGCGGCTTTCGACTCGCTTCGCGATGAACTGCAACGGAGCAGATCCGCCGTAAAGGTCGTTGCCGCCGCGAGAACCGCCGTCGAGGATCGTGATCTCGCGCGTGAACGAGATTTCGTCACCATCGATTCGGCCGCGGAACGTAATCGTGCGCTCCCCATCCGGACTAAGCACCTTGAATGAAAGATTCGACCCCTCCATCTTTCCCGCCGCGATGGTCACCGCTTCACGCGGGGCGCCGCCCTGTCGAACCGTCCCGATCATCGCCGTCCCCACGATCGTGAATTCGAACACCCACGGAGCACTGGGTACGCTCATCGCCTGCCATCTCTCAACGCTCGCACCGCTCGGTGCAACTGAGGGCGCGTTTGTTGGAGGAATGCCCACTGCAACCGCTGCCTTCCCCTTGTGCGCAACAAACTCGGTCGCACCGTTGCCGCCGAAAATTCCGTTGAAGCCGCCGGTCACATTCACGCTCCGATGAAACTGGATCTCGTCTCCGTTCATCGTTCCCTGAAACGTGATGACAGTGCCGGCATTGGTCGATTTAAACTCGATCGTCTTCCCGTTCACTTTTCCGTCTGAGATCTCGAACGGTCCCGTTCGCGTAGTCATCATGTTGGTCGGAGGATCGCTCGAAGCCTGCCCAATCGTTCCGGTCACTGTGTCCCCTTCGATCTTCAAATCGAAAGTCCACGGCGCGAACCCGACACCTCCAGCTTCCCAATGCTCGCTTCCCGCAGGTGGAGTTGGTATTGACCCTGCGGCCCCCCGCGTTTGTCCCGCCGCGGAACCACCGACCGTTGTAACCGCTGCAGGCGATGCCGCCCTAGCACTCGCGGCAGAGTTTGGAGGAGTGGCGACGAATCCCGCTGGCTGACGCGTCGCGGTAAATTGCTTCGGAGCGCTCGGGCCGGTGCCATACAAGCCATTGCCGCTTCCGCCAGTTTTCTCGCTGCTTCGAGTGAAAACGATCGTGTCGCCATTTCGGGTTCCCGTGAACGTGACGACTCCACGAGCGCCGCCATCCAGAGGGCCGCTGATGTTGAAGGACACGACGTCGCCATTTACTTTGCCATCCGTGATCTCCCCGATCTGCAGGACGGCACCGTTTTGCCACACTCTTCCGGTGAGCGCACCGCCGTTTTCTTTGAGATCGAAAGTCCATGGCGGATAAGTCACATCCGTTGCCAGCCAAACGCCGGTCAGATCGGCACCCTGTTGTGCGCGGGCGAATGGAACAAGAGCTACAGTTAATGCAAGGACCAGGAATAGCAACATCGATCGTGCATTTCTCATAACACCCCCGGCGTTACGGCAACATCGTCGAATTCGATTTCTCGTACTCTGCGCCTGCTAATAATACCCATTCACGTTCACATCAGAAATCTGAATCGGTTTGCCGCAGTCCTCAAGGAAGGAATTAAGTGCCCATTCCTTGCGGGCCGGACGTATTGGGTTTGATCGAAGCCACTCTAACGTCGGTAACGCATTCTGGACCGGGGCTACAGTCAGCAGTGTCAAGCAACCGGTCTCCTTTTCAAGAACGGTTAAGTGACACAATGCGACTTCGCGGACCTTATCTTTCAGGAATTCCGAAGGGTTGGATAAACCCTTCGGCGTTTTCGGGAAGCTACCCACTACTCGGGTGCAGTGATCCCTTTTTGCGGCGTGTTTGATGTGCTTCGGAAAAGACGAGAAAGCCTAACCCACTGACGAAAGCAGTTTCTCTATTTCCTGGAAAACCCGCTCTGGCGCTTCAATCCACGGCGCATGCGCCGCCTCGTCGATCGTCAGCAACTGTGCGTTCGGTAACGCTGCTGCCCAATCGAGGCCGCCGCCGTAAGGGGAACTGCGGTCCCGCCGGCCGTGGACAATCAGAGTCGGCATGCGCAGCTTGGCGAAGTCCGCCTCGGTGAACCGAAGCGCGGTCAGCGAAGGCATGATGTAACGCGTTAACGGCGCCATAAAGTTCACTTCGTTAGGGATGCCGCAGGGTTCCCACTTCAGCTTGTCGGCATCGTTGGCATTGCCCACATAAAATACGCGCAACAGGGCCCACGCTTTCGCACATGTCTCGGCGGCGGAAAGCGATGCCGCCTGTTTCTGTAGGTCCGCGAACGCCGTATGGAACGACCTCATGGTCGCATCCACGCACTTCAATTCGGGCGGATACTGCTTGGCCGCATCCGGCGGAGGGGGTCCAATCAGAATCAAATGGCTCACACGCGACGGATGCATCATTCCGTACAACACGGCCGCAATACACGCGTAGGAGTGTGCCAAAATGGCCACGCGATCAAACTCATAATGCCGCCGCACGGCATCTGTGTCTTCGGCCTCATGGTGAATGCCCCGTGCGAGCCTTGAAGCATCGGCAACGGGCTCCGATTCGCCGCGATTGCGCGGGTCATAGAACACCACGGTATGGCGCTGCGCCAGCCTGCCGAAATGCGGCTGCATATAAATCCGATTCGGAACAAGCACCGCTTCCAGCCCGGTCCCCACCTTCACTGCTGCCAACGACAAACCATCAGGCGTCTTTATCTGGTCTCTTGCGGAATCCATTTTTTTCGAACATAGCAGGCAACTGCGTCGCTGTCATGTCCTAAGAACATCTCATGCAGTTTGCGTGAGTAATGGAAATCGCTTTGGAGGAAGCGAAGCATTATGGACCAGAATGCGACTTCGCGGGATTTCGAAAGATTTATGGCGCATCGCAGCCTGCTGGAAATTCTTGACAGGAAAAATGGTGGAACATTTGTCTGCAGCGTGGGGTCAAAATAAGGGCGAGGCAACGAGTGTTGTATCTCGGTTACCGCTTGGAGAATTGGGATGAAGCAACTGGCGTTTTGGGCTGTGGCGTTGACATTCTTGTACAGCTTGCCATTAAGACCCCAATCTCGCGAATTTGAAGCTGCATCTATCAAGCCGACGAAGCTCGTCGGGGTAGGTGTTAAGAACGCATGTCATGGAGTCGACTCAAAGTTCGCTCCAAGGGACCTAGCTGCAACTGTGCCTCTTGGACGATGCATGATTTCGTCGGGCCGCCTCAGTCACATGATTGGGGTTGCGTATAACGTGACCATGGATGTCACCCAAGGAGGCCCGACCTGGGTCAAGGACGGCGACAACCGATTCGATCTGGAGGCAAAGGCCGAGAATCCTTCGATGTCAACTGAAGCCGACCTCCTGTTGATGCTCCAAAGCCTTCTTGCGGATCGCTTCAAGCTGAAATTCCATTGGGAAACTCGTGAAATCGACGGCTTCGGACTGATAGTCGCGAAAAACGGACCCAAATTTCACGAAGCAAGACCTGATGAAGAGGAGAAGATTTCTCTCGATCCTGGTGCTGTTCTGGCGCTCGCGAATGCAAAAAGGATCGCTATCGACGGAGATAAGGAACGCGTGCCGCTAATGTCGGCGAATTTATCTGCTCAAAAAATCTCTATGGCCAGACTAGCGCAGCTCCTTCAGGGTGCCGCAGGCGGCCACGTTCAGGATGGGACAAACCTCAAAGGTTACTATGACTTCACCCTCGTTCAAGAACCTGGAGAGGCAATAGCAGCGCCTCTTGAAAAACAGCTCGGCCTTAAACTGGAACGACGAAGAATCGCCGTTAAGTTTTTCATCATCGATTCCGCTGAAAAACCTGCCGCAAATTGAGAAGCGTTGAACGCTGCGGCCAAGCTCGATCGTTAACTCAAGGGTCCCAGAAGTCCGATTCTGAGAAGTTGAGATTTCGTTCAACTTGTCGTGTAGCCGGCTTTCACGGAAACTTGATTTCCGCAGAACCTTTCAACGGACTCTTCCATGGTACGTGTGACCGGAATGCCGAAATGCCCGCTGGCAGTCACTTCACCAAAGTCCTTATGTTTTGTGAGGGATTCCAAAGGGTCGCTCTCGCTTTTACATCATTAACGTTGCTTTTGAGCGAAAGTCGGAGGACCGACCGATGTAATCCATTGATAACAAAAGAGCGGGAGACCGGGATCGAACCGGCGACGTCCAGCTTGGGAAAAATGGACGACGATTGAATCTAAAGAACAATGGCGTCTATGGCATGCGTTTCTGGCTCAAGAAATCGCTGCAGTTTTCTATTTCGAGACTCGGGCGCCTCTTAATGGGATACAAATGGGATACGCTGTTCCCTCGAAAAACCTTGCCACTGCGACGAGGCGCCCTTGGCTCAGCCTCTCCCTGGCGAATTCATGAAATTAAGCAGCAATCGGGGTTTGGTACAAGCCGCGACAGTGCTTCCGCCAGCGGTACGCAGCGAAATTTGCGGTTGATTCTGGTTCGGCGACAGGTTCTGGCAACCGCCCTTCCAATCCGGAGTGCGCGCGATGGCCGTTGAAATAATTTCGGAAATCGAAGAGTTTCTCCTCCAGGTCCGCTATCGTCCAGAATAGCGTCCGGTCCAGGACTCTCTTCTGATGGTTCCAATAAGTCGTTCCACGAACGGATGCGATAGGGGCACGAAGGTCACCGCCTTCATTTCGATCACCTCCAGCACTCGAAGGTTGGCCTGCCACTGGTGAAACCGATAAACGGATCGTTATCCGTGCTGAGATACTTCGGCAACGATTGCAGTCGAAACGCTTGCTGGAACATCCGACACAATGCTGGCCCATCGACAATTCCGCGGTGAATCCCAAAACCCACGATGCGTTCGCGCGTTACTTGCCGAAATAGGGGGGTCCAATCGACTGGTGGGTTTTACGGATACTGCGTGTATCCCTGGCGGTGGACAATCTTGTATTTCGCATCGCGAATCTTAATATCGATTTCCCGGTAGACAGGCTTTGTACCGGTTATTTCGTTGTTTGAATAGTAGCCCAGTATGTATTGGTTGCGCGCCTGGTCGACCAGTTTTGCAACCCCCAGGGCCACGCTATCCACTGTTCCGCCGTCAAAAACGGACCCGCCCGTATTCCGAGCGTAAGAAGTAAGAATGGCGGCGCGTTCGAGTATCTTCGTATTGGGGCTGACTGCATAGAATTGGATGTCGTATCGAAGCAGCCGTTCGTTGGTTTCCGATACCGAGTGTTCATTGTCGCCGATGACCTGGCCATCTGAAACCAGAATCACTATCCTCCTGCGGTCCTTCGCTCGTTTTCCCAAATCCACGGCGGCCGTGTAGACAGCATCGTGCAAGACCTTGCTGGGCAGCGAAGAACGGGGCGGTGTTGTCGGCACCGTTCCCGCCTGACCAGGCGCGCCGTTCGTTCCGATGTTGGTCCGGTCGAGGATCCAACGCAGAGGAGACGGACCGATCGTCCTTCCAGTTTCGCTATCCTCGGTCTTGGTATCCGCGATCAGCCTTATGGCAACCAAACTGTTCTCGATGGTTTGCGCGTTATCTGTGAAATCCGAAAGCTTCGTCACCAGATGGTCATATCGATAGACTGCCACTTCGTCGGATGCCTGAAACTCATGGATCATTGTTGAAATCAAGGGCGTCAGCCGGTGAAGTTCGCTTCCGCTCATTGAGGTGTCGACGATGAGCGCCACCGATAACGGTTTAGGATCCGCGGAAAAACTCGCGATCATTTGCGGTTTTCCGTCTTCCTTAACGGTGAAGTCCCCTTGTGTCAGGCTGGTCACCAAACCGCCGTTCCCGTCTCTGGCGGATACTGGAACCAGCACTTCATCAACCCTGGTGTGTATCTGGAAATCCTGTGTAAAGCACAGGGTGGAACCAAGAAGCAGGGTAACGATGACGGCAAAAGTCTGCGCCCAAACTTTAGTTTTTCTCATCCCAACTTAATCCTGACACAAATCGACACGTTCTGTGCAGATTGACGGTCCTGCGCAAAAAGTGTCAAACTCACGGTGGTACGGATACGCAGTTGGCCATTGGGAGGGAGATACGTTTGTCGTCAACTCGAACAACTTTAATGACGCCACTTGGCTCGACCAATATGGCTCCCCGCACAGCGACCAGATGATTGTGGAAGAGCGGTACCACCGCTTGGACCACGACCATCTGGAGATGATCCTGAATATCACTGACCCCAAGACGTATGTCGGAACCTGGAAAGGCGATAAGAAGATCTTTCAATTGGTAGAAAAGCCAGCCCGCTCGGAGTTCAACGATCTCCCCGAGAACATCTGTGCATTTCTGAAGTGAAGCTCCACGGCAAAGCTTCGCAACAGATACACCTGTAGCATTTTAGATTAAGGAGATGTCATGTGACGCGTAAGCTTGTAGTTCCCTTCTTCGTAATGATGCTAGGCTTTCTGACGATTTGTGCCCCGATGTTCGCGCATCATGGAACGGCAGGGGTCTTTGACCATGGTCATCGCATCACAACGAGGGCGACAGTGACGGATTACATATGGGCCAATCCTCATGTCCAAATTCATTTCACCTTGAAGAATGATAAGGGCGAAGAGGAGACCTGGGGCGTGGAAACAGCAAGTCCGGGAAACATGCTCGCGAATGGCTGGACGAAGAAGACATTCAAGCCGGGAGACGAACTCCTGGTGAGCTTCGTTCCGGCCAAGGGCGACAGGACTTGGGGGACTTGTACTCAATTCGTGTTTGTTGCCGATGGCCGAAGGGTCGGTGGTAACGGCATGTGCGGCTTCGGACCGGACGCCTTCGACGCCAACGCGCTCCCGGTAAAGCCAGGCTACACGGCAGTTGAAGTTCAGATGCCGAAAGACACGAGGCCCGAGTCTGAGATAGACCGAGGCCAGGGAGCGAAGTAAGCCCAGTGTGGTTGTTTCACCGCATGAGTCCAGGAGGAGTCTGCGATGGTATGGTGCAGAATCATGCCGACGAACGAAAGATGGCTCCTGAATCATCTGGTGGACGAGGACCACAAACGTCAGTGATGGGGATTTATTGCCGGCCCGCGTTCGCGGGAGAAATCAGTTCGTTGCGAAGTCGCGTCGCATCGGATTGAAGCAGCCATTTTTCCTTCACCAGCTGGTCGATCTTCTGATTCACCTTGGCCGCGTAGTTCTTTGACGAGCCATACAGCGTCTCAAGGCGATTCCAGCCGAAAGACACTTTGTATCCAATATTGCGGCAGGTCGCCTGTCCTGGAGCATGCGTGTAATACGTTGCGGCGGGGACGTCTACATGAGGACTACGAATGCCGCCGAGCCCGTTGCCATACTGGTCCACCGCAACACTCGCTTGAGGCGTGTCGGCGCCCTTGACTGTCATCCGTTCGGCGCGGGGCGGCGCGATACCCTTGCGTGACCACTGATCCAGATTATAGAAAGCGGCGTTCAACGCGACTTGAAACACCGGCACCTCGGTGATTGCGGTCACGGGACTTTCGCAGCCGAACGCAAACGGCCAGTTGCCATGCACTGGCGTCTGACCGGCCTTCGTCTGATCCTCAGTGACTGGCATATGCTCGTAATAGCGGTTGTCCATGCGCGGGGCAGCCGCCACTTCGTACCACCGGAAACGATCGTTGGTCTCATCGGAGTCCGCACGTCTTAGCGCATACGCCGCCAGCACATCGCCTTCAGGAACCATCCGGATGACCGGCACTCCAACATTCTTAGTAATACGGCGCGGATCGTCGGCAGCGGGATTGGCGCTGCACCGGCTAATCGTGGAAACGCCTGCATTGCTTTCCATCACAAAACCGTCGAACACTCTTGCCGCCGGTTGGATGGCATGCGCATAGGTGACAACCTCGCCTGTATGCGACGTGGCGTAAACTCTTTCAACCTTGAACCCCGGCATTGGCCCAGTCGGACTTTTTAAAGCAGCCGCAACCTGGCTGAAGATGTCGAACTTCAATCCAGCTTCCACATCCGACTTGGAATTCGCCGGTCCGCAGCTTACGTCCGGCGCCGGATTCGCCATCGACAACGAGGCGTAACGGGTTGGGTTGAATTTCTTGAGCGCTGCGATCGCCTCGGGATTGTGAGTCACTCCGACCCAGGCATCGCCGTGGTCCAGGAAGTATTCGTAAGAGGCGGGCCACAGGAACGCCCAGTCGAATGACCGATTGTTCTCAAACGGCTCCAAAATCACATTGCCGCTAAACTTTGACGACGTGGCAGGACGGCGGATCAGAATCCGCGTTGCGTAGGGCGCATTAGCGGTCTTGACCTTCACGCTGCCAT
>Ga0207090_1172_pt2 | contig 11651 bp, 8 predicted proteins | sample Alteio_BWMinHeat_50_FD_153565 | JGI IMG/M metagenome (GOLD analysis project Ga0207090, IMG submission 153565) | Enriched cells from forest soil in Barre Woods Harvard Forest LTER site, Petersham, Massachusetts, United States -... | ecosystem: Environmental > Terrestrial > Soil > Temperate forest >...
GCCCGAACAGAATCTTTGACGGACCGGCGGCGAAGCAGCCAGTATGACGGCGCAGCGATTGGATCTGGTGGATTTGGCAGTTTTCGTCGATGTCATTTCAGTCTCCGGTCGGAATTCCGAGCTTTTTGAGCCTTTGGCGGACGGTCTTGAGGTGGTCTTGGAGTACGGCGGAAGTGCGCGATAAATCGTGTCCTATCGTGACAATTCCGACGCAATCGGGACCCAACAATGGCGCTGTGCGATCGTCCTTGGTCCCAATAGGCAACGGCTGGTAAACCGATCGTTAATATGGCCGGCTCAAAGTGTAGGCCGAATTCCGCGACGGCCCATTCCTTGTGCAAGCTCAATGGGTTCTTGGTGGCTGGACGGGAGCCTGATGCGACATTCTTGCAACAGGTTTCAAGGACAATGGGGGTTGGGCTATCGAACCTATGGAACTACCACTATTCTTTCAGCTAGTTGTTGGAATGGGTGAATCGAAGACCGAGTGCCGGGGCGTGCCGAAGGCGAAATATCAAGGGGTTGCAATGGCCGTACGTGGAATTGCCTTTCTGTTGCTGGGGTTGACGCTGGGCGGCTGCATGCAGACGACGACGCTGGAGCCTGCCTCGGAGGCGAGCTTCAGCCCGCGCGACAAGAAGCTCCTGTCCAACGTGCCGTACGAGAAGGTCGCCATTCCGGTGGCCTTCCAGCGGTCCATTGTCGACTATCACCGCAAGGAACTGGCCGGCACGGTCGTGGTCGATACCGACGCACGCTATCTTTATTACGTGCTGCCCGAGGGCAAGGCGATCCGCTACGGCGTGACCGTGGGCGAGGACGCGCAATCCTGGTCCGGCATCGCCAAGGTCGGCAACATGCAGGAATGGCCGCCCTGGATCCCGACCGACGGCGAGCGCCAGCGGCTTGGACCCTTGCCGGCCCATGTGGAAGGCGGTCCGGCCAATCCGATGGGTGCCCGCGGCATTTATCTCTATCAGGGCAGCAAAGACACGCTTTTCCGCATCCACGGCACCAACCAGCCGGAATATATCGGCGAAGCCATTTCGTCGGGCTGCATTCGCATGACCAACGAGGACGTGATCGATCTCTACAAGCGCGTCAAGATGGGCACCCCCGTCGTGGTCCTCGGCGGGCGCCACATGGCGTCGGGTTGATGCGACACCGCTGATCGTCGGTTAAAGCGGCGCCGCTCCCCTGAGCCGGCGCCGTTTGCTTTTGTGGAAATCAGGCTTCCGCCAGGCGCTCGCGCCGGACCCAATCCCGGGTGCGGTCGAGCGCGCGGCCCAGACGATCGAACAGCTCGTCGATCTCGGCGGGCGTGATGACGAGCGGCGGACAGACCGAAACCGCGTCGCCGACCAGAAATCGCACCATTAATCCTTCTTCCTCGGCAAAGCGCACGGCGCGCGGTGCAACTCCCGACTTGGGATTGAAAGGCCGCTTGGTCGCCTTGTCGGCCACCAGCTCGACCGCACCGATGAGGCCGAGCCCGCGCGCTTCCCCGACCAGATCGTGCTCACCGAGCGCATGGAGCCGCGCCTGGAACTGCGGGGACTTCTGCGCAGCCGCTTCGACCAGCCGGTCGCGGGCGTAGATCTCCAGCGCCTTCAACGCCACCGCCGCCGCGACCGGATGACCCGAATAGGTGAAGCCGTGGCCGAAGGTGCCGATCTTGCGGCTCTCGATCAGCAGCGTCTGATACATGGGCTCCGGCACCGTCACGGCCGCCATGGGCACGTAACCGGAGGTCAGCGCCTTGGCGACCGAGATCGCATCCGGTGCGAACCCGAGCGACTGGCAGCCGAATGCGGTTCCGAGCCGGCCGAAGCCGCATATCACTTCGTCGGCGATCATGTAGACGTCGTAGCGACGACAGACTTCGCCGATCTTCTCGAAATACGATCGCGGCGGCACGATCACCCCGCCCGCCCCCATCACGGGCTCGGCGATGAAGGCCGCCACGGTGTGCGGCCCTTCCCGCTCGATCATTTGCGCAAGCTCTGCGGCCAAGCGGGTGGCGAATGCCTCCTCGCTCTCGCCGGCCTCCGCGAAACGATAATGATGCGGGCAACCGGCGTGCAGGATGCCGGCGATCGGCAGATCGAAATCGCGCTGATTGGCCGGGAGCCCGGTGAGGGAAGCCGACGCGATGGTCACCCCATGATAGGCCTTGAGCCGGCTGATGATCTTCTTCTTGGCCGGCCGGCCCAAGGCATTGTTCATGTACCAGACGAGCTTGATCTGGGTGTCGTTGGCCTCCGAGCCGGAATTGCAGAAGAACACCTTCGAGGTCGGCACCGGCGCCAATTCCTTGAGCTTCTCGGCCAGCTCGATCGCCGGATCGTGGCTCTTGCCGCTGAACAGATGGGCAAAGGAGAGCTTGCGCATCTGCGCCGCCGCCGCCTCGACCAGCTCTTCGTTGCCGTGGCCGAGCGCCGTGCACCACAGCCCTGACATGCCCTCTATATAGGCCTTGCCGCTGCTGTCGTAGACGAAGATTCCCTTGCCGCGTTCGAGCACGAGCGGGCCACTGTCCCGCAGCGTGGCGAGATTGGTATAGGGATGGACGAGGGTCTCGACATCGCGGACCGCGAGATTGCTGAGAGGCGTCATGGAACCGCACTTTCCGATCGCTGCGCCGTCATACTGGCTGCTTCGCCGCCGGTCCGTCAAAGATTCTGTTCGGGCTGGCTAGGGCGGTTGCACACGGACCCAAGATGAAAACCGCTCTGGCATCTTCCATTGTCGCATTTTCGGACGAAAAACCGGCTTCCACCCCGCCGGAGTTTATCATCGGGCCGGCCTTCGGCCGGATCCATTGGCGGGGGCGGGCATTTCCGGAATCTCCAAAGCTGAGCGGGCCGCGAATGGACGCGCGCGCGGCAGCGGCACGGGCAACGGCAAGGTATCGGCAACGGCCGGCGCCTCGCCCGGCTCACGCACATTCCACTCGCAGATGCGATAGCCGCCCCGGCGCTCGGCGAGATCGACGTGCACGTGATCCTCGTGATAGCCGTCGGAACCAGGGCCCAGCACGGTTATGAAGCGCGCGCAGACACTCTGCCGCAGGCCTTCGCGAAAGTCCTTGGGAACCTGCGGGTCGGTGAGCTCCACCACTTTTCCGTCCGTCAGTTTCAGCGAACGGATATCGAGCGCATTGCCCTTGCCGTGCTCGGAAAGCTTGGCGCCCGCGATCCGGTTGCGGCCGCGGCAGTCGAAGGAGGCGAGATTGGCGATAGTCTTGAGCGATGATCCGAGATCAAGCGCGCGCGGCGCTGCCTCCTCGCGCACCCAGCCCACGATCGCCTCCGCCATGGTGCAGCGAAGAATTGCCGGCGGCACGATCGCGACCCGGCTCTGGTCCGGCAACACGACCGCTTCGAGCCGCACCACGTCCGGGGCGCCGCATTCGCCCGGCCCGGTGATGGGCGGCAACGAAGGTGCCGTCGCCAGCGCCGCGGTGAGACGGAGTCGGCAGGCCGAGGGCGGCGCGACCTCGGATGTGGTCGGCTCCTCCACGGCTGCGGCTACCGGCCGCGGGCGCGGCAGCGGAACGCTTTGCGCAACCGCAAGGTCGCCGGCGGCCAAGAGCAGGATGATGGGGATGATGAGCTTCACGCGAAGGACTTTCACATCAATTGGGGCATGACGCAGGCGACCTAATATGGCCAATTTCGATATTGTGGTCTGCGGGCTCGGCGTGACCGGGAGCGCGGCGCTCCATGGGCTCGCGTGCCGCGGCGTGCGCGCGCTCGGCCTGGAGCGGTTCGTGCCCGGCCATGAGCGCGGTTCCTCGCACGGGGAAACCCGCATCATCAGGCTCGGCTATTTCGAGCATCCGTCCTATGTGCCGCTGGTGCAGCGCGCCTACGCCAAGTGGCGTGAGATCGAAGCTGCGGCCGGGCGGCAGCTCCTCCATGTCACCGGCATTGTGGAGATCGGACCGCCCCGCGGCGTGCTGGTGGCCGGTACGCTGGCATCGATCGCGCGACACGCGCTGCCTCACGAAATCCTGGCCGCGCCCGCGTTGATGCAACGGTATCCGGCCTTCAGAGTGCCGCCGGACTATGTCGGGGTGGTGCAACCGGAAGGCGGATTCCTGGAAGCCGAGCCTGCGATTGCGGCATTGGTGTCGCTCGCGCAGGCCAAGGGCGCCGAGATTCGCTGCGGCGAGACCATTCACGCAATTACGCCGGTCGCGAGCGGCGTGCGGATCGTGACTGATCGTGGCGTGATCGAGGCTGGCGCCGCCATCGTGGCGCTCGGCCCTTGGCTCAAGGCGCTGCTCCCGGATATTTCGGCGTCGATCCGAATCACCCGCCAAGTCATGGCTTGGTTCGAACCGGCCGATCAAACGCCGCTCGCGGGCCTGCCGGTGTTCCTGCTTGAGAGCCGTCATGGGATTCACTACGGCTTTCCGCCCCTGCGCTCGCGCTTGATCAAGGTTGCCAAGCATCACCACCGCGACCAGAGCGTCGATCCCGATGCCCACGATCGAACGGTCACGGCCGAGGATGAAATGCTTGTGCGCGCCGCGGTCGCGGAACATCTGCCGGCCGCAAATGGGCGCTTGATCAAGGCCAAGACCTGCCTCTACACCATGACGCCCGACGGCGATTTCATCATCGATCGTCTGCCGGGCGCAGCCCAGATCGTGGTCGCCTCGCCCTGCTCCGGACACGGCTTCAAGTTCGCCCCCGCGATCGGCGAAATCCTCGCCGACCTCGCCACCACCGGCGCGACCGCGCATGACATCGCACGCTTCACGCTGGCGCGCTTCAGTTGAGCACGTGCGTGCAGAAAATTCCGCTGTTGGTCGCCAAAACTTGCCGCTAGGCGCACCCGACAGTGCTTTCATCGTCAATCAGCTGCTGCCGAAAGCGGCGCCATCGCGGCCGGCGCGAGCCGACGAGCAACTGCCACGAAATTCTGCACGGCCGCGGAGCGGTCATCACGTCGATGCGCCAGGCTGGTCAATGCGCGCTGGGCGTCTTCATGGATCGAAATGGAGGCGACGCCGTCGGCGTGGACCCGGCCGATCGACTGCGGCACGATTTTCTTCATGAACAAATCTCGGCAGCTTGGTTTCATCGTCTGCGACGGCGACGCGCGCGGTGGGATCAGGGTCAACCGGCCTTCTTGAAACATGATGCTGCAAGAAAGGCCGCAAACCGCCCCGAGAAATTGAGCGACATTCAGCTCGCCAGGACGTTTGCGCCCGTTTTTGCGCAGCAGCCGTAGCCGATCATCGCATGCCCACCGCCACGCCGCTCACTTCTCGGTCTGCTTGAAATAGCGCAGGTCCGGTGCCTTCTGACCTTTCCTTACCGGCATCAGATAGCCGTCCCCGCTGACAAAATAGCTATCCTTGCCGACAACGACATGGTGGTTGTTCTCATTGCAATTGTCCTCGTACCACCCGACGTTGCGATCGCGGCGGTAGCGCTTGTCCACCGTCCAGGGATGCGTGAAGGCATTGTCGATGATCGTGATGACGTTGTGCATGATGTCGTTGTCGGCTCTGTCGAGAGAAATTCGCTCCTTGACGATGGTCTCATTATCCTCGTGCAGCGGTATGCCGCTGAATTCGACGGTGCGCGGGCCCTTGAAATTGCGGGTCTCGACCTCGAGCGTGTCGAAGCGGCCACCCCCTTCGGTGTCGAGCCATTTGCCGATTGAATAGCCCATGAAGCTCGGCTCTTCATCTTTGGGAAAATCGCGTCCGTCCGTATAGATGCGGCGCGGCATGAAGGCCTCGAAATTGACATAGGTGATCGCCGGCAGGATCACGAATTCGATCGGAAAGATCACCCCCATCACCCGCGGCATCCCGTTGGTGATGCAGGTGTAGCGGGTATCCCCGCCCTGCCCGCCATTGGCCTGGTCGGCGAGGCTCGCCTCCAGCATTTTCTGATATTCGGGTTTGAGCGGTGCTTGCTGTCCAAGGCCCGACGGCTTGGTCTGGTCCCATTGGGTCGCCAGGCCGCGCGGCCGCTTCCATTGACCCGCCCAGTCGGGATATTTCGTCTCGTCAAATGCCCGGGCGTCGGCCATCGTCAGCACCAGTCCTACCATGAGGGCGACGGTGCAGATCAAGCTTCTGTAAAACATGGATGTCCTCCCTATTATCTGAGTCGCCCCTATAGGCCGAACACCGCCACGATCGCGGACGGCTGATAGAGGGCGGCGCCCCGGAGATTAGCCTCCCCGCCCGCCACGACGGCGATGTATTGCCTGCCGCCGACGCTATAAGTCATGGGCGGGGCGGTTATCGGTGTACCGAGGCTGAAGCTCCACACCTCTTTGAGGGTATCGGCATCGTAAGCTACGAGGCGGCCGTCGTGATGCCCCGTGAACAGCAGGTCGCCGTCGGTGCTCAGCATCCCGGATTCGTTCGGGATCGGGAACTGTGCCTTCGCAACGATCCTCCCGGTGCGCGCATCGAGCGCCCACAGCGCGCCGTGCGCGGCCGCCCGGCCCACCTCCTGGCAGCACATCCGCTGGCCGACCCAATCCTTCGTTTCGTCCATCGGCGTCCTGATCAGATAACCGGCCGTGCAGCCCTCGCCCCCCGCCACATAGGCGACCATGCGCTTGGCATCGAAGGTCGGCGGAAAAAATGTCGGCGAGCCGCTCCACCACGGGCAGGCCTCCCGGCCCGGCTTGCCGCGCAGCGCTCCGATACCGGCATAGAGTTGGACGTCGCGATTGGGATCATAGTCGACCGGCTTGCCGGTCTTCTGATCGATGCCCTTGGTCCAGCTCACCCTCTCCTGGTACTGGTCGGCGCGCAGGAACTGACCGCTGGCACGGTCGAGCGTGTAATAGAATCCGTTGCGAGAGAAGTTCGCCACGACCTTGCGGGTCTCGCCGTTGATCGTGGTCTCGTAGAGCATCTTCGGGCTCGGCGTATCGAAGTCCCAATGCTCGTTCGGCGTTTCCTGAAAGGCCCACACGATCCTGCCGGTGTCGGCGTCAAACCCGATGGTGCTCGCGGTGTAGAGATTGTCGCCGGGGCGGAATTCCGGATCGAAGGTGGGGAAGGCGTCGCCGGTGCCGTAGTAAACGAGGTTGGTGGCGGGATCGAACGAGCCGGTCTGCCACACGCTGGCGCCGCCGATGCGCCATGCCTTGTGGTTGTCCTTCCACGTTTCTGAGCCGGGCTCGCCCGGGGCCGGAATAGTGAAGGTGCGCCACGCGAGCTGGCCGGTATTGACATCCCACGCCCCGACCCAACTTCTGGTCCCGGTCGAGCCGCCGGTGCTCTCGCCCACCAGCACGAGCTCCTTGCCGCCGCGCGTCTTGACCGTCAATGGGGCGCCCGAGAACCCCTGCACTTTGGACGGCGTGCCGGTGGCCGGATCGGTGGGCGCGGCGCCCTGCGTTTCCCAAATCACCTCGCCGGAATCCCGATCGAGCGCGATGACGCGCGCATCATAGGTCGCCACGATGATCTTGTTTCCATACATCGCGAGCCCGCGGCTGGTGCGCGCCCGTGTGATCTTCGGGTCGTAGCGCCACAGCGGTATCGCCTCGCTCCCGCTGCGCACGTCGAATTTCATCACCCGGCTCCAGGTGTCGGTCACATACATGAATCCGTCGTCGACCAGCGGGGTCGATTCCTCCTTGCCGCGCAGAGCTCCGCCAGTCGCGCGCCCTCCGATCGAGAGCATGAATTTGAGCTGGAGGGTCTTGGCGGTGTCGCGATTGACCTCGTGCAGCGAAGAGTGGCGTGAATTGTCATAGTCGTGATGGACCATGAGCCAGTTCTGCGGCTCGCCGGCCGCGTTCATCAATCGCTGCTGCGTGACGTCAGCGGCCGATGCCGGCAGCACCATGGCGACGATGGCGATCGACGCGAATGCGGCGCGCAGTCCTCGTTTAGACATGGCTTCCCTCCGAATTTTGTGACCCGAGCGGATTTCCGCGAAAGGCGGGACATGGAATGTGAGCCGCGCTAATTCCATGGCCCACCCCGGACGTCGCCGTTACTTTCGCGATTGATTGAAATATCGCAGATCCGGCGGCGGCTGGTCCTTGCGGGCCGGCATCAGCAGACCATCCGCGCTCATGAAATAGTTCTCCTTGCCGAGGGTGACCTGTTGGTTGTTCTCGCCGCAATAATACTCGGGCCAGTCCGGATGCGGATGCGGGTTGCGCACGTATTTCTTGTCGACGGTCCACGGCCGCGTCAACGCATGATCGATCACGGTAGTTTCGTCATGAAAGATGTTGGGATCGGCCTTGTCGCGGCGGAGCCGCTCCTTGAAGACGGACTGATTGTCGAAGTGTAGCGGCAGACCGGTCGAGTCGTAGGCGCGGGGTCCCTTGAAAGGGCCGCGCGTCTCGGCTTCGAGCACGTCAAAGCGGCCCTCACCGGTGGTGTCGATCCATTTGCCGATCGAGTAGCCCGCATAGGTCGGCTCGCTGTCTTTGGGCCAGTCGCGTCCATCGGTGAAGATTCGACGGGAATGGTCGTCGCTACCGATCATGATATAGGTCGTGTTCGGCGTGATGATGAATTCCAAGGGTCGAAACGCAATCATCATGCGCGGCATGCCGGCGGCCTGGCAGCGGGGTATATAGTTGTTCCCCTGCCCGCCCTTGGCCTGATCCGCCATGCTGTCCTCCAGCACCTTCTGATACTCCGCCGTCAGCGGGGCTTGCTGTCCGGGTCCCCAGGGCTTGGTCTGGTCGAATGATGGCTGGCCCGGAAGCCCCGGGACGACGAACCGCTCCCACTGGCCGGCCCAGTCGGGGTACTTCGCGTCGTCCCATGCCCGCGCATCGCCGGCCGCCAATACCAGCGCCGCCAGCACGATTGCACCTATCGAGATCCGATCAAACATGGCCGTCCTCCTGCTCGACGCTTCCAATTTGGTCGCAAGATCCTTACCCGTGCGCGACGATATCGACGGCTCGGTTAGGCGCGATTTCGCCGATCCCAGGCCGACTCCCTTCAATGCTATCGCAGTCTCGGCCGCGTTTTTCGAATGCCGATCGTGCCCGAAAGCGTACGCGCTAGTGCGACGACAAGCCTGCCGACGGCAGAAACGCTGCCAGTGAAATGAGGGACCTCGGCACGTCCGGCGGCAGCTCTGCGATGAGGCTACACTACTCCTCCATGGGCACGAAAGGGTCGCCCGGGTGTCCCGCCCGGGTGTTCGATCACCCAATGTTAGTGGCCGCGATAATTCCATCCGAGGCGGTCCCAACGTGCTGCGTCGCGATACGGTCGCGAATGCGCGGACTAAATTCGCTCACCCACCGTTTTCGGCGCATCCACGGCTGGCTAAGCTCACGTATCTTGGAGGTACGGTCCGACGCCCAGAGGGGCGCCCGCCGGGGAGGCATCCATGCTGGGACTGATGCAGGACTGGCCGTTGTTGTGCCATCGGATCATCGATCATGCGGCGTTGAACCATGCGGAGCGCTGCATCCATTCGCGTTCGGTCGAAGGCCCGCTGGTGACCACCACCTATGGGGCGATCCGAACCCGGGCCCTCAAGGTCGCCAAGCGCCTCGATCGCGACGGCATCAAGCTCGGCGACCGCGTGGCGACGCTCGCCTGGAACACCGCCCGGCATCTCGAAGCCTGGTACGGCATCCTCGGGATCGGGGCGGTCTATCACACGGTCAATCCGCGATTGTTCCCCGAGCAGATCGCATGGATCATCAACCACGCCGAGGACCGCGTGCTGTTGACGGACCTGACCTTCCTGCCCCTGCTGGAGAAGCTCGCCGACAAGCTCGTCACGATCGAGCGCTATGTTGTGCTCACCGACGCGGCGCACATGCCGGTGACCTCGCTGCGTAATGCGATCCCCTATGAGGAGTGGATCGGCGAGGTTGACGATGACTTCGCCTGGAAATCGTTCGACGAGAACACCGCCGCCGGCATGTGCTACACCTCCGGCACCACCGGCAATCCGAAGGGTGTCCTCTATTCGCATCGCTCCAACGTGCTGCATGCGATGGTGACCGCCTGGAGCGACATGTTCGGGATCTCGTGTCGCGACGTGGTGATGCCGGTGGTACCGATGTTCCACGCCAACGGCTGGTCGATCGCGCTGACGGGTCCGATGATCGGCGCGAGCCTGGTGATGCCGGGCGCCAAGCTCGATGGCGCCTCGATCTTCGAGCTGCTGACCCGGTACCGCGTCACCGCCACGGCGGCGGTGCCGACCATATGGATGGCCTTGCTGCAGCATCTCGAAGCCGGCGGTGGCGAGTTGCCCGACCTGCGCCGGGTGGTGATCGGCGGCGCCGCCTGCCCGCGCTCCATCGTCAAGACTTTCCAGGACGTCTACGGCGTCGAGGTCGTGCACGCCTGGGGCATGACCGAGCTGAGCCCGCTCGGCACCGTCTGCACCATCAAGCCGGAACATGCCGCGCTCACCGGCGAGGCGCGGCTCGACGTCCAGACCAAGCAAGGCCACGCGCCATTCACTGTCGAGCTGCAGATCGTCGACGATGCCGGCCGGCAGGTCCTCCGCGACGGCAAGACCAGCGGCCGGCTCAAGGTGCGCGGCCCGGCGGTCGCCAAGGCCTATTTCAAGGAGACCGTCGGCATCCTGGATGCCGACGGCTACTTCGATACCGGCGACGTGGCAACCCTCGACCAGGCTGGCTATATGCAGATCACCGATCGGGCCAAGGACGTCATCAAATCGGGCGGCGAATGGATTTCATCGATCGAGCTGGAGAACCTCGCGGTCAGCCATCCCAAGGTGGCGGAAGCCGCCGTGATCGGTGTCCGCCACCCCAAGTGGGACGAGCGCCCGTTGCTGGTCGTGGTCCTGAAGAAGGACCAGTCCGCCAGCAAGGGCGACATCCTCGATTTCATGCGCGGCAAGACTGCCAATTGGTGGCTGCCCGACGACATTGTGTTCGTCGCGGAAATCCCCCATACGGCCACCGGAAAAATTCTCAAGACGGCGTTGCGCGAGCAATTCCGGGACTATGTGCTGCCGACCGCGGCCGCGCCGGCCCGATAGGCGCATTCGCCCCATTGCGGGCGGAGTGGCCAGGCATTATCCGTCCCCATGCAGCACCTCTCTCTACAACGGCCGACCTAGCCGATGGCACGCCGCTATACCGCCGCCGATGAGCCGATCTCGCGCCTTGCCATCTGGGCGCGGCGCATGGCGTTTTTCTCGCTCACCGCGGTCATCGTCTCGATCATCATCGTGCGGTCGGAATGGCTTGATATCGGTCCCGCCATCACGACCTTCGTGGTGGCGCTGGCGCCATCGATTTTTGCGCTCATGCTCGCGCTCGGGGCATTTGGGGTGATCTGGACGGATGGGCTGCGCGGGCTCGGCCGTGCCTTCGCCGCCATGGCGATCGCGATCGCCCTGCTGGGCTATCCATCCTATCTGGCCTACCGGGCCTACAAGCTGCCCTGGCTCTACGACATCACCACCGATCCGATCGATCCGCCGCGCTACGAGGCCCTGGCCCGGCTGCGTCCGCGCGAGGCCAATCCGATCACCTATGCGGGGCTCTATGCGGCCGAGCAGCAACGCGCCGCCTATCCGGACATCGAACCGCTCGACGAGGACGCGACCCCCGAGGTCGCCTTCAAGGTCGCGCTCGCCGTCATCACCAAGCGGAAATGGATCATCATCGATCGCCGCCCGCCGCAG